>Ga0208755_100053_pt1 | contig 103435 bp, 94 predicted proteins | sample LakWasMet57_HOW8_2_FD_183891 | JGI IMG/M metagenome (GOLD analysis project Ga0208755, IMG submission 183891) | Freshwater sediment methanotrophic microbial communities from Lake Washington under simulated oxygen tension - Sediment Metagenome... | ecosystem: Environmental > Aquatic > Freshwater >... | reverse complement strand
GACGCGGAGTGGCTGCGCCGGCAGGTCGGCGTGGTGGCGCAGGAACCGCTGCTCTTCTCGACCAGCGTGGCCGAGAACATCCGCTACGGGCGACCTGACGCCACCGACGCCGAGGTCGAGGCGGCGGCGAAGGCAGCCAACGCGCACAGCTTCATCTCGAAGTTCCCCGAGGGGTACCAGACGCTGGTGGGCGAACGCGGCATTCAGCTCTCGGGCGGCCAGAAGCAGCGCGTAGCCATCGCCCGCGCCGTGCTCAAGGACCCGCGCATCTTGATCCTCGACGAGGCGACCAGCGCGCTCGACGCCGAGAGCGAGCACCTGGTGCGTGAGGCGCTCGAGCGGCTGATGAAGGGGCGCACCACGTTGATCATCGCCCACCGCCTCTCGACGGTGAAAGACGCGGCGCGCGTGGTGGTGCTCGACTCGGGGGCCATCGTCCAGTCGGGAACCCACGCCGCCCTGGTGGGCGAAGAGGGGCTCTACCGACGGCTCGTCGAACGGCAGTTCGCCGCGTGAGTCAGGCGGCGTGGGGCATGGCGATCACCGTCAGCAGGCGCGCCATCTCCTTCGCCAGCACCTCGTAGAGCGCGTCCACGCTCGAGAGCTCGCCGCCACTGCCGGCCAGCTCGAGCGCGCGCGAGGCCTCGACACAGGGCCGCGCCCCCAGGCTCACCACCGCGCCCTTGAGGCGATGCGCCGAGCGTTTGATCGCCAACGCATCGCGCGCCACCACGGCGGCCTTCACGTCGTTGAGCAACGCGTCAGCCTCTTTGCGAAAGAGCTCGAGCACCTCGTTGACGAGGGACTCATCTCCAGCGCAGTTCTCACGAAGCGAACTCCAGTCCAGCGGTTCCATCAGACTCCCTCCGAGGTTCGACGAGACCCACCTCGACGCTGGTGACCCACCCAACAGCGAGCGAAGGCCACCACCCGGCGGCCGAGGTTGCAAGCGTCGCGCCCGTAAGAAGTTGCTCGACGCAGCGCAGCAGTGCTTGAACGCGCGCCCGATGCCCGCCGACAGTCAGCTGCTCCTCGCGGTCCCTCTTTTCGAGCGCTTCAACGACGAGGAACGGGCGCTGCTGGCCTCGCAGCTCGACGAGGTCGAGTTTCAGCCCGGCCAGATGATCTTCCGGCGCACCGAGCCGGGGGGCGCGATCTTCATCGTGGCCTCGGGTGAGGTGGAGATCTTCATCGAAGACTCGACCGGCTCGCGCATCGTCTTCGAGACCGTCAAGGCGGGGCAGTTCTTCGGCGAGCTGTCGCTGCTCGACGGCGAGTCACGCAGCGCGTCGGCCCAGGCGCTCCAGCCCACGCGCGCGCTGCGGGTCGATCGCAGCGATCTCGAGCAGCTCTTCGCGCGCCACCCCGGCGCCGCGATGGACGTGCTGGGCGTCATCGGGCGGCGCCTGCGCGAGGCCGACAAGCTGCTGGGCGTGCGGCCGCGGTTCTCCCCCAACGAGGCGGTCGAAGATCGCATCACCTGGGTCGAGCGCATCGCCGACGTGGCCGCCGATTTCTCGGGCCGCTTCAGCTTCCTCATCGTGCACGCCATCTGGTTCGCGGTGTGGATCGCGCTCAACGTCGAGCTGGTGCCGGGCATGGCGCCCTTCGATCCCTTCCCCTTCGGGCTGCTGACGATGATCGTCTCGCTCGAGGCCATCTTCCTGTCGTGCATGGTGCTGATCAGCCAGAACCGCTCGGCGGTGAAGGAACGCATCCGCTCCGATGTGGAATACGAGGCGAACATTCGCGCCGGCCTCGAGGTGACGCAGCTCCACGTGAAGATGGACGCGATGACCGATCAGCTCCTCGCGCGGCTGGCGGTGCTCGAGAAGCAGCTGGGTCAACGCTCGACGAACGGTCAGGGCTGACCCGCGAAGCCGCGCGGTCACCACCGACCACGAAGCCGCGCGAGGCCCGCGCTCTCGCGAACTTCGCGAGTGGGACGACCCAGCCCATGTCTCCGATGACTCGGAGACAGCTGCGATCGCCGCCGCTAATAATCGAGCCGCTTCTTTCTTCTCGTGAGGTTTTCGTCATGAAGCAGGGTCCGCTCTTCCGTCGGCAGTTCTTCATTCAGAAGCCCGCTCCCGGGGTGCCCAACAGCGAGGCCGGCGGCGCGGTCGAGTACATCCGCCTGCAGGGCCACGCGTCGAACCCGGCCACCATTCTCCACGAGCAGAAGGTGCGGCTCGCGCCCGGCGGCACGCTCGACGTGGTCAGCGACAGCCGCGGCGGCGCGGGCGTGGGGCGCATCTCGTACTCGCCCGGCCTGCGCGCGGCGCTCAAGCGCGGCGACGAGTTCCTCACCTACCGCTTCGAAGTGCCGAACACCGTGTCGAGCGGCACCGCCTACCAGGTGACCTGCTACGGCCACGACACCGTGCCCCCGTTCCACTTCACGATCGAAGTCGGCGGCCGCTGATCCGCGACGCCAACCACGTGGCACCCTGAATGCACCTCCCGGCCGTGCCGAAGGAGGTGTGTGATGAAGTCAGTTCGAGCTGTCGTGATCGCTGCGCTCGCCGTGTGGGTGAGCGCCTGTGGTGTTCCCCTCTCGGATCCCGAGCTCCGCATCTCACCTGATCGTTCGACCTTCGACGGTCGCGCCGAGCGGGTGATCCTCAAACTCCGCGCCTGGGAGGCGGGTGAAATCCCCGCTGGGGGTGTGGTTCACCTCACCGCGCCGGTCGGCCAGTTCATCGGCGGGGCCGACATCATCTTGTCCGAAGGCTTCGCGACGGCGACCTACGCGTGCTCCCCCGTCGACGAGGCCGCGTGCGTCGGATCGATCCGCATCTCGGCTGAGTGGAACGGGCACCACGCGACGACGCAGGTGATCGGCATCGAGCCGATGCTGCCCGAGAGCGTGAAGTGGGAAGTGGTGCCCACCCGCGTGAACGCGGCGCTGTTGGCGATCGCCGCGGCGCGCGACGGCTCGGCCTGGGCGGTCGGCGAGCGCGGCGTGGTCCTGCACCTCGTCGGGCGCGAGTGGACCCGCGTGCCCTCGGGCGTGGGCTCGACGCTGCGCGCGGTGACGATGGGCGCCAACGACGCGCCGGTGGTGGTCGGTGACGACGGCGTGATGCTGCTGTGGTCGGGCGATCACTTCGAGCCGCTGTTCGTCGATGGCGAAGACTTCACCGCGGTGGCCTACGACGGAATGGGCGTGCTCCACGTCGGCGCGAAGTCGGGCCTGCTCTTCGAGTACACCGGCGCGCGGCTCGACCCGGTGCTCGATCTCCGCACGCCGGTGCTGTCGATCGCCGCGCAGGGCGTCGAAGCGTGGGCGACCGCCGACGGCATGCTCGCGCGGTTCCAGTCCGGCGCGTGGCTGAGCGTGCCGGTGCCGGTGCCGGGCCGCATCACGCTCGCGCAGACCGGTCGCGACGCGCTGTGGCTCGGCGGTGAGCGCAGCGGCGCGACCACCGTGTCCGGCTTGTTGGTGTCGGGCCCCATGCCGCAGTGGCGCTCGACCGCCCTGCCCGAGCCGGTGCGCGCGATCGCCGAGGTGCCCGACGTGGCCGAGCGCTTCGCCCTCACCACCGCCCACCTCTATCGCCAGCTCGCCGACGGCCGGTGGGACTCCATCGACTGCCCCACCACCCCCACGGCGATGACCAGCCGCGCGGCCGGCGACCTGGTGCTGGTCGGCGCGCCGGGCATTTCGTTGCTCAGAACCCACTGAGATCAGAGCGCTTTCGCTCGCTTTTCGCGAGGCTGTCACAAGAATCGGCACGGTCGCGTTGAGGGGTTGAACCCCTCACGAAAGGATGACCGCATGTCGTTCGCCCCTCGCTCTGCTTCGCCGCTCCCGTACGAGACCTCTGGTGGCCGCCTCGTCACCGCCGACGGCCACGCGCTCCCGCTGATCGGCGCGTCGCTGGCCGCCGACGCGAAGGGCGGGCTGGTGCGCATCACGCTCGAGCAGACCTTCCGCAACCCGCACGACGAGCCGCTGCGCGTGACGTACTCGCTCCCGCTGCCGGCCGACGGCGCGGTGAGCGGCTTCGCCTTCCGCATCGGCGAAGAGCGCGTGGTGGGCCAGGTCGACGCGAAGGCCCGCGCGCGGCAGCGCTTCGAAGACGCGATCCTCGAAGGGCGCACCGCGGCGATCCTCGATCAGGAGCGCTCGAGCCTCTTCACGCAGGAAGTGGGCAACGTGCCGCCGCGCACCCAGGTGGTGTGCGAGGTGCAGATCGATCAGAAGCTGACGTGGCTGCCCGACGGCGCGTGGGAATGGCGGTTCCCCACGGTGGTGGCGCCGCGCTACCTCGGCTCGCCGGGCCGCGTCGCCGATCACGCGAAGGTCTCGGTAGACGTCGCCGACGGCGAGCTGCCGGTGAAGCTGGCGCTGTCGCTGGCGATCCGCGATCGGCTGCCTGAGAACGCGCGCCCCGAGAGCCCCAGCCACCCGATGCACACCGGCCGTGGCGTCGATCGCACCGACGTCACCTTCGGCGACGAGCGCGGGGTGTCGCTCGATCGCGACGTGGTGGTTCGATGGCGCGTCGCCACCGCGCGCCCGGGCACGGAGTTCGACGTGAGCCGCCCCGCTTCAGGCCCCGCCTCGCGTTCGGCCTACGGCCTGCTCACCATCACCCCGCCGTCGGTCGACGCGAAGATGAAGCCGCTGGCGCGCGATCTGATCGTCCTGCTCGACACCTCGGGCTCGATGTCGGGCTCGCCGCTCGACCAGGCGCGGAGCGTGACGTCCGCGTTGATCGACTCGCTCACCGATCGCGATCAGCTCGAGCTGATCGAGTTCTCCAACTCGCCCCGCCGGTGGAAGCGCGCCGCGGTGCCCGCCACCGACGCCCACCGCAAGGACGCGCAGAGCTGGCTCTCGCGGCTGCGCGCCAGCGGCGGCACCGAGATGCGCACCGGCATCCTCGAGGCGCTGGCCACCCTGCGCGACGAGAGCCAGCGGCAGGTGATCCTCATCACCGACGGGCTGATCGGCTTCGAGCACGAGGTGCTCGAGGCGATCGCGCGCAAGCTGCCGAAGGGGTCGCGGGTGCACACCGTCGGCGTCGGCAGCGGCGTCAACCGGAGCCTCACCATGCCCGCCGCCCGCGCCGGCCGGGGGGTCGAGCTGGTGCTCGGCCTGGGGGAAGACGTCGAGCCCTTCGTGCAGCGGCTGCTCGCGCGCACCAACGCGCCGCTGCTGACCGACGTGGAGATCACCGGCAGCGCGGTGCTGGCCGTCGCGCCCGCGCGCCTGCCCGATCTCTACGGAGGCGCGCCGGCGATGGTGTCGCTCGAGCTGCGGCCGGAGGGCGGCGAGGTGATCGTCCGCTCGCGCAGCGCCGACGGTGAGCTCGAAGACCGCCTGGTGGTCAAGCCGACACTGCACGGAGAAGGCAGCGCCGCGGTGGCGACCTTGTTCGCCCGCGAGGTGGTCGAAGATCTCGAGCTCAACCTCGCGACCGGCGCGAACAAGCACGAGCTCGACCCGCAGATCGAGCGGCTGGGCATCGACTTCCAGATCTCCACGCGCCTCACCTCGTGGGTGGCCGTGAGCTCGAAGCAGACCGTCGACCCGCGCGCCCCGCGGCGCACCGAGACGATGCCCCAGGCGCTGCCCTTCGGCATGTCGGCGGAAGGCGTCGGACTGCGCGCGGCCTCGGCGCCGATGGCGACCCTCGCCGGGGGCGCGCCGCCGATGATGTCGGCCCCGAGAGCGGCCCCGGCGCGCCGGTCGATGGCGAGCCTCGAGAAGGCCGAGGTCGGAGCGCGGCAGCGCAAGGGCGCGGCCACCGGCATGGCGCCCCCCGCCGAAGAAGAGGCGCGCGCCGAGATGGCCTTCGATGAGGCGCCGCAGGACGAATTCGAGCGCGAGGGGAACGTGCCGATGGCGCCGCCCCCGGCGAAGCCGACCGGCATGCGCCGGGACGAGCCGGCGCCCGAGAAGAAGCGCGAGGGGCTGCTCGACTTCGCGAAGCGGCTGCTCGCCCCGAAGAGCCCGGCGGCGGACAAGGCCCCGGGCGCCCCTCAGGCCGGCCCCACCCCGACCCGGCGGCTCAACGGCAAGGTGCGGCGCCAGGGCGCGCGGCTGATCATCGAGATCGACGTGACCTCGGCGCTCACCTGGGCGCCGGCGAACGAAGCGCGGCTCGAGCTCAGCGACGGCACCATCTTCAAGGCGCCCGTCGAGCTCGCGCTCACCACCGCGAACGGCGTGGTGTCGATCGGCCTGGTCATCACCCTCGTGCTCCAGGTCGACGAGCGCGTGGGCGAGCCGGCCACGGTGCACCTCGCCAACGGCGGTGAAGTGCTCGAGATCGTCCTCTAACTGGTGCGTGGAATGGGCTCCGAACCGCCGTACGCTGCGCGCGGTTCGGAGCCCCGCCCTGCCATGAACGAAGAGCAGATGACATTGGCAGCGATGGCCCGGGGCGACGCGAGTGCGTTCGCCCGCTGGGCTGCTTCGGTCGAGGTGCCGCTGCGCCTCTCGCTGCGCGCGTTCGCGACGAGCGTGGACACCGAGGCGGTGCTGCAGGAGACGCTGCTGCGCATCTGGCAGATCGCCCCGCGCTTCACGCACGACGGCAAACCGAACGCGCTGCTGCGCTTCGCGATGCGCACCGCGCGCAACGTGGCGGTCAGCGAGTGGCGACGTCAAGGGCGCACCGAGCAGAAGGAGCTGCTCGAGCAACACCTGGCGGCCGAGGTCGAGGTCGCGCCGATCACCCCCGACCCGCACCTGCGCGAGCAGATCGTCAACTGCCGGCAGAAGCTGCCCGCCTCACCGAAGGCCGCGCTGGAGCAGCGGCTGCTAGCGGGCGGTCACGAAGACGACACCACGCTCGCGGGCCGCCTGGGCATGTCGCTCAACACCTTCCTGCAGAACTTCACCCGCGCCCGGAAGTTCCTGCGGGAGTGCCTCGAGAAGGCCGGCGTGCGGCTGGACACGGAGCTCACATGACGCGCGACGAAGAGCTGCTGCTCGAGCAAGTCACCAGCGCGCACCGCGAACGCGGCGTCGACGGGGCGATCCGCTCGCACCCGGCGTGGCACGACCTCGACGACGAGGGTCGCCGCGAGGCGTTCGAGGCGACGGTGGTGCTGCGTCAGCTCGAAGCGGCGCTCGATCCCCGGGGGCAGAGCTCGACGGTGCGCGCCCTGCTCGCCCGCATCGGCGGCTGACGCTCAGAACTTCGCGCGGCGCATCACGAAGCGCGGCATGGCCTTGATGGCGGTCATCACCGCGCGCCAGATGGCCGGGGTGTAGACGACCGGCGTGCCGGCGTCGATCGCCTCTACCACCGTCTGCGCGACGTCATCGGGATCGCCCGCGAAGGGCGGCTGCGGGAGCCCGCTGGTCATGCCGGTGCGCACGAAGCCGGGCTTCACGCACACCGTCACCAGGCCCTGGCTGCGGTAGCGGTGATCGAGGCCTTCCAGGTACGCCGAGAGGCCCGCCTTCGCCGCGCCGTAGAGCACCACCGGCTTGCGCGCGCGATCACCGGCGACCGAGCTGAACACGCACAGCGTGCCCGCGCCGCGGAGCAGCAGCTTCTTCCGCGCCTCTTCACAGAACGAAATGGTGTTCGCGAAGTCGACGGTCAGCATCTTGTGCGCGAGCGCCGGGTCCTGCTCCAGCTTCTCCTGCACGGCGAACACCGCGGCCGTCACCACCACGGTGTCCATGCCCTCGAGCGCCTGCTCGACCGACTCCAGCGCAGGCCTGAACGACTCGACCTTCTCGAGATCGCAGACCGCGATCGCCACGCGCACGCCCGGCGCACCGCGCGCCTCGAGGTCGGCCTTGCTGCGCTCGAGCTCCGCTTCGTCACGCCCGAGCAACGCCACCCAATCACCGCGCTCGACGAAGCGGCGCGCGATCGAGCGGCCCATGCCGCGGGTCCCACCGAGAATGGCAACACGACGCATCGTTCAGTCTCCGAAGAGCCGCACCGACTGGGCGCTCTTGAACTTCTTCTCGGGGTCCCACTTCGCGCGCACGGCCTCGAAGGCCGGCAGGCGGGTCTCCATCGCACGGAAGTGCTCGGGACGCGTGAACTGATCTTTCGCCAGGTAGATGCGGCCACCCTCGGTCAACACGTGCTCGTTGAGCGCGTCCACCAGCGCCTGGGTGTCGTCGCGCACCGCGATGTCGAGGGCGATCGAGATGCCCTTGCGCGGGAACGAGAGGTACGCCGGGCTCTCGGGCCCGCAGTCCTTGATGACGCACAGGAAGCTCGCGCCGCCGCGCTTGGTGAGCACCTCGAGGAAGCGCCGGGCCGCGCCGGGGCCAGCCGAGTCGGGGAGCACGCACTGGTACTGGGTGAGGCCGCGCTTGCCGTAGCCGCGGTTCCAGTCGAGCACCGCGTCGAGCGGGTAGAAGAAGCGGAAGGGATCGGTGAGCCCGACCTTCTTCTTCTGGAAGTGCGCGTTGTAGATGACGAAGTTCGCCGCCCGCACCGTCGCGCGCGACAGGGCGAACTCGGGCGCGGTGAAGGGCACCCGGAGCCGCGGCAGCTCTTTGGGGAAGCGCGCCGGGGCCTCGTGCGCCTGCGCCCAGCGGCCCTTCATCAGGTAGCCGCGGCCGAGCGACGAGCCGGTGGACAGACAGTCGAGCCAGCCCACCGTCATCGGCCAGTCCTTCGCCGACTGCTTGAGCACCTCGATGTACTCGTCGATGTCGCGAACGCGCTCGCTCTCCTGCCAGATCCACGGCGTGGGGATGCGGCGCATGCCGAACTCCACCTCGAGGATCTGCCCGGTGAGGCCCATGCCGGCCACGGTGGCGAGGAACAGCTCGCGCTCGAGATCGGGCCCACATTCCAGCACCCGGCCGTCGGCGACGCGCATCTTCAGCCGCGTGACGTGCGCGCCGAAGCAGCCCTCGACGTGGTGGTTCTTGCCGTGCACGTCGGCGGCCACCATGCCGCCCAGCGTGACCAACGAGGTGCCGGGGGTGACGGGCACGAACCAACCGCGAGGCAGGAAGATGCGGTTGATGTCGAAGAGGGCGAGCCCGGCCTCGGCGCGCAGCACGCCGGTCGCGGGGTCGAAGTGGATGATGCGGTTGGCGCGGGTGGTGTTGACCACCACCGGGCTCGAGGCGGCGGGCAGCGACGAGTCGCCGTAGCTCCGGCCCAGCCCGCGGAAGAGCACCGGCGGCGCCCCATCGAGCGTCTCGGGCTGCAGCTCTTCGCCCTCGACGAACTGTCGTCCCCAACCAGCGATTCGACTCTGTGGCATCACGCGATCGGTCGTAGACGAGGCCCGCGCCGACTGCAAACGAGCGTTCAGAAGGCGCGCTGTAGCTGGCCATTCGGGCCGAGCGTGACGGCCGGACAATAGGGACCCGTCTCCGTGCGGACCCACCACACGCCCTTCTCTCCCAGCGGTGCGAAGCGGTACTCGAACTCTCTCGTGCGAAGGAACTTCGGCGTGAAAGGCGGCGTGGTCTCGAAGAGCGCCACCACCGGTGAGGCGTTCTCCAGCAGTCGCTGCTGCAGCGAGAGCACCCAGGGGTTCTGCGCGCAGTCGCCGAGCGCGGCGAACCACATCTGCCAGTCGAGGCGCGGCTGCCACGGGGCGACGAAGCCGGGCCGGCGATCGAGCGCGCCGGGCTTCCACGGGAACTCGTAGGCCACCCACGTCACGCCGTCCGCGCTGCCCTCGAGCACGATCTCGGGCCGCGTGGTGGTCATCACGGCGAAGGCGCCGTACTTGTTGACGGTGTCGAAGCGGCGCACGACCGAGAGCAGCCGCGAGTCGAGGCTGCGGCCGAAGAACAGGGCGACGCTCAGGGCGGCGTAGGCGAAGGCGATCGCCCAGCGCCACCCGCTGCGCGGCGTCGGGGCCGAAGCGCGCCCCAGCAGCGGCACCGCGAGCATGAAGGTGAGCACGTTGTAGAAGCTGTAGTTGCCGGCGGCGAAGAGCGCGGCCTGCAGCGCCATCAAGCCGAGCGCGCCGGTGACGCGCATCAAGCGCGGGCCGAAGAGCAGCAGCGGCGCGCCGAGCTCGAGCACGAACATCAACGCGCACAGCACCTGCTGCGCGGCCAGCGGCAGCTCGTTGAGCCACACGCTGGTCCACGTGGGGAGCGGCTGAGACCACCAGTGGTAGGTGAGCGCGGTGAGATCGCGCCACGTGGGGTCTCCGCTCGCGAGCTTCACGATGCCCGACTCGAGCGTCACCTTGCAGGCCAGCACCGCCATCACGAACCGCAGCGCGGGCAGCGGCTCGGTGTCCCACCGTGGCCTGAGCCCCGCCGGCGCATAGAGCGCCGCGCAGAACGCGGTCTCGATCAACAACACGTCCCACTGGAAGGCGAGGAAGGGGTGGCCCACCTGCACCAGCGACAGCCAGCAGGCCCACAGCCCGCGACGCGACCCGAGGCGCGAGCCCGACGACGAGCAGCACCGCCGACAGACACGACAGCGCGCACAGCAGGTGCACCATCACCATCGACGACGAGAGCCACAACAACGTCGGCACGTCGAAGAAGCCCAGCGCCGGGCTTCGGCGCAGGCCTTCCATGCCGTCGGCGATCGGCGCGATGCCCTGCGACCCGGCGAGGCCCGGCACCTGCCACCAGTAGCTCCCCACCGCGACGAGCGCGGTCAACCCGAAGCCGAGAAAGAAGAGCCGACGTGTCAACCGCACGCGGCGGAATCTAGAGTCGAGCCATGTGCGGTCGCTACGTGCTCAAGGCGAGCACGCTCGATTTGAAGCGCGAGTTCCACCTCGACGAGGTGCCGGCGCTCCACGCCCGCTACAACATCGCGCCACTGCAGGCCGCGCCGGTGATCCTCGATCACGCGCCGCGCAAGCTGGTGCTCGCGCAGTGGGGGCTGCTCCCGCGGTGGGCCAAAGACGCCAGGCTCGCGCACCAGCTCATCAACGCGCGCGCCGAGACGCTGGAGACGAAGCCCGCCTTCCGCGACCTGCTCGGCACGCACCGCTGCCTGGTGCCCTGCGACGGCTTCTACGAGTGGCGCCACGAAGGCCCGCAGCGGCTGCCGCACTTCGTGCACGACGCGGGCGGACACCTGCTGGCGATGGCCGGGCTGTGGAGCCGCTGGCGTTCCCCCGATGGGCTCGACCTCGACACCTTCACCATCATCACCACCCGCGCCAACACCGCGCTGCGGTCGCTGCACGAGCGCATGCCGGTGTTCCTCGACGCCGAGGCGCGCGAGCGGTGGCTGTCGGGCCCCACCAGCGATCTCGCGGCGCTCGAGGCGCTGCTGGTGCCGTGGCACGGCTCACCGCTGGAGATCACCCCCGTCTCGCAGCACGTGAACTCGGTGACGGTGGACGACGAGCGCTGCCTGGAACCTCCCAGCACCGTGCAGCTCAGGTTGCTGTAGTCTCGCCGACGCGCACATGAGCAGCCCCTGGGACGACGTTCGACGCGAGTCAATCGAGATGCCGGCGGTCGGCCTGCACCGTCCGGCGCGCCCGTCTCCGCTGCCGTGGATGCTGCTGACCGTGTCGATCGCCATGACCATCGGCGTGCTGGTGCTGGGGCGCTCGCGGCTCGAAGACGAGCGGCTGCGCACCGCCACCGCGTACAAGGCCAACGACGACGTGCGCAACCAGCTCAAGGCGTCGCTCGAAGACCTCGACAAGTCCCGCGCCGCCTGCACCGCCGCCGACGCCAGCACCGGCGAGCTGCAGAAGCAGATCCTCACGCTCGAGCTGACCAACCGCCGCCTGCAAGACGAGCTGACCCGCCTGCGCGCCGCCAAGGCGGGCAAACGATGATCGGCCTGCTGCTGAGCCTCACGCTCGCAGCGCCCTTCCCGCTCCCGGCGATCGACGGCAAGCCGCTGGCCGTCACCTCGACGCAGAAGTCGTTCCGGCTCCCGATGCGCTTCGAGAAGGTGAAGGCCTTCTACGCCGAGCGGCTCTCGTCACCCGACGTCACGTTTCACGAGAGCAGCACCACCGGCAAACGCGTGCTGACCATCACGACGAAGGCGAAGTCGGAGTCGTGGAAGAAGGCCGTGGTGCGCGAGGGCGAGGTCGACACGGTGATCGACGTCACGCCGGTGCTGCGCCTCGACGAAGAGCAGATCTCCGGCAACGGGCGCCCGCTCGTCGAGTTCGTCTTCGGGCGCTCGGCTGACGTGAAGAAGGCGGTCGACAGCATCGACCACACCGAGCAACTGCGCGCGCCGTGAGCCTCAGCTCCGGAACGGGTTCTGGAGCACGATCGTCTCGCCGCGCTCAGCACCGACCGACACGCACACCACGGGGATGCCGACGATCTCCTCGATGCGGCGGATGTAGCGCTGGGCCGCGGCCGGCAGGTCGTCGATGGTGCGCGCACCCGCGAGCGGCTGTTCCCACCCGGGGAGCTCTTCGTAGATCGGCGTCACGCGGCTGAAGTCTTCGAAGTCGTTGGGCAGCTCGGTGAGGCGCTTGCCGTCGAGCTCGTAGGCCGTGCAGATCTTCAGGGTGTCGAGGCCGCTGAGCACGTCCATCTTGGTGAGCGCGAGGCCCCACAGCCCGTTGACCCGCGTGGCGTAGCGGAGCACCACGGTGTCGAGCCAGCCGCAGCGACGGGGCCGGCCGGTGGTGGCGCCGAACTCGTCGCCCACCTTGCGCAGCCGGTCGCCGAGCGCGTCGGTCAGCTCGGTGGGGAACGGGCCGCCGCCCACGCGCGTGGTGTACGCCTTGGTGATGCCCAGCACGCGATCGATGGCGGTGGGGCCGAGGCCCGAGCCGACCGCCGCGTTGCCGGCCACGGTGTTGCTGCTGGTGACGTAGGGGTACGTGCCGTGATCGATGTCGAGCAGCGTGCCCTGCGCGCCCTCGAAGAGGATGCGGGTGCCCTTGCGGACCTGCTCCGAGAGGAAGAGCGAGGCGTCGCCGACGAACTCCTTGAGGCGGCTGCCGAGCACCAGGTACTCCGAGACGATCGCCTCGACGTCGAGCAGCGGCTCTTCGGCCTTCGCGGCGCGCGCCAGGCGGGCGATCTCTTCGAGCGCGTCGGGGAGGCGGTCCTTCACGCGTCGGCGCAGGCGATCACCGTCGAGCAGATCGCGCACCCGGATGCCGCGGCGCGCGACCTTGTCTTCGTACGCCGGGCCGATGCCGCGGCCGGTGGTGCCGATCGCCCCGCCCCCGCGCGCCTTCTCTCGCAGCGCGTCGAGGTGCTTGTGCCACGGGCAGATCACGTGGGCGTGCTCGGAGATCATCATCTGCGCGCTGTCCTGCAGGAAGCCGCGGGCGCGAAGGCCGTCGATCTCCTTCATCAGCACGGTGGGATCGATGACGGTGCCGTTGCCGATGACGCACGTCTTCCCCGGGTGCAGCACGCCAGAAGGAATGAGGTGCAGCACGGTCTTCTGACCGCCCACCACCAGCGTGTGACCGGCGTTGTTCCCGCCCTGGAAGCGCACGACCACCTGCGCGTGCTCGGTGAGGAGGTCGACGATCTTCCCTTTTCCTTCGTCGCCCCACTGGGCGCCAACAACGACGACGTTCGGCATGCCGAGGCTTCTACGCGCGACGTCCGGCTGCTTCCAGCACTTCGCTGAAACTCGTCGGTCAGGTCAGGGATGACATCGGTACACATACCCACAACCGAGGGCTTCGCAGATTCTGCGGTCTCGGCCGGGCCACGAGTTGGTGCGTTGCGCGCGCTCGAGCTGCGCGGCCTCGGCGACCAGGGAGCGCTCGAGGGCGTCGAGGTCGAAGGGGTCGAGGAAGACCGGCTCGGGGTTGGCCTCGCGGAGGAAGACGATGCCCGCCCGCACCGGCAGCGGACGACCGGCGAAGCGCTGAGCCGCGAGCGCGTAGCAGCCGAGCTGAAAACGGTACGGCTCGAGCCCCGACGCGGGCGCGGTGGTCGTCTTGTAGTCGATGACGATCAACGCCTCGTTGGTGACGACCAGCAGATCGACCTGTCCGCGCAGAATGAGCGAGGGGCCCTGCTCGGCGTCGAGGCGCAGCGCGAAGGGCAGCTCGCGATGGACGCTCGACGACGCGAGGCCCTGCACGAAGGTGGTGTTCCAGAAGCGCTCGACCCACGCGAGCACGTCGTCGCCGGCGAGGCGCTCGAGCCCCTGCGAGCGACGCAGCGTCCGCAGCGCGGCGTGGAGCTGCGGCGTGCCGATCAGCTCCAGCGGCGTCAGCTCGAGCAGTCGGTGGGCGGCGGTCCCGCGCGCGCGCACGTCGGTGTCGTCGTCGACTTCGAGTTCGACGCCCTCGAAGGCGCTCGGTCGCTCCGAGAGCCCCACCTGGTGGGCAAGGTGAAACCGCCGGGGACACGACACGTGGTCCTGCAGCTGGGTGACGGGCAGCACCAGCGAGCGCGCGGTGGCGGCGAGCGGCGTGCGCACGCGCTCGATGAGGTCCTGCACCAGCGACGCATCTCCGTTCGCCACCACCCGAGGCGGGCGCGGCGTCTCGAGGGCGCTGACGTCGAGCACGTCGGGGCGATCCCCGGTCACCTGAATCGGGAAGAAGGCCGAGGTGTCGCGCGCCCAGGTGCGGTCCGCCGCCCAGGGGGGGCGCAGTCCGAGCACCACGCGATCTCTCGCGCGGGTCATCGCCACGTAGAGCAGCCGCAGGTTCTCTGCGCGCGCCCGTCGCTGCAGCTGAGCGGTGATCGACTGCGCCGACAACGAGCGCACCTCCGTCACGCCCTTCGGCCGCACGATGCCCAGCCCGAGATCCCGATCGAAGCGGATCGCCGCCGTCTCGTTGCGCGGCGCAGTCGAGAGATCGGGCAGCACCACGATGGGCCACTCGAGCCCCTTGGCCTGGTGCACCGTGCACAACGTCACCGCGTCGAGGTCGAGCTCGTCGACCACCTCGCCCTGCGCCTCCTTCGGCGCGTCGTCGGCGAGCTCGAGCAGCTCACGGCTGAACGCCGCCACGCCCACGCCCTGCCGCTCGCGCACCGAAGCCAGCACCAGCAGCTTGTCGAGGTTGGCGAGCGCCTGCTCTCCGAACGGCGCGGCGGCCACCGCGACGCGATAGCCGAACACCTCCAACACCACGCGGAGCAGCGCGCGCAGCCCGAGCCGATCGCGCTCTTCTCGCAGCGCGCGGTAGCGGGCACGCAGCGTCGCCACCTCGGGGATCACCTGGTCCGCGCCGAGCAGCACACGCCGCGCGTCGAGCGCCCACCGCCCGTCTTCGCGAGACGGCTTCGCCAGCGCGACCCACTGCGAGTCGGTCAGCCCCACCAACGGAGACCGCAGCACCGCCGAGAGCGACAGCGCGTCGTCCGGATCGGAGAGGATCGCCAGCAGCGACGCGAGATCGACCACCTCCTGCGCGCCGTAGAAGCCGCGGCCGCGCACCACGCGGTGCCGCACGCCATGACGCACGAGCGCCTGGCGGTACACCTCGAGCTGCGTGAAGCGCTGGAAGAGCACCGCGACGTCGCCTCCGCGCGCGGGCGCTTCCCCGCCCTTCTTCATCACCGACCACGCCCCGCCCAGGCCGTGCGCCAGCGCGCGCGCCACCGCCTCGGCGTCGGCGGCGCGGAGCTGCTCGGCAGGGAACTTCTCGACGGGCAGCCGCGCGTCTTCGAGCTGCACCAGCGCCACGCCCGTGGGGCTCTCGGCGCGCACGGCGCGCAGGTCGTCGTGCTCTGGCGTGTAGACGACCTCGAAGTCGGCCGGTGGGCTCCCCGCGGCGCCGGGCCCGAGGGCGAGCGTGAAGCCGCGGTTGAGCACCTCGAGCAGCGCCGGCGTCGAGCGGCGCGAGTCACGCAGGTAGTGACGACTGCCGCCGTTGCGCTCGATGGCGCGGGCCATCACCTCGAACACGCTGACGTCGGCGCCGCGGAACTCGTAGATCGACTGCTTGCGATCGCCCACCACCGCGAGGAAGCCGCGCTCCTGCGGCAGCGAGGTGATCTCGTGGTGCTGCTGCTCGAACGCCCGGGACACCGGCCGCGGCGCGCCTTCCCGCTGCTCCGCGAGCAACAACACCAGCTCGAGCTGGAGCCGGTTGGTGTCCTGGAATTCGTCGACCAGCAGCGCCTTGAACCGCTGCTGCGCGTCGCGCCGGGCGAGGGGGTGATCGCGCAGGAGGTTGCGCGCCTGGACCAGCAGTCCGGTGAAGTCGAGCACGCCGCGCGACGCCAGCGCCTCTTCGTGCGCGGTGGCGACGTCGACCAGCAGCTCCCGCACTTCAGCCTCGAAGGGCGCGAGCAGGCAGGCGCCGTAGATCTGCGAGAGCTGATCGGTCGCTTCGCGGAGCTCGCCGACCTGCCCTCGCGCGCCCTTGATCGCGGCGTTGAGGTCGCCGAGGTCGCGCTCGAGCGACTCGAAGGTGACGCGCGAGAGCACGCGCGTGTACTCGGCGAGCTGCTCGCGCTGGGTGTGCGTCGCGGGCTGCGTCGCGCGGGCCTGAGACTGCAACTCCGCGAGCGCCTGCTGGAACTGCGCCCGCAGCGTCGGCCCGTCAGCCACCGGCACGAAGTCGGGCGCGACGCCCTCTTCGCGGATGCGCGAGGAGATCGGCACCAGCGCCTCGACCAGCCGGCCGAAGCCGATCTCCGCGACGAGGGAGCGCAAGGGGCTGCCTCGCTCGACCCGCGCGAGCAGCGTGCGCTCGACGAGATCTCGTACCAACGCGCGGGCGTCGCGCTCGTCCATCAGCTCGAAGTGGGGCGACACTCCGCTGTTCGGCGGCGCCCGGCGCAGGAGCTGGATGCACAACGAGTGGAAGGTGCCGATGGTCGCGCTGCCGAGCTCGTCGCGGATCGCTCGCCAGCGGCGTGAGGGTGGGAAGGGCCGGCCTACCGCGGCGAATGAGGTGCGCAGCGTGGGCTCTTCGGCGGTGCCGGTGGCGAGCCCCTCGAGGCGCTCACGCAGCCGGCCACGCATCTCGTCGGCGGCCTTCTCGGTGAAGGTGAGCAGCCCCAGCTCGGCGCAGGAGATGGGGGCGAGGGTTCGCGCGCCTCCGAGGAGGTGGAGGCACATGGTGACCAGCGAGTACGTCTTGCCGGCCCCCGCGCCCGCGAGGATCGCGAGGTTCGACTCGAGCCTCAACTGAATCTCTCCCTGCGGGAGCGGGGAGAGGTCGGACGAAGTCCGGGTGAGGGGCTGAACGGGCTCTGGCGCTGGAGCGAGCGGTTGCGGCTCGGTCAGCCCCTCACCCCAACCCTCTCCCCGCTGAAGCGGAGAGAGGGAGAAGAGGTCGAGCTGGTTCACGTCGCTCTTCTTCTTCCGGCTCACAGGTCCTCCGCCAACTGACGCTGTGAGATCCGACACACCGCCTTCAGCTCGCAGAACTCGCAGTCGACGGGCCGCGCACCGAAGTCACCGGCGCGCAGCTTCCCCAACAGCGCGAACACGGCGTTCGCGAGGTTGTTCGCCTGCCCTTTCCGCTCCAGCCGCGCGCGCGACAGCTCGTCCATGGCGAGCAGATCTTCGACCGAGCCTTCCTTCCCCAGCGCGCTGGCGACAGGCCGGAGCTCGTTCTTCCCAAGCCCAAGCCACCCACCGGTCGGCGTGACGTCGGGCAGCAGCGACTTCGCGGCGAGCAGATAGAACGCCATCTGAAACTCGCGCTTGAGGAAGTCCTGCCCGAGCGTGCGTTTGACGCTGGTCTTGTAGTCGAGCACGCCCACCACGCCGGCGCCGACGTCGACGCGGTCCATGCGGCCGGTGAGGAACACGTCGGCCTCGCCCTTGCGCGCCGCGGGGATCCGCACTTCGCGCAGCGGCTCGGGCGCGCGCGGATCACCGAAGGCCACCTCGAGGTACTTCGGCCGCGCGAGCCCGAACGGGGTGGCCTCCTTCGACGTCACCACGCGATGGATCACCGTGACGGCCCATTCCTTCGCCAGCGACCACAGCGCGGGGTGCCCGGTGGCCGCGGTCTTCTCGGTGCGCTCGGCGCACGCCTCGACGGCCTTCTCGATGCGCGCGCGGATCGACGGATCGCTCTTGCCCAGCAGCCCGGCCTCATCCAGCTCGGGGATCAGCTTCGCCAGCGCGTCGTGCCAGAAGCTGCCGCGCGCGCGCGAGTCGAGCTCTTCACCGGCGGACTCACCGCCCTCGAGCCCCAGCACCATCGTCGCCAGCCCGCGGAACGCGCAGGTGCCCCACTGCCCGAGCTCATGCGACGCGACCGGGTGCGCGGCGTCGAACGCCAGCCGCTGCTGCAGCGCCTCGAGCACCACGCCGTCCACCTGACCGGTGAAGGGGCCCGCCGCCGAAGAGGGATCGGTGAAGAAGCGCAGCCGCTCGGTCTCGATCGCCCCGCTCCGCCGCGCGGCTTCGAACCACGGCTCACCCGACAGCGCCGCCGCCAGCGCCCCCCGCCGCGCATCGGGGACCGTCTGCCGGGTGACCTCGGGGCCCAGCGCCTCGAGCGCCGCGCGCACGCGCAGCTCGGCCTCGGTCTGCACCTCATCGAGGCGCGCGGCGGCGGCGCGGTGCACGGGCACTTCCCTGAAGCCGCGCACACAGCGCGCCAGCGCGTCACGAAACGGAGACGCCAGCAGCTCACGCCCCGAGTCATCGAAGCGCGCGCGGCTCACCGTCACGCTCGCCGCCGACGACAGCGCGAGGTGCAGCAGCAGCCGATCCTCCGCGAGGCGCGCCGGGAGCCGCACATCGCCCTCTCCCACGCTGGTGCGGAACAGCGGCGCCCGCGCGGCACGGTTGAGCAACACGCGCTCCTCTTCACTGAGCAGCGACAGCGGCGCGGCCCGGCCGGGGAAGCGCCCATCGAGCAGCCCACCGAGGAACAGCTGCGCGAACGTGCGCCCCGCCAACTCGCGCGCGTCGAGCAGCCACACCGCGCCGGCCCGCGCCCCTCGCGCCGCGAGGTTGGTCTCCGCCGCCGCGACGCGCACCCACCGCGCGAAGTCGCGCCGCGCCATGAACTGACTGCCCAGCCCGCTGCGCAGCAACGACTCCTTGAGCGCAGTCAGCAGCCCGCCGAGCGCTTCGATCGCCGCTTGATCGCGCGCCAGCGCCCGGTCGACCTCTTCCGCCATCGAGCCCTCGAGCGGCGCCACGGTGCCGCGCCGCGCGCTCTCGAGGAGCCCCAGCTTCGTCACCACGTCCCACCACGCCTCGAGCAGCTCCATCGCCGGGCCCTGCTCGGGCACGCTGCGGCACCACCCGATCACCCGCTCGACGCCCTCGGCGAGCAGCTTCACGCGACGGGCCTCGTCCCGCGCGCGCACGGCGAGCGACCCCAGCCGCACCGCGTAGGCACCGCGCCCGTCGCGCGCCCCGACCAGATCATCGCGCAGCCCCGCCTCACGAAACGTGCGCCGCGGCTCGGCCGCTTCGATGTCGAGCACCTTCACCGCGCGGCTCTCGAGCAGCGAGGCCAGCGCGTCGGCCGGGAACCCGTCCTCCGCCAGCTGCAGCACCGACAACGCCAGGCGCCCGTGCGGACTCTCGGCGAGCGGAATGCCCAGCCGCGCGCGCGCGGGCACGCCGAGCTCCGCGAGCGCCTCGAGGATCAGCTCGGTGTCGTCGGCGAGATCGCGGTACGCCACGCCGATCGCCTCCGGGGGTACGCCCGCCGACACCAGCCGCCGCACGCGCCGCGCGATCTCCCGCGCCTCATCACGCGTCGAGGGCGCGCAGAAGGCGCTGAGCTCTTCGGCCTCGCGCGGCGTCACCTCGTCGGCGAAGGCAGCCGCGCCCACCCACGCGAGCGGACCGGCGGGTACGTCGGGCGAGACCTCGACCTCCAGCGCCTGCCACCGCGCCTCGACCTCGCGCACGGTGTTGATGATGAAGGCGTCGGTGGCGGCGCTCCCACTCGCGGGCCAGTGCCAGGCGAACTGCACGCCCGACGCGCTGCACGCGCGCGCCAGCGCCTCGAGCAACGCCAGCCGCGACGGAGGCACGTCGTGCACGTGCCGCACCTCGATCGATTCGTAGCCGCGCAGGCCGACCGGCAGCCCTTCGCGCGCCACCCGCTCGGTGGCCAGCCGCCACCACTCGCCGCGATCGACCAGCGCGCGCTCTTCGAGGAACGCGTCGACGGCCCGCCACAGCGCCACCAGCGCGCGGGTGCGCAGGCGCAGCGGACCTTCGTCGAGCGTCATCGCCGCGTCGTCGAGCTGCTTCGGCGTCACCGCCTGGCCGCGGAGTTGAGTGACGAGCTCCTGCGCCTGCGCCGCGAACTCCGCCGAGTGCGCGACGACTCCGAAGGCCTGCACGGCGTGCTGCCCGGCGAGGCGCCCGAAAGCCATGCGCACCAGCAGCGGATCGGCCGGGGCCCGTCGCGCCCACCCGGCGGGATCGCAGTGCTCGACGAGCTGCGCGAGCGTGCACACCGAGCGGAGATCCACGAAGTCTTGCTGGCGAGTCTCGTCGAGGAGCCACTGCTCCACGCGATCCGAGTCGGGCACGACGAGCAGGCGACGAGACATCGGAGCGAAAACCACCGTAGCGAACTGACGAAAAAAGCCAACGGGTTGACGGACCCGCACCGGGAATGGCACTCCTCGCCGGATGCTCACCGAACGCGAAGCCGCGGCGCTGGCGGAAGAAGAGACCTTCCTGACGAAGGTGCAGGCCGCCCTCGAGGTGGCGCGCGCGGCGGCGCAGGCTCCGCGCACCTCGGTGTCGCACGACGAGCTGCGCAGCCTGCGGGAAGAAGCCGCCGGGGAAGACGAAGACGACGCGGGCTCGCTGCTGCACGAGCTGGCGTTGCGGCAGCAGCTCGCCCAGCGCACGCAGTCGGTGTTGCCGGATCCCCGCTCGCCGTACCTCGCGCACCTGCGGCTGCTGGAAGACGGCGAGTCGCGCGACTACCTGCTCGGCCACGGCACGTACATCGACACCCGGCAGAACCTCCGCGTGGTGGACTGGCGCGTCGCGCCGGTGGCCCAGCTGTTCTACCGGTACAAGGAAGGCGACCACTTCGAGGAGCAGTTCCCCGGCCGCATCGCCACCGGCACCGTCACGCTGCGGCGGGTGATCGTGATCCACCAGGGCCGGCTGATGCAGGTGCTGGGCGACGACTTCGCGGTGTTCCGCGATGTCGATGGCACGTGGAAGTCGCGCGGCCTCTCCGCGCTGGCGACCGGCGGCGCAGGCACCTCGGCGCGCGACGGCCAGCTCGGCGTCAGCGTGGGGGCGCAGGCCAAGGGCACGCGCGTCGACGTCACCGCGCTGCTCGACGCCGAGCAGTACGCGGCGATCTCCGCGCCGCCCAGGGAGCCGCTGCTCGTGCTCGGCAGCGCCGGCAGCGGCAAGACCACCGTCGCCCTGCACCGCCTCGCGCGACTCACCGCCGCCGACCCCACCGGCATTCCGCTGGTGCGCGCGCGGGTGGTGGTGCCCGAGCAGGGCCTGGCGCGGCTGGCGCAGCGACTGCTCGCGCCGCTGCTCCCGGTGCCCGACGCGGAAGACGATTACGGCCCGGAGGTGGTGCACACCCTCGACGAGTACCTCCTGCGCCTGTCGCGTCGCGCCTTCGGGCAGCTGCCGCGCGTGAACTTCGAGCCGCCGGCGCTGGTGACGTCGCTGAAGCGGCACCCGGCGCTGTATTCGCTGCTCAAGGACGCGGTGCTGGCCGAGAAGGCGGTGAAGCTCGAGGTCAAGCCGCTGTGGCGTCAGCTCGCGGGCTTCCTCGGTGACTCGGCCTTCCTGGCGAAGGTGGTCGAGGCGGCGAACGGCACGCTGCCGAAGACGGCCATCACCGACACCATCGAGCACACCTCGATGCAGCTCCAGACGCCGTTCAGCGCGAAGGACATCACCGACGTGTCGATGCGCACTTCGATCGACGGGCGCGGGCTCAACGAGGGCACGCCCGACGAGCTGGCGGGATCGATCGACGTCGAAGACCTGCCGCTGCTGCTGTCGATGCTGTCGTGGCGCAAGGCGCTCTCGCTGCCGCAGGCGTCGCACGTGGTGCTCGACGAGGCCGAGGACTTCTCGCTGTTCGATCTCGAATCGGTGCGCGCCACCACCCGCGAGTTCAAGGGCCTCACGCTCGCCGGTGACGAAGCGCAGCAGACGCACTCGTCGTTCGCCGGCTGGCCGCGCAGCCTCGAGGTCGCCGGCGCGAAGGACGCCGCCACCGTGCGCCTCACCACCAGCTACCGCTGCCCCCGGCCGATCGCCGAGCTCGCGCGCCACGTGCTGGGCCCGCTCGCGCCGCAGACGCCAGCGAAGGCCTCGCGCGAGGGCGTGCCGGTCGGCCGCTTCCACTTCCCCGGCGAGGCGGCGGCGCACCTGTTCCTCACCGGCGCGCTCAAGGACCTCCTCGACGCCGAACCGCACGCCTCGGTGGCGGTGATCTGCTCGACCATGGACACCGCGCGCCGCTTCCACGGGCTGGTGCAGTCACTGCCCAACACCCGGCTCGTCGAGCGCGGCGAGTTCCAGTTCAACCCCGGCATCGACATCACCGACGTGGACTCGGTGAAGGGCCTGGAGTGGGACTACGTGGTGGTCGCCGACGCCAACGCGCTCAGCTGGCCCGGCACCGACGAGGGCCGGCGCCGGCTGCACGTGGCGGTCACCCGCGCGTCGCACCAACTGTGGCTGGTCAGCCCGGGGACACCGTCGCCGTTGATCTGAAGCGGTGAGATGAGCGCGGTCGAGGTCAGCGATCAGCAAGGCGCTTGAGGTGCGTGACGACGTTCGCCATACGCGCCTCAATCGCGACCTTGAGCTCTGGCTTGCGCAGCACATCGGCGAAGAAGTCGTCTCCGAACGAGTCGGGACGCCAGCCAGCGCAAAACGCGAACGCGAGTTCCTTACCCGTCGGTGCGGGCGGATCGACCCGGTCCGACAGGAAGCGGTCGAGCGCCGGCATTCGCGATGGATAGACGGTGCGCAGGGCCGCCTCGATGACGCCTTCCAGCCGCGGCGCCCAGCACGCCACGTTGAGGCTCGCGTCCGCAGGAGGAGTCCCCAACGACTGGAGGAGGCGGCGTTCCGCCTCGTGGACCGTGAGTTGGTCACTGTCCTGAAGCACGAGGTACTCGTCGAAGTCGCCTCCCCTTGCGGCGACAAAGTCACCGAAGGCAGTGGTGAGCCCACTGGTTCCGGCCGTGGGCACGATCCAAAGCTCGGAACCAGAGCGCGCGCGCTTCACGTAGATGCCGCGCTTCGCGTCCCGCGGGCCGCGCTCGATGCCGGCCAGCTGGAACCACTCACTGAGGAACGCGCGGTCCTGGTACCCCTCGACGAAGATCGCCGCGTGCTTCATCGGAGCTCCAGCTCCAGTTCGCCACGAATGCGCTTGGTCTGGTCGCCGGGGAAGCGCTTGGCATCAAGGACGCCATCATTCAGAAGCAGACGCTGGACCGAGAGCTCGCCCAGTTGCCCCTCAGACTCCGCGGCCTCGACCAGGAAGTCGATGAGTTCGAGACTGTGGGTCGCAAGCACGACCTGAATGCCGCGCTTCACGGCGGCGATGATCGCCTTCGCGGACATCTTCAATGAGCGCGGGTGCTGGTGCACCTCGGGCTCTTCGAGCAACACCACGCCACCCGCGTGCGCCGCCAACTCAAGGCAGAGCCGCGCCAAGCCACGAATGCCGTCTCCCGAGACGGAGAGGGGAACCGCCGTCCTTTCATTGACAAGAGCCACGCCGAAGCCCTGCCCAACCTTCAGGATCTCCAGGTTCTCCAGTGATGGAACGACCGACTTCATGAGGTCCCGAGCCGCTGTGGCCCGGCCTTCCGATTTGGCTGCAGTCAGGACGTCGACCAAGTCGAGTGCCTGAGCAGCACCGAATCGCATGTCGATGAAGCGCAGTGCAGGCGACCATTTGCCGGAGTCGGTCGAAGTTGGGCTCCAGTTCCCCCCGATACTGCCAGTGCTCCCGAAGGTCACCTGCCCGGTGCCCAACTGGCCACTCGCCTTGCCAGCGAGCCCCACCGCGACGTCGACGCGGTCCAATGAGGTCGAGCTCGCCGGACCGACCATCGTCAAGGTCGTCTTCCGAGCGACATCGTCGTGGAAGGTGACGCGTATCGTTGCGGGCCCGAGAGGCTGGGCGGGAAACAACCATCGCGAGGTCGACTCGCGACTCTGACGCCGGAGGATCGCGTCGACCATCGCGTCTCCGGGTCGCTTGGCGAGTCCGATGGCAAGCGCGTCAAGAACGGTGCTCTTCCCCGAGCCATTGGGCCCAACAAGGATGGTGAGTTGGGTCAAGTCCGCGAGCGCGCCAGAGTTGATGCCGCGCAGGTTCGTCACCGTCACCGAGGAGATCACGTTCGCCGTTCTATCCCCTTGTTCCACCCCTGCCGAGTTTGAGGGCGAGCCGGATGTGTGGGCCACCTTCCCCGCCAAGGGCGGTCAGCCGCGCCAACAAACCGCCCAATCCACCCGGGAAGAGCCCTGCGCGCGCCGGGAAAAGTGGTGCGGCTGCCCGGCAAGTGGGCCCCGGTCGACCGGGAAGTGACTGGAGGAGCCCGGTAAGTGGGCCCAGCCGACGGGGAAGTGATCGGAGGAGGCCGGTAAGTGGGCCCCAGTCGACCGTGAAGTGCTCGCAGGAGCCCGGCAAGTGCGCCCCAGTCGACCGGGAAGTGCTCGGAGGAGCCCGGCAAGTGGGCTCCGGTCGACCGGGAAGTGAGGCGCGGAACGAGGGAAGCGACAGGAGACGCCCGAGCAGTGGGCGCCCGTCATCCGGCAAGTGCGACGGGAGCCCGGCAAAGCGAGCCCCGTCACCCGGCACGCGTCACGCCGGCGGAGGCGTCGGCGCCGCGGCTTCGACTTCCGAGTCCTTCCCGAAGATCGCCTTCAGGCTCGGACCGACGACCAGCGCCGGCACCGTCACGCCCGCGTCGCGCGACTCGGCGAACAGGCGCTGCGCCAGCTTCATCTCGCGCAGCACGCGGCCCTCGATGCGGTTCACCGATGGCGCGTCACCCTCGTACGCCGCGGCGTTGAGCGCGACTTCGCGCGCACCGGCGAGCGCCTCGAGCGCGGCGTAGGCGCTGTTGAGCCGCGCCTCGGTGAGGCCCACGTCGTCGGCCAGCGCCTCGGTCACGTCGTTGCGGCGGAGCTTCTGCGCGAGATCGATCGTCGCGGTCAGCGAGTCCTGCACGTCGTTCGCCGAGCGCTCATCGTCCGGCGCGACCTTCGCCACTTCCTGCAGCAGCTTCTGCTGACCACCAGCCAGCGCGCGCAGGCGCCGGGCGAGATCACGCCGCGCGTTGACCGCCACCGCCAGCGCCGCGTTGCGCGTGCTGCGCAGCCCCGTCATCGAGGTGTCCCTGGTGTGCTCGACCTCGTCCTGCAGCAGCACCAGCAGCTCACACAGGTACGCCAGGCGGCGCCGCGAGTAGGTGACGTCGGTGTTGTCCTTGAGCGAGCGCGCCATGGTGGCGATGAACTTCTCGGCCTCGACGATCACGTTCTCGGCCTTCGTCTTCTCGCCCCACGCATCACACTGCTCGTCGGTGAACGCCGAGCGGAACGCCATGCGCAGCTTGCCGGTGAGCGCGGGCAGCGTGCCGAGCGTCTTGACGGCCAGCGAGTCCTTCGGCGGCGGGGCCTTCTTCGCGGCGGGCGCGGCCTTCGTAGCAGGAGCCTTCTTCGGAGCAGCGGTGGGCTTCTTCGACTTCGATGCGGCCATGTGGACTTCCCCCTCGTGGAAAATGACGGGCGGACGCTACTCGGCTCGGGCCGTGGGTCAACGAGCGCGGTCAGCCCGCGGCGCGCAGAGTGGAGAGAGCACCCACACCGCGATCTCCCCCACCCCGAGCGTGACGCCGAACGCGTGGATCGCCGGCGTGGTGGACACCGCCAGCAGGCCGAACGACAGCAGCGTGCTCACCGCGCCCAGGCCGATGGCCAGCCACGCCTCGCCTTCGTCGTTGGGGTGCTCGACGAGGAAGATGCCGTAGTCGACGCCCATGCCCAGCAGCAGCCACAGCGCGAGCACGTGGAAGAGCGTCAGCGGCTCTCCGAGGAACCCGACCGTGCCCAGCGCGAGGCCCGAGGCGACCAGCGTCGGCAGCAGCGCTCGCCACGCCCGCCCGCGGAAGCGCCAGAACAGCGCCGCGAAGACGACCACGTAGCCGAGCCCCAGCAGCTGGCTCATGCCCACCCGCCAGAGCTGGAGCACGCTGGAGATCTCCCCGGTGCGATCGACGAAGCGCACGCCGGGCAGCGCGCCGAAGGTGGCCAGCACCGGCAGCGAGTCCTTCGTCGGCGCGTGGAGCAGCACCACGCTCACGTCGTCGAGCCACAGCGGACGCAGCGCGTCTCCCAGCTGCGTCTTCAGTGCGTCGGCGACGGTGAGCGGCGGCGTCTCGTGCGTCAGCGGCGTGGCGTCGTCGAGCTCGTCGGCCAGCGCGGTGAGCACATCCTGCCGGGTGCGGGCGAAGAGCGCGCGGTTGAGCGCCTGCGTCTTTGGCGACGGCACCCATCGCGAGACGGCGTCGTAGCCGACCAGCATGCGCCCGGGGATCAAGGTGTCGAGCTGCGCGGTGAGCGCTTCTTCGCGCTCGAGCCGCTCGGCTTCGGTCGCGCCGCGGATGATGAAGAACTGCGCCGGGCTGGGGAGCCCGATGCGCTCGGCCACCACGCGCTGCGCGTCGATCAACCGCTGCGGGCTCGCCTGGAGCGCACGCACGTCGTCCTGCACGTGGATGCGCGAGAAGCCGAGCGCGGTGATGAGCAGGAGCCCTCCGAGCGTGAGCGCCAGGCCGCGCGCCGAGAGTGGCGGAAAGCGAGTCGCTGCCCACTTGCGCGCGAACGAGGTCGACTTCACCTCGCCGCGATCGAGCACAGGGAACCACGCGAGCACGGTGACGAACGCCGCCGCGAGGCCCACCGACGAGAACACCGCCACCTGCCGCAGCCCGGGGAACGGCGCGAGCGCGAGCATCACGTAGCCGGCCACGCTGGTGAGCACCGCGAGGAACAGGCCGGGCGTGAGGTGCGCCAGGAGCTCGTGGCGATCGCGCTTCGGCTCCGCCTGCCGCGAGGTGAAGTAGTGGATGCCGTAGTCTTCCGCGACGCCGACCAGCGACGCGCCGAACACCAGCGTCATGAGGTGCACCTTGCCGAACAGGAGCACCGTCGCTGACAGGCCAGCGATCGTCCCCATGCCCACCGAGAGCACCACCAGCAGCAACGGTCGCGGGCTGCGGAACGCGAGCCACATGATCACCAGGATCGCCAGCAGTGAGCCCGTGCCCACCGTGCTCACTTCGGAGTTGGCCTGCACCGCCGCGGCCTCGGCGAAGAGCGGGACTCCCGCGACGAGGACCTCGGCGTCGGTGAGCGACTGCTTCGCGGTGTTCAGCGCGGTCTCGAGGTGCGCGACGCCGTCGAAGGAGAAGGCGCCTCCGAGGACGCGGTAGCGGAGCAGCACGTGGTGGCCTGCGTCGGTCTCGAAGACCAGGTGCTCACCTTCGGGGCGCAGCCTGGTGAGCTGCGCTCGCTCGCGGAGGTACTCGGGGTAGAGCTGGAGGGGATCTTCGCGGAAGTCTCCGAGCCGCGCGCCGAGGGGCTGTTGGAGCTGCAGGAGCGCGCGCTGCGTGAGGTCGTCGGGGGACGCGGTGGTGAGGCGCTCGCGCTGGGTGGTGGTGAGGAGCGCCTCGCGCCACGGGGCGAGCTCGTCGGGCAATGAATGCTGCGCGTCGGTGGAGGGGATTCGCTCGAGCCGGGACGAGTGGAGCGAGGTGGCGAACTGGGTCGCGGCCGCGAGCGCCTCGGGTTTCGTCTTGGCGGTGACGAGGACCACCAGGCTGCCGGAGGCGGTGTCGCTGAGGTGGTGCAGGACGGCGTCCGCCGCGGTGTCGCGATCGGAGCCGGGGAGAAGGGTGAGGAGGTCGGTCTCGATGGGGAGACCGGTCGTCCAGAGGTGGACCTGGTGCGCGAGGAGCAGCGCAGCGATGAGGGTCCAGAAGAGGGTGAGGCGCTTCAAGGGCGCCCCTCTTACCTCTCCCTGCGACGAGCGGGGAGAGGTCGACGCGCAGCGGCGGGTGAGGGGCTCATCGGGAGGCAGCGCTCGAAATCGCCCCTCACCCCGGCCCTCTCCCCTCGCGAGGGAGAGGGTGAGGCGCTTTGGCTTTGAGGGTGGAGCGGGAGGCAGTGCTCGAGTCCGCCCCTCACCCCGGCCCTCTCCCCTCGCGAGGGGAGAGGGTGAGCGCTTTGGCTTTGAGGGTGGAGCGGGAGGCAGTGCTCGAGTCCGCCCCTCACCCCGGCCCTCTCCCCTCGCGAGGGGAGAGGGTGAGGAGGGTGGTGTCTCCTGACTGCTCGATCAACTCCACCGACCGCACCGCGCCGTCCCCCACCAGCTTGATCCGCGCGAAGACCTTCTTCAGCCCCTCACTCTTCGGCGTCAGCTCGATCGCCCATTCCTTCTCACCCACGGAACCGGTCGCCTCGAAGTGGGTGCTCAGCGCGCCGAGATCGCCCGCCAGCAGCGAGAACAACAACTCCGTGATCACCCGCACCGTCGGCTCGGTCTTCGCGTCGAGCTTGAACACCTCGCGATCGCCCTGCTTCGAGGTGATGTCCCCCGCGCGCACGGTCAACTCAGAAGGGAACGGCTTGAGCGTGTTCCACTGCACGCCCTGCCCCCTGGTCACCACGTACGTCCCGCTCGACTTGAGCGGCCGCTTGAAGCCCTTCACCTGCTTCGCCTGCTCGAACGTCCCCGCGAGCACCGGCGCGTCGATCAACCGCGCCTTCACCTGACTGGCGAGATCCCCCGGCGCCGCCAGCGCCAACAACAACACCCCGATCACGGCGTCACCCCGAGCTTGTCCCAGAGGATCTTCGGGCAGACGTACTGCAGCTCATTGGTCCGCGCGTCGACCGCGACCTGAATGGTGTAGCCCTTCGTCACCTTCTCACCCGCCTGATCAGAGATGGCGTACTCGACGCGGAGCCGGTTCTCGAATTCCGTGATCTCTGCCCGCACCGTCAGCGGCTGCCCGAGCATCGCGGGGCGCACGTACTTCACGCGGAGATCCACGATCGGCCACAGGTACCCCGAGTCGCGCATCTCCTGGTAGCCGTAGCCGAGGCGGTCCATCAGCGCGGCCCGCACCAGCTCAAAGTACTTCACGTAGTTCCCGTGCCAGACGACGGCCATCGGGTCGACGTCGAAGAACGCAGGTCGCACTTCGATCTCGTGTGAGAGGTCAGGCACGCGGCGGCTCCCAGAAGGGGAAGAAGTTGAACCAGTCGTACGGCGATTGCCGGCACAGCTGCTCGAGGCGCTGCGCGTAGAGGCTGACGTACTCCGCGGCGGCCGCCTCGCGACGCCCCCGCGGGAGTTCGACGCGCTCGGCCAGCTTCTCGAAGCGCACCCGGTAGGTGTCGTCTTCATGCAGCACCGAGAAGAGGATCACCTGACACCTGAGCGCGGCCGCGAGGATCCACGGCCCGATGGGGAACGCGGCCTCTGCACCGAGGAACGGCACCTTCACCGTGCGCCCCGACGCGTCGGACACCGGCACGCGATCGGCGGCGATGACTACGAACTCGCCCGCCTCGACCTTCTGCGCCAGCAGCGCGGCGGTGGCCGGCGCCACGTCGGTGACCTGGATCAGCTTCACCTGCGAGTGAGGGTCGAGCCGGCGCAGCAGCGCGTTGAACTGCTCGGCGTGGCGGGTGTGCACCAGCACGTTCAGCTTCGGTCCGTCTTTGCGCTCGGCGGCGAGACGGCACACCTCGAGGCAGCCCATGTGCGCGGTGACCAGCACCCCGCCCTTCCCCTTCGCCATCGACTCGAGCATCACCTCGCGACCGGTGAAGCGCAGCTTGTGGAACGGGTACTGCCCCGCCACCGCGAGCGTCTTGTCCATGATCGTCTCGGCGAAGCCGCTGATGTGCCGGAACGACGTGCGGAACGACGGCGTGAGGCCGACCCGCGTGAGGTACTCGGCCGAGCTGCGGCGCGCGAGCCGGTGCTTGAGCACGTAGAAGAGCACCACCGGCGCCAGCACCACGCGAAAGGGCCAGCGACCGAGGAAGCGCTCGACGAAGTACAGCACCCACATACCGAGCGCGAAGCCACCTTCGGCCACGTTCGCCCAGTGCGTGGGGCGCACCTCGGTGGTCATCGCGTGAGCTTCCTCCACAGCAGCACCGGCAGGCGCAGCAGCATCCCGAAGAAGAGCCGGGTGTGCATGCCCGAGATGCGCACGTTATCCCAGAGCACGTCGAAGTGGCTCACGCCGTCGGTGGGGTACGTGACGTGCGTGGGCACGTTGATCACCTCGGTGCCCTTCCACACCAGCCGCACGGCGATCTCGGGATCGAAGTCCATGCGCTTGCCGATCGACGGCACGATCGCGCCCAGCGTGCGCTCGAGCGGGTACACCCGAAAGCCGCACATCGAGTCTTTGATCGCCAGCGAGAGCGTGTTGATCCACACCCAGACGTGCGTGAGGTAGCGGCCGTAGAGACGGCCCTTCGGCACCGAGGCGTCGTACTGCGGCACGCCGGTGATCAGCGCGTCGGGGTGCTGCGTGGCCTGCGCGAGGAACTTCGGGAGATCGCCCAGCGCGTGCTGCCCGTCTGCGTCGATCTGCACCGCGTGGGTGAAGCCGAGGCGGCGCGCCTCTTCGAGCCCGGACATCACCGCCGCGCCCTTGCCCCCGTTCTGCATACGCCGGAAGAGCGTCACCCCGGGGCGGGTGGCGAGCGCGTCGAGCACCGCGGCGCACGAGGGTTTGCTCCCGTCGTCCACCAACAGCACCGGCAGCTCATGCGCGCGCACCTGGTCCACCACCGCGGCGATGGCGTGCTCGTGGTTGTACACGGGGATGACGACGACCGGCTTCATGCGGACAGCATCACCTTTCCGCTCGAGTACACGCCCTTCGGCGAGTGGAACTTGAAGGTGAGCACCGCCTTCTCGGCGTTCCAGTCGAGATCGAGCCGCACCTCGTGGCCCGGCAACATCAACCGCTGGAACTTGAGCGCGTCCATGCGGGTGAGCTGGCCTTTGATGGGGAAACACTCTCGGCCCCACGAGATGGCCCAGTCGAGCTGCGCGACGCCGGGCACCACCGGGGTCTCCGGGAAGTGGCCGTCGAGCACGCGGAGCTGAGGGCTGATCTTCAGCGTCAGGGCGGCGTGGGCAGGCGTGCGCTCGAGCCACTGCGCGTCGGGGCGCTCGGGTGCGAAGAGCGGCGTAAGGCGGGCCTCGGTGAGCTTTCCTTGATCGTTGAGCGGCATGACGTCGACGAAGCGGTACCGGCGAGGGAGCGCGACCAGCTCGATGGTGGACGCGAGCGCCGCCTTGAGGCGATCGACGAGCTGCTTGCGGGTGAGCGCGGCGCCGGCGGCGGTGGGCACGCCGACCAGCCCCAGGGTGATGCGCGCGCCCTGCAGGGTGACGACGCGCGCCTCGGACAGCAGCCCGGTCGCCACCGCGGTGCGCTCGATGAGCTCGAGCGACACCCGCTTCTCTTCGATCTTCGCGATGCGATCGGCGCGGCCCAGCAGCGTGAAGGTGTCGCCGGTGGTGGCGATGCGATCGGCGGTGGTGAACCACTCGGCGCTCGGCAGGTGCGGGCTCTTGAGCTCCAGCGTGTCCGAGGCGGAGGTGCGGATCTCCACGCCGCGCAGAGGCGCCCACGGCTGCTCGAGGCCCTGCCGCCACGCGATGCCGCCCGTCTCGGAGCTGCCGTAGATCTCGATCGGCTGGTGCCCGAGGATCGCCCGCGACATCGCCGCGCCCTCGGGCGGGAGCGGGCCGCCGCTGGAGAACACCGCGCGCAGCTGCGTCTTCCACGTCGGCACGTCGGGCAGCCGCTTGAGGTGCGCGGGGCTGGAGATGAGCACGCACGGCGCGGGCGCGAGGACCTGCTCGAGCTGCTCGGGGTACTCGAGGCGGCGGGCCGTCAACGCGCGGCCGCTGAACACCGGCCACAACACCGAGAAGAGCAGGCCGTAGATGTGCTGGTGCGAGACGGTGCTGAAGACCGTCGCCTCGGGGCCGCAGCGCGCGCCGAAGGTGTGCTCGAGCGTCTCCACCTCGTCGAAGAGCTGGCGCAGCTTCTTGGTGATCGCCGTGGGCTGGCCGGTGCTACCGGAGGTGAAGACCACCACCCCTTCGTGCTCCCGGTTCAGCGCGGGGAACGGCGTGGTGACCGGCGCGCGCGGCTGCAGCGTAGGCGTGTTCGGAAAGTCGCCGGCCCACGCGTCGACGTGCGGCGCCAGGGCCTGCAGCGTGGCGGGCAACACGTCGCCCGGCAGCACCACCTGCTTGTGCTCGGCCCACGCCGCGAAGAGGGCCGCGGTGAACTCGAGGCGGTCGTCGAAGAACAGCGCGACGCGCTGCGCGGGGCTGGAGGCGAAGGTGGCGCGCCACGCGTCGGTCGAGGGCGGGAGTCGCATCGCTCAGGCCTCCCCGTGGGCGCGCTTGACGCGCAGGCGGACCAGGTACTCGACGCCGGCGAACACGCCCATCAGCGCGTAGGCGATGCCGCCGTTGTAGAGCGCCCACTGCTGCGCGGTGCCGACGGTGGCGGTGAGCGCCGCGATCGAGCCGTTGACGATGAAGAAGCCACACCACGCCATGGTCACCTTCCGCGTGTACTCCACCGCGTGCGGCGGGAGATCGGGTTCGCGCAGCCGCGCCAGGCGCTCGGCCATCGAGGGCGGCTTCCGCAGCGTGACGCCGAAGAGCACCAGCAGCGAGGCGTTGACGAACACCGGGTACCACTTGAGCGGCCAGCCGACGTTGAGCACCCCGGTCAGCGCCGCCAACGCGAAGGCCCCCAGCGCGAGGCCAACCCACAGCCGCTGCTTCGTCGCCGCCAGCCGCAGCGCGCCCAACAGCACCAGCGAGAGCGCCAGCCAGCGCGGCTCGACCCGATCACCCAGCAGCCAGATCGCCAGCGGGTAACAGAGCGTCAGCGCCGCGAAGACGAGGTTCTTCGCCACGGCGGCGGCCTCTTCAGGCGGCGTCGGAGTGGATCAGCGTGTGGAGCGCGTCGACCACGTCCTGCACGGTGCGCACGGCCTTGAAGGCCTCCGGCGCCATGCGCTTGCCCACCATCGGCTTCATGCGGACGATCAGATCGACCGCGTCGATCGAGTCGATGTCGAGGTCTTCGTACAGCCGCGCCTCGGGCTTGATGCGCTCCGGCGCGATGTCGAACGTCTCGTGGAGGATCTCCACGCACTTGGTGAAGAGCTGGTCCTTCGTCATGACTGCGCCCCCGCGCGGTGGGTGGTGACCAGGGCCGCGAGCGCCTGCACCGACGCGAAGTGCTTGCGCGTCTCGGCGGCGTCGGAGGACAGCTTGATGCCGTACTTCTTCTGCAACCCCACCCCGAGCTCGAGCGCGTCGATCGAGTCGAGGCCGAGCCCCTTCACGAACAACGGCGCCGCGGGGTCGATGTCGGCCACCGTCACGTCCTCGAGGGACAGGGTGTCGATGATGAACTGGGCGATTTCCTGCTCAAGAGGCTGCACGTCCGGACTCCTGCTCGAAGAAGGTCTTCAAATGCGCGTTCAGCCGACGGACTGCAAGCGGTTCCGCCGTCCCTGGTTCCAGAAAGGGGTCTAGCTGAAGATCGTCGTGCACGCGGATGGTGAAATGCATGCGGCGCTTCGGCACCTGGTACCACTTCTGGCTCTTCGCCAGCCCGCGCGGGATGCAGGTGATGGACACCGGGGTGATGGCCTTGCGGCAGCGAATGGCGACGTTGGCCGCCCCGCGTTGGAGCTCGATCTCTCCGCTCATCGGCGTGCGGGTGCCCTGGGGGAAGATGACGATCGTCTCGTTCTGCTCGAGGTGGGCGCGGCAGTCGTCGACCATGGCGATGCCCGCGTCGTTGGTGATGTAGCCGGCGGCCTTCACCGGACCGCGGGTGAAGGGGTTGCGCGCCAGGGCCGACTTCACCACGCAGCCCGACTGGGGGATCAGCGAGATGATGAAGATGACGTCGATCAGCGTGGGGTGGTTGGCGAGGATCAGCAGGCCCGGCCGCTGGAGCTTCTCGAGGCCGTAGAGCTCGTAGTCGAGCACCCGCACGAAGCGCATCAGCCCGATGAAGAAGCGGAAGAAGTGGTGAACGATGAAGCGCGCGCCGCGGGTGCGCTGCTTCGGATCGCGGAAGAAGATCAGCAGCACCGGCACGCAGAGCAGCCCGAGCGCCAGGCCCGCGAGCCCGAACACCAGGAAGCAGAAGCCGGTCGCCACGATGCGCCAGGCCACGTCCAACTTCTCAAGCACGTCGACTCCAGCGCCAGGCGGTCAGGTCGTCGGCGCGAGTCAGGGAGCGCTCGGCGCCGAGGAAGAAGCGCAGCACGTCGAGGCCGTGCGGCAGCGCGGTGGGGACATCGGCCGGCGCGTCGACCAGCTCGAGCGAGAGGTCGTCGCCACGCGTCACCTTCCACGCGAAGGCGAAGTCGGCCGCCGGCTCGTCGAGGAAGTGTGCGTACACCGGCGGCGGGCCCGCGTCGTAGGCCACCAGCAGCACCTCCGGGGCCTCGGTCAGCAACGTCACCGCCTCGATCGCCGCGGCCTCGACGGTGAACAGCCCGTTGGAGATCGCCGAGACGTTCGCGGTGTCACCGCGGATGATCGAGTACTGCGCGCCGATGGCGTTGTGCACCGAGAGCGCGAAGCTGGTCGGGGACAGCGCCTCGCCGTTGGCCAGCATGGTGAGCAGCTCGACACTGCGGGCCGCGTCTCCGTGGCGCGAGGCGAACACCAGCGGGTGGCCCTTCGTTTCGCCCTGGCACCACGTCGCCACCTGAAACGCGAGCCGGCCCATCTTCTCGACGCGGCGCCGCGACATCGCCGGCACTTCGCTCAGCGGCGGCATCTCGGTGCCCCGGGGCGCAAACGGCGCGAGCGCCCACGCCCGCCAGTCGGCCTGGCTGGTGAGCCCCGGTGCCCAGGCGGCCCAGGTGGAGATGGAGAAGGAGACGCGCACGAGAGGGGGGCCCTCTAACGTGTTTCGCGCTCGATTTCAGGTCTCAGTACTCGGCCCGCAGCCCGAGGAACGGGCGAATGGGGAGATGCGTGAAGCGGCCCTGGTTGGGCTGCACCCCCTCGGCGAAGTTGCCCTCGCCGTACACCCAGCTGAAGACGTTCATGGTGTTCGTGACGTTGAGCACCTCGACGTAGAACGAGCACTGCAACGGCCCCCACTGGAAGCGGTGCTCGCCGCGCAGCCCCAGCTCGAAGAAGAACGGGTAGCGCGCACCGGACGTGGGCCCGTACTGCGGCACCCAGAAGCTGTTGGTGGTGTCGGGCACGAAGGTGGTGATCGGCGTGTACGGCCGCCCGGTGCGGAAGTTGGCGCGCGTCGTCACCAGCCACTTCGAGTTGGGCGACCAGGACACTCCGGCGCCGGCGGTGAACTGCTGCTCCCACTGCACCGGGTAGGTGCTGCGGCCTGACGCGAGCGGGTTGGTGCGATCGGCCCGCAGCGCGCCCACGCCGAGGTTGTACGAGAACTGCCGGGTGCGACCGAAGAGCATCGCGTCGACGCCGTACGCCAGCCCGGTGCCGCCGTTGGTGTACGCCGGCAGCCCCGCCGCTTCCCGCTCGGCCACGCCCGCCAGCGAGTCGGGGTTCACCACCAGGTCCGACAGCCACTTGCTCCAGCCCTCGATGCGCAGCAGCGCCTCGAAGGGCAGCGGCTGCTCGAGGCCGACGATCAACGACGCGGCGCGCTCGGGCTGCAGCTTCGGGTTGCCGTACGTCGGGTCGAGCGCGAGCGGCGTCTGCACCGGCTGCAGCACGTAGCCGCCGGACACCTTGAGCACGGTGAGCGTCGGCAGGGTGAGCGCGCCGGCCAGCCGCGCCGAGCCGGTGAAGAGGCTGTTGCTCACGTCGTACTGCGCGCGCGCGCCGGCCTCGAAGGCCAACGCGTCGATGGGGCGGAAGGTGTGCTCCGCGTAGGCCGAGAGCAGGTTGCGCGTCAGCCGCGGCTGAATGCCCAGCGCCGGGCGGCGGTTGTCGACGATCGGCTCGCGGGCCCACGGCGCCACGCCGCGCGAGTCGGCCACGGTGCCGGTGAGCTCGATCTGCCGGTGCGCGTACTGCACGCCGGCCGAAGAGCGGTTGCGCGGAGAGAACACCCACTTGAGATCGGCGCGGCCCACCACGTCGTTGCGCAGCGCCGCGGTGGCGAGATCGATGGTGCCCTGCGTGTCGAACACGTTCTGATCGCGCAGGTACGCGGCGGTGAAGCTCAGCTCGCTGTCGCCGGGGAGATCGACCTCGTGGCGCAGGCTGACGATCTGCGCGGTGTTGTTGAGCTTGAGGTCGCCGGAGAAGTTGATCAGCACCTCTTCGCCGGGCTTCACCACCAGGTTGAAGCCGTCGGACGCGTGGGTGAAGGTCAACATCGTGAGGTGCACACCTCGGCGGTACGAGACGCGCGCGAAGCCCTCGGTGATGTCGGGCGCCACCACGTTCTGGCCGAACAGCTTGAAGGCCTTGAGCACCGCGAAGTAGGCCTCCATGTAGCTGCGGCGGAAGCTGACGACTGCCGACAACCCCTCGAGGCCCAGCGGTACGTCGGCGCGCACCTTGGCGGTGAGCGCGGACACGTCGGCGATGACCTTCACCTTCCTGGTGTCGCCGCGCACGTACTTCACGTCGAGCACACCGGAGAGCGCGGGCTCGTACCGGGCCGGCGCCGCGCCCGCGTAGAAGTCGGCGGAGTCGATCAGCAGCGGGTTGATGATGCTGGCGAAGCCGCCCAGGTGGTACGGGTTCGAGAGCGGCACGCCGTCGATGAAGACGATGGTCTCGTCGGGCCCGCCGCCGCGCACGAAGAAGTTGGCGAGCAGATCGGGGTCGGCCGCCACGCCGGGCAGCTGCTGCACCACGCGCGAGATGTCTTCCAGGGCGCCGGGGGTGCGATCGATGTCGGCGCGGGTGAGCGAGAAGCGGCTGACCTGCGGCGACTGATCGGCGTCGGGCACCGAGGGCAGCAGCCGGCTGCCTTCCACCCGGGTCTCGAAGCCGCGGCTCTTCACCAGCGCGTAACGCACGGTGGTGGTCTGGCCGCCGCGGAACACCTCGGGGAACCCCTTGAGGGCGTACCCTTCCCGCTCGACGGTGACCCACGCGTCACCGGGCGGCAACGAGTCGAGGGTGAGCGAGAAGCGGCCGCCCTCGTCGGTGCGCGCGTCCTGCCCCGCGAGGCTGACGGTCGCGCCGGGGAGCGCCTGGCCGAGCTCGCCCACCACCTCGCCGCGCAACGTCCACGGCAGCACGGGCGGGACGAACTCGATGTTGAGCTCGATGATCGACGGAGCCGGCACGCCGTCGACGCGCGCGGGCTTCAAGGTGCAGCGCTCGAGCGACGCGAGCGCCTCGGTCTCGAAGGCGGGGCCCGGCGAGGCGGTGACGGTGCGCGCGGTGACGCCCGCGTCGGCGTCGAGGGTGATGCGCAACGAGACGACGCCGTGGATGCCGCTGGCGCGCTCGGACGGTGGGTACTGGGGCACGCCCGGGCAGCTCGCCCCAGGCGGGTCGATCACCGGGCCGGCGTCAGGCGCGAGCGAGCCCGCGTCCTCGATGGCCGCCTGCGAGAGCACGCTGGCGACCAGCAACCCGAGCCACATGACTCAGGGCGCGGGCGGCGGCGGAGGAGGCGGCGGCGCGTCGGTGTTGCCCCCGGGCGGCGGCATGACGACCGGCTGTCCGCCGGTGACGGCGCCGACCGCGCCTTCGATCTCCGAGATGCGCACCGCGCCGGTCTCTCGCGAGTACGTGTAGACGGCGCGACGGCCGCACGCCTGCGCGAGGTACTGCGCGTTGCCCTTGTTGATCGTCGAGAGGTGCACCTGACCTTCGGAGCACGTGAGGTCCTGCGCGGCCTGCCGACGGATGTACTTGTTCTTGTTGCCGCCACAGGCGGTCGCGACGAGCGCGAGGACGACGAGGGCTGCGAAGCGGGTCGACACGGTGACGGCCTCCTCCTGAACGGGACGGGTGCTTGTACCAACTTCGGTGCTGAGAGTGACGAGCGACGTTTGGTTGCCGCGGCCGCGCGAGACGATCACTGCTGCAACCACCGGCCCCACACGGTACAGCCGCCGGGCCATGACGCAGCTCATCACCTTCGACGGCCACCCGCTCACGCTCGAGGACGTGACCGCCCTCTCCCGCCGCGAGGCGCAGGCGCAGCTCTCGACCGACGCGCCGTTCCTCGCGCGCATCGAGGCAGGCGCGGCCCACGTCGCGCGCACGCTCGCCGAGAAGGGCGTCATCTACGGCGTCACCACCGGCTACGGCGACTCGGTGACGGTGCCCGTGCCGCCGGACCTGGTGCCGGAGCTGGGCCACCACCTCTTCACGTACCACGGGGTGGGCCTCGGCCCGGCGTTCAGCCCGATTGAGACGCGCGCCATTCTCGCCGCGCGGCTGCAGTCGCTGGTGCAGGGGCTGTCGGGCGTGAGCGGCACGATGCTCCAGCAGCTCGCCCTGCTGCTGCGCGACGATCTGCTGCCGGTGATCCCTTCCGAGGGCTCGGTGGGCGCGAGCGGCGATCTCACGCCCCTCTCGTACGTCGCCGCGGTGTTGTGCGGTGAGCGCGAGGTGTGGGTCGACGGGCAGCGGCGCGCGACGGCCGAGGTGTTCCGCGAGCGCGGCGTGACGCCCATTCGCCTCAAGCCCAAAGAGGGCCTGGCGATCATGAACGGCACGGCGGTGATGACCGGCCTGGCGTGCCTGGCGCTCGAGCGGGCGCAGGCGCTCTCGCACCTGAGCGCGAAGCTGACGGCGCTGGCGTCGGCGGCCACCGGCGGCAACCCGCACCACTTCGACGAGCGGCTGTTTCAGGCCAAGCCGCACCGGGGCCAGCAGCGCGCCGCGGGGTGGATCCGCGCGGCCCTCGAGGGCAGCGAGAAGGGCGAGTCGCGCCTGCAGGATCGCTACTCCATCCGCTGCGCGCCGCACGTCATCGGGGTGGTGGAAGACGCGCTGCCGTGGCTGCGCTCGCTGGTGGAGAACGAGCTCAACTCGGCCAACGACAACCCGCTGATCGACCCGGAGACGGGCCGCATCATGCACGGCGGTCACTTCTACGGAGGCCACGTCGCGCTGGCGATGGACACCCTGAAGAACGTGGTGGCCAACCTCGCCGACCTGATGGACCGGCAGATCGCCCTGCTGGTGGACACGCGCTTCAACCACGGGCTGCCCGCGAACCTCAGCGGCGCGACCGGCAGCCGCGCGGCGATCAGCCACGGGCTCAAGGCGCTGCAGATCGGCGCGTCGGCGTGGACCGCGGAGGCGCTCAAGCTGACCATGCCGGCCTCGGTGTTCTCGCGATCGACCGAGTGCCACAACCAGGACAAGGTGAGCCTCGGCACCATCGCCGCCCGCGATGCGCTGCGGGTGCTGGAGCTGACCGAGCAGGTCGCCGCCGCGCATGTGATCACCACGCGGCAGGCGGTGTTCCTCAAGGCCCGCTCGGGGGCGAAGCTGCCGGCGCCGCTGGTGGCCTTCGCCGACTCGTTGGGCGTCGAGCCGTTGCTCGAAGACCGCGCGCTCGAGCCGGAGCTGCGCGCGTTGCTGACCCGCATCCGCACGATGGGCGCGATCGAATAGGGTCGCGGGCGTGCTCACGCTCACGCTGCTGGTGGTGACGATGTCCGGGGGAATGCCGAGCGCGAGGCTGCTCGACGCGCCGTTGGTCGCCGAGGTCGCGCCGCCGCTGGTGCCCTCGACGGTGGCCCCCAGCGACGCGCAGGTGTCGGCGGCGCAGCTGCAGGTCGATCTCGAGGCGCTCAAGCGGGAACGCCCCAGCCTGGGCGCGCCGATCACTCTGCTGGCGGTCGGCGGCTCGTTCGGGATCCTCGGGGCGGTCTACCTGATCACCAGCGCCGGCTTCGGCCCCGTGCTGGGCGCGGTCAGCCCGCTGCTGGTGCTGGGCATCATCGGCGTGGGCGCGGGCGTCCCCATGCTGGTGATCGGCACGTGGCTGCTCATCAACCGCGTGGGCGAGCGCAGCCGCATCGACGCCGAGATGACGCGGCTCAAGGGGCAGCTGCAGCAGCGCCGGCAGGAAGAGCGCCTCGCGCCTCCGCAGCAGCAACAGATGGATGAGCCCCCGCCGCAGGTGCAGGGGCCCTCGCCGACGCTGCGGCTCGCGCAGTTCTAGCTAGGCCTTCGCCTTCTTCCCGAGCAGCTGCGCGAGGCAGCGCATGCCGTCGGTGGTGGTGAAGACGCCGATCACCCGATCGTTCTCCATCACCACCGCGCTGCCGAGCTTCTTCTCGGCCATGGTGGTCGCCACTTCCAGCACCGAGGTGTCGGGGCTCACGGTCCACGGCGCCTGGGTCATCGCCTCTTCGACGAGGATGCAGGTCGGGTCGAGATCCGACAGCGCGCTGATCATCTGCACGTCGCGCTCACTCAACACGCCCACCAGCGCCCCGCTCTCCAGCACCGGCAGGTGGCGGATCTTGTACTTCTTCATCACCTTCGCGGCGTCAGCCAGCGTCAGCCGAACGCCGATGGTGTGGGGCGTCTTCGTCATCAGTTCGCGCACGAGGAGCTGGCTCATGCCCCGGGTTGAGCAAGACCGACGCCACCTCCCCCGTGCGGACTCAGCCGCCCCCCACGCAAAGGCTGCGCTCGGAGGATCGGCGCGCGAAAATTTCAGGCCCAGCGACGGAAGATGAGCGAGGTGTTGATGCCGCCGAAGGCGAAGTTGTTGGTCATCACGAACTCGGTGTCGATGACGCGGCCCTCTCCGCGCACGTAGTCGAGCGGCGCGCACTTCGGGTCGATGGTCTCGAGGTTGAGCGTGGGGCTGACCCACTTCTCGCGCTGCATCTCGATGGTCATCCATGCCTCGAGTGCACCGCAGGCGCCCAGCGTGTGGCCCATGTAGCTCTTGAGGCTGCTGATGGGCATGCGCTCGCCGAAGACGGCGTGGGTGGCGGCGCTCTCGGCGATGTCGCCGGGCTGCGTGGCGGTGCCGTGCGCGTTGACGTAGCCGATGGCCTCGGGCGGGAGCTGCGCGTCTTCCAGCGCCAGCCGCATGGCCTGGGCCATGGTGAGGTGGTTGGGGTTGGTGACGTGGGTGCCGTCGCTGTTGGTGCCGAAGCCGACCAGCTCGGCGTAGATGGTGGCGCCGCGCGCTTTGGCGTGCTCGAGCTCCTCGAGGATCAACGTGCCGGCGCCTTCCCCGAGCACCAGGCCGTCGCGCTGGGCGTCGAAGGGCCGCGGGGTGAGCTTCGGCTTGTCGTTGGTGGTGCTGGTGGCGAAGAGCGTGTCGAAGACCGCGACCTGGGTGGCATCGAACTCTTCCGCGCCGCCGGCCAGCATCGCCACCTGCGCGCCGCTGCGGATCGCCTCGTACGCGTAGCCGATGCCCGCGCTGCCCGAGGTGCACGCGCTGGAGGTGGTGATGATGCGGCCGGTGAGGCCGAAGTAGACGCCGATGTTCACCGGCGCGGTGTGGCTCATCATCTTGATGTACGTGGTGGCGGTGATGCCCTCGGTGGTCTTGTGCAGCAGCATGCGGCCGAAGTCGCCGATGTACTGGGGCGAGCCCGACGAGCTGCCGAAGCTGACCCCCACCTTGCCGCTCTTGAGCAGCGGGTCGCCGTAGAGCCCCGCGTCGCGCAGCGCCAGCTCGGCCGAGCGGGTGGCCATCACCGCCACCTTGCCCATGCTGCGCGTCGTCTTGCGGTTGTAGAGCTTCTCGTCGAGCTCGTAGGGGGCGGCGAGCGCGCCCAGGCGGGTGAGCATGCCGTCGTACTGCGCGAGCGAGTCGAGCACCTGCACCGCGTTTTCCCGGGCCTTGAGGCGCGCGAAGACCGTCGGCCAGTCATGGCCGAGCGGGCTCAACGCACCGAAACCAGTCACTACGACCCGTCGCATCAACCCATGCCCCCGTTCACAGAGATCACCTGCCGCGTCACATACGACGCTTCAGGGGACAGGAGGAAGGACACAGCCGCGGCGACCTCCTCGGGGCGGCCGAGGCGCCGCGCGGGGATCAGCTCGAGGGCGTGCTTGACCACCTCTTCCGAGACCATCTCGGTCTCGATCAACCCGGGGGCGACGCAGTTGACGGTGATGTCCCGCTTGGCCAGCTCGAGGGCCAGGGCCTTGGTGGCGCCGATGATGCCGGCCTTCGCCGCGCTGTAGTTGACCTGCCCGCGGTTGCCGAGCACCCCCGACACCGAGCTGATGGTGACGATGCGGCCAGGCTTGCGGCGCTGCACCATCGGCATCACCAGCGGCTGGAGCACGTTGTAGACGGCGTCGAGGTTGGTGTGGATGACGCTGTCCCAGTCCTCGCCGGTCATCGCAGGGAAGGCGGTGTCGCGGGCGATGCCGGCGTTGCACACCACGCCGTAGTACGCGCCGTGCGCCTCGACGTCGGCCTCCAGCGCGGCGCGGGCGGCGGCGCGATCGGCGACGTCGAAGGTGAGCAGCCGCGCCTTGCGCCCCAGCAGCTCGATCTGCGCCAGCACGTCTTTCGCATCGTCGACGCGCGCGCGGCAGTGCACCACCACGTCGAAGCCGTCGCGGGCGGCGCGCAGCGCGATGGCGCGCCCGATGCCGCGGCTCGAGCCCGTCACCAGAACCGTGTCACTCATTGAGGAGCCCCTGCAGGTATTCGTCGACGTTGGGCGGCTGGAAGGCGTTGAGGTGCGCACTGGCGACCTGCTGCCCGTCGAGGTGGATGGTGCACGAGAAGACGGCGAGCCCGTTCTCGGCGACGAGCTCCTGCCGCGCCTCGATCTCCAGCCGCGCGCCGAGGGGGAACATCGGGCGGCTGCAGTCGTAGCGCCGGGTGCCGAGCAGGAAGCCGAGGCGCACCGGCTGCTGTGCTTCCTTGCGGCGCAGCCCGGCCCAGGTGGCCACCGCCTGCGCCATGAGCTCGACGCCCACCCAGCCCGGCAGCCCGTCGTCGGTGACGAACACGCCCTCGCGCTTCACGGTGGCCTCGACCCGCACCATCTCGGCGTCGTCGGCCAGCAGGCGATCGATCAGCAGCATGCTCGCGCGGTGCGGCACCAGCTCGGTGATGGGACCTTCGAACGACCTCACTGCGTCAGCTCCGGATGAAGGCGAGGGAGGCGTTGCTGCCCCCGAACGCGAACGAGTTGCTCAACACCGCGCGCGGCGCCCCACGCTCGCCCGGCGTCACCAGCCGCACCGCGGGCAGGTCGGGGTCGCGCTCGCCGTCGAACCAGTGCGGCGGCAGGCGCCCTTCCCTGTCGGTGAGCGTCAACCAGCACAGCGCGGCTTCCAGCGCGCCGGCGGCGCCGAGGGTGTGCGCGGTGAGCGGCTTGGTCGAGCTGACGGGCACCTCGAGGCCCAGCACCTGGGCGACGGCGCGGCTCTCCATGGCGTCGTTGAGCGGCGTGGCGGTGCCGTGCAGGTTGACGTAGCCGACGTCGGAAGGCCGCAGCTGGGCGCGCTCGAGCGCGAGGCGCATGGCGTCGGCGGCGCCGCGGCCCGTGGGCTCGGGTGACGAGATGTGGTGCGCGTCGGACGTCTCGCCCCAGCCCGCCAGCCGCACCGGCCCTTCTTCGCGGGTCATGAGGAACAGCGCGGCCGCCTCGCCGATGTTGATGCCCTTGCGGTGGCGGCTCATCGGGTTGCAGCGCTCGGCGCTCACCGAGTCGAGCGCGCTGAAGCCGGCGATGGTGAAGCGGCACAACGAGTCGGCCCCGCCCACCAGCACCGCATCGACGAGATCGGCCTCGAGCCAGCGCGCCGCCGAGGCCATCGCCTTCGCGCTCGAGCTGCACGCGGTGGAGATCACCACCCGCGGGCCGCGCAGCCCCAGCGACGTGGCGAGGAGGTGCGCCGGGTTGCCGAGCTCCTGTTGGGCGTAGTGGTAGGTCGGCCCGAGGGTGCCGGTCGCGACGTGCTGGGCGATGGCCAGCTCGCCGTCGCCGATGCCCGAGGTGCTGGTGCCGAGCACCACGCCGATGCGCGCGGGCCCGAAGCGCGCGAGGGCAGCGTCGACCTGCGGGCGGATCTGCTGCAGCGCGAGGGTGAGCAGCGCGTTGTTGCGGCTGCCGAACTGGCTGGGGAGCTGCGCGAGCGAGGGCAGCGCGCCCCGCACGTGGCCCAGCGCCAGCGGGCGATCGGCAGAGAAGAAGTCGGTCACCTCGACCCCCGAGGGGGCGTCGGCGAAGAGGCCCGCGCGCACCGGCTCGAGTCCCGCGCCGAGCGCGCAGACCACCCCGAGGTCCGAGAGGAAGGCGCTCACGGGGCGGCCTCGACCGACTCGATGTCGAGCGCGTAGCCGTAGCGCTGGTGGGTGAGGAGCACGTGCGCCCACGCGGGCGCGGTGCCGGTGTAGCGGACCGACGCGAAGGGCGCGCCGTCGAGCAGCAGGCTGCGCTGGCCTTCGCCCTCTTCGAGCGTGAAGCCGTCGCGCAGCGCCGCGCGGATGGCGGCGGCCGGCCACCAGGCGAGCTGCACGTCGCTCAAGATGCGCTCGGCGGTGACGGCGGGCGGCACGTGGGTCGAGACCTGCTGCGCGAGGGTGACGCCGTCCCACTGGAGCGAGGCGATGGTCTGTCCAAGAGACACGGCGGCGATGCGCACCGCCGACGCGTCGGCCTCGAGCTGCGCGTCGAAGCTGTGGCGCTCGTCGCCGCGCACCACGGTGATGCGCTGGCTGAGCGACAGCTCACGCCCGAGCGAGGCAGGGCTCAGCCGCAGGGAGAAGTCTCCCGTCTGGGGCGGCGGCCTGGGCGTGGTGACACAGCCGAGGAGCAGCGTGCAGAGGAGCGCGAGGACGGCGCTTACGCGCACACCTGCTCCAGCACGTGGAGCCGGCGCTTGGGCTCGGCCACGTAGGGGTTCTTCTGGTCCCACGCGTAGCCCGCGAGGATGGAGCAGATCATCCGGCGGATGTCGGGCTGCGGCGCGGGGTGGAAGATGATCTTCTGGAAGCTGCCCTCGTACCAGGCCTCGACGAAGGCGCGGAACGAGTCGACGCCCTTGCGCAGCGGCGCGGCGTAGTCGGCTTCCCAGTCGACGGTCTCACCGCCGAGCTGCCGGTGGGCGCACTTCGCGGCGAGGCTCGACGAGGTCATGGCGATGGTGACGCCCGAGCTGAACACCGGGTCGAGGAACTCGCCGGCGTTGCCCAGCAGCGCGTAGCCGGGGCCGCAGAGCTGCTTCACGTTCGACGAGTAGCCGCGCAGCGTGCGGGCCGGGGTGTCCCACACGGCGTTGGCGAGCAGCACGCGGAGGTTCGGATCTTCGTTGACCAGCGTCTTCAGCTTGGTCGTCTCGTCGCCGCTGAAGGTGTCGAGGAACTTCGCTTCGGCCACCACGCCCAGCGAGCAGCGACCGCCCGAGAAGGGAATGAGCCAGTACCAGACGTCCTTGTGCTCGGGGTGCACCGCGACGCGGATCTTGTTGCGGTCGAAGCCGCCGCCCACGGGGATGCGATCTTCGATGTGCGTGAAGAAGGCCTGCCGCACGGGGAACTGCGAGGGCCGCTCGAGCTCCAGCAGGCGCGGCAGCAGGCGGGCAAAGCCGGACGCGTCGAGGATCAGCTTCGTCTCGACCTGGTACTGCTCGCCCTGGTCGGAGCGCACGGTGAGCTTCGGCGCGGTGCCGGTCTCGACGGCCACCACCTCGTGCCGGTAGCGCACCTCGGCGCCCATGCGCTGCGCGGCGTCGGCGAGCACCTTGTCGAACTTCGCGCGCTCGACCTGGTACGTGGTGCCCCAGCCGGCGGTGAACTTGTCGCGGAAGTCGAACTCCGTGTAGCGATCGCCGCGGCTGAACGAGGCGCCGTTCTTGAACTGAAAGCCGGCCTCCACCACGTCCTGCAGCATCCCCGCCTCTTCGATGTACGTCATCGTCTGCGGGAGCAGGCTCTCGCCGATGGAGAAGCGCGGGAAGGTCTCGCGCTCGAGCACCAGCACCTGGTGACCCTGCTTGCGCAAGAGGCCCGCGGCGATGGCGCCCGAGGGGCCCGCACCGGTGATCACGATCTCCGCTTGTTCAGTTCGCATGCGACCTCCAAAAGGAGCCCGTCTCTACACAAGGCGCGCCCCCGGTCCAAGACGGCGATACCGTGTCGAAGCACATGGTCTCTTCGCTCGTCGTCGCGCTGCTCGTCAGCCAGGCCGCGCCGCAGAAGCTGCGCTGGGAACCGAGGGCCGATCTGCCCGTCACCGGCGCGCTGGTCACCGGCTGGCTGCTGTCAGAGTTCGCGTTCAAGAAGCAGCTCGCGCCGGCCGCGTGCCGGTGGTGCGAGACGAACGGCTTCGACACCGCGGTGCGCAGCGTCTTCAACCCCAACCTGGTGCCGAGCGCCGAGGGGTTCGGCGGGGCGCACGTGGCGAGCAACCTGGTGGGCTTCGTCGCCCTGCCCCTGAGCATGTTGGGGCTCGACGCGCTGCTGGCGTGGCGCGACGGGGTGTTCGTCGACGCGTTCCCGGTCGATGCGTTGCTGATCATCGAGGCCACCTTCAGCGCGCTGGGCCTCAACCAGGCGGTGAAGTTCGCGGTCGGTCGCGGGCGGCCGTACACCGTGGGCGCGTCGCCCGAGCTGCTGGCGGGCGGGCACGACCTCGCCGACAACAACCTCTCGTTCTTCAGCGGGCACTCGACGTTCTCGTTCGGCGTGGTGGCGTCGGCGGCGACGGTGGCCAGCCTGCGCGGCTACCGGCACGCGTGGCTGTTGTGGCTGGTGGGCGTGCCGCTGGCGACCACCACCGCGGTGCTGCGGCTGGCCGGCGACAAGCACTGGGCGAGCGACGTGTTGGTGGGCTCGGCGCTGGGGCTGGCGACGGGGATCCTGATGCCCACGCTGCTCCACGGGCGGGTGGCCGTCACGCCGATGGGGAACGGGCTCTCGGTCAGCGGGCGCTTCTAGAGCGCGATCACTTCACCGGCAGCGGCGTCAGCCTCGACGTCGAAGGCAGCACCACCTGCACCTGGTAGCGGATGGTCGAGCCTTCCACGCTCACCGAGCGCAGCGTGGCGTCGACGTTGCCGCCGCGCAGAAACGACACCAGCCCCGCGCCCAGCACGTTGCCGAAGATCGGGTTCGCGTCGGGGAAGTCGCTCAGTTCGGCGTCGAGCAGATCGCCGTTGAGCGTCAGCTTCATGTGGCCGCGCGAATAGAACTGGCCGAAGGCGCGCTCGGTGCTGGTGAGCGCCACCTTGAGGTCTTCGAGCCGCGCGAACGAAGTGAAGGTGCTCGAGACGTTGCGCGCCGCGAGCTCGGCGCCGAAGCGCTGGGCGCCCTCGAGCGTGCCCCCGTAGCGCTGGGCGACGACCCACGAGACGGCCGCGAGGTGGAGCGCGCCCGAGACCCAGCCGATCGGCAACACCGCTACGGTGTCGAACTGGGCGCGCTCGGCGGGGAACGCGGCGACCAGGCCCGCGAAGGTGTCAGCGCCCAGCCGTTCCTTCACGAACTGGAGCAGGTTCAGCCAGGCGAAGCCTTTGACCTGCAGTGCAGCAGCCATGTCGGGACCATGGACGGACCGGGAACACCGTGGCAAGTGGCGGGTTCGATGGTCATGCGCCGCCTCCCCGTTTTCTTCGCCGTCTTCATCGGGCAGGTCGTGCTCGATCAGTGGACCAAGCAGCTCGCCACCGCGCACCTGAAGAACAACCCGCCGCACATCTGGCTGGGGGATCTGTTCCGGCTTCAGTACGCGACGAATGACGGCGCGTTCCTCTCGCTGGGCGCGAACCTGCCGCCGCAGGCCCGCTACTGGGTGCTCACCATCGGCGTGGGCGTGCTGTTGCTGGCGCTGTGCATCTATGCGCTGGCGAGCAAGAAGCTCGACACCGTTCAGGTCGCCTCGTACTCGCTGATCGCCTCGGGCGGCTTCTCGAACTGGATCGATCGCGCGCGCTTCGAGGGCAGCGTGGTGGACTTCATGAACATGGGCATCGGCTCGCTGCGCACTGGCGTGTTCAACATCGCCGACCTGGCGATCCTCGCGGGCATCGGCGTGCTCTTCGTGCAGGGCTACCTCGAAGAGAAGAAGCAGAAGGCGCTCGCCGCGCAGCAGCCCCCCGCGAAGACCTGATCAGCGCCGCACGACGAAGCGCACGCTGTCGAGCACCGCGCCCGAACGATCCCGCACCTCGAGCACGTGCGCGCCCTGCGTCGCCGGCACCCGTCCGGTGAATGGAGGCGCCAGCTCGAGCGCCCGCGCTCCGTCGACGTACACCGACAACAGCCCCATCGACGGCGCCGCGCGTACCCGCACCGGGATGGCTTGATCGGCGAGCGGGAGATCCGAAATCAGCAGGAACTCGCCTCCCGACGCGGGATGCAGCACCTGCGCGCCGGCGTGCGTCTCACCCGAGCCGAGGCACGCCGCGGCCAGCCACGGCTCGCGCGAGAGGCCCTCGTTCTTCGCCCAGTCGTAGAAGTCGAGGCCGAGGTCGGCGAGGCGTCCTTCGGCGGCGGCGAGTTGCAGGCACTGTTGCTTGAGCTCCGGTGAGAGCGAGGCTGACAGCTCGCCGTGCATCTCGCAGCGGTGCGCGGGCCCCGAGCCGGCGATGAACAGCTCTTCCATCGCCGCCGGACAGTTCGGCCCCGCGAGCTGCCCCGAGAGCGGACAGATGCTGGCGGCCTCGAGCCCGTCGCGGTTCACCAGCGGGCGCGGCGTGAGGCCCTTCATCGCGCGCGTCATCACCCGCTTGAAGACCGGGCCGGCGCCGGTGATGCCCGACACCTGGATCATCGGCGTGCCGTCGAAGTTGCCCGCCCACACCGCGACGGTGCGCTCCTTCGTGTACCCGACGGTCCAGTTGTCCGAGTACCCCTTCGAGGTGCCGGTCTTCGCCGCCGCCGGGAACGGGAGCCGCAACGCGTTGTCGACCCCGAAGGCCCGCGCGCGCGCCGCGTTGTCGCTGAGGATGTGCGTGACGAGGTTCGCCGCGCGGGGGTCGGCGAAGCGGCGCGGCTTGAGTTCACGGCGCAGCGGCACCTCGCGACCGTCGGCCGTCCACGCACGGAGCACCGGGATCAGCGGCCGCGTCACCCCTCCGCGTGAAAGGCCCGAGTACGCGCGCGCCGCTTCCCACAACGAGACCTCGCCGTTGCCCAACGCGAGCCCCAGCCCGTAGTGCTCCGCGCCCGCCTTGAGCGACTCGAAGCCCGCGCGCCGCAGCACCTCGAGCGCGTTGCCCAGCCCCACTTCGTCGGCCACGCGCACCGCGGGCACGTTGTACGAGTTCGCCAACGCCTCGCGCGCGCGCACCGGGCCGTGGAGCCGGCGATCGTAGTTCTTCGGCGAGTAGGCCCCCTTCGGCGCGCTGAAGCTGGTGTCGAGATCGGGGATCACCGTCGCTGGCGTGAAGCCGCGCTTGAAGGCCTCGGCGTAGATGAAGGGCTTGAGCGCCGAGCCGGGCTGGCGGTGCATCTGGATGCCGTCGTTCTGGCCTCCGATGTTCGCGTTGAAGAAGTCGGCCGAGCCGGCGTACGCGAGCACCTCGCCTGAGTCGTTGTCGACGACGAGCGCGGCGGCCGAGGACACGCGGCGGTCCGTGAGGCGGCCGATCTCCTGGGCGATCTGCTCTTCGACGGATTCCTGCAGGTGCGCGTCGAGCGAGGTCTCGACCACTGCTGCCTCGGCCAGCCCCCACTGGTCCAGGTGTGAAGCGATCCAGGCGACGAAGTGTGGCGCCTTGAAGGTCGCGGCGAAGAGCGTGAGATCGAGCGGCTCGGCGCGGGCGGTGGCGACCACTTCCGGCGTGGAGAGGCCCGTCTTCTCGAGGCGATCGAGCACCCAGGCGCGACGCTGCGCGAGGCGCTCCGGCTTGCGGATGGGGTCGTAGGCCGTCGGCCCGCGGGGGATCGACGCCAGCATCGCCGCCTGCCCCAGTGAGAGGTGCCGCGCTCGCTTGCCGAAGTAGAGCTGCGAGGCCGCCTCGAGCCCGAACGTGTTGTTCCCGAAGGGCACGCGGTTCAGGTACTGCGTGAGGATCTCGTCCTTCGAGAGGTGCGCCTCGAGCCGCAGCGCCCACAGGGCCTCTTGCGCTTTGCCGAGCAGCGTTCGTTCACGGGGCACCAGCGTGCGCGCGAGCTGCTGGGTGATGGTGGAGCCGCCGGCGATGAAGCGGCCGGCGGTGAGGTTCTGCTTCGCGGCGCGGAGGATCGCCGTGGGCGAGACGCCGAGGTGGTGGGGGAAGCGGTGATCTTCGGCCGCGAGGAAGGCGGCTCGTACCGACGGGGTGAGTTCGTCGGTGGTGAGGGGCGTGGAACGGCCATCTTCCCGGCTGCGGAGCTCGCGGAGGAGGTTGTGATCGCGATCGAGGATCTTGACCGAGGTGATCGGCCGGTAGTCGAGGAGGTGCGGTGGGAGTGGGGCTGCGATGAACGCGAGTATGGGGACGAGCGGGAGGGAGAGGACGAACAGGGCTCGGGCGGTTCGGCCCCTCACCCCGACCCTCTCCCCCCTCGGGGGGAGAGGGTGACTTGCGGTCTTCTTCACTTCTGCGTGACCGTGGTGGGCAGCTCGACGGTGAACATGCCGCCCTCGCTGCGCCCCCACACTTCCGGCTCGTACATGAGTTCGCCTCGCGCGGGCTTCATCACGAACACGCCCGGCGTCGTCGCGCGCGCCACGAAGCTCGTCACGTGCACTCCCGGCGGCAGGTGATCCGCGAAGATCACCACCCGGCTGTCGCGCATCTCGACGTGATTGAAGGGGCTCCAGAACGCGTACATCCACGGGTTCACCGGGCCGGAGTCCTCTTCGGCGTCACCCGCGTACCCGTCTTCCCCGCCTTCGTTCTCGTAGCCCGCACCGCGCGACTCTTCGTCGGGCGAGCGCCCCAGCCGCGCCGTGGTGGCCAGCGACGTGTCGACCGGCTCGAGGCCCGCCGGGAGCGGCACCTCGAACGCCGCCCAGTGCCGTTCCTGGTTCGTCGCGATGCGCACGCGGATGCGCACCAGATCGCCAGCGAAGAACTTCGTCGACTGCCCGCCGCCCGCGTACGGCTCGAACCAACGCTGCACGAAGAGCCCGTTGTCGAGCGAGGTGGTGGGCAGCTCCTTCGGGGCGTACTTGAGCAGCGCCGAGTAATAGAGGACGCCCGCGCCTTCCTTCTTGAAGGTCAGCTTCTGCTCCGCGCCCTGCGTCTGGGCGAGCAGGTCCTTCATCGAGAGGGTCTTCACCTCGGTCTTCATCGACCGCCCCTTGAACGCCTGACTCATCAGCTCGCCGGCGCCCATCACGAGGGAGGCCTTGAAGTCGGGCGTGTCCTTCTCCTTGGTGCGGATGACCTGGGTGAGGCCCATGAGCGACCACGCCGCTTCCTGCGTGCTGCGCCAGTCACCGTCACCCTGCCGCACGCCGGTGAGGTACTTCGCCATCTTCCCGACGTACGGGTGATCGGGCGAGATGTCGGTGAGCGCCTGCAGCACCACGCCGGTCGTGCGCGTGTCGGAGTTGAACAGCGTGGCGTAGGTCTCGCTCTGCACCTCGGCGATCGACACGCCCCTGGCCGATTCCTTCGCGTTGTTGAGGATCTCCTGCAGCAGTTGGTTGGCCTGCTTGCGATCGCCACCACCGACAAACATCGCGTTGGCGAGCAGCGCCTTGCTGAACTGCGAGAGCTTGTCGCGACGCGCGTAGAACTCGGAGTAGCTCGAGGGCTTCGGCTTCTTCATGCGCGCCAGCACGTAGCTGGCGAACACGCGGGTCTCGTCGCCGCAGTAGAGCTGGTTCCAGCAGCCGCCACAGTTCCCGCCCACGACGTTGCCGAGGTACTTCTCGGCGCGCGCGAGGCGATCGGCCGGCACCGCGAAGCCCACTTCCTTCGCGCGCGAGAGCGCCATGGTGGCGTACGCGCTGGACCACGGATCGACGCAGGTGGAGCTCGGCCAGTAGTGGAAGCCGCCCTCCCCGTCCTGCAGCGCGAGGATGCTCTTCACCGTCGCGTCGATCACCGCGTCGGGGTCCTTCTTGTCGGTGACGTCGAGCGTGGGGAACAGGTAGGTGTTGATCAGCGCGTTCACCTCGTCGTTGGCCGCCGCCTTCTTCGGATCGCGCGAGGGCCACGGCACGCCGAACTGGCCGGCGATCTCCCGCAGCGCGATGAAGGGCACCAGCCGCGACGACTGCTGCTCGAGGCACCCGTACGGGTACTCGATCAACTGCTGGAAGCCGCGATCGAAGCCGCCCAGCGAGGTGGACGACATCGACACCGTCAGCCCGCCGAGATCCTCGTACACGCCCTTCGGAGGCGCGATGCCCTCGACGCGTTGATCCGTGGTGTCGCCGTAGGTCGCCACCGCGTCGGTCTCGACCGGCAGCTCGATGGGCAGCTTCTCTTCGACGCCATCGCTCGCCCCGCCGCCGACCGCCTTGAAGCGGAACGCCGTCACGCCGGGTCGCACGGCCTTGAAGCCGAAGCGCACTTCCTTCGGGCTGCCCTCGTTGACCACCACCTTCTGCTCGGCCGGGCCGGTCAGCTCGGCGCCGCCGGTCACGCTGGCGGTCACCGTCACTTCACCCGCCGACGCGCCGTGGGAGTGCACCACCACGCCGGCCTCGAAGGTGTCACCCACGCGGGCGAAGCGCGGCATCGCGGGCAGCGCCATCACCGGCTTGTTCACCTGCAGGCTGGTCTCACCGCTGCCGAACCGATCGGTCTGGGTGATCACCACCGCCATCACGCGGAACGCCGTGAGGTTGTCGGGCAGCGGGAACGAGGCCGTCGCCACGCCGTCCTTCACCTCGAGCGTGGGGTTGAAGAGCACCGTGGTCTTGAACTGGTTGCGGAAGCCACCGCCCGAGCCGTCGCCGCCACCACCGCCCTGCACTTCGCCCTTCTCTCCGTACGAGCGCTTGCGCACCAGGTGCAGCAGCGGCTCGCCCAGGCGCATCGACAGCCCGCGCTCGGGGAAGATCGACGCGATGGGGTCAGGCACGGTGTACGCCGTCAGCCGGAGCACCGCCTCGTCCACCACGTACAGCGTCACCTCGCCGTTGGCCGGCTTGCCCGCCGAGTCCTTCACGTCGATCGACACGTTGACCGTCTCGCGCGGCTGGTAGTCCTTCTTGTCGGTCTTCACCGCGACGGCGAGCCGCTTGCTCTTGCGCTCGACGTTCAGCTTCACGAGGCCGATGCGCGCGTTGGGCCGGCCGGGATCATCACCGGTCTCGATGCCGCCTTCCTTCACGCGGGGGCGCATGATCAGCACGCCGGCGAACACGTTGGGCACCATCTCTTCGGTGATCGGCACGTCGACGGTCACCACCGAGCCCTTGAGGTCCACCAGCTTGCGCGTCAGCACGCCCTCGCGCTCGACGGTGAACATCGCCTTCGCCTCGGGGTACGGCGACTTGATCAACACCTTCGCCACGTCGCCCACGTCGTACGAGGTCTTGTCGGTGATCAGCTCGACGCGATCGGTGTCGTTGCGCTGCCAGGCGACCCACTCGCTGCCCGTGGCGTACACGCCGAGCGAGCTGCTGTGCTGCCGGCCCTGCTCGTCCTTCACCACGCCGCGCACGATGTAGAAGCCCGCATTCGCCGGCTTGAAGGGGCACGGCACGACGCCCTCGGCGCTGTCGAGCTCGCACTTCTTCACCTCGGTCTCCACCGGCTCGGAGATGGTGCTGAAGCCGCCCGACGCGTCCTTCTGCTTCACCGACTTCCACGTGCGGCTGGTGACGGTGACGGTGACCTTCTTGCCTTTGGTGCGCTTGCCTTCGGTGTCGAGCACCAGCGTCTCGAGGCCGTATTCCTTGTTCACCTCGAGGAAGTACGCGGGCGAGCGGAGCCCCACGTAGTAGCTCGCGGGGTGCACCATCACCTCGGCGCGCCCGGCGACCGACTGGCGGTTCACGTCGGTGACCTCGGCTTCGAAGGTGTACGAGTACGGCTTCTCACCGGGCGCTTCGGTGGTGCCGGCCTTGATCGCCAGCTCGCCCTTCTGGTCGGCCTTGCCCTCGCCGGACGCGAAGAAGCCGCTGGCGCTGCGGGGCTGGTTGTCGTCCCACCACCAGGTCTCCTGCGCGAAGGTGAAGCCCACGCCGGCCTCGGCGCTGAAGGTGGTCTCGTTGCGCTGCGAGCTCCACTTCACCTGCACGTCGTTCATCGCGCCGCCGAACAGGTAGCGCGCGAAGACCGAGGCCTCGAGCGGCTCGCCGGCGATGAGCGACTTCTTCTTCGCCTCGACGTCCACGCGGAACTGGGGCGCGCGGTATTCCTCGACGCGGAACGAGCCTGACGCCGAGACGCTGCCGCCGGCCGCTGAGTCGGTGGCGGAGACCGAGTAGTACCCGGTGGGCGCTTCCTTCCCGATGGTGGCCTTGAAGGTGAAGGTGCCGTACTTCGTGATCTTCACGTTCTCGCTCTTCACCTTCTCGCCCTTCGAGTCGGTGAGGGTGACGGTGACGAGGCTGCCTTCGGCCGGCGCGCGGAGCTCTCCGAGCACGCGGTAACGCATCACGCCCTTGGCGAAGACCTCGTCGCCGGGCTTGTAGATGCCGCGATCGGTGAACACGAAGCTGGCGGAGTCGGGGCGCTCGCCTTCCCACGCCTGGCTCAAGCCGAACTCGTAGGGCTCGACGCCGCTGTCCCAGGTGTTGGCGGTGGCGCAGACGTCGTCGTCCTTCTGCGCGACGACCAGCGCGTAGGGGTTCTGCCACTCGTACTGCGGGGCCTGGAGCTTCATCGCCGAAGCGCCCGGCACGTCGGCGAAGCCCTCGGCGTTGGTCTTGCCCGACCACACCTGCGCGCCCGTGGAGTCGTAGACCGCGACCGCTGCGTCGGCGACCGGCTTGCCATCAGACAGCCGCGTCACCCAGGCCAGCGACGACCTGGGGCCGATCTTGATGTGCGCGGCGAGATCGGTGACCTGGATCAACTGCTGGTAGCCGTTGGTCGGCTTGTACTCGAGGTCGGGCGAGTTGACGTTGACCAGCGCGAGGCCGGTCTTCGCGGTGTCGCCGAAGATCTTGCTCAGCTTGATGGGGTGCACGCGCGCGAGGTTGCGCGGGTAGCTGAGCTTCTCGTCTTCGCTGAAGTCGGGCGCGCGGCCGAGCGCCTTCACGTCGTCGTCGCGGTTCGAGAGCAGCTTGGCGAGCTCGGGCAGCGTCAGCTTCCACAGCTTCACGTTGAGCGTCTTGAGGTTCGACACCTCGACCGGCACCACCGGGGCGGCGTCGGTCTTCTCCACCACGCCCAGCGCGCCGCCGGTGACCAGCGCGGCCGAGAGGTCGGCGGTCTGCAGCGTGGTGGACAGCCCCTTCGAGGCGGACTGCTTGAAGAAGTCGGCGACGCCGGCGGCGATCTCGATCTGGTACTGCGTTCCGGGCTTGAACTTGCCGGGGATGGTGACGGTCGGGCGGCGGTTGGTGATCTCCCACTCGGAGTCGGGCACGTTGACCGAGGCCGCGTCCCAGTCGAGCTCGACGGCGGGGGTGACCTTGAGGCGCGACTTGAGGGTGTCGAGCTCGACGCCGTTGGTGGTGTTGATCACCAGCGGGCCGTACGGGCAACGCCAGTCGCCTTCGCAGAAGCGCGCGCTCTCGAGCTCGAGCGGGCCGTAGGTGCGGTAGCCCACGTCCATCGCGGCGGTCATCGGCAGCGCGCCTTCCTTGCCGTGGAGCGCGGGGTCGAACTGGAGGTTGAGCGACTGGTTGAGCGGCAGCGGGCTCTGCGGCTTGAGCACGTAGCGGGTCTGGCGGTTGCGGTAGCCGCGCTCGTCGTCGCTCATGCGCTCGTACGAGCGGCCGGCCTTGCGCGCGGCCTCGAGCTCCTTGCGGCGCTCTTCCTGAATGGAGATCTCCTTGTCCACCTTGAGGGCGATCACCGCGCCGGTGCCGGTGGTGAACTTCAGCGCCTTCTCGAGGTCGGCGATCGCCACCGGCTGGTTGAAGAGGAGCGAGAGCGTGCTGTCGGGCTTGAGCCAGCGATCGCCGCGCGCGGGCGAGACGTCCTGCAGCTCGAGGCGCGGGGTGGTGAAGGAATAGGTGTAGGGCTCCTTGAGCTGCGCGCCGTCGAGCGCGGTGAGGCCGGCGGCGACGGTGACGGTGAAGGTCGACGAGAAGGGCACGAGGCCTTTGGGCACGAACTCGGCCGACGCGCTGCCCAGCCAGCGCCACTCGCCCTCGAGGGCCGGCGAGATGGTGGCGAAGGGCTTGGCGGCGTCGGCGGCGCGCTGGGCTTCGACCATCTCCAGGCTCTTCACGGGGCGGGAGAAGGTGATCGTCGGGCGCACCTCACCGAACTGTTCGCCCTGGGGTCGCGCGGCCACCACCGCGAGGTCCTGACCTGCACCGGGCAGCGCCTCCTGTGGGACGTTGAGCGACGGCGCCGTCGGGAGTGGTTGGAGCTGGCGGGTTCCGTCTTGACCCTGGGGGTTCATCGGGTCGGTGGGGGTCTGGCCCTTGTCACCGCAGGTGCAACCCACGGCAAAGGCAAGGCACAACGGCAACAGGCGGCGGAAGATCACGGCGTTCCCCCTCGGGCGGTACGGGTTGCGAGCCTTGTAGCTGATCAGTCGCGCGTGGTCGTCGCTGACGCGAAGGGTGTCGCTGACTCAGGACACGGCGTCTTTCGCCGAGCGGGCACACGCGTTGCTCAACCGAGGGCAGGCAGTCCCCCGCTTCCCCAGGTGTTCCCATGAACCGACTTCTCTTCGTGATCGCGGTCAGCCTCGCTACCGCCTGTGGCCCGTCAGCGACGCCCGCGGTGGCCTTCACGCTGGAGGGCCTGACGCTGGACGCGCCGGGCTCCACGTTCCCCATCGAGTCGAGCATTCAGCTCAAGGCGTGGGCGCACTACAGCGACGGCACGCGGGTCGACGTGACGACGCGCACCGCGTGGACGAGCTCGTTCCCCAGCATCGGCACCATCGGGCCGAGCGGCATCGTGCACTTCGCGGGCGCGGGCTCGACGAAGTTCGAAGGTGCGTTCGAGGGCAAGGTGGTGGCAGTGACGATGTTCAGCACCGCGGCGGTGTTGCAGTCGCTCGAGGTGTCGAGCCGCGACATCGGCGATCTGGCGCGCGGAGACACGCGGCGCTTCACGGCGACGGCGCACTACTCCGACGGCTCGCTGCTCGACGTGACGGACCGGGCGGACTGGTCGGCCGACGGCAGCGTGGTGGCGATGAGCGGCACGGGCGTGGTGGTCGGCCGCGAGCCCGGCGAAGGCACGGTGCGGGCGCGCTTCGCGGCGCACGAGGTGACGGCGCGGCTGCAGGTAGTGGGGCCGCGCTTCACGATGTTGGCGGTGGGCTTCCCGACGGTGGTCATTCGCCCGGGGGATCTGCACCCGCTGCAGGCGCGGGCGACGTACTCCGACGGCAGCGCGCGCGACGTGACGGCCGAGACGAGCTGGTCGACGTCGAACGCGGCGGTGCTGGCGGTGCGCGGAGAGCCGGGGGTGATCGTCGCGATGGGTGAAGGCCGCGCGCGCATCACCGCGAGCTGGCAGGGATCGACGGCGTCGGTGCAGTTGGCGGTGCTGCTGGCGCAGCCGGTGCTGCTGAGCTTCGAGTTGGCGTCGGCGCAGGTGGCGTCGGGCCTGAGCGAGCGCGTGGGCCTGTACGCGGATCTCGACGACGGCACGCGGGTCTTCGTGGGTGACGCCGCGCAGTACACCTCGTCGCAGCCGGCGGTGGTGGAGGTGCTGGAAGGCGGCGTGGTGGTGGGCCACGCGCTCGGCGTGGCGACGGTGCGCGCGGAGTACGCGGGGCTGGTGGCGACCTACGAGGTGGAGGTCACCTCGCCGGTGTTGACAGGCATCAGCGCGACGCTCCCCGGGGGGCGGCTGCTGGTCGGGCAGAGCGTGAACCTGAAGGTGTTCGGCACGTGGTCCGACGGCTCGCGGCAGAACCTGTCGTCGGAAGTGCTCGTGGCGCACGGCCCTGGGCTGGTGACGGGCCTGGCGACGGATCGGCTGGTGGTGACCGCGGCCGAGCTGGGCCGGGCGAACCTCACGGTGGAGTTCGCCGGGGAAGTGCAGCAGTTGAGCTTCGACGTGACGGACGCGCAGGTGACCGAGGTGGTGGTGCAGCCCGCGCCGCTGGGCGGGCTCGGGTCGGGGCCCAGCGTGACGGAGCAGCGGTTCCGGGCGTACGCGACGTACTCCGACGGGGCGACCGCCGAGGTGACCGAGCTGTGCAGCTGGTGGCTCGACGACGGCACGTTCGCGCTGCTGAGCGACGAGCCCGGGGAACGCGGCACGTATCGGCTCGCCGACGGCGGCACCACGGCGGTGCGGGCGATGTTCAACGGGCAGGTGAGCACCCTGGTGTTCGACTTCCCGCGCAACCCGTAACTCCCTCGCCCTGCGAAGCGGGGAGAGGGTCGGGGTGAGGGGCCGGAGCGTGTACGGCCTCACGTCGGTGTCGCGACGTCGCGACAAAGTTGATGCGACGTCGCGACAAGGGCAACGGAGCCCGACTCGATGAGCCGGGAGAACGCCGACCGCCGACGACGCGGCAATGGTGCCAATCTCGCTTCAACGGAGCCCGACTGCGCGTTCCTGCGGAAGCAGATCAACGACACCGCGCTTCAACGGAGCCCGACTCGATGAGCCGGGAGAACGCTCACGGTGGTGATGCGCACGCCCAACGGCGCGTTGCTTCAACGGAGCCCGACTCGATGAGCCGGGAGAACCGCGGCGCAACCGGCTGCAGGCGGAGGAGCGGATGCTGCTTCAACGGAGCCCGACTCGATGAGCCGGGAGAACGTGATCACCGGCCACACGCACACGCCGGGGATCGAAGCTTCAACGGAGCCCGACTCGATGAGCCGGGAGAACCTTCTGGCACGGGCGGTTCGCGAACGTCCGACCGATGCTTCAACGGAGCCCGACTCGATGAGCCGGGAGAACCGGTTACCGCGATGTCGAAGTGAAGACGCTCCGAGGTGCTTCAACGGAGCCCGACTCGATGAGCCGGGAGAACTCGACAACCTCAACCCCTTCTCGGAGCAGTTCGCCTCGGGGCTTCAACGGAGCCCGACTCGATGAGCCGGGAGAACTTGGCGGCGCGCGCATTGCCATCGCCGCCACTCGCTCGCTTCAACGGAGCCCGACTCGATGAGCCGGGAGAACGTGAAGCCGGTGAAGGACGAAGACGTTTCACTCGAGGCTTCAACGGAGCCCGACTCGATGAGCCGGGAGAACGCTGGCCGATGTGCGCGCCGATGGCCGCCTTCGTGTGGCTTCAACGGAGCCCGACTCGATGAGCCGGGAGAACGCGAGACGTCGGGCGCCACCACGCCGGCATCGGCGCTGCTTCAACGGAGCCCGACTCGATGAGCCGGGAGAACCATGAACACGGCCAACACCCTGAAGCTCGTCGTCCCGCTTCAACGGAGCCCGACTCGATGAGCCGGGAGAACGCACCCGGGCCACCACGCTCCGGGGTGCGCTGAAGGCTTCAACGGAGCCCGACTCGATGAGCCGGGAGAACGCCAGCTCATCCCAGCCCGGCAGGTGGACGAAGGTGCTTCAACGGAGGGTTCGCTGCCGGCCGCAACAGCCGCACTCGAGTGGTTGGAACAGCTGCCACCGCCCAGTGTCGTCGCGCCCCCAGCCGAGCCGACGACGGGCCATCGGTTGTCGGTACCGAACAACTCGCTCGACGTCGTCGCACGCAGCTGGTCGCGAGGGGGCGACGCGAGCGCCGCCGAACAGCGATCGATGAAGACCGTTCGCCCGATGCGACTCCCTGAAGACGGAGACAACGTCGTCCACTACGTGTGGGCGCTCGACGGTCGGTCGCTCGGCGGTGCGAAAGAGCATGCGGCCAGCCTCATCGCCCTCGCCCGTTCAGTCGTCGCGCTCGGGTGGGGGGTCGATCTCGTCGTGGGCACCGGTGCGCTCATCAGCGGTACCGAACGCGACCTGCTCACGCTCCAGACCACCGCGGGCCGGCCGCAGGAGTGGAGCCCCAACCCGCAGGGGAGCAGCCGCCTGCGCTGTCCGCAGAAGGGCACGCTCATCGACCTCGAGAGGCGGCACCGTGCGTTCCTCGCGAGGACGTCACTTGATGGCACCGAGTTCCGGCCACCGCCCGCCGTCTCCAACTTCATCAGCGTGGGGTACTCACGAGTCGGTGCCGCGCAGCCGGCAGCCACGGCGAGATTCCTGCTGATGAACACCACCACTGATCAGTTCAGAGCCTTCGACACGCCAGGCAAGGGCATGGTCGTGGCGGGTCAACTCCGTCACGCAACCACGGCCGCGGCAACTCGAGCCGGATGGGGCGACGACGTCATCCGTGCGCTCGTGCTCGGCCACGGCGAAGCGCGAGGTGACAAGCACGAGCCCGTCGATGGAAACCGATTCGTCTTCATGCCCGTGCCCAGCATCGAAGGACGCGGCGAGGGGAAATGGCGCATCGGCCCGATTCGTCGCGCGATGGTCACGACAGTCACCCCAGGCGCAACGGAGCTCGAGTGGTTGCAGCGCGCGCTCAGCGGACAGGAACTGATCGACGAGGGCACGCACCAGTCGTCAGCAATCGTCACCAGCGCGCCCTACGACGACCCGACGTTTCGACGCTATCTCGCCCCATCGACGAGTTGGGCGACGGTGACGCCGGTCGTGCTTCCGGGGCACGACGATCCAGGCGGCCTGCGAAAGCGACTGAAGGCGACGCGAAACGCAGCTGAACAAGCGGCCCTGCGAGCCAAACTCGACCACCGGCTCGATGTTCTGCTCCGCACCGCGCTCAAGCACGCTGGGTTCTCTGAGGAGTTGACGGCCTGCGCCGAGATCTCCGCGCGCGCCACTGGGTTTCTGGCGGGAACCGAACTCGCCTCTCGGTACGCCGTGCCCGCCCACCTCATGAAGGTGCCGAGGTTCCACGTGCGGATCGACTGGTGCGACGCGGATGGTCGACCTGTCGAAGTGCCGGGCCCGATCTGCATTGGCCGAGGTCGATTCTCAGGGCTGGGCCTTCTGGTTGGAGGCCTGCTGGACACCAAGAATCTGCACAGCTGAGGCAAGAATCGCGCGCTGACCACGCAGGAAGAGGGGGAACACATGCCAAAGAAGCCGCCGACCGCGAAGCCGAAGTCCGTGACGATCACCATCGACGCCTCGCTCAAGAAGCTCTGGGAAGAGGCGCGCAAACGACTCACCCAGGCCACCTCGCAAGGCGCGCTGGCGTGGGACGAACGCTACGAGGCCATCGCAGACATCACCGAACACCAACCACCGCTCTACCTCGCCGGTGGCTTCGCGACCGAAGGGGACTTCTTCAAGAAAGCCATCGGGGAAGATCGCAGCACCGTCTACCGAAACATGCGCGTCGCCAAGTACGCCACCGCGCGCGAGGTCGAGACGTACGGCGCCTCCCGGCTCGACGCGGCGATCACCTTCGTCGAGACGAAGAACGGCGGCGCGCTCAAGGGGCGCACGCCGATCGACTTCGCCTCGCTCCGCTTCCCGGTGAAGGACGGCACGAAGAAGCTCGCCGACGCCACGGTGGAAGAGCTGCGCGACGCCGTCGCCACCCTCAAGGGCCGCCAGCGCGCCGCCGAGAAGGCGTCACCCGAGGCGACCGCCATCTCCGCGCTGCTCAAGAAGAACAAGGTGAAGGGCGTGACCTTCGACGTGCGCAAGGACCTCGTGGTGCTGCGCGTGCCGCTCACCACCCTCGCCACCACCGGCCGCGCGCTGGCGGCCTTCAAAACCTGAGCTGTCGCGACGTCGCGACAACTTTGATGCGACGTCGCGACACCGGAGACCGAACGGGCGGCGCCTGACCTCCGCTGTCAGGGCGCGCGGCGAGACTGGCCCCGTGCGGTTCGCGATCCAGCCCAGCGTCATGGAAGGCCTGCGCCTGGCGAGCCCGGCCCTCGCGGCGCGCGCGGCGGCCCTCACGCGCACCGACGACTGGAGCACCCTCGACCTCGAGACCCAGGCGCTCGGGCTGACGCTCGCGGCGTCGTCCCAGACGCAGCGCTGGCTCGAGGCGCTCGCCCTCACCGAGCCGTGCCGCGCGCTCGCCCTCGCGCTGCAGACCGCCGGCGTCACGCTGCGCTTCGCCCGCGCGGGGGACGTCATCGTGCGGGTGCCCGAGCCCACCGCCCGCCCCTCGAGCGCCGCGCTGCCCACCGCCGAGTTCTGGCGCGAGCTGCGCCGGTCCCTCGACCTCGACCCCGCGCTCCGCGACGCCGCGCGCGCCGTGGCCGCCGCGCGCCCGCCCGCCGACGTGCGCCTGCGCGCCGGGCTGGCCTTCGTGTTCCCCGACGAGCCCCGCTGGTGGACCGCCGCCGAGCGCCGCGCCGCGAGCCGCCGCGCCGCCCCGGAAGACGAGGCGCTGACCCTGCTCGCCGAGCACCGCGACGATCCCCGCGCGCTGGCGTGCGTGGTGTGGCCCCCGCCGTACGCGGTGCGCAACCCGCGCTCCACCCCCGGCCCTGCAGAGCTGAAGTCCGCGCTGCGCGAGTTCACCAGCGCCCGCGGGTGGTCGCGGCTGGCCCACGTCGCGCCCACCCCGGCGCTGCTCGCGGAGGCCCGCGCCCTGCCCCCGCCACGCCGCCCCCTGCAGCGGAGCCTGCGCGCGCTGGTGCTCGAGCGGTGGGCCGACGAGCTGGGACTCCCGCCCGTCGGGCCCCGGCTGGGCGCGGAGGACGCGGTACGCCTGCGCGCGGCGCTCCGGCACGACGACGCCGCGGCGATCGCCGCCCTGGCGCGCCGTGCCGAACCGTCCGCCCTCACCCACTTCGCCAGCACCCTGCTGGTGCAGTGGCTCCTCGATCAGTGCCCTGACGACGGGCAGTGGGCGGCGACGGCGCTGGGCTGGGCCCTCACCGACGAGTGGGCCGACCTGCTCGCCGAGCTCGCCACGCGGTGGGCGCGGCCGGGGCCCGACGCCGGCCCGGTGCTGCTCGCCGCGCTGGCCCGGGCGGGCACGGCTCGCGCGCTGCGCCACCTCTCGCGGATCAACGGCGCTGTCGTGCCCATCGAGCTGCGCGCCACGGCCTCCGAGGTGCTCGAGCGCCACGCCGCGGAGCAGCAGCTCTCGCGCTTCGAGCTGGAAGATCGCCTCTTCCCCCCGCTGGTGTTGCCGGCCGGCGCCGCGGTGCGCGTCGAGCCCGGGCCCCGGGTGGTCCTCGAGCGCGACGGCGCGCCGCTGGAGCTCGACGCCGCCTGGCGCGCGGCCCTCACGCCGCTGGCCCTCGCGATCCACCGCCTGGAGCACCTGATGCGCGAGGGCGAGCCGCTGTCGGTGGTCCACTTCACCGAGACGTGGGGCATGCACCCGCTGCTGGCCGCGGTGGCGCGCGGCGTGGTGTGGGGCGTGTACCGGGGCGAGGCGCGCGTGGGGCTGCTGGTGCCGGGCCGCGCGGAGGCCGGGGCGCTCGACGCCGACGTCCGGCTCCGCCCGGTACACCCGCTCGAGCTGTCGCCGCTGGAGCGCCACGAGGCCGCGCGCTGGCTGTCGGGGCCGCAGCCCTTCGAGCAGCTCGCGCTCGGCGACGAGTGGCCCCTCGAGCTCGCGGTGGCGGTGAACGATCGCGAGGCGTTCGGCAGGCACCTCCGGCGCGCCGGCTGGGACGTCACCGCCGACGGCTGGGCCCGCCACGAGGACGGCTGGTCGGTGGAGGTGACGATCGACGCCGAAGACGAGCTCCCGCCGGGGGAGGTACCGACCGCGGCGGGGGTGCTCGTCGGGCGGCCTCCACGCGGGGCGGCGCGCGAGGCGCTCGAGGCCCTGCTCGACGCCGCCCGCATCCGGCGGCCCTGAGCGCGCTCACCACGGCGCGTTGGCGTCGTCCCACACCGTCACCTCGCCGAAGTGCGACCTCGCCCAGTCGGCGAACACCGGGTCGCACGCGGTGGTGGGGGCGTCGAGGTGCAGCGCCTGCACCCGCAGCCGCGGGCTGGCCGGGAGCTCGAGCGGGGCGACGGGCGCGGCGAAGCACACCGTCTCGAACGCGCGCGCGCAGCGGCTGAGCGCGACGAACGCCTCCGCGCGCAGCCCGCTGAGGTGGCGCACCCCACGGCAGGCGTCGTGCGTCACCAGGGCCACCAGCTCGGCGATGGGGAGCGACGGGTGCAGCGCGAGTGAGCTCACCCGCTCCCAGTCGGGCAGGCCGATCAGCCGCGCCAGCCGGGTGGCCGTCAGCGGGCCGACGGTGACCGTGCGCTCGCGCGTGTGGAGGTCCTCGTACACGCGACAGCCTCGCAGCGCCCCCGGCGCGAGCTCGCGATGCGTGGGGTCGACGCCGTGATCATCATCATCGTCAACGAGAAGGAACATCCAGGCACCCTAGCGATCACCCCCGACACCGCAGGTCACGCGGTACAGTTCGCGCCCATGCGTCACTGGGCCGTGTTGGGCGTCGCCGCGATCTCGCTGTCTTCGTGCTTCTTCGCGACCGGCTCCTTGCTGACCGTGCGCAACCCGCCCCCGGCGGCGATCGACGCGGGGGTGAACGACGTGCTGCAGGCCGGCGTGGCGGAGGTCGATCTCACGCCCCCGCCCGGCCTGCCGATGTACGGCTACTCGACGATCGGCGCGGCGTACTCCGAGGGGTACTGGCTGCGCATTCGTGGGCGGATCATCGTGCTGCAGTCCGGCCCCACGCGGCTGGCGCTGATGCAGCTCGATCTCGGCGCGGCGAGCGGGCTGCTGCACCGGAAGATCGCCGAGCGGCTCGCGCCCGACGGCCTCGGCCCTCAACAACTGGTGATGGCCACCGTGCACACCCACGGCGGTCCCGGCGGCTTCTTCGGCGACAAGTTCTACAACCACCACGTCGCCGGCCGGCCCGGGTTCGACGAGCGCTTCGTCGACTTCATGGCCGACGCGCTCGCGCAGAGCGCCCGTGACGCGCTGGCTCGCCGCCGCCCTGCCCGGCTCGCGTTCGGGCAGCTCGACGTGCCGCACGAGGCGTCGTCGAACCGCAGCCTCGACGCCTGGCAGCGCAACTTCGACGACGGCAGCCTGGTGCCCGAAGACGCGGTCGATCACACCCTCTCCATGATGCGCGTCGATCTCGAGGGCGACGACGGGCTGCCCCACCCCGCGGCGACGTGGTCGACCTACGCGGTGCACAGCAACAGCATGCCGGCCGGCTACAAGCTCCTGCACGGCGACATTCACGGCGCCACCTCGCGCCTCACCGCGCGGAAGATCGAAGCCACCACCGGCGTCACCGGCTTCGTCGCCGCCACCACCAACGGCGCCGAGGGCGACGTCGGCGCGGGCACCGAGGTCGGTAAGGATCAAGGCAGCGCGTTGACGATGAAGGTCTCCGAGCTGATCTCCGACGCCGCGGTGAAGCTCTTCCACCAGCTCGACGATTCCATCGCCGAGGCGAGCGCGACGTTCGTGCCGATCTCCATCGTCTACGAGGAGGCCTCGATGCGCGGCGCGAACACCGCCTCGGGGCGCCTGTGCCCCAGCGCCTTCCTCGGAGGCCCGCAGATCGGCGGCTCGGAAGAGGGCCACGGGCTCGACGGGTTCCTCGCCGTCGCGTTGAAGGCGAACGAAGGCGCGGTCACGCCTCCGCACGGCTGCACCGCCACCAAGGTGCGCTTCATCGGCGGCATTCAAGACCTCTTCGTCGAGCCCGACGACATGCCGGATCTGCTCCCGTTTCAGCTCGTCACCCTCGGCGCGAAAGATCGCGGCCTCGCGCTCGCCTCGTTCCCCGGTGAGCCCACCACGCAGATCGGCCGCCGGGTGAAGGCGCAGCTCGCGGCGAAGCTCGGGTGGACCGGCCCCATCGCCGTGCTCGGCCTCACCAACAGCTACGCGACGTACTTCACCACCGGCGCCGAGTACCTCGCGCAAGACTACGAAGGCGGCGCGACGCTGTACGGCGGGTTCCAGGGTCAGTTCGCCGTCGAGGAGTTCGGCCGCCTCGCCACCACCTGGAAGCCCGGCGAGGTGAAGACCCTCGCCTACGACGCCACGCGCGTGTTCCGCCCCGGGCAACAGACGCCGCTGCTCCCCACCGGCCCCGCGTGCCGCCCCGAGACGTGGGAGGTGCTGAAGATCGACGTGCGCCGGCCGATCTCCACCTTCACCTGGCGCGGCTTCGCGAGCACAGAGCAGTGCGCGCTGCCGAAGCTGCGGGTGGAGTGTGGCGGCGTGCTGCTCCGTGACGAGCGCGGGCTGCCGCAGAGCGACGACGGGTTCCAGTTCGAGGTGCGGGTGGCCGCCGGCGATCGCTGGACCGCGTCGTGGAAGGTGCAAGGGACCAGCGATCAAGACTGTGTGTTCGTCATCGACGCAGGAGGCACGCAGGTGCGCTCGCAGCCGTTCAAGGTGAACCCGTGAAGGCGCGGATCGTGGGGCTGCTGTTGCTGACCGCGTGCGCGACGACGTACCGCCTGCAGCGCGTGGAGGGCGAGCGGCCGAGCATCAACCCCGAGACGTGGACCGAGGTGCACTGCACGGGCAGCGAGGTGGAGTCGTCGTGCGCCGCGGACTTCGCGCCGGTGCGCTCGGCGCTGGCGGTCGATGCAGGCGCGCTCCGGCCGGTGTTGCGCTTCGTCCACTTGAGCGACGCGAAGCTGCGCGAACACCGCGTGCTGCTGGCGACCGAGGGCGAGAAGATCGGCGTCACCGACGCCACTGATCGCCTGTACCGCAACGACGACGCGGTGCTGCTGGCGACGGTGCTGGGCGCCAACCAGCTTCACCCGCAGTTCGCGATTCACACCGGCAACGCCGTGAACACCGGCCTCTTCTCGGAGCTGATGCAGTTCATCGCCGCGATGGATGAATTCGACGTGCCCTGGTTCAACGCCGTCGGCCCGCGTGACGTGGCCTTCCTCGGCGCGCTGCCCGCCGAGCGCGTGTCGGGCCTGCACGTCGCGCTGCCGTACATGCCCATCGCCGACGTCGATCACTTCATGGCGTTTCATTCGTCGTTCGGCGTGAGCGCCGACGTCACGTTGCCCAACCCCGAGCAGCGCGGGGTGGACCACGTGCCCAGCCAGCGGGGCTGCGTGGCGCAGCGGGGCGTGAGCTGCCTCGAGAGCCCGCTGTCACCGCGCGCGCCCTTCCACGGCTTTCAGTTGAGCCAGCAGGACGGAGACAAGCCCAACCAGCTCAGCCCCCACGCGCGCGGGTACTACACGTTCCAGGTCCCGGGCGCGGACGGTGCGCGCACGTTCACCGCGATCGTCCTCAACTCCGCCGAGAGCGTGCTCGACGACGGCGTGAGCGGCACCGAGCTCGGCCGCATGTTGCCCGAGCAGGTGCGCTGGTTCCGCGAGCAGCTCGAGCGGGTGCCGGCCGACGGGTTCGCGCTGGTCTTCGCGCACCACCCGCTCGACGCGTTCCGCGGCACGCTGGGGCAGGACCTGCTGGCGATCATGCAGGCCGACCCGCGCGTGCTCGGCTACTTCCACGGCGGCGGGCGCGACACGTTCGAGCAGCACGCGCGCGAACACGGGACGCCCCTGCCCGACTTCGGCGCCGGCTCGCTGTTCGACTTCCCCCAGCTCGCCCGCTCCGTCGAGGTGCTCGCCGCGGACGACGGGCGGCTCTTCGTGAGGTCGTCGTCGTTTCATCAGCCGATGAGCAGCACCAGCGCACGGCCCGCGGCGGCGCCGATCACCACCGTCGGGAAGTCGTGCGCGGCCCGCGAGGCGACGAGCTGGTGCTACCGCCTCGCCACGCGCGCCGGTGTCGGCCGGACCGCCTCGACGAAGCTCGTGCCCACCGCCGGGTTCGTCGAAGCCGCCGGGGAGATCGCCGCCAACCGCCTCGTCCTCGCCTACCAACCCGGGAGCCCCTGATGACCAACGACGCGCTCGACGTCCTCATGACCACCGCGCTGCAGACCTACGTGCGCGCGTTCTGCCAACAGCCCACGCTGGCGCTCCTGCAGGTGAACATCACCGACGAGTTCGCGCAGGCGAACCTCCACCTCGCGCCGGCCGACTACGCGGAGATCGAGTCAGGCCCGCTCGCCCGGCACTTCACCACCTGCTTTCAGCAGCTCGTCACCGCGCTCGCGCCCGACCGCGCCTTCATGGGCCTGTACTTCGCGCAGGGCTGACGCCGCCGATCTGACGTAGAGGGGCCGCATGCCGTCCCGTGAAGTCCACGCCACCGAAGGAGTCGCCTGGCTCTCCGCGCAACACTTCGGCCCTGAGGTCTCGATCGTCACCTCGATGCCCGACAGCTCGGAGATCCCTGCGCTCGGCTTCGCGGGGTGGAGGAAGTGGTTCACCGAGACCGCGGCGTTGATCTGCCGGCAGCTCAGCGATGAAGGCGTGGCGATCTTCTACCAGACCGACGTGAAGCTCGACGGCCGCTGGGTCGACAAGGGCTTCCTGGTCTCGCTCGGCGCAGAGCAGGCCGGCAGTCATTGCCTGTGGCACAAGGTGATCTGCCGCGCGCCGGCGGGCGTCACCACCTTCGGTCGGCCGGCGTACGCGCACCTGTTGTGCTTCTCGCGCGAGAAGCGGCTCGAGAAGGCGCAGTCGTTCGCCGACGTGTTGCCCCGGCTGGGGGACATGACGTGGGCCCGCGCGATGGGGCTCGAGGCGTGCGAGGCGATCGCTCAGTTTCTGGTGAAGCACACCGCGACGAAGACGGTGGTCGACCCGTTCTGCGGGGTGGGCACGATGCTCGCGGTCGCGAACCAGCACGGGCTCGATGCGATCGGCGTCGAGCTGTCGGCCAAGCGGGCGGAGAAGGCGCGGGCGCTCGAGCTCCGGCCGAGAGCCTCGGGCGACTCCGTGAAACAGTCAGCCTCGAGATAGACGTCAACCTTTCGGCGAACTCCGGAGCGCAGTCGGCGGTAGAGTTCAGCGTCACTTCACCGGCCAGTAGAGGCGGCGGAGAGGAACCAGAGCGCGTGTCTCAGCGTCGAGTTTCTCGTAGTGCTCGACCAGCAACTCGCGAAGGTCGGAGAGCGAGATGAGGCGCAAAGGCACCGATGCCCGGTCCGCCTCGTAGCGAGCCTCCTTCGAGAATCCTCCGGTGCTTACGTAGAGGCACCGATCGGCCGGCCGTCTTCCTCCGAGAAACGTGCGGATCTCCGGCGCGCCCATTGCGCCTTTGCGATGCTTCACTTCACAGAAGATCCGCGGTTCCTCCAGCCCGAGTCCATCGGGAGACGCGAAGATGTCCACTCCTCGATCCGGTCCGCTTTCCGAAATTCGAGTGCGGTAGCCCATGGCCCGCAGGATGCCTGCCACCAACTCCTGCATCTCGTCCCAATCAAGCTCATTGATATGGTCCTCGATGAACTGCTCTGCCTTCCCGACAGTCTCTTCTCGTAGCGCCTGTTCTGCGGCCTCGTCGCCAGAGTCGTTCTCCGCCGGAACAATCGGCGCGGGCAGATTTCCGAGAGGAGACGCCTTCTGCCAGACCTCGATGGCCGCGTCCTCGCTGGGCTGAAATAGCGTTGCGATGGAGCCGAGACTGTTCCGAGTTCCAACGCTGAGTGAATCGCGTGCAACCCCATCAGACCACTTCACCCGCCTGATGGTGTTCGGCTCGCCCTTCCGCGTTTCGACGCCGGAGGCAATCGTGCCGAGCATGTAGATGCGCTCTTCACGGTTGTAGGTGGCAACTTTGTCACCGATCTCCATCTCTTTGAGGAAGCGTCGGAACTGCCCAGCCCATGTGCGGCGGGTGGCTGGCTTTTCGTTTGGGTACACCTTGTCGAAGCGTGAGTTGAGTTCCTCGTCGCTGACATCCGGCGCGACTTCGCCCACGTCACTCCAGCCCAGCCCGATGATGCTCTCGTTGCGAAACGTCTCGAAATACGCAGAGTCACGGCCTGCCCGCACCATCCAAAGGACCTTTGAACTCATCGCTTCAGGCTATCGAGCGCAGAGGCGACGAGCGAGCGAGTTCGAACCTGGCGCTCGCTACGAGGTTAAACGGAGAGAACGCGAACGCTCCCGAAGTAGCGCTGCAGCGCTTGGAGATCGTCAACATCGGAGGTCAGCACCACGTCACCGCGTCGCGCGGCGGACGCCATGACGATCGCGTCGATGGTGGTCGAGCCCGCGATCGACGCCAGCGCCTCACCTGCGGCCTTCGCCAACTTCACATCGAGGGGTTCGATGTCGAACGCACTCAGAAGGTCGTCAGCAAATGAACTCGGCCGCCGCCACCATTCAGCGACGACCGGCGCGGGAATGGTCACGCGAACGCCATCGCGAACGGCCACCGAGAGGATCTGTCGAATCCGCTGGCGACGCCGCTCGAGGGCGATGAGCGCGCCGGTGTCGAGGGTCAGCCCTGCCATAGTGCGCGGATCTCGGCAGCCTGCGCCTCAGACACCTCGGCATCCTCACCGAACGAGGCGAGAAGGCGATCCTGCGCCTCCCGCTGACGAAGCAACCGAGTCGCCTCGGCGATGACCGCCGAGAGACTCTCCTTCTCCTTCCGCGCGCGACGGCGCAGCCACCGCAGATCGTCAGTGGACAATGACACGGAGATCTTCTGTGCGTTGGACATGCGTTCCTACCTCGGTAGCAAGACTAGAGACCCTGCGAGCCAGAGTGCAACCGGCCACCCCATTCAGCCATTCGGCCAGTTCAACACGCTTGACCTGAACGCCCGTTCCGGCCAAGTCGAGCGGCGCCAGTACCCCGCTGGCGCTACTCAAGGCACCCCATGGCCGAACCCGATTTCCTCAGCATCCGCGGCGCGAAAGAGCACAACCTCAAGAACGTCTCGCTCGACATCCCCAAGAAGAAGCTCGTGGTGTTCACGGGCGTCTCGGGGTCGGGCAAGAGCTCGCTGGCGTTCGACACGCTCTACGCCGAAGGCCAGCGCCGCTACGTCGAGTCGCTGTCCGCCTACGCGCGCCAGTTCCTCGGGCAGATGGAGAAGCCCCGCTACGACACCATTCGCGGGCTCTCCCCCACCATCTCCATCGAGCAGAAGGCGGCGTCGAACAACCCGCGCTCCACGGTGGGCACGGTGACCGAGGTGCACGACTACCTCCGCGTGCTGTACGCGAACATCGGCATCCAGCACTGCAACAACTGCGGTCGCAAGGTGGGCAAGCAGTCGGCGCAGCAGATCGTCGACGAGATCATGAAGTCGCCGGCGGGCACCAAGCTGCAGCTGCTCGCGCCGATCGTCGTCAACCGCAAGGGCGAGCACAAAGACCTGCTGGTCGACGCGCAGAAGCGGGGCTTCAGCCGCGCGCGCATCGACGGCAAGGTCCGCGCCCTCGAGGAGAAGATCGAGCTCGACAAGAAGAGCAAGCACGACATCGAGATCATCATCGATCGCCTGGTGCTCAAGCCTGACCTCCGCCCGCGGCTCACCGACTCGGTCGAGCAGGCGCTGCGCGAGGGCAAGGGCGTGTTGATCGTCACCGACGAGAACGCCGCCAAGACCGCCGATCGCACGATGAGCGAGCTCAACGCCTGCCATCACTGCGGCCTGTCGTTCCCCGATCTCACGCCCGCCTCGTTCTCGTTCAACAACCCGCTGGGCATGTGCACCGAGTGCAGCGGCCTCGGCACCCGCGCGGAGATGGACCCTGATCTGATCGTCCCCGACACCAGCCGGTCGATCAAAGACGGCGCGGTCGAGGTGTGGGCCTCCGGCGTCTCACGCGGCGAGGGGTGGACCGCCGATCTCGTCGACACGCTCTCGCGCGCGTTCGGCATCGATCTCGAGATCCCCTGGAAGGACCTGCCGAAGAAGCAGCAGGACATCGTGATGTACGGCAGCTCCGGCAAGGAGTTGTCGATGAAGTGGGGCGAGGCCCGCTGGCGCATGGAGTGGGAAGGCCTCGTCAACAAGCTGTGGCGCAGCTTCAACTCGACGACCTCGGAGTCGATGAAGCAGTACTACATGAAGTTCCTCAGCGATAAGCCGTGCCCGACGTGTCAGGGCGAGCGGCTCCGGCCCGAGTCGCGCGCGGTCAAGGTGCACGCCAAGTCGATCGTCGAGCTGTCGCGCATGACCATTCAGCAGGCGCTCGACTTCACCGGCGCGCTGCCGCTGACCAGGAACGAAGCGACCATCGCCGCCGAGCTGCTCAAGGAGATCCGCTCGCGGCTGTCGTTCCTCGCCGACGTCGGCCTCACCTACCTGAGCCTCGATCGCGCGGCCTCGACGTTGAGCGGTGGTGAGAGCCAGCGCATTCGCCTCGCCTCGCAGATGGGCAGCGAGCTGACCGGCGTCATCTACATTCTCGACGAGCCGTCGATCGGCCTGCACCAGCGCGACAACGGCCGGCTGATCGCCACCCTCAAGAAGCTGCGCGATCTCGGCAACTCGGTGCTGGTGGTCGAGCACGACGAAGAGACGATGGAAGAGTCGGACTGGATCGTCGACTTCGGCCCCGGCGCCGGCGAGCTGGGCGGCCTGGTCATCGCGGAGGGCACGCCGAAGCAGGTGATGGCCAACGAGAAGAGCATGACCGGCGGCTACCTCTCGGGCCGCGTGGAGATCGAGGTGCCGCTGATGCGCCGCCCGCTCGGCAAGCAGCGCATCACCATCAAGGGCGCGAAGGAAAACAACCTGAAGGACGTCGACGTCGACATTCCGCTCGGGCTCTTCGTCGCCGTCACCGGCGTCTCGGGGGCGGGCAAGTCGACGCTGATCAACGAGATCCTCTACCCGGCGCTCGCGCGGCACATCTACCAGACGCGCGACATCCCCGGCCGGCACCAGTCGATCCTCGGGCTCGAGTTCCTCGACAAGGTGATCGACATCGATCAGCGCCCCATCGGCCGCACGCCGCGCTCGAACCCCGCGACGTACACCAAGGTGTTCGACGCCATCCGCGAGGTGCTGGCCCAGACTCCGGAAGCGCGCGCCTACGGGTACACGCCGGGCCGCTTCAGCTTCAACGTGAAGGGCGGGCGCTGCGAGTCGTGTGAAGGCGACGGCGTGAAGAAGGTCGAGATGCACTTCCTCGCCGACGTGTACGTGCCGTGCGAGGTGTGCGGCGGCAAGCGCTTCAACGAGGCGACGCTGCGCGTGCGCTACAAGGGCAAGAACGTCGCGGAGATCCTCGACATGTCGGTGCGCGAAGCGATGCTCCACTTCGAGGTGCACCGCGACATCATGCGCCACCTCAAGACGCTCGATGAGGTCGGCCTCAGCTACATCAAGCTCGGCCAGCCCTCGACCACGCTCTCGGGCGGTGAAGCGCAGCGCATCAAGCTCTCGCGCGAGCTGGCGAAGGTGTCCACCGGCCGCACCCTGTACATCCTCGACGAGCCGACCACCGGCCTGCACTTCGAAGACATCCGCAAGCTGCTGATCGTGCTCAACCGGCTGGTGGAGTCGGGCAACACCGTGCTGGTCATCGAGCACAACCTCGACGTCATCAAGTCGGCCGACTGGGTGATCGACCTCGGGCCGGAAGGCGGCGCAGGCGGCGGGCAGATCCTCGCCGAGGGCACGCCGGAGCAGGTCTCCGAGAACAAGAAGAGCTACACCGGCAAGTACCTCAAGCACGTGCTCCAGAAGGCGCGCAAGCAGCGCGTCGGAGCCCGCGTCGCGGGGTGAGCTACTTCCGGTAGTGGTCGACCACCGTGTACCGCCGCGCGTAGAGGCCGAACGCCGCGGCGGCCACGAAGGCGAAGCCGGCAAAGAAGTACATCTGGGCCGAGATGACGCCCCACCCCTGCGCCTTGATGGCGTTGGTGACGCCTTCGCTCTTCACGCTGGCGTTGGCGAGCAGCACCCAGAGGTTGCCGATGGTGGTGGCGAGGCTCCAGAAGGCCATCAGCACGCCCTTCATGCGCGCCGGCGCCTGTGAGTAGGCGAACTCGAGGCCGGTGGCCGACACGAGCACCTCGCCGAGGGTGAGCAGCACGTAGGGCACCAACTGCCACAGCACCGAGAGCTGCTGCCCCGCGTCCATCACCTGCTGCATCACCGCTACCGCGATGAACGAGCTGCCCGCCAGCGCGATGCCCAGCCCCATGCGCCGCAGCGGCGTCGGCTCGAAGCCGCGCTTCCGCAAGAAGGGGAAGATCACCAGGTTGTTGAGCGGGATGAGGATCATCACCAGCAGCGGGTTGGCGGCCTGCATCTGCGAGGCGGTCTTGAACCACGTCCACCCCGGCAGCTGCATGGTGTTGCCCTGCAGCACCCAGGTGGTCGCCTTCTGATCGAAGAGCGAGAAGAACGGCGTCACCAGCGCGAAGAGCACCAGCACCCGCAGCACCGCCTTGGCGCCGTCGATGGCCTCGTCGGGGTGCTTGCCCCGCGCGCGCTCGACCCGCGCGTAGACGCCCGGGCCCGCGAAGGCGAGGAAGACCACCAGCGCGAGGCAGATGGTGGGCACCGCGTGGAGCACCGGCCACAGCGCGAAGGTGGCCAGCGAGAGCACCGTGCCCAGGCCCACCAGCACCGTGCCGAGGTTGACGCCGTCTTTGAAGAGCACCGTGCGGCACACCGACATGAACGAGTCGGGGTCGCGGCCCGCGGGTGGCACGTGCACGTAGCGCTTGCGGCCGGCGAAGAAGATGACGGTGCTGACGGCCATCAGGATCGCCGGCACCGCGAACGTCAGCCGTTCGTGCCCCGACTTGAGCAACGGGGGAATGAAGAGCGAGGCGAAGAACGAGCCGAAGTTGATGATGAAATAGAAGGCGTCGAACACCACCTTCGCGAGGTGCTTGTTCTTCGAGTCGAACTGATCGCCGACGAAGGCCGAGACGCAGGGCTTGATGCCGCCGCTGCCCAGCGCGATCAGCAGCAGGCCCGCGTAGAAGCCGGTGGCGTGGTCGGTGCTCAGCGCCAGCAGCACCTGGCCCGCGCAGTACACCAGCGAGAGCCAGAAGATGGTGCGGTACTTCCCGAGGAAGCGGTCCGACAGCCAGCCGCCGAGGAGCGGGAAGAAGTACACGCCCATCGCGAAGGTGTGGAACACCTCCTTGGCGGCGGGGCCGCGCTCGGCTTCGACCAACGACAAGAGCAGGTAGCCCGAGAGGAAGTCCGTGAGGACGTTCCTCATGCCGTAGAAGCTGAAGCGCTCGCACGCCTCGTTGCCGATGATGAAGGGGATCTGGCGCGGCATCTCGCCGCCCGCCGGTGCTGGCGCGGTGGTGGGGGTGGTGCTCATGGGGACCCTCGGTTCAGGCGGCGCGCGCGCTGGCCTGCAGGCCGTGCCCGGCCAGCCACTGCGTCACGCGCTCACGGCAACGTTCCTGGCGCCACGCGTGCCAGCGGTGCTGCTGCTCGGGCAGCCACGACAGCGCCGTCTTGAAGCGCCGGTCGGGCCGCGCCGCCGACAGCGCGATCTCCAGCGATTCTTTGAGCTGCGCGTCGGTGACCGAGTCGGCGAACGAGCGCATGTCGGCCACCGCGTGTCGCGGGTCGGCCGGCGGCACCCGCACGAAGCGCGTGGGGTCGGTCTCGATCTCGGTCACCGTCAGCCCGCCGTGCTCGGCCGGCTCGTACTCGCGCGTGACGAGCAGCACCTCGCCCGTCTGCGCGTCGAGGTACCACTGCAGATCGGCCGCCTCTGCTTCGAAGGCGATCGTCAGCTCTTCGAGGTCGACTGGCAGCGCGCGCAGTGGCTTCGTCATGGTCAGGCCGCCGCCGCGCCCTCTTCGGTGCGCACGAAGTCCTGCTCTTTGTAGAACTTCGCGTAGATCGCGAAGAGCGCCGCCGCGACCCAGATGATGGCGATGAAGAAGTAGTAGTAGGCCGAGCCGACCAGCGAATAGGTCGAGACCTCCGCCTTCGGGCCGAGGGTGCCGGTCGAGGGCACCGGGTTGCGCGCGGGGTCCATGATGCGCAGCCGCGAGCCCTGGATCTCCGCGACCAGGAAGGTGCCGGCGAGGTCTTTGCCGTTGGCGCCCTTCACCCCGGTCTCGCCGGTGAAGTCGATCTTCTGGCCGACGACGAACTGCGAGGCCTCCTCGAGCGTGACCCACGTCTCCGGGCCCGCCTCGATGGCGGTGGCGTGCACCGGCTTGACGATCGCGAAGTTGATGGCGGCGACCAGCAGGTTCCCGAGGCTGGTGGAGAGCAGGAAGAGCGCCATGACGAAGCTCTTGATGCGCAGCGGCGCCTGCTTGTACGAGAACTCGAGCGCGGTGACCGACACCAGCAGCTCGGCCGCGGTGAGGATGAAGTAGGCGAGGAACTGCCACCACACCGACACCGTGCGGCCGGCCATGATCTGGTCCTCGAGCCAGCCGACCACGAGGAACGACGAGCCCATCACCACCATGCCCGCGCCGATCTTCCGCAGCGGCGTGACCTTCACGAACTTGTTCACGAACGGGAAGATCCCGTACGAGAACACCGGCGCCAGCAGCAGAATGAAGATGCCGTTGACCACCTGCACCTGCGGCGCCTTGAGCGTGAAGAGGCCGAGCACCGACTTGTTCATCAGCGGAGACTGGGCCTGCAGCACCAGCGCGCCGCCGTTCGACTGATCCCACAGCATCCAGAACAGGGCGACGAAGACGTACAGCACGCCGAGGCGGGCGATGAGCGCGAGGCCCTGCGCCGAGAACACTTCCTTGACCCAGGCCTTGCCGGCCGGCGGCACCTTCACGTAGCGCGCGCGGCCCGCGATGAAGATCAGCGTGGCGGTCACCATCATGATCGCCGGCGCGCCGAAGGCCCACTTCGGGCCCCAGCTCGGGTTGTCCAGCAGCTCCGGGCACAGGAGGATGGAGATCGACGAGCCGGCGTTGATCGCCATGTAGAACATCGAGAAGGCGCGCTCGATGAGGTGCGAGTTCTTCGCGTCGAACTGATCGCCGACGTTGGTCGAGACGCAGGGCTTGATGCCGCCGGTGCCCAGCGCCACCAGGCCCAGGCTGGCCACCAGGGCGAACTCGCTGCTCCCGAAGAGGGCCAGCAGCACGCAGCCGGTGGCGTAGAAGATCGAGAAGACGAAGATCGTGCGGAACTTGCCCCAGAACACGTCGGAGATGACCGCGCCGACCAGCGGGAAGAGGTACGCCGCCGTCTTGAAGAGCGCCTGCCACGCGATGGCCTTGCCATCGGTGAACTTCATGTGGCCGACCATGTAGGCCACGAGGATGGAGTTGATGCCGTAGAAGCAGAAGCGCTCGGCGAACTCGTTGCTGACGATGAACCAGATGCTCGAGGGCATCTTGTCGGTCTTGGCCACTTCGGGGGTCGTCGCGGGGGCTGTCATCGGTCGGGCCCCATAGCAGCGTCCCGGCCGGTCGGGTAGTCAGCCCGGCGACAGCTCGTCGCTTCTGGCCAGCATGCCCGCGTGGCCCAGCAGCTTGCGCTCGAGCCGTTCCATCTTCCGCGCCTCGCCCGGCGTCTGGTGATCGAAGCCCAGCAGGTGGAGCAGGCCGTGCGCGAGGTACAGCGAGAGTTCGTCTTCGAAGGTGCTGTCGAAGTCGCCCGCCGCGCGACGCGCCGTGTCGAGCGAGATGACGATGTCGCCCAGCGGCCGCGGGCCGGGCCCGGGGAAGTCGCCCGCGGGGAACGAGAGCACGTCGGTGGCGGCGTCGATGCCGAAGTACTGGCGCTTGAGCTTGCGGATCGCCGGGTCGCGCACCAGCGACAACGAGAGCTCGCAGTCGCCCAGCTTCAGCGTGCGCGCGAACGATTGGGCCAGCGCGCTCAGCCGCTTCGCCTGCGCCGAGCGGGAGGTGCAGAGAACGGTGAGGCTCACTTCACCACCGACAGCGTCTTCACGACTTCCCGTTCCGGAGGCTTGCCCCCGCCGATGGCGCCCGCCGGGTACTGCGGCCGCGCGTGGTAGATGCCCTCGAGCGTGCGCGTGAAGGACTCGGCGATGAGGTGCAGATCCTTGAGCGTCAGATCGCACTCGTCGAGCTGCCCTTCGCTGAAGATGAGGTTGATCATCTTCTGCACCAGGGCGCGCAGCTTGTCGGTGGTCGGCTCGGCCATCGAGCGGCTGGCGGCCTCGCAAGCGTCGGCGATCATCACCAGCGCCGTCTCGCGCGACTGCGGCTTGGGCCCCGGGTAGCGGAAGAGCGCCTCGTCGATCGGCTTCGCGTCGTCGCGGCCTTCCTGTTCCTTCTGCGCCTTGTGGAAGAAGTAGCCGACCAGCCGCGTGCCGTGGTGCTCGGGGATCGCGTCGGCCACGCGGCGCGGCAGCTTGTACTCGCGCGCCATCTCGAGGCCCTCGGTGACGTGGCGCTTGATGATCACCGCGCTCATCGACGGCGCGAGCTTGTCGTGCCCGTTCTCGCCCTTCTGGTTCTCACCGAAGTAGCCCGGGTTCCGGCCCTTGCCGATGTCGTGGTAGTACGCGCAGCTCCGCGCGAGCAGCGAATTGGCGCCGATCGCCTCGGCGGCCGCCTCCACCAGCGAGCCCATGACGATGCTGTGGTGGTAGGTGCCGGGCGCGTTGAGCACCAGCTCCTTGAGCGCCGGGTGGTTCAGGTTCGCCAGCTCGAGCAGCTTCACGTCGGACGCGTAGCCGAAGATGCCCTCGGCCAGCGGGGTCAACGCCAGCACCAGCGCCGGCAGCAGGAACGCCCCGGCCACCAGCGCGAACAGCCCGCTCACCAGCGCCTCGACGCCGAAGCCCTTGGCGGCGGCGAGCTGAATGAAGATCACCAGCCCGAAGCCCACCGCGCCCGTCGAGAACCCGGCGCGGAAGATGCCGGCCCGGTCCTTCGCGCGCGCGATGCGATCGGCCGCCACCATCGAGCCGATCAACGAGAAGAGGAAGAACGACAACGAGTTGCCCAGCAGCACGCCGGCCAGCGCCGAGAAGATGATGGCGAAGAAGAGCGCGCTGGTCTCCGACAGCACGAAGCGCACCAGCATCGCGCCCGCGGCCACCGGGAAGGCGAAGTGCAGCGCCTCGATCGGCAGCGACGGGTAGCGATCGTGCACCGCGTCGGCCACCAGCACCCAGACGTGCAACCCGCCCAGCAGCGCCGCCGCCAGCAGCCCCATGAAGGCCGCGTCGCGCCGCGAGGGGCGGAACTGGCGCAGCGCCGCCGAGAAGAACAGCCACGCCCCCGAGACCAGCAGCGCCACGATGCCCGCCCCACCCAGCTGGAGCTGCAGCAGATCGAGCTCGTTCATCTGCGAGCGCAGGCTGCGCGTCACCAGCACGTGCGTCTCGTTGACCAGCTCGCCGTCGCCGATGAGGCGCTGGCCCTTCTTGATGGTGAGGCTGACCGGCTTCACCGCTTCCCACGCGGCTTTGCGGCGGGCCTCGGTCTCCGCGATGTTGACGGTGAGGTTGGCGCGCACCTGCTTGCGGGCCAGCCGCAGCACCGCACGGCGCATGGCGGTGGGCGCGTCGGGCAGGAGGTTGCCGGGCACCGAGGCGAAGCGATCGAGCTCCGTGCCTACCTCGCGCAGGTCGAGCACCCCCGGCGGCGAGGTGGTGATCTCGTACTCCGTGGTGCCGCCCACGACGCGCACCGTGATGCCGTTGGTGTCGATGCGCGAGAGCTCGTCACGAGAGGCGACGATCTTCCCGCGGTAGGCCAGCTCGATCAGCGTCATCACCGCCTGTTCGAACTCCGGCCCGAAGCGGCCCTGGGCCAACATCTCGAAGTCTTCGTCGTCGGGCGCGATGGCGTTGTCTTCGAAGGCCCGGCGCCCTTCCCGCAGGTCGGCCAGCAGCTCCTGCTCTTCTTTGCTCGGCGGCGTGGTGGGCTTGCGCGAGAGATCGATCTTCACCCCGGGGTGGCGGGCGGCGATCTCCTGCATCGCGGCGAAGCCGTCGCGCACGCCCCGCTTCACCTTCGACTCGATGAGCGAGTCGTAGTCGAACACCGGCCGCACCCGCAGGCGGGCCTCCTCGCGGCGCTGCTGGGTCTTGCCCTCGTCGGGCACCTCGAAGTCGCGGCTGGCCTTGAAGCCCGCCACCGACGACGCGCGGAAGGGGCGGCCGAGATCCTCTTCGCTCAGCTCGGGGATCCGCTGGCCCGACAGGCCGGGGGTCAGCAGGAAGGCCGCGGCGACCGACACCCCCACCAGCACGGACCCCAGCGCGACGGGTCGAGGCAACGCGAGCGACTGGAGCCACGCCGAGAGGCGCGAGCTGGTGTGGGGGGGTCCACCGGCCATGGAGGGGCCACCCTACGTCCGGGGGTCCACCGGTTCAAGGTAGCCGAACTGCCCGAGACGACAGGGGAATTGGCTAGTTGGTGGCGGTGGCAGTGCTGGTGAAGAGGTAGATCTTCGCCCCCGCACGGGCCACGCCGAAGTGCTGCTTGAGCGGCCGCTTCTCGTTGGCCACGAAGGCCTTGAGCCCCGGGTACAGCGCCATCAGGGTGGTGAGGATGTCGGCGACGTCTGACGAGGGGGGCACGCCGAGCTCGATCTTCGATCGACCCTCGCAAGCCGCCTGCAACGTCCGGGGAATGATGACGGTGATGTTCATTGCTGCCGGCGCGAGCATGCCACGCCGGGCACCGCGAGGGGCGACTCAGTCTTCGCGGGTGAGCACGCGCCGGTAGACCAGCCGGCCCTTCACCGCGTCGGCGATGGCCAGCAGCGCCCCCGACGGCTCGAAGACGCGCAGCACGCCGGTGAGCGACGGCGCGACCTCCACCACGCCGCCGTGGCGGGCGCGGGCGGCCTCGGCCTCGGTGAGGTGCAGCGCGGGCACGTCTTTGAGTGAGTCGGACAGGCCCACGATGCGCGGGGCTACGGCCTGGCGCTGGGCGATGACGTCGGCCAGCGGGAGCGCCTGGGCGAGCACGAAGGGCCCGCTCTGGGTGCGGCGCAGCGCGGTGAGGTGCGCGCCGCAGCCCAGCGCCTCGCCGAGATCGGCGGCCAGGGTGCGCACGAAGAAGCCCTTGCTGCAGGTGACCGAGAGTTGCACCTCGTCGGCCGAGAAGTCGCGCAGCGTCAGCTCGTACACCGTGACGTTGCGGGGCTGGCGCTCGACCTCTTCACCGGCGCGGGCCAGCTCGTACAGCCGCTTCCCGCCGATCTTGATCGCCGAATACATCGGCGGCACCTGCTGGAACGCGCCGCGGAACTTCGAGAGCGCCGCCTCGAGCACCTCGCGGGTGATGGGCGGCACCGGCCGGGTCTCGAGCACCTTGCCGTCGGCGTCGAGGGTGTCGGTGGTGGCGCCCAGCTTCAGCGTGGCGTCGTAGGACTTGGTGGCCTCGGTGATGAACTGGGCGATCTTCGTGCCGTCACCGATGCAGATCGGCAGCACGCCGGTGGCCATCGGGTCGAGCGTGCCGGTGTGGCCCACCTTCTTCACGCCCAGCGCGCGGCGCACCTCGCGGACCACGTCGAACGACGTGATGCCCTTCGGCTTGTCGACCACCAGCACGCCGTGCATGTCGCCTCACCAGCCCTCTTTGTTGCGGACTTCCTTGAGCAGCCGCTCGATCTTGTCGCCCTCGTCGAGCGAGGGGTCGAAGGTGAAGAACACCTCCGGAGAGATGCGCAGCTTCACCCGCTTGGTCACCTCGCGGCGCACGAAGCCCTTGGCCGCCTCGAGACCCGCCTTGGTGTTGGCCTTCTGCTCGTCGGTGCCGATCATCGAATAGAAGACCTGCGCCACCGAGAGGTCGGGCGAGACCTTCACGCCGGTGAGCGTGATGAAGCCGATGCGGGGGTCGTGGATCGCCCCGCGAATCAGCAGGTCCGCCACCGCCGCCTGGATCTCTGCTGCCACTCTGTCGGGTCGAACTGAAGCCATGGGTTATTCCTTTTCCCACTCTCGACGATTCCGCAGGCTCCGCGCTACTGCCCGGGCATCCTCGAGGTTGAGCTCCTTCTTCTTCGCTTCGCCCTTGCGCGGGCGGGGGGTCGACGGCGACGGAGGGGGGAGCTGACGGGTGTGTCGATCTTCCCACGCGCCCAGGCCCTCGGCCTCGGCCAGCGAACGTTCGCCGCGGGGAATGGTGAGTTGTGCGAAGGGCTCGCCGAACTGCGGCCCGGTGAAGAGCTCGCTGAAGGGCACCAGCTCGAGCTCCTTGCTGCTGACCGGCGCCACGTAGAGGTCGTCGATGAACTGGACGATCTTCTCCATCATCTCGTTGACGTGGCGGCGCTCGTTGCCCACCACCGACAGCGCGACGACGGCGCGGTTCCAGATCTCGTTGTCTTCAACCTCCGCCACCGCGACGTTGAACTTCGCCTTCACGCGATCGGTGACACGCCGGAGCACCTGGCGCTTGGCCTTCAGTGAACCAGCAGCGGGAATGTCGAGGGTGACGCGGGCGACGCAGACGAACATGAGGAGACTCCGGCGGTGCTGACGACGACACCGTCGGTGCGCTGACGGTGAACCGGAGCCGGGCCGGGTGTGTTCCCCCGGACCGGCTCACCCGGACGGCGAGTCACGTCATCAGTTGAGCGACGGGCGCGTCTCCTCGATCTCGTAGGCCTCGATGATGTCGCCGGCCTGGAGCTCCGAGAAGCCCTCGATGCCGATACCGCACTCGTAGCCGACGCCGACTTCCTTCACGTCGTCCTTGAAGCGCTTGAGGCTCGCCAGCTTGCCCTGGAAGACCTGCTTGTTGGCGCGCAGCACCTTGAGGATCGCCGACCGGCGGATGTTGCCCTCGGTGACGGCCGAGCCGGCGATGGTGCCCAGCTTCGGAACGTTGAACAGGTTGCGCACTTCCGCGCGGCCGATCTTCTTCTCGGTACGGATGGGGTCCAGCAGGTCCTCCATCATCTTCGTCACGCCGTCGAGCAGCTCGTAGATGATGCCGAAGGTCTGCCACTTGACCTCCTTGTGCTTCGCGGCGGCCTCGGCGCCCGACTCGGGCTTGCTGTTGAAGCCGATGACCACGGCGGAGAACGCCTCGGCGGTGCCGATGTCGGTCTCGGTCATCATGCCGACGCCCTTCTGCACGATGGTGACCTTGACCTTCTTGGTCGACAGCTTGGCGATCGCGTCGGCCACGGCCTCGAGCGAACCCGAGACGTCGGCCTTGAGCACGATCTTGAGCTCCTTCTGATCGCTGGCCTTCTGCTTGGCCAGCAGGTCGTCGAGCGACTCGCGGCTCGTCTTGCCGGCTTCGGCCTGGCGCGCCTTCAAGATGCGGTGATCGGCGATCTGCTTGGCGGCCTTCTCGTCGGCCACGGCGTTGATGACGTCACCGGCAGTGGGCACGCCCGACAGGCCGATGATCTCGGCCGAGTAGCCCGGCTTGACCTCGTCGATCAGCTCGCCGCGATCGTTGAGCATCATGCGCACGCGGCCGTAGTGGATGCCGCTGACCAGCGCGTCGCCCTTGCGCAGCGTGCCTTCCTGCACGAGCACGGTGGCGATCGGCCCGCGGCCCTTCTCGAGGCGCGCCTCGAGGATGATGCCCGTCGACGGGCGATCGGGGTTGGCCTTGAGCTCGAGCACCTCGGCCTGCAGCGAGATGTTCTCGAGCAGGAGATCGAGGCCCTGCCGCGTCTTCGCGGACACCGGCACCATGATCACCTCGCCGCCCCAGTCTTCGGCGAGGAGGTTGATGTCGGCCAGCTCCTTCTTCACGCGGTCGGGGTTGGCGGCCGGGAGGTCCATCTTGTTGATGGCCACCACGATCGGCACCTCGGCCTTGAGCGCGTGCTGAATGGCTTCCTTCGTCTGCGGCATGACGCCGTCGTCACCGGCCACCACCAGCACCACCACGTCGGTGATGTTGGCGCCGCGGGCGCGCATGGCGCTGAACGCCGCGTGACCCGGGGTGTCGAGGAAGGTGATGTCGCCCTGCGACGACTTCACGGTGTACGCGCCGACGTGCTGCGTGATGCCGCCGGCTTCACCCGACGCCACGCTCGCCTTGCGGATCGCGTCGAGCAGCGAGGTCTTGCCGTGGTCGACGTGGCCCATCACCGTCACCACCGGCGGGCGGTTGATGAGGCTCTCGGGCTTGTCGGTGATGGTGGGGAGGAAGTCTTCGACCTCGAAGCCGACCTTCTTCACCGTCCACCCGTAATCGGTCGCGAGGATGCCCGCGGTGTCGACGTCGATGGTCTGGGTGGCGGTGGCCATCTTGCCCGACTGCATCAGCTTCTTGATGATGTCGGTGGTCTTCACGCCCATGCGCTGCGACAGCTCGCTGACCGTGATGCCTTCCTGCACCTTGATGACCTTCTTCTCCTCGGCCATCTCGGTGATGAGGGTCTTCTGGCCCTTCTTGGTCGGCTTGCGCTTCTTGCCGCGCACCGGGATCGCCGAGCGCCCGAAGATGAGCTCCTTGATGTCGGAGGTGGTGCTCTGCTCCTTCTCCTTCTCGCGGCGCTGACCAGCGGCGCCCGGGGGGCCACGGCGATCGGCGTCCTTGCGGGCGACGAACTCCTTCTGGCCGGGGGTCGCGCCGGGCACCACCTTGAACTCACGCACCGCGCCGATGGCCTTCTTGCCGGGCGCCATCGGGTAGCGGCTGGTCGAAGGCTGGTTGGGCGTGACGCGCTTGATGGGGATCAGCGGGCGGCTGACGAGCACCGCCTGCGTCGCGGTGGGCACGGTGCGCACCGGCGCGGCGGGGCCGGTGGCCACGGCGCCAGCGCCACCGATCTGCGGGCGCATGGTGACGCCGGGGCTGCGCGGCGACGACGGGCGGGGCCCGATGGTCGAGGCCGGGCGCACCATGGGCGGCACGGCGACCGGCGGCGGGGCGGCGGGCGCCACGGTGACGGCGCCAGGGCGCGGGGCCGACGCGCGCACCACGCGGGGCGCGGACGCCTTCGCAGGGGGCACGGCGGCGATGGCGGCAGCGGCCACCGCGGGGGTGGTCACGGCGGCGGCCGCAGCGGTCGCGGTGACGACGGCCGCGGCGACCGGCGTCGGCGCGACCGCGACGGGCGCGGCCTCGACGACGGGGGCGGCGGGCGGCGGCTCGACCGGCGCCGGCGGGGCGACGGGCGCCTCGACGGGCGCGGCGGCGACGGGCGCCTGCTCGGTGGCGGCCGGCATGTTGGCCGCGGGCACGGCGGTGGCGACGGGGGTGTGCGTGTCGACCGGCAGCTCGACCGGCGCGGCGACCACCGGGGCCGGCGGCTCGACGGGCTTCTCGGTGTGCGGGAGATCGACCTTCGCGCCCGCGGCGACCGCGGTGGCGACGACGTTGTCACCGACCTTACGACGCACCACGAAGCCCTTGGGGGCGACCGGCGCCGGCGCGGCCTTCGGCTTGCGCTTCTCGACGATCTTCTGGACCGCGGCGACGGCCTGGTCGTCTTCGAGCGACGACGAGTGGCTCTTCACGTCGTAGCCGAGGCTGACGAGCTCGGTGACGACCTGCTTATTGTCGAACTCGATGCCGTGTTTTTCTTTGAGTTCTTTGGCGATTTCGTGGACGCGCTTCTTGGACATGTTCTGGACCCCGCGTACTGCAGATGACGAGAGAAAGGGAAAGTGAATGAGAGAGGTGACGGCCGTGGCGAGGAGGCGTCTTGCCAACCCCACGGAGCGCACGGCCTGGATGTGATCGACGACGGGCGACCGGAACGGACAGCGAACCAAATGTGATGAAGCTCAGTCAGATGGTTGCTGCAGGAAGGCCGCCTCCAGGTTGGTCACATCCAGCGCCACGTTCTTCTTGAAGGCCCGCTGGAAGGCCTTCCGCTTCACGGCTGCACTCAAGCAGCCTGGACCACAGAGATACGCCCCCCTGCCAGGGGCGTCTTGTGTCCTGTCCAACAGCGGCTGGTTCTTCTCGTCGAGAACCAGTCTCCGGAGCAGTGCTTTCGCCTGCTTCTTTCCACAGCCCACGCAGGTCCGTACGGGTGGCGTGAGCTCCTTTTCCACGGCGGTTTGACTCCTGTTGACTGCCTCAACTCAAGTCGGGGCGCCCCGCCAGAACTGACTGGGCGCCCCGGTCGAACGCTCTACGGCCTCAGGCCGGGGCCTGGGCCTTCTTCAGCGCGTCGAGCTCGGCCCGGCGCTTGTTCTCTTCATTCAGGTAGTGCTCGGCGGCGGCCTTGATCTGCCGGGCCTTCTTGATGCCGATGCCGGCGACGTTGCCGATGCGGGTGAGGTCCATCTCCTTGACGATGTCTTCCACCGTCGAGAAGCCGGCCAGCTTGAACGAGTCGACGTTGGTGGTGCCGATGCCGCGCACGCGGGCCAGGCGCTCTTCCTGACTGAGCTCGTCGGGGTGACGGCGCTCTTCTTCCAGGCGGCGCTGCTCGCGGTCCTTCTGCATCTTGTCGAGCTCGATGGCGTCGTCGACCATCTGCTTGCGCGCCATCTCCTGCATCGGGGCGACCTTGGCCGCGTCGATGCCGGGGATCTGCGAGAGCACCTCGGGGTTGGCCTCGGCGATGTCCTTCGCCATGCGGAAGCCGTGCGCGTAGAGCGTCTCGACGAGCATCTCGTTGATGCCCGGCAGGCGACCCAGCGAGCGGTCGGCGAACTCGCGCATCTCCTTCACGCGCGACTCGGAGTTGATGTCGAGCTTCCAGCCGGTGAGCTGCGCGGCCAGGCGCACGTTCTGACCCGAGCGGCCGATGGCCAGCGAGAGCTGGTCGTCGGGCACGATGATCTCCATCGCGTGGTTAGCCTCGTCGATGATCACCCGGCTCACCTCGGCGGGCGCGAGCGCGGCGCACACGAAGCGCGCGGGATCTTCGTCGAACTCCACGATGTCGATCTTCTCGCCGCGGAGCTCCTGCACCACCGCCTGCACGCGGCTACCCTTGATGCCGACGCACGCGCCGACCGGGTCGACGTCGGCGTCACGCGACGAGACGGCGATCTTCGAGCGGCGGCCCGGCTCACGGGCGGCGGCCTCGATCACCACGATGCCTTCGGCGATCTCCGGCACTTCCATCTCGAAGAGCTTGGTCAGCAGGTTCACCGACGCGCGCGAGAGGATGATCTGCGGGCCCTTGGCCTCGCGGAGCACGTCGAGCACGAAGGCCTGCACGCGGTCGCCCGGGCGGTACACCTCGCGGGGCACCTGCTCGCGCACCGGGAGCACCGACTCGGCGCGGCCGAGGTCGACGATCAGGTTGCCGCGCTCGAGGCGCCGCGCGATGCCGGTGACGATCTCGCCCTTGCGATCCTTGTACTCGTTGAAGACGTTCTCACGCTCGACGTCGCGGGTGCGCTGCAGCAGCACCTGCTTGGCGGTCTGCGCGGCGATGCGGCCGAACCCGCGGCGGAAGGTCTTGAGGCCGAGAATGTCGCCGTACTGCTCGTCTTGCGCCTTGGCCTCGGCCGCGTCTTCGTCACGGTAGAAGATCTGGAAGACGAGCTCGTCGCCGGGCTGCACTTCCATGCCCTGGTTGGCGGCCTGCGCGACGGTGATGTTGTTCACCGCGTTGATGGGGTCGGTGATCTGATCGACCACGGTGATCGCCTGGAAGATCTCCACGACGCCCTTCTGGGCCTCGAACTTGGCCTCCAGCGCGCGGTCCTGGCCGAAGTGCTTCTTGGCGGCCGTCTTCATCGCGTCCTCGAGCGTGGCGACGAGGATGGTCTTGTCGATGCCTTTGTCCTTCGCGACCTGCGTGAGGACATCGTCGAGACGGAGGGCTGCAGCAGCGGGTGAGCTCATGGTGTCTTCCTTCTTCCTCGGCCTCCGAATGGGGGCCTGTATGTGGTTACGGCTGGAACTCCAGGTTCGCGCGGGCGATGTCCTTCAGCTTGATGGTGAAAGGGCCCGCCCCTTCCACCTCCACCGTGACGGCTTCGGTCGACACGTCGGACAACGTGCCGAGGAAGTTCTTTCGCGGCGGCTCGAACAGCGGCGCAAACGTCTTGATGCGCACCTGCTGGCCCTTCACGGCGACGTAGTGCGCGTGCTTCTTGAGCGGCCGGTTCAACCCGGGGCTCGAGACCTCGAGGCTGTACTCGTGCGGAATCACGTCTTCCACGTCGAGCGCCTTGTCGACCGCGCGCGAGGCGATGGCGCACTCGTCGACGCCCACCACCCCGCCCGGCTTGTCGATGAACAGCCGCAGCACCCACGAGCCGTGCTCGCGCACGAACTCCAGCTCGAGGAGCTCCAGCCCCTCGGCGGCAATGAGAGGCTCGCAGATCGCCTGCGCCTTCTCTTCCACGCTCTGTCGACGGTTCGAATTCGTGTCAGCCACTGCCAGACCCTGAAAATGAAAAAAGTGGGCACCCCGGCCCACTTTTCGGACTTCCGAAAAATTGGTGGGAGGCGTCTACGACACGAACCCACTCGATGTAAACAGCCCGACCATGCGGATCGCAGCGGTACAGATGACCAGCGGGGCTGACAAGCAGCAAAACCTCGACGCCGCCACCCGGCTCATTCGGAAGGCCGCGGAATCCGGGGCGCAGTTCGTCGGCGTGCCCGAAAACTTCTCGTGGATGGGTCCGGAGCCCGAGCGAGACCAGAACGCGGAGACGTTGGAAGGATCCACCCTCGCGCGAATGGCGACCCTCGCCCGCGAGCTGAAGATCACCCTGCTGGCCGGCTCGGTGCTCGAGAGCGGCGCGCCCGGCGGCCGGCTCTACAACACCAGCGTGCTGTTCGGCCCCGAGGGCCAGCGGCTGGGCGTGTACCGGAAGATCCACCTCTTCGACGTGGAGGTCGGTGACGGGCAGACCTACCGCGAGTCGGCCGCGGTCGCGCCGGGCACCGAGGTGGTGGTGGCCGAGTCGCCGCTGGGCAAGGTGGGGCTGTCGGTCTGCTACGACCTCCGCTTCCCCGAGCTGTACCGCCGCCACGCCGAAGCCGGCGCGGTGCTGCTGACGGTGCCGGCGGCCTTCACCCTGATGACCGGCAAGGATCATTGGGAAGTGCTGTTGCGCGCCCGCGCCATCGAGAACCAGGCCTGGGTCATCGCCCCCGCGCAGCAGGGCCGCCACCCGAAGGACCGGCTGACCTGGGGCCACGCGATGGTGGTCGACCCGTGGGGCCTCGTCGTCGCGCGCGCGTCGGAAGGCGAAGGCTTGGCGATGGCCGAGCTCGACGCCGCGTACCTGGCGAAGGTGCGCAAGACGTTGCCGGCGCTGCAGCACCGTCGACTCTGAGCGGCATCGCGGTTAGGGGAGCCTCATGACTGCCTCGCGCGTCATCGTCGTCGTCGGACTGCTGGCGCTGCTCCCGGGCTGCGCCACCGCGCAGCTGGTGGGTGAGCCGGCCTTCACGCCCGAAGATCCGGGCACGGCGCGCAACGTCGTCATCGAGCCGCTGTTCGAGCTGGCGCAGCTGCAGACCACCACCCGCACCGAGTACGCGCGGCTGTCGAGCGCGCCCTATGGCATGTCGCCGGGCTTCGGGTTCGGCTACGGCTCGGGCTTCAACTCGATGCCCCAGACGGTGGCCGTCACCCGCCAGGTGCAGGAAAAGCCGTTCTTCGCCAAGCCGGCCACGCTGGTCGAGCTGCAGGCGCGCGTGCTGGCCGAGGTGCAGCGCCGGCGCCCGTCGTGGCGGGTGACCTCGACCGGTGGCGCCCAGCTCTTGCGCGGCGACGCGACGATCGTGCGCACCATCATCGAGGGCAACGAGCTCATCGCCAGCAACCGCACGCTCAAGAACCTGGCCTTCGGGTTCGGGCTGCTGATCTGGCCGCTCCAGTTCTTCAACCTCGAGCCGGTCGAAGAGACGACGCGGGTGTACGGGCTGGTCGAGCGCTTCACCCTCGACTCGGCGGTACTGCCCTCGCGCCTGGTGAAGTACCCCAGCCAGCCCGACTTCGCCGTCAACCTCGCCGGGGTGCCCTCGCAGCGCCACGAGTTCGGCCTCGACGTCACGTACACCGAAGGTCTGTTGGCCGATGAGCGCCCGCGCTCGGGGGTGTTGATCGACGGCTTCGTCGATCGCCTCGCCGCCGCCGTCATCGCCCTCGTGGAGGAAGCACCGTGAGCATCTGGGACAAGGTCAAGCCTGCGAAGAAGAGCGTCACCGCCACCGCGATCGTCGTGTCGAAAGATCAGCGCGACGTCGAGATGAAGTGGTCCGACGGGTCGACCACCACCGTCGGCGCGCGGCGGCTGCGCCAGTACTGCCCCTGCGCGGAGTGCGTCGAAGAGTGGAGCGGCAAGCGCACCTTCGACGTCGAGACCATCTCGCCCGAGATGAAGGTGGTGGAGGTGCAGGGCGTGGGGAACTACGCGCTGTCGTTCACCTTCGGCGATCTGCACCGCACCGGCATCTACCAGTGGGAATACCTCAGGGACCTGTCGACCGCGGCCTGAGCTCGCGCCACGGCACGACCCCCAGCAGCACCCCGCCCACGCACAGCAGCGCGCCGACCACGCCCATCGGGGTCACCGGCTCGCCCAGCCACCCCAGCGCCAGCACCCACGCCACCGCGGGCACCAGCTGCGTGGTGGCGCTCCCGCTGGTGGCCGTGGTGTGGCCCATGCCCCACGTGAAGAGCAGCTGCCCGCCGATCGACAGCACGCCCACCGCGAGGCAGATCCACAACGTGCGGCCCTCGAGGGGCACCCAGGTGGGCGCGGCGAGCGGCGCGCTGATCAGCACGCCCACCACGCAGAAGGCGAAGAAGACGGTGAGCGCGTCGGTGTCGTTGCGCAGCTTGCGGATCACCGTCATCGCCGCGCCGCCCGAGACCGCCGAGAGCACGCCCGCCACCGCGCCGAGATCGGGCACCAGCGGGTGGGTGAGCGAGCCCGACGAGAAGGTCACCACCGCGGCGCCGGAGGTCGCGATGAGCAGCCCCACCCGCTTGAGGTGGGTGGTGGTCTCGCCGAGGAACCACGCCGCGAAGACCGCCGCGTAGATGGGCGACGAGTAGTTGAGCACCGTGGCCGGCGCCGCCCCCAGCCGCTCGATGGCGAAGAAGTACGTCACCACCGCCACGCCGCCGAAGACGCCGCGCGCCAGCAGCATGGGCCACTGGCCGAGGTTGGGCTTCCGACGCTGCGCCGCGAACATCACCCCGCAGGCCACCACGCCCACCGCGAAGCGCACCGCGGCGATCTGCGGTGACGGCACCGCGCCGGCCAGCAGCCGGGTGACGACCGCCATCAGGCCGAAGAAGAGCGAGGAGACGGCGATGACGGCAGTGCCACTGAGGCGAGGCTTCGACACGAGCCCATCCCATATTCGCTCGCCCCGCGGGATTCACGGCACAATGCGCGGGTGAGCCAGCCGGAAGAAGACGACGATCAGCTCTTGAAGGGTCCCTCGCTCTCGGCCGACGGGCGGCTGGAAGAGCGCATGCAGCGGGTCGAGCCTGCGGGCGGCCCTGGCGCGCTGCCCGTCACCGACGCGCCACTCGAGCTGGTGGAGCGCGCCCCGAAGGTCCTCGAGCCGCGCGTCGAGGAGTTCCGCGCCCCCGCCCCCGCGCGTCGCTCGCGAGCGCCGTTGATCGTCGGCGGGCTGCTGGCGGTGGGCGTGGCGCTGCTCGTCACCTTCCTGGTGGTGAAGCCGAAGCGCGTCCCCGAGGTGCCCTTCGGCGTCAGCGACTCGTCGGTGCTGGGCGAGCTCGGGCTGGTCGAGCAGCAGCCGATCATCATCAGCTCGACCCCTACCGGCGCCACCGTCACCATCGGCGAGCGCACCGTGGGCACCACGCCGTGGGCCGGCGACAACGTCTGGCGCGGCGAGACGCCGGTGATCCTCGAGTTGAAGGGCTACCAGCGCTGGGAAGGAAAACTGGAAGGCGGAAAACCACTGACCCTCGACGTTCACCTGAAGCGGTAAGGTGAAGACGCCATGGTCAAACACATCCTCGTCGGCGTCGATGGTTCCCGTCCCTCGGTCGAAGCGGCCCACTACGCGATGGACCTCGCCGAGCAGACGAAGGCGAAGCTGACCTTCCTCTTCGTGATCGAGACGCCGCAGGTGATCCCCGTGGGGCCGCTCTCGGGCTACGTGACGACCTCCTCCCCGCGCTCGCAGGACGACGTGAAGAAGGCCGAGGCGATCGTCGAGGCGGTGGCGAAGGAACGCAGCGGCCTGCCGATCACCACCCGCGTCGAGCTCGGCTCACCGGCCGACGTGATGTGCGATCTCGCCAAGGAGCTGAACGTCGATCTGCTGATGGTCGGCGCGCGCGGGCACAACGCGGCCCAGCGCTTCCTGGTGGGCTCGGTCAGCGATCGGGTGGTGCACCACGCGCCCTGCCCGGTGCTCGTCGTTCGCCGCTGAGGCTCACTTCACGACGCGCAGATGACCGCGCTTGGGGGCGGTCGGCTCGGGCGCCGGCTCGTCACCCTCACCCCGCTCGATCACCACTTCGCGCAGCACGGCGCGGGCCTTCTTCTCGTCGGGCTCCGGCGCGGGAGGCAGCTGCGCCTTCTCGGTCGCGGCGTCGGCCAGCTCGGCCGGCATGTCGTCGGGGAACATCCAGAACTCGCGGGTGGTGAGCGAGGCCACCGCGTACAGCGCCGACCACGGCACGGCGATGGTGAAGCGTGAACCGCCGAACGAGAGCGTCTGGCGAATGCCCCACTCGCTGACGGCGAGATCGGGCGGGTCGAAGCGGTACGAGATGTTGAGGACGAGGTGGTGATCGCCCTTGAACTTCTCGGGCACCAGCACGCCGGGGCGCCGGGCGTCGAGGTGAATCTGGGTCATGCCCTTGTCGAGGCACTCCAGCACCTGGTCCTTCTTCTCCAGCTCTTTGCGTTCCGTCACGCCGTCACCGTCTCCGCATGGCGCGATCCATCTCGCGCTTCGCTTCTCTGTCCTTGATGGTGTCTCGCCGGTCCAGCCCCGTCTTGCCGCGCCCCAGCCCGAGCTTCACCTTCACGCGCCCGTCCTTGAAGTACATCATCAGGGGCACGATCGAATAACCCCGCTCCTTCACCTTCGCCGCCCAGCGGTCGATTTCCACCCGGTGGAGCAGCAGCTTGCGCTTGCGGATCGGCAGGTGGCTGAACGCGGCGGCCGGCTTGTACGCGCCGATGTGGGCGTTGCAGAGGTAGAGCTCGTTGCGCTCGACCTGCCCGTACGAGTCACTGAGGCTCGCTTCGCCACCACGAATGGCCTTCACCTCGCTGCCCATCAACTGCAGGCCGGCCTCGAGCGTGTCGTCGATCTCGTAGTCGAAGCGCGCGCGCCGGTTCTCGCAGATGAGTTTCTCTTCGGCGTTGGGCTTCGCGGCCATGCGGGGAGCTTCCTTCCGACAACCGCCCCCGAAAGTCGAGGACAGTCAGCCGAGCTGGACGGCCATGTTGTCGATCAGGCGGGTGTTACCCACGAAGCACGCCACCAGCGCGCGGGCCGGCACCTGCTTCTCGAGCCGGGTGAGCGGGGTCAGCCGGGCCGCGTGGCAGATCTCGACGTAGTCTTCGCGAGCCCCGATGGCGGCCAGCTCGGCCCGCACCACCGAGACCAGCTTCGAGACGTCGGCCTCGCCCGCGGCGGCGAGCTTCTGTACCGCGAACAGCCCCCGGGAGATCGCCAGCGCGCGCTGCCGCTCGTCGGGCGAGAGGTAGCTGTTGCGCGAGCTCATCGCGAGGCCGTCGGCTTCCCGAATGGTGGGCATGCCGACGATCTCCACGCCGAGGTTCAGATCGTCGTTGAGCCGGCTGATCACCTGCAGCTGCTGGTAGTCCTTCTCGCCGAACAACGCGACGTCGGGCCTGAACAGCGCCAGCAGCTTGGTCACCACCGTCGCCACGCCGCGGAAGTGGCCAGGCCGCTTCTCGCCATCGAGGCCCTGGCTCACCGCCTCGACGTTGACGTAGGTCTGGTAGCCCTCGGGGTACACCGCCGACGGCTCGGGCATGTACACGCCAGCCACGCCCGCGCTCGCGCAGCGCCGGAGATCGCCCTCGGGATCTCGCGGGTAGCGCGAGAGATCTTCCTTCGGGCCGAACTGGGTGGGGTTGACGAAGATGCTCGCGGCCACCACGTCGGCGCGCCGGCCGCCTTCGCGCATCAGCGAGAGGTGGCCGTCGTGCAGAAAGCCCATGGTCGGCACCAGCGCCAGCCGGCGGCCGCCCAGAGAACGCACCCAGGCGCGCACCTCGCCCGGGGTCTTCCAGATCAACGGAGTGGACATGAGCTCAGACGGGCACGCCGTACACGGCGCTCTTCTCTTCGCCCTCGGTGGGCTGCACGTCGGGGTTCGACGCCACCAGCCGCATCGTGGTGCTGCGGAACGAGTGATCTTCGTCGGGGAAGTGGCCTTCGCGCACCTCGTCGAAGAACGACTTCGCCGCGGCGTTCACGTCGTTGCTGAGCATCGCGTAGTGCTTCACGAACTTCGGCTTGAAGTGCGGGTTGAGCCCCAGCAGGTCGTAGCAGACCAGCACCTGACCATCGCAGTGCTTACCGGCGCCAATGCCGATGGTGGGGATCGAGAGCCGCGCGGTGATGGTCTTCGCCAGCTCGAGCGGCACCCCTTCGAGGACGATCGCGTAGCAGCCGGCCTGCTCGAGGGCGACGGCGTCGTCGAGCAGCTTGCGCGCAGTGTCTTCGTCGCGGCCCTGCACCACGTAGCCGCCCATCTTGTGCACCGACTGCGGGGTCAGGCCGAGGTGCCCCATCACGGGGATCGACGCGCGCACGATGCGCGAGACGACGTCGGCGAACTCCGAGCCGCCCTCGAGCTTCACGCTGCCCACGCCGCCCTCGGTCACCAGCCGGCCCGCGTTGCGGACCGCGTCTTCGACCGAGTTCTGGTAGCTCATGAAGGGCAGGTCGCCCACCACGTGCGCCCGCTTGGCGCCGCGGGTGACGGCGCGCGAGTGGTAGACCATCTGGTCCATCGTGACGGGCAAGGTCGAGTCGTGACCCTGCACCACCATGCCGACGGAATCGCCCACCAGCAGCACGTCGGCGCCCGCTTCATCGAGCAGCCGCGCGAACGTCGCGTCGTAGGCGGTGACCATGCAGATCTTCTGACCTGCAGACTTCAGCTTCTTCAGCGTGTGGATGGTGACCTGGTTCTTCACGGTTCACCTCCCGGTGTGTCGACTGCGGGTGGGCCCCTGAGCCTTCCGTCGTTGCGCCGCTCGTCACCGAGTCGCCGTCGACCAGGGGGTCCTTCGGGGGAAGCTTCTAACGCCCAATCTATTTCCTGCTGGGCAACGGTTGATAGTGCACGGTGCCCTTCTTCGTCTGCCGGATGACCTGCATCAGGTTCTCCAGGTCTTCCGGGTTGTTGACGAAGTCGATGTCAGACGTGTTGACCACCAACAAAGGCGTGTCGGTGTAGTGGAAGAAGAAGTCGTTGTACGACTTGCACAGCGACTCGAGGTACCCCACGTCGAACTTCCGCTCGAACTCGCGCGCGCGCTTCTTGATGCGCGCCAGCAGCACGTCCATCCGCGCCTGGAGATAGATGACAAGGTCGGGCTTGGTGACGCGGGGCCCCAGCGCGTCGAACACCCGCTCGTAGAGGCCCAGCTCGTTCTCGTCGAGGGTGAGCGCCGCGAAGATGCGGTCCTTCGCGAACAGGTAGTCGCTGACGGTGACCGACGCGAAGAGGTCTTGCTGGAAGAGCTCCTGCTGCTGCTTGAAGCGCGAGAGCAGGAAGAACATCTGCGTCTGGAACGCGTACTTGGCGCGGTCTGAATAGAAGCTGGCGAGGAAGGGGTTCTCCTCCACCACCTCCATCACCCGGCGAGCCTGAAAGCGCTCGGCCACGATGTTGGTGAGCGAAGACTTACCGACCCCGATGGGCCCCTCGACGACGATGTAGCGGTGATCCAGTTTCATGCGCGCCGAGGCCGATTTTCCGGGCTGAAATGAGGTCGGGCACACAACCACAAGGGCTGGGTACACGCAACGGAACTCGGAAATTCGCGAGCAAGATCAAGCCGTTCATTGACCGCACATGACGTGTCACGTATGGTCACGTGATGCCCATCGTGAGGGGGAAGCAGTCGAGGGTCGTTTCCCTGGAGTCTGCTGCGCAGACCGAGGCGGTGCCGGCCGAGCTCTCGGCCAACCCGCTCTACGGCGTCGCGATGTTGAAGATCGCGATGGAGCTCAAGAAGGCCGACGCGCGACCGGTCGACGAGCTGATTCACGGGGTGCTCTCGCGCATGCGGCTCGACGAGGCGGAGTTCCGCCGCTTCCTCGAGGCCAACGGAGGGCTTCTGCGGTCGATCGCCCAGAAGCGCTACGCATGAAGCAGCGACGCGTGAAGATCCCCACCAGCGTGCTCGAGCGCGCGAAGGCCGCCGTCGAGCAGACGCCGGCCCGCAAGCCCGCGCCCCCGGCCCAGCCGCGCGCGTCGACGAAGCAGCCGCTGGCCCGCGAGAAGGTCATCGCCGCGCTGAAGAAGCTGCACCCGATGGACTGACGTGGCCCTGCCGCGTCTCCAGCTCTTCGAGTTCAACGACGCCCGCTGGGCGCCCCCAGTGCTCCGCTCGACCCTCGTCGAGGCGCTCAGTCGCGCCATCCGCTGGGGTGGGTTGCTCGACGGCGCCATCGAGCCGCTCGCGCGCTGCCTGAAGGCCGCGGGCACCTCGCAAGTGCTCGACCTCTGCTCGGGCGCGGGCGGCCCTGCCAGCGTGCTGTCGGAGGCGATGGCACAGCGCGGTCACGACGTGCACTTCCTGATGTCGGATCTCTACCCGGCCGTGGCCGCATGGGAGCCGCTGCGCGCGGCGAACCCCTCGAGGCTCGACTTCGTCTCCGAGCCCGTCGACGCCACCGCGATTCCCGCTGAGCTCGGGGCGGGCCGCGTGCGGGTGATGATCAACGCGCTCCACCACTTCCCTCCCCCGCTGGCGCGGGAGATCGTCCGCGGGCTGTGCCGTGACGCGCCCGGGGTCTTCATCGCCGAGGGGCTGGTGCGCAACCCGCTGTCCTTCGCCGCGATGGGGCCGATGGGCCTGGCGGCGCTGCTGGCGACCCCGGTGCTGGCGAACGATCGCCGCGTGGCGCGGGCGCTGCTCACCTGGTTCAGCCCGATCGCGCTGGGCGCCTCGGCGTGGGACGGCACGGTGAGCGCGCTGCGCACGTATCTCCCGGGCGAGCTGCACGAGATGGTGGCCGACCTCGACGGCTGGACCTGGACCTCCGGCGAGTTTCCGCACTCCGGCGGGGTCGGCGCGGGCACCTGGTTCAGCGGCGTCAGGGCGTCGGGCGCCAGCGCAGCTCGACCGGCGCCCGGCCGCGACTGACGAGCTGACAGCGGTAGCCACCGTCGCCCTCGAGCTCGATGGTCGCCGTCACCTCGCCCGCGAAGGTGGTCGACGGCAACGCACCGACGAACGGATCCTCGACGAGGGCGGTGTCGACCTCCGCGACCGCGCAGTCGATGAGCACCAGCCGGAGCCGATCGTTCTTCGCCGCGGGCAACGCCCAGTAGATGAAGAGCTCGCGCCCCAGCTCGAGGCGAAAGTCGAGCTCGCCGGTCTCGTCGTCTTCTTCCACCACGAAGGCATCGAGCTCATAGCCGCCGACGTTGCACTTCGCGGGCGGCTTGAAGCGATGCGCGCGGGTGGCCATGCCGTCAGCCCAGCGCGCGCTCGATGGCGGCGAACTCTTCGACCGACAACGTCTCCGCGCGGCGCAGCCCGTCGATGCCGGCCTTCTCGAGCACCGGCGCCCAGTCGTCGCTGAGCGTCTTGTCGCTCTTGAGCGAGTTGGAGAGCGTCTTGCGGCGCTGCGCGAAGCCAGCCTTCACCACCTTGCGGAAGCGGGCCTCGTCTTTCACCTCGGCGCGGGGCTTCGGCAAGCGCGTGAGGCGCAGCACGGCCGAGTCGACCTTCGGCGGCGGGTGGAAGAGGTGCGCCGGCACGTCGAAGGCGCACTCCACGCGGTAGCGCAGGCCGAGCATCACCGTCAGCACGCCGTAGTCACGGTTGCCGGGTTCGGCGGCGAGGCGATCGACGACTTCTTTCTGCAGGGTGAAGACGGCGCGCGGCACGTGTTCGACCTGATCGAGCACCTCGAAGAGGATCGGGCTCGACAGGTGGTACGGCAGGTTGCCCACCACCACCACCTGGTCCGCACCCGCCACCTTCGCGAAGTCGGTCTCGGCGGCGTTGCCTTCCACCAGGGTGAGGCCCTCGATCTTCTGCAGCTCGAGCGCGCGCACCATGTCGCGATCGCGCTCGACCGCCGTCACCTTCGCGCCGGTCGCCAGCAGGTAGCGCGTGAGGTGGCCGAGGCCGGGCCCGAGCTCGACGCACGGCTCACCGGGGCGCAGCAACGCCTCGTCGGCGATGCGCTCGAGCACCACCTCGTCGGACAGGAAGTTCTGTCCCCAGGAGTGTTTGGGCGAGAGGCCGAGCCTCCGCAGCATGTCTTTCGGGTGCTCGAGCATCACAGCCGCCAGGAGGGATCGGAGTTGAGTGACAAGTCGGACCGCACGCCGCGCCGGAACGCCTCGGCGCCCGCTACGGCGATCATCGCGCCGTTGTCCGTACACAGCCGCTTCGGAGGGAGGAACAGCTTCAGGCCCGCCTCGTCGGCGCGCTCCTGCGCCAACGCGCGCAACCGGGAGTTCGCCGCCACGCCGCCGCACAACACCAGCTGCGTCGCGCCCGCCTTCTTCGCCCCCAGCATCAGCTTCTTGGTGAGCGCGTCGGCGACCGCTTCTTGAAACGACGCGCAGAGATCAGCCAGCGCCTGACCGGTGGGCACGCCGTGTTGCTGCACGTGGTTGAGCACCGCGGTCTTCAGACCCGAGAAGCTCCAGTCGAGCACGTCGTGCGCCTTGAGCGCGCGGGGGAAGGCGATGGCCTTCGGATCGCCGCTCTGCGCGAGCTGATCGATCGGCTGGCCACCGGGGTACGGCAGGCCGAGCAGCCGGGCGACCTTGTCGTAGGCCTCGCCCGCCGCGTCATCGCGCGTGGTGCCGAGCCGGCGATAGGTGCCGAACGCAGGCACTTCGTAGAGCGTGGTGTGGCCGCCCGAGACGACCAGCCCCAGAAACGGAGGCTCCGGAGCGTCGGCGGCGAGCCGAATCGCCAGCAGGTGGCCCTCGAGGTGGTTGACGCCCACCAGCGGCACGCCGGTGGCGAGCGAGAGCGACTTGGCGACCTGCAGGCCGACCAGCAACGCGCCCTGCAGGCCCGGACCGCTGGTGACCGCGATGACGTCGAGCTCGGTGAGCGTCTTGCCCGCGCGCTTGAGCGCCTCGTCGATGACCGGCATCACCTGCAGCACGTGGTTGCGGCTGGCGAGCTCGGGGATGACGCCGCCCCAGCGACGGTGAATGTCGATCTGCGTCGAGACCACGTCGGACAGCGCGACGCGGCCGTCTTGCACGACCGCCGCCGCCGTCTCGTCACACGAGGTCTCGATGCCCAGGCACAGCACCGCTCTGCTCTACGGGATCCCCTGGAGCGCCGCACGCACTTCGTCAGCCTGCGCGCCCGACGGCTTGAGCTTGAGGAACTCGCGGTACGGGACCTTCGCGTCGGCGTCGCGCCCGAGGTTCTGGTACGCGATGCCCAGCGCCAGCCACGCACGGTGGTTCTTCGGGTCGGCCTTCACCCCGTCCTTCAGGTAGGGGATCGCTTCCTTGAAGCCGAGGTCCGACATCACCAGCGAGATGCCGAGGCCGGTGCGGACCCCTTCGTCGTCGGGGTTCAGCTTCGCGGCCTCGCGGAAGAGCTGCACGGCCTTGCGGTAGCGCTCGCCGACGAGGGCGGCCTTCGCGTCATCCACCAGCTTGAGGAACGCCGCATCACCCACGGGCGCCACGGCGACCGCGCCTGCGTCGGGCGGCTCGGCGATGGCGACCACCGGCGCGCCCGCGTCTTTGACCGCGACCACGACCGGCGCACCGGCATCGACGACGGCCTCCACCACCGCCGGCCCCGCGTCCTTCACGGGCTCGACGGCTTCGGCCTCACCGGCATCGAGATCGACCTCCACCGCCGCCACCACCACGGGCACACCTGCGTCGGCCGGGGCCTCCTCGTCGACGCCTGCGTCGACCACCACCACGGTGACACCGGAGTCGATGGGCGTCTGCGCCTCACCGCCCCCCGAGAAGACGATGGTGCTGATCACCCCCAGGGCGAGGCCGGCGAGGACCACCAGCAGCCACGTGCGGTTGGGCCGCAGCGGCACCGGGTTCTCCATCGACATCGGCTGCGAGTTCTTCCCCTCAGTGTCGCCGAAGAAGTTGTCCTCGAGCGCGTCCTTCTCGGGCGCCTTCGGCTCGACCTTCGGCGGCGTGAGGCGCCCGATCGGCTGCGGAACGGGCGTGACGGTGACGGGCGGAGGCACAACCACCGCGGCCGGCGGAGGCAGTGGCGCGGGCGGCGGGCGCGCCGCGATGGCAGCGGCCGGCGGCGGCGTGGGCGGCGTCGACGCGGGCTGCGGCGTCACCGTCTCGGAGACCGGCTCGACGGGCACCTCCACCGGCGTGACCGCGGGGGGCGCGGCGGCGGGCCGCGGCGCGGGCTCTCGACGCTCGAGGGCCGCACCACCGAACACCGGCGGCGCGCTGGGAACCTGAGGCGCCTGCGGCGCCGGGGTGGGCGTCGTCACCGGGGCCGGCTGCGGCGCCGGCGAGGTGCGCGACTCGAAGCGCCCCCAGCCCGACGTAGCGCCCCACGACGAGCTCGACTCGAGCCCATCGCCTTCGATCGACGCCCACTGATCGAGCAGCTGCCGGCGCGCGCGCTCGAGCTCTCGAGGAGGCTGCTCGACGAGGAACTGGGTGCTGGGCGTCTCGCCCGAGGGCGAGGAGACCGGCGCGACCGGCTCGGGGGGACGACGCGTCGGCACCGGCGTCGCGCCACGAGGGCGGGGCTCGAAGCGGTGCACGTCGGCCTTCGAGGTGCTGGGCGCGGCGGCGGCCTTCTCGGGTTCCGGCGGGAGTTCGATGGGCAGCTCGACCGGCTCTTCCACCGGCATCGGCGGCAGCTCGGGCTCGGCGGCGTCGATCTCCTCGGTGACCGACGGCATCGCCGGGGGCAACGCGACGACCGCGGGCACGGCGGGAGGCAGCGGCGGCGCGGGCGTGACGGACGGAGGCTGCGGCGCTTCACCGCCGGTCGGCGCCGGCCCGGTGTTGAGCCACTCTTCGATGCCCGGCTTCTTCGGGCGATCGGACTCCATGCCCGGCGTGCCGACCTCGCGGATCAGCCCTTCGAAGTAGAGCTTCGAGATGATGCCCAGCGCGGCGAGATCTTCGAAGTCGGAGTCGTCGACGACGCGCGAGAGGTTGCGCCGGCCGTCGAAGAGGCGCAGCAGCCCGTTCACCTCGTCGGGGATCTCGGCGAGCCGATCGGACAGCTGGCCGTAGTCGAGCTCGAAGATCGTCTCGAGCGGCGGCAACTGCTCGAGCATGCGGCCCCACTCGTCGAGGCGACGCATGCCTTCCATCAACAGGCCCTGCGTCGAGACCTCGATGCGCTCGGGGCGATCGACCTGAATGAACGACACCTCGAACTTGCCTTCGAAGGTGTTGAGCATCCGGTAGAAGGCGTTCTCACCGCGCAGGCGGCCGAGCTCGGCGTCGATGACGCGGCCTTCCTTGAAGTACACGACGCCGGCGCGCTCACCCTCGAGCTTGATGATGCCGGTCTTGCGGCCGATCTCGAACGTCTGCACGAGATCGACGACGCCCATGTCGGCGAGGTTTCCCGCGAAGCCGTTCTTCGTCTCCTTGCGATCGTTGCGGTCCTTCTCCACCTTCTGGAGAATCATCCGCACGCGGGTGACGACCTCTTTGATGTAGATCGGCTTGGTCAGGTAGTCGTCGGCGCCCTGCTCGAGGCCCTTCACCTTCGACTCGACGGCCTTCTGGCTGGTGAGGAAGACGAACGGAATGTGACGGAAGCGCTCGTCGCTCTTGAGGACCTTGCACAGCTCGAGGCCGTCCATCTCGGGCATGCGCGTCTCGGAGAGGACGAGATCCGGCGGGCTGATCTGCACCTTCTCGAGTGCGTCCTTGCCGTGAATCGCCGTCGTCACCTGGAAGCCGGCCTTCTTGAGGCTGACCTCCATGACACGAAGGCTCTTCGCGTCAGCATCGACCAGCAGAAGGTGCTGCTTCGCCACGGGGTAACGCCCTTTCGGTGCAGGAAACGGGGCGGATGTTTCGTCTTGCTACGCGGGGTGTCAACGTTTCCAATGCACGAGATGGCTGATCACCGAAGAGAGGAACGCGCAGCGGTGCAGGCCCGCTTTTCCGCCCGGGACGCAAGCGGCGCGGGCACGCTGACGTTCACCAGCGGTGACGTGTCGTCGGGCGGCGCGTTTCTGCGATCAGACCTGTTGCTCGAGCAGGGCGAGTCGCTGTCGCTCACCTTCACCGTGCCGGGTGAGGGTCCGGTGCAGACCCAGGCGCGCGTGGCGTGGGTGCGCCGCTTCCCCGAGGCGGGGCAGCAGGCAGGCATGGGCGTGGAGTTCGTGGTGATGCGCGACGACGAGCGCGCCGCCATCGCGCGCTGGTTGAGCCGCTGACCTTCAGCCGAAGAAGCCGCCCGAGCCGCCCTTCTTGGGATCCGCTTTCTTCTTGCGCATCTCGATCAGGCGGATCTCCTGGTTCGCCTCGAGGTGGCGCGGGTTCGAGCGCACCGCCTCGCGGAAGTGCTTCTCGGCGCGTTCCATGTCGCCTTCGACGCGCGCGATGACGCCCAGTTGGTAGTTGGCGCGGTCGCTGGTGGGGTCGATGGCGATCGCCCGCTGCATCATCTGCCGCGCGGCGGGAGCGTCGGCCTTGCGGGTGGGATCCATGTAGATGGCCCAGGCCTGCGCGGCGATGCTGTTGGCGCTCTTGTCGAGGGCGTGCGCCTTGCCGAAGTGGATGTCGGCCTGCTTGTAGTCGCGCTTCTTGAAGAAGACCTCGCCCATCTTGAAGAGGTCGCTGGCCTGCTGGCTCTGCGTCGCCGGGGCCCGGCTCGCGGCGCCCTGCTGAGCGGCCTGCCACGCGGCGCGCTTGGCGTCGTCGAAGAGCGTCTCGTACGCCTCGCGGATGCCTTCGAACACGGCGCTCATCTTCTGCGCGAGGTGCGGCAGCGACGGCGGGAGTCGATCGGGGTGGAACGTCTTGGCCAGGTTGAGGAAGGCGCTCTTCACCTGCTCGCGGGTCGCGGTGGGCGCCACGCCGAGCGTGAGGAAGTGGTCTTTGCGGCTGAGCTGCGCGTAGCGCGCTTCGATCTGCACGCCGAGTTGCTGTTCGGCAGCGCTGGGCGGGCGCGAAGGGCTGCTGCTCGGCACCGAGGCGCTCGACGGCGACGACGTGATGCCCGACGGCGAGCTGGTGTTGGTGATGCCGGAAGGTGACCCGGTGATGCCCGATGGAGAGGACTCGCGCGGGGGCATGCTCCCCATGTTCTCCATCGCGCGACGCAGGAGCCGCTGACGACGCAGCCGGGCCGCTTCAGCGGAGTCGGTCGCCTCGTTGCTTTCGATGTCGTCGATGCGGGAAGTCATGTTGGCTCCAGATGACACGACGTCGGCTTCGATGATCGGTTCGACGAGCGGCTCGACCGGGGCCGATGAGGAAGGACCGACGAGGGCTTCGAGGCTCGAGTCGACGCGGCGAAGCGCCTCTTCGAAGCTCTGTACACCACCGGGGGCCGGGGCGCTCTTGCTCGCGGGCTGCACGAGGTTCCAGAGATCGGCCTCGTCCTGGGCCTGGCCTCCCAGCTTGAGGGGCTTGCGCTGGACCGGAGCCACGTCGGGCTGGGTCTGCATGACGATGTGCGGGTCGGTCTTCTCTTCCCGGCGAGTCGGCGGCGCGCTCGGCGGAGGACCCACGTAGGTCGCCTGTCGGAGCGCGGCGTTCATCTTCTCGAGGAGCGCCTGCTGATCGAGCTTCGCGGGGGCCTGCTTCTCGGACTCGATGCGGGCGCGCGCGGCCTGGGCGGCGGCCAGGAGGGCAGCTTCTTCCTCTTCCTCGGCGCGGCGGGCCTCTTCCGCGAGACGAGCCTCTTCCGCGAGACGAGCCTCTTCCGCGAGACGAGCCTCTTCCGCGAGACGAGCCTCTTCCGCGAGACGAGCCTCTTCC
>Ga0208755_100049_pt1 | contig 107104 bp, 93 predicted proteins | sample LakWasMet57_HOW8_2_FD_183891 | JGI IMG/M metagenome (GOLD analysis project Ga0208755, IMG submission 183891) | Freshwater sediment methanotrophic microbial communities from Lake Washington under simulated oxygen tension - Sediment Metagenome... | ecosystem: Environmental > Aquatic > Freshwater >... | reverse complement strand
GGGCGCCAACACCGGCCGCGTCGAGCTGATCGTCCGCGGCACGCTGAGCGTCAACGCGAGCGGCAACAACGTGGTGCTCACCTCGTCGGGCGCCAGCGCAGGCTCGTGGACCGGCGTGCGCGTCGAGGCGACAGGCACCCTGAGCGCGACTGGCCTCACCGTCGAGCGCGCCACCGCCGGCCTCGACTCGTATGGCGCGTCGACGGTGTTCGGCTCGATCTTCCGCGACTCCAGCTCGGGGGTGCGCGCCAGCGGCGGCACGCTGAGCGTCTCCACCTCGCTGTTCTTCAACGACAACAGCGGCGCTGAGCACGCGGCCGGCACGCTCTCGCTCGACCACGACACCTTCGTCTCCAACTACTACGGCGTCTATGCGGGCGGCACCACGGGGTCGATCAACGTCACCAACTCCATCCTCACCGGCAACACCTACGGCCTGTACCGCTCGGGCTCGGTGCTGATCAACAACTCGTACAACGACGTGTGGGGCAACTCGTCGAACAACTACGCGTCGACCACCGCGGGCGGCGGGAGCTTCTCGAGCAACCCGCTCTTCGTCGGCAGCGGCGCCACGCCGTACCGCCTCACCTCGAACTCGCCGGCGCGCTACTCCGATTCCACCGGCGGCGACCTCGGCGCCTTCCCCTACGTCGCCGACCCCACCACCGGCCTGCACGGCACGCTGTGGAGCGACACCACCCTCTCGACCTCGCAGATCGTGACCGGCGACCTCACCGTTCCCGCCGGCGTCACCGTGACGCTCGCGCCGGGCGTGGTGCTGACCGCCAACACCTCTGACGACATGCAGTCGGGCACCAGCACCAGCCGCGTCGAGCTGATCGTCCGCGGCACGCTCACCGCGTCGGCGGTGGGCAACAACGTGGTGCTCACCTCGTCGGGCGCCAGCGCGAGCTCGTGGACGGGCGTGCGCGTGGAGGCCACCGGCAACGCGTCGCTCAGCGGCATCACCATCAGCCGCGCCAACGCGGGCATCGAAGCGTACGGCAACGTCAACCTCACCGACTGCGTGCTGCAGACCAACAGCGACGGCGTGCGCACCCAGAGCGGCTCGACCACCATCGCGCGCTGCCTGATGCTCGACAACAACGCGGGCCTCGACGCGATCGGCGGCTCGGCCGCGCTCGACCACTCGACGCTCAGCAACAACTACTACGGGGTGTACGCGAACGGCACGACGGGCTCGGTCAACGTCACCAACTCGGTCATCACCGGCAACACCTACGGCCTGTACCGCTCGGGCTCGGTGCTGATCAGCAACTCGTACGACGACGTGTGGGGCAACTCGTCGAACAACTACGCGTCGACCACCGCGGGCGCGGGCAACATCAGCAGCAACCCGCTCTTCGTGGGCACCGGAGCGACGCCGTACCGGCTCACCTCGAACTCGCCGGCGCGCAAGTCCGACTCCGCGGCGGCCGACATGGGCGCCTTCCCCTACGTCGCCGACCCCACCAACGGCCTGCACGGCACGCTGTGGAGCAACACCACCGTCTCGACCTCGCAGCCGATCGCCGGCGACCTCACCATCGCCCCGGGCGTCACCGTCACCCTCGCGCCCGGCATCACGTTGACCACCAACACCTCGGACCTCATGCAGGCGGGCAGCTCGACTGCGCGCGTGGAGATCATCGTGCAGGGCACGCTGCAGTCGTCGGGCACGCTCACCAACCCGGTGGTGCTCACCAGCACGGGCGCGTCGGCCGGCTCGTGGACCGGCGTGCGCGTGCTGCCCACCGGCACGTTGACCCTCACCGGCACCACCATCACCCGCGCCAGCAACTGCCTCGACCTCGCCGGCGCCGCCACCGTCAGCGCGTCACGCTTCACCAACTGCACCACCGGCATCTCGAGCAGCGGCGGCGTGCACAACGTCAGCTTCAGCGTGTTCGACGCCAACAACACCGGCGTCTCCGGTGGCCAGGGCGGGAGCGACACGCTCGACCACCTCACGCTGTACTCGAACTACTACGGCGTCTACTCGGTCAGCTCGACGGGGAGCCTGGGCATCACCAACTCCATCCTCTCGGGGAACACCTACGGCCTGTACCGCTCGGGCTCGGTGCCGATCACCAACTCGTACAACCTGCTGTTCAACAGCCCGCTGTCGTCGGTGACGCTGGGCAGCAACTCGACCACCGCGGTCGACCCGCTGCTCGTCTCGCCCGCCACCGGTGACTTCCACCTGCAGGCGACCTCACCGGCGCGCGGCGCGGGCACCGGGGCGAGCGATCAGGGCGCGTTCCCCTTCGCGCCCGGCGCGGTGGACCGGGTGGTGGTGGCGCCGCCGAGCGCGACCGTCGCCGCGGGAGGCACCTTCACCTTCAGCGCGACGGCCTACGACGCGGCCAACAACCCGGTGCCCAGCGCGGTCATCACCTGGAGCGCCTCGGCGGCGGCGGGCGTCATCAGCAGCGGCGGCGTGCTCACCGCCTCGTGCACCCCGGGCACCGTCACCGCGGGCATCACCGCCACGGCGAACGGCAAGAGCGGCACCGCGAACGTCACCATCACCGCGGCGCCCATCGCCAGCCTGGTGGTGACGCCGGCCAACCCGACGGTGAAGTCGCAGCAGACGCGCCAGTTCTCGGTGACGGCGCTCGACGTCTGCAACAACCCGGTCGCCAGCCCGGCCATCACCTGGTCGGTGACGGGCAGCGCGGGCATCATCGACAGCACCGGGCTCTACACGGCGGGCTGCTCGCGCGGCGCGTTCCCGATGTCGATCGTCGCGTCGGCCGGCTCGGTGACGGGGCGCGCGTCGGTGACGGTCGACCCCGGCGTGTTGGCGAACGTGAGCCTCAGCCCCACCTCAGCCACGGTCGCCGCCAACGGTACGCGGCAGTTCACCGGCAGCGCGTCTGATGGCTGCGGCAACCCGCTCACCTCGACCATCACGTACGCCACGAGCATCGCCGGCGCGAACATCAACACCAGCGGGCTCTTCACCGCGGGCACGACGCCGGGCACCTTCGCCACGGGCGTCACCGCGTCGGCGAGCGAAGGCGCGGTCAACCGCTCGGCGTCGGCGAGCGTCACCATCACCGGCGGCAGCATCGCCAGCGTGACGGTGATGCCGGCGACGGCGACGCTGGCGACGGGCGCGAGCACCAACTTCATGGCGGTCGCGGTCGATGGCTTCGGCAACATGGTGGCCGGCACGCCCACGTGGAGCGTGGTGGCCGGTGGCGGAACGATCAACGCCAGCACCGGCACCTTCACCGGGGGCTCGACGGCGGGCACCTTCCCCAACACCGTGCAGGCCACCATCGGCGGGGTCAGCGGCTTCGCGACCGTCATCGTGCAGCCGGGCGCGGTGACGCGGGTGACGGTGGCGCCGATGAACGTGACGCTCGCGCCGGGCGGCACCACCACCTTCACCGCGCAGGCCTTCGACACCAACAACAACGTGGTGATCACGCCCCTCACCTGGGCGGCCTCGTCGGCGGCGGGCACCATCACGCAGGGCGGCGCGTTCACCGCGGGCACCATGTCGGGCAACTACCCCGCGTCGGTGACGGCGTCGGTGGGCAGCGTGAGCGGCTCGGCGTCGGTGACCATCAACGCGGGCGCGCTCGCGCAGCTCAGCGTCACGCCCGCGGTCGCCACCACGCAGGCGGGTGGCACGCTGGCGTTCACCGCCTCGGGTCGCGACGGCAACGGCAACACGGTGGCGGTGACGCCGGTGTGGAGCGTGGTGGCCGGCGGCGGAACCATCTCGCCCGCGGGCGTGTTCAGCGCGGGCACCACCACCGGCACCTTCAACAACACGGTGCGGGCGGAGTCGAACGGCGTGACGGCCTTCGCCACGGTGACGGTGACCGCGGGTCCGCTGGTGCAGATCGAGATCACCCCGTCGTCGGTGGACCTGCTCGTGGGCGGCATGCAGCAGTTCAGCGGCGTCGGGAAGGACGCGTTCGGCAACGTGCTGCCGACGACGCTCACCTGGTCGACCAACCCCAACGCGGGCTCGATCACCGCGGGCGGCGCGTTCACTGCGGGCGTGCTGGCGGGTGACTTCGCCGACGGCGTGCGCGCCAGCTCGGGCACGGTCAACGCGACGGCCAGCGTGCGCGTGCGCGACGCGATGATGATGGATGCCGGCACCGACGCGGGGGTGGACGCCGGGGTCGCCGATGCGGGCCTGCCTGATGCGGGGTCGATGGTCGAGACCGATGCCGGCGTGGTCGAGCGCCCCGATGCGGGCGACGGCATGGTGACGCCTTCGGGCTGCGGCTGCTCGCAGACCGATGCGCTGATGCCGCTGCTGGGGCTGGTGATGTTGGCCCTGCGCCGCCGAACCACCCTCTCCCCGCGCGCGGGGAGAGGGCCGGGGTGAGGGGCCGTTCAGGCAAAGCCGTAGATCTCTTCCCACCGCCCGCCGTTGAAGCGGGCCCATGCGCGCGTTCCTCCTCTCGCTCCTCCTCGCCACCACCGCTCACGCGGCGACCCGCGTGCTCATCATCTGGGACATCAAGAACGCCCAGACGACCTCCCTCGCTGAGTCACTGAAGACCAGCGGCGCCGAGGTCACCTTCTCCGACACCGCGGGCCCCGGCTTCACCGGCGACAACCCGCCGCTCTCGAAGTTCGACGTGGTGGTGCACCTCAACGGCACCACCTTCGCGGAAGACATGCCCGAGTCGGGGCAGCGCGCCCTGGTGCGCTTCGTCGAGAACGGCGGCGGCTACCTGCACCACGAATGGAACGCGTACGGGCTGTCGATCGGCCATCTGCGCTTCCTGCGGCCGCTGATCCTCTTCGACCGCGACTCCGGGTACTCGGGCGACATCGTCATCAAGAAGGTCGCCGGGCCGAAGATCCACCCGGTCATCTGGGAAGTCCCGGGCACGTTCACCATGAAGGGCGGCTGCAACATCGGCCACATTCACAAGTTCGAGGAAGAGCCGTCGATGGTGCTGGCGCGCGATCAGAACGGCAACGATGCCATCGCGGTGCGCGAGTTCGCCTTCGGGCGCATCGTCGGCTTCCACCACGGAGGCAACTGGGGCGGTGACGCGCTGCTGACGAGCGGTGACGCGCGACGGCTGTTCGTCGATGGCGTGCGGTGGGCGTACGGCTGCGATCCTCAGTTCCGCGAGGGGCGACGGGACAAGCTGTGCGCGAAGATCGCTGAGCGGCGGGCGAAGAACTGAGTACCGCCCCTCACCCCGACCCTCTCCCCGCTGCCGCAGGGAGAGGGAGTTTTCCGTAGGCTCGCTCGACCTTCGCCACTCGCACCTCGTAGTCGTCGTACCAGGTCGTCTGCCCCGCCCGCTGCGCCTGCAGGTGCTCGGGGTGCTGCTTCCACTTCGCGATGGCCGCCTCGTCGGTGAAGTACGCGACGGTGATGCCGATACCGTCCTCACCGCGCACGCTGTCCATGCCGAGAAAGCCGGGCTGCCCCTTCGCGAGCTCGACCATGCGCTCGGCCGTCGCGTGGTAGCCGCGATCGCCCTCGGTGCGACGGCTGGTGAAGACGACCGCGTAGTAGGGCGGGGCCGGGGTCTTCGCGAGGCTCATGCGCACCAACTCCGGGCGTTCTCGAAGAAGCGGAGCCACGGGCTGTCATCGCCCCACGACTTCGGGTGCCACGACAGCTGCGCGGTGCGGATCACCCGCTCGGGGTGCGGCATGAGAATCGTCGCGCGCCCATCGGCGGTGGTGAACGAGGTGAGCCCGCCCTGCGAGCCGTTGGGGTTGAGCGGGTAGCGCTCGGTCGGTGCGCCGCTGGCATCGACGTAGCGCGCAGCGACGGTGAAGGCGTCGGTGCCGTCGAGCTCGACACGCCCTTCCCCGTGCGCGATGGCGACCGGCAACACGCTGCCTTCCATGCCGGCGAAGAACAGCGACGGCGACTTCTCGATCTTCACCATCACCGCGCGCGCCTCGAACTGCTCGGACCGGTTGCGCACGAAGCGCGGCCACGCCTCGGCGCCGGGGATGAGCGTCTTGAGCTGCGAGAGCATCTGGCAGCCGTTGCACACGCCGAGCGAGAAGGTGTCGGGGCGGTGGAAGAAGGTGCGGAACACCTCCCGGGCGCGCTGGTTGAACAGCACCGACTTCGCCCAGCCCCCACCAGCGCCGAGCACGTCGCCGTACGAGAACCCGCCGCACGCCGCGAGCCCGCGGAACGAGCTGAGGTCGAAACGCCCCTCGAGCAGATCGCTCATGTGCACGTCGACCGCCTCGAAGCCCGCGCGGGTGAAGGCGTGGGCCATCTCCAGCTGCCCGTTGACGCCCTGCTCGCGGAGGATCGCCACGCGCGGCCGCTCGGCCCGCTTCGGAGCCCGCACCGCCGCGTCGAAGGTGACCTTCGCGGTGAGCCCGGTGAAGGCCGGGTCGGTGCGCAGGGCGTGTTCCTCGTCGGCGCAGCTCGCGTCATCGCGCAGCCGGTGCATGCGCCAGGTGGTGTCGGACCACAGCGCCCGCAGCTCGGTGCGGGTGGCGCTGAACACGTCGCCGATGACGATGCGATCGTCGGTGCGCGGCGTGGCGACCACCTCGGCGCGTAGACCGAGCTGGGCACACTGGACCAGCAGATGTTGCGTTTCCGACGACTTTGACTGGACCACTGCGCCCAGCTCTTCCGAGAACAACGCGGGCACCGAGGTGGGCACCACGTCGAGGCCGCAACGCGAGGCGAAGGCCATCTCCACGAGGGTGACGAACAGGCCGCCGTCGGATCGATCGTGGTACGCGAGCAGCTTGCCCTCGGCGTTGAGCGCCTGAATGAGCGCGAAGAAGTCGGCCAGGGCCTTCGGGTCGTCGACGTCGGGCGTCTCGGCGCCGACCTCGTTGAACACCTGGGCCAGCGCGCTGCCTCCGAGGCGGTTCTTCCCGCGGCCGAGGTCGATCAACACCAACGACGTCGGCCCCTCGTCGAGCCGCAGCTCGGGGGTGAGGGTCTTGCGCACGTCACTGACGGGCGCGAAGCCGCTGACGATGAGCGACAGCGGCGCGGTGACGGACTTCCCGTCCCACAGGGTGCGCATCGACATCGAGTCCTTGCCGACGGGAATGGCGATGCCGAGCGCGGGGCACAGCTCGGCGCCGACCGCCTTCACCGCGTCGTACAGGCGCGCGTCTTCACCGGGCGAGCCGGCCGCCGCCATCCAGTTCGCGGAGAGCTTCACCGAGCCGAGCTGGTCGATGGTCGCCGCGGCGAGGTTGGTGAGCGTTTCGCCGACGGCCATGCGCGCCGACGCGGCGGCGTTGAGCACCGCCAGTGGGGTGCGCTCGCCCATGGCCATCGCCTCGCCGGTGTGCACGTCGTAGGCAGTGGTGGTGACCGCGACGTCGGCCACCGGCACCTGGAGCGGCCCGACCATCTGATCGCGCGCCACCATGCCGGTGATGGACCGGTCTCCGATGGTGACGAGGAAGCTCTTGTCGCCCACGGTGGGCAGCAGCAGCACCCGGCGGATCGCCTCGGCCAGCTCGAGCTCCGGCAGCGCGCGCCCCACCGACGGCAACCGCTTCACGTCTCGGCGCATGCGCGGCGGCTTGCCGAGCAGCACCTCGAGCGGCATGTCGATGGGCGTGTTCGCGAAGTGCGAATCGGACACCTGCAGCCGGCCATCGTCGGTGGCGTGACCGAGCACCGCGAAGGGGCACCGCTCACGCCGGCAGAACGCCTCGAAGCGGGGGAGCGACGCCGCGTCGATGGCGAGCACGTACCGTTCCTGGCTCTCGTTGCACCACAGCTCGAGCGGCGACATGCCGGGCTCGTCGCTGGGCACCTTGCGCAGCTCGAAGCGCGCGCCGCGGCGGCTCTCGTGCACCAGCTCGGGCAGCGCGTTCGACAGGCCACCGGCGCCGACGTCGTGAATCGACACGATGGGGTTCGCTTCACCGAGCGCCCAGCAGCGGTCGATGACCTCCTGACAGCGGCGCTCCATCTCGGCGTTGTCACGTTGCACCGAGGCGAAATCGAGGTCCTCCTGCGAGGCGCCCGAGGCGACCGATGACGCGGCGCCGCCGCCGAGGCCGATGAGCATCGCCGGGCCGCCGAGCACCACCAGCGCTGCCCCCGCGGGGATCTCGCCCTTCTTCACGTGCCCCGCGCGGATGTTGCCGAGCCCGCCGGCGATCATGATCGGCTTGTGGTACCCGCGCACCGCGCCGTCGATCTCCTGCTCGAAGGTGCGGAAGTAGCCGGTGAGCGCGGGGCGGCCGAACTCGTTGTTGAACGCGGCGCCGCCGAGCGGACCGTCGATCATGATGTCGAGCGCCGAGGCGATGCGGCCGGGCTTGCCGTGGTCGACCTCCCACGGGCGCACGGCGTCGGGCAGCTTGAGGTTCGACACCGAGAAGCCCACCAGCCCGGCCTTGGGCTTCGAGCCGCGCCCCACCGCGCCTTCGTCACGAATCTCGCCGCCGCTGCCCGTCGACGCGCCCGCGAAGGGGGACACCGCCGTCGGGTGGTTGTGCGTCTCGACCTTCATCAGCAGGTGCACCGGCTCGGTGGTCGCGCCGTACACACCGGTGTCGGGGTTGGCGAAGAAGCGGCCGGCGGTGTGGCCCTCGATGACGCTGGCGTTGTCCTTGTACGCGCTGAGCACGCCGCCCGGGCTGGCCTCGGTGGACCTTCGGATCATCTTGAACAACGAGTCGGGCTGCTGAACGCCGTCGATGACGAACTCGGCGTTGAAGATCTTGTGGCGGCAGTGCTCGGAGTTCGCCTGCGCGAACATCATCAGCTCGACGTCGCTGGGGTCGCGACCGAGCTGGGTGAAGGCCTCGACGAGGTAGTCGATCTCATCGGGGGCGAGCGCGAGGCCGAGCCGGGTGTTCGCCGCCGCGAGCTCCGCCAGAGGAATGGTGCGCAGCGGCTTGGCCTGGTGGTGCTCGAACAACTTCGCCGCGCTCGCCAGGTCGGGGAGCAGCGACTCCGTCATGCGATCGAACAACGCCGGCGTGCCCGTCACCTCGCCGGCCAGGGTCCACACCACGCCGCGCTCGATGCGGCGCACCACCGTGAGGCCGCAGTTGTGCGCGATGTCGGTGGCCTTGGTGGACCAGGGCGAGCGCGTGCCCAGCCGCGGCACCACCACGAAGGTGCGGCCCTCGAGGCGCCGCGGTTCCTGCCGGGGGCCGTAGGTCAGCAGCGCGGTGAGCGTGCGCAGCTCGTCGGCGGTCAGCTCGCGCGCGACGTCGACGATGTGCACGTAGTCGGCGACCGCGTCGCGCAGGCCCGGCTGAGACGACTTCAACTTCTCGAGGCGCTTGGTGAGACGAGCAGGCGTGAGCGCAGGCGAACCGGGGAGCACGAGCATGGCGGCCACCATGCCCAATGCCGGCCCATCGTGAAAGCCGATGCTGAGTGATGCGGTCCATCGGCAACAACGATGGATCGCAGCTTCAGTAGAACTTCTCTTCGAGCTGATGCCGCGCCGCCAGCACGCTGACCAGCGCGCCGGGCCCCACGCGGTACAGGAGGATGTAGCCGCTCGTCCCAAAGGGGACGAGCAACTCGCGGAGCGTCGGATCGTTCTGTTGCCTCGCCGGTCGGCCCACGAAGGGAAGCCGACGCAGGACCTCCACCGCGTCGCGAACGATTGGCTCCATCTGGTGCGCCCGCTCAGGTGACTGTTCGACCAGATACGCCGTGAGTTGCTCCAGGTCCTCCAGCGCCGCGCGAGCAAAGCGCACGCGGTAGCGCCTCACGAGGTGGCCCTGCGACGAGGCCTCGCGGCGGCCCGCTTCACCACGCGGAAGGCAGTCTCAGGAGCCACCCAGTCGCCCTCCGCCTCGGCCCGAAGCCCACGCGCCAGAAACTCGCGCTGAGCTGTGCGCGCCTCGAGGTGCAAGAGCACCGCGGCCTCGATGAACGCCGAGACCGTTTCACCTTCCTCGAGGAGCGCCTCCACCCGCTTGCGGACTGCGGGCGTGACGCGAGTTGCGGGCAGCAGCGCGGTCTTCATGCGTGCACTACATCGGTAGCACACGCCCGCGTCAACGGCGGCCGACCCTACCTGCCGAGCTTCTGCGCCGCCTGCTGCACCAGCCCCTCGGGCCACGTGTCAGGCCCGTAGCGCCCGAGGATCTCCACGCCCTCCGCGGTGCGCCCGAGCACGAACGGCCCGTGGTTGCCGGCGGCCAGTGCGTACGCGCCTTCCGGCTTCACCACCTCGAGCGTCTTGCCGGCCGACACCAGCCCGCCGAACAACACGCGCGAGACCTTCAGCTCGACGACCTGCTTCGCCGCGGTGGTGGGCCGGCTCGTCTCTTCACTCGGCGCGTACTGCTGCTGCGGCGCCTGCAACACCACGCGCAGCACCTCGGCGACGACCGCCGCTTCCGCCGCGGGGATCACTTCTTCAATCGGTTCAGGAGGCTTGGCCATGGCTCGCTCTCAGTTGAGGACGTACAGCGACGCGTAGAGCTCGGTGAACTTGCTCAAGGGCAACGAGAAGAAGCCGTCGTTCTTCCCGTCGTTGCCGTACTCCGACTGCCCCCACGGGTTGCGGAGCTTCACGAACTTCTCGCCGTTCTTCTCTTCGACGCCGAGCACCGAGTACGCGTGGTTCGCGTAGACGCCGGTGTTGGTGTACCGCGCCGCCTGATCAGACCCGTGCGTGCCGGCCGCCACGGGCACGCCGCGCGCGATGTCGGTCTTGATGCGGTTGTAGAGCCGCTCGGCGTTGCCCGCCGACACCCACTCGTAGCCCTGCGGCCGGCCGAGCACCTCGCTCATCACCCGGCCCGCGCTGCCGCCGTTGCCGATGGCGTCGTAGCTGCCCTTCCACTGCGCGTAGGCCTTCTCGATGAGCGGGTACCACAGCTCCATCTTGTCCTTCTCGACCGAGCCGCCGAGCGAGCCGCCGTAGATCGGCCCACCGAAGCTGCGCACGTAGAGGTCGGAGTCGAGCTTGATGTCGACCGGCCGGTTCTTGTTGCCGCTCTCGTAGAAGCGCACGGTGTAGGTGCCGTCGGGGTTCTGCTTGATGGCGTCCTTGATGACCTGGGGGTTCTGCGCCGCCACCGCCGCGAGGGCCGCGGGGAAGTAGCAGTTGCCGATCGCGCCCTGGCGCACGTCACCGGCGGTGGGCTCGTTGATGAACAGCGGGCCGGTGAAGCGCTCGAGCTTGAACTTGGGCGTGCCGTCGGCGTTGAGCTCGTCCTTGTGCATCTTCGGGTCGGGGAGATCGACGCCGCCCGGGCCCGTCGTGCCACCGGGCACCTTCAGCGTGCCGGTCACCGCCGCGTGGGTGACGTTGTTCTTCCCGTCGGACACCGAGACCTTGAACTCGTCGCCGGCCTTACCGGGCAGCAGCAGCCCCGCGGGCAGCGAGCCCTTGTCGGTGGCCACCACGTCGACCTTCTCGCCGGTGCGCACGTTGACGAAGCGCAGCTGCGCGCCGGGCTCGGAGAGCGGGCGGCCGGTGTTGTGGGTGACGGTGACGCCCGCCGCGGTGGCCGCGAGGTCCATGCGCTCGAGGTTGACCACCGCGTTGCGCGTGTCGCTCGCCTCGACGCCCTTCGCCTGAATGGTGAGCCAGTCGCTGGTCGAGCCGTCGGCCGCGCGCGTGCGCATGCGGATCAGGTCTCCTTCGCGCACGTCGGGCAGCGTGCCGAGGAACTTGCCGCTCGCGTCGGCGGTGCCGATGACCATGGTGTCGGTGAGGTGCAGCCGGCCCGCGGGCGCGGTCGAGAGGTTGATCGCCTCGATCACCTCGCCCGGCTTGGCGAGGCCGGCGATGCCGTTCTTCTGGTCACCGATGATGTTGAGCGGCCCGAAGGTTTCCTGCAGCGGCGCGCGGCCGATGAGCGCCTCGAGGAAGTTCTTCGCGCCGGGGTCCATCTGCAGGCCCGACTTGTCGAGCAGCTGGCCGAGGTCGCTCTTCTCGCTCTTGCTCAAGCCCGAGGCCGCGATGTCGAACTGCTGCTTGCGGGTGAGGCCCGGGCGCGCCAGCTCGGTCTTCGCCTTCTCGAACGACAACCGCGAGCCGTCGCCCACCGCGGCGAGGAGCTCCAGCACGTTGGCGTCGCTGATCTTCGGCGTCGCGCTGCTCTTTTGTGCTTCAACGAAGGTGCGAATTCGGGTGTCGGACAGACGCAGGGTCATTGGGGCAAGGCTCCACGGTTCGGAGGTTGAGGCGGGGTAATTTGTCCCACCTTTCAAGAGTTGTCGAGGGCTCGCCCCCAGAGTTGCCGGGTGGTTGAGTCCGCGCCGTGTCGCGCCGCGCCCGGGTGGTCCTCGCAGCTCCGTTCGTCCTCTTTTCTGTGCTGCTGGTGGCGTGGTTCGCCTTCACGCGCCACGTGCCGTGGAAGGTGCCGCCCCAGCATCAGCCGCCGGCGTCGTGGCGCACCAGGGGTCCGGGGCTGACGCTGCGCTCGCTGGGCGTGTCGGGCTTCGAGCTGAGCGACGGCGCGACGACGGTGCTGCTCGACCCGACGCCGACGCGGCCCGACCCGGTGGCGTTGATCACCGGCCCCATCGACGCCGACCCGGCGCTGGGCGCGAAGTGGTGTCCGAAGGCCGACGTCATCCTCGTCAACCACACGCACTTCGATCACGCGCTCGACGTGGGCGCCATCGCCCGGCGCACCGGCGCGCTGGTGGTCGGCTCGCAGAACACCATCAACCTCGCGCTCTCTCGCGGCGTGGCGAAGGAGAAGACGCGCGTGGTGCACTCGGGCGAGTCGTTCACCGTCGGCGGCTTCACCATCGACGTCAGCAGTTCGCGGCACACCGACATCGTCGTCTCGCAGCCGATGAGCGGCACCATTCCCACCGACGCGGGCGCGATGTGGTTCTGGAAGTACGCGCTCGACGAGACGCTCGCGTACCGGCTCACCGCCAACGGCACGAGCGTGTGGTTCCACCCCACCAGCACCTATGCCCCTGCGGAGCTCGCCGGCCTCACCGCGAAGACGCTCATCGTCGGCGTCACCGGCGAGAAGCAGAACCGCGCCAAGGTCGACGGGCTGCTCACCGAGAGCAAGGCGACGCGCATCATCCCCACCCACTTCGACAACTTCTTCCAGCCGCTCGACCGCGGCCTGGCGCTGATGCCCGGGCTCGATCTCGACGCGGTGCGCACGCTGTTCCTCGAGGCCGACCCGTCGCTCGAGTGGGGCGTGCTCGACTACGACGAGACCGTGACCCTGGCTCCCGATTCGCCGTAGGGGTCTTGCGACCAAGCGGTCACATCATCTAGAGAGGCCACACCGTGGGACCGAACCTCATCGCGCTGGCCATTCCGCTGTTCTTTCTGGGCATCGGGCTCGAGCTCGCCGTGGCGAAGGCGAAGGGTCGCAAGGTGTACCGCGCCGGTGACGCGATGGCCGACATGGGCTGCGGCATCGCCCAGCAGTTGATGAGCTTGTTCGTCGCCACGGCGGCGCTGCAGTGGGCCTACGAGGGGCTCGCGCGCTACGCGGTGGTGACGCTTCCCACGAGCTGGCTGCCGTGGGTGGTGGGCGTGCTCGGCGTGGAGTTCGCCTACTACTGGTGGCACCGCCTCTCGCACGAGGTCAACGTGCTGTGGGCCGCGCACGTCGTGCATCACCACTCGGAGGACTACAACCTCGCGGTCGCGCTGCGGCAGTCGGTGACGACGTGGATCACCACCATGCCGTTCTACCTGCCGCTCGCGTTGCTGGGCGTGCCCTTCTTCCACTTCGCGGTGATCCTCGGGCTCTCGACGCTGTACCAGTTCTGGATCCACACCGAGCTGGTGCCTCCGCTGGGGTGGTTCGAGAAGATCTTCAACACGCCCGCGCTGCACCGCGTGCATCACGCGATCAACCCGCGCTACCTCGACAAGAACCACGCCGCGACGTTCTCGTTCTTCGACCGCCTGTTCGGCACGTGGGAACCGGAGACCGAGCCGTGCGTGTACGGCACCACGCGGCCGATCAACTCGTACAACCCGCTGTGGGCGCAGGTGGAGACGTACGTCGATCTCTTCCGCCTCGCGGGCAAGGCGCCGACGTTCGCGGACAAGGTGAAGGTGTTCTTCGCGTCGCCGGCGTGGAGGCCGGAGTGGATGGGCGAGGCGGAGAAGCGGAACTTCGCGGTGAAGTACGACCCGAAGGCGTCGCCGGCCACCGTCGGCTACGCGCTGATCAACTGGGTGGTGCTGCTCGGCGGGGTGTTCGTGTTCTTGATGTGGGGCGGCGCGCTGCCGCTGCGCACGCAGGCGGCGATCGCGGGGGTGATCGTGCTGAGCCTGCTCGCCCTGCCCTCGCTGGTGGAAGGCAGAGCGTGGGCGAAGCCGCTGGAGGTGGCGCGGCTGGTGAGCGTGCCCGGGGTGTTGGCGCTGCTCTTCGTGGGGTGAGCAGGCAAAGAAGGTGAGTGGTGGCGGCTCGGTCTGGGCGTTCCGGCCCCAACCGGCAGGCCCTCGAAGCGAGCGTCGCGACTGCGCAAGTCGAAAGGGCCCACCTGGGCTGCTTTAGACATGTGGGGCCCTACTTCGTCAGGCCCTTCTTCGACGCCTGGTAGTGCTGCGCGACCACGCTGGCCACGGCCGCAGTGACCTTCTTCCCGGTGGGAATGTGCAGGAACTCGTTGGGCCCGTGCGCGTTCGACTGCGGCCCGAGCACGCCGGTGATCATGAACTGCGCGCCGGGGAACTTCTCACCGAGCATGCCCATGAACGGAATGGTGCCGCCCTCGCCCATGTACATCGCGGGCGCGTTGAAGGCCTTCTGCGACGCGTGCTCGATCGCCTCCGCGAGCCACGGGCTCATCGCCGGCGCGTTCCACCCGCTCGAGCTCTTCTCGAGCTCGAAGCTCACCTTCGCGCCATACGGAGGCTCGTTCACCAGCGCGGCCTTGAGCGCCTCGCCGGCCTTCTTCCCGTCAGCGGTGGGGGGAATGCGCATCGACAGCTTCACCGCGGTGAAGGGCCGCAGCACGTTGCCCGCGTTGGTCAGCGCGGGGATGCCGTCGACGCCGGTGACCGACAGCGCAGGGCGCCAGGTGCGGTTGAGCACCAGCTCCTTCAGGTCGGCGACCGCGGGCTTCATGCCGTCGACGAAGGGGAACTTGTCGTAGACCGCGCCGCCCAGCACCTCGGCGGCCTTCTTCGCCTGCTCGAGCCGCTCAGCGGGGATCTCCGAGAACAGCGCGTCGAGCTTCACCTTGCCGGTGTCGAGATCTTCCACGCGCGAGAGCAGCTGACGCAGCACGCGGAAGCTCGAGGGCACCACGCCCGACGCGTCGCCGGAGTGCACGCCCTCGCGCAGCACGTCGACGCGCAGGTTGCCGCCCACGAGGCCGCGCAGCGAAGTGGTGCACCACAGCTGATCGTAGTTGCCGCAGCCCGAGTCGAGGCACACCACCAGCGACGGCTTGCCGATGCGCGCGAGCAGGTGATCGACGTAGTGCGGGAGATCGAAGCTGCCTGACTCTTCACACGCCTCGATGAGGATGACGGCGCGACAGTGCGGCGCGCCCTGTTCCTGCAGCGCGCGCAGCGCGGTCAGCGAGCCGAAGATGGAATAGCCGTCGTCGGCGCCGCCGCGGCCGTAGAGCTTGTCGCCCTTGATCACCGGCTCCCAGGGGCCGAGGCCCGCGTCCCACCCGGTCATCTCGGGCTGCTTGTCGAGGTGGCCGTAGAGCAGCACCGTGTCCTGCTCGACGCCGCCGCCGTCGGTGCCGGGCACCTCGATGAAGATGAGCGGGGTGCGGCCCTCGAGGCGCACGATCTCCACCGTCATGCCCTTCACCGGCTGCTTCTTCGCCCAGCCCGCGAGCAGCTGCGTCGCCGCTTCCATGTGGCCGTGCTTCGCCCAGTCGGCGTCGAACATCGGCGACTTGTTGGGAATGCGGATGTACTCGACGAGGCGCGGGACGATCTCGTCGTTCCACTGGTTGCTGACGAACTGCTGAAGGCGGGCGTGGTCCATGGGGAACTCCGGAAGCAAGAGGCTGTGGCCTCCTTACTCGCCCGAGCGCCGCAGGCCCACCATCACGGAGCGGCGCGCCGGACCTGCTCGGTGACCGGCCGCGAGAGCACCTTCATCTTCGTGTCACCGACGAAGATCTCCGCGAGCTTGCGCAGGCGGGTCCACACGCTCTCCTGCACGTACGGAATGCCGTGCTTCTCGCAGATCGCCTGCACCTTCGGCTGCAGCCACTGGTAGCTGCGCATCGGCGCCTCGGGGAAGAGGTGGTGCTCGATCTGGTAGTTCAAGAACAGGTGCAGCATGTCGTTGACGTCGCCGCCGGTGCGGTAGTTCGCCGAGCCGAGCACCTGCCGCAGGTACCGCTCGGCCTTGTTCTTCGGCGCGTCGGTGAAGCGGTAGAGATCGTCGCCCGCGTGGTTGGGGCCGACCACCGCGAAGGTGTGGAGGTTGGTGAGGATGTCGGCCATCACCGAGTTGCACGCCGCGCTGAACGCCGCCCACGGCCCGAAGGGGAGATAGAGCGCGGGGAAGAGCACGATCTCCAGCAGGAAGTACGGGCCCCAGTTCTCGAGCAGCAACTGCACCAGTTCGGGCTTCTGCTTCACCTCGGGGTGGAGCTTCTGATCGCGCGCCCTGAGCGCCCGCGCGGTGTTCTGCGCGTAGTAGCTCGCGCGCCAGGTGCCGGCGAGCAGCCCGAACAACGCCCAGCGCGCCGGCTTGGGCAGCTTGCGCACCCACTCGGTGTTGCGCTCGACGAGATCGGGGTCGCCGTCTTCGCTGGTGAACGAGTGGTGCAACACGTTGTGCTCGTACTTCCAGCCCTCCGGCTCCATCCAGTCGAGCCAGTCGATGAAGCGGCGCGCGCCCTTCGCGAAGTGCTGGCTGGTCAACCGCGCGGGGGTGCCGGGCACGCGGTCGTACCCGCGGTGACCGACGTGGTGCATGAGGATCCACCGCGTCGAGCGGCCGAAGCTCAGCGCGGCGGCGCTCAGCGGGTTGGGCGCCAGCCCCGCGGTCACCACGCCCACCGCGGTCGCGGCGCGGCCCCACCGTTCCATGCGCTTCAAGTGCGCGAGGTCTTCGGGGCCGAGGCTCGCGCGCAGCTCTTCGCCGAGCGCCAACACGTCTTTGAGAAAAGCCTCGAGGTCGACGGAGGCGGGATCGAATTCGGCGACGGCTGCCATGCTGCGCGGCCACCTAGCCCAGGCGCGCGGGTCGAATCGAGGTTGTTCGTCGGCCTTCCCCGCCCTACAACCACGCACCCCATGCGATCCCCCCTCTTCGTCGCGCTCGCGGCCCTGGCCGTGCTTTCCGGTTGTGAGAAGAAGAACACCGAGACCCCGAAGCCCGCCGACCCGAAACCGGTGGACGTGGCGGCGAAGCCGGCGGACCCGAAGCCGGCCGACGGTGACGTGATCCTCCTCGGCGAAGTGGGCTCGTTGACGGGCAGCGAAGCAGCCTTCGGCATCTCGACGCGCAACGGCATCGAGCTGGCGATCGAAGAGGCCAACGCCAGCGGCGGCGTGAAGGGCAAGAAGCTCGCGGTGCGCGTGTACGACGATCAGTCGAAGCCGGAAGAAGCGGGCTCGGCCACCACGCGCCTCATCACCCAGGACCACGTGGTCGCGATTCTCGGTGAGGTCGCCTCGTCGAACTCGCTGGCGATGGCCCCCAAGGCGCAGGAGGCGAAGGTGCCGATGGTCTCGCCCTCGTCGACCAACCCCAAGGTGACCGAGGTGGGCGACTACATCTTCCGCGTGTGCTTCATCGACCCGTTCCAGGGCTTCGTGATGGCGCGCTACGCGCACGACACGCTCAAGTTCTCGAAGGTGGCGATCCTCACCGACAAGAAGAGCGCGTACTCGGAAGGCCTCACCGAGGTGTTCCAGAAGAAGTTCACCGAGATGGGCGGCCGCATCGTGGCGGTCGAGGCGTACAGCAACGGCGACACCGACTTCCGCGCGCAGCTCACCAACGTCAAGAAGCTCAAGCCCGACGGCGTGTACGTGCCCGGCTACTACCAGTCGGTGGCGATCATCGCCGAGCAGGCGCGCGAGCTCGGCCTCACGGTGCCGCTGATGGGCGGCGACGGGTGGGACTCGGACAAGCTCTTCGAGCTCGGCGGCAAGGCGGTCGAGGGCAGCTACGTGTCGAACCACTACTCGTCGGACGACCCGTCGCCCCGCGTGCAGGACTTCATCAAGAAGTACACCGCGAAGTTCAACACCGTGCCCGACTCGCTGGCCGCGCTCGGCTACGACTCGGCGCGGGTGGTCATCGAGGCGCTCAAGCGCGCGCCCGACACCAGCGGCCCCGCGCTCCGCGCCGCCATCGCCGAGACGAAGGACTTCCCCGGCGTGGCCGGCACCATCACCCTCGACGAGAAGCGCAACCCGGTGAAGCCGGCGGTGGTGCTCAAGGTCGAGGGCGGCAAGTTCAAGTACGTCGACACCATCTCTCCCTGACGGCAGCCCACGATGTACGAGTTCATTCAGCACCTCATCAACGGGCTGGCGGCAGGCACCATCTACGCCCTCGTCGCGCTCGGCTACACGATGGTCTACGGCGTGCTGAAGCTGATCAACTTCGCCCACGGCGACGTGATGATGCTCGGCGTGTACGTGGGCTACGCGGTGGCGTTCCTGCTCGGCCGCGAGCACCTCGGCACGCTGTCGGGCGCGCTGCTGGTCTTCGCGGTGTCGCTCACCGCCTGCGCGGCGTTCGGCTTCTTCATCGAGCGCTTCGCGTACCGGCCGCTGCGTGACAAGCCGCGCCTGACCGCGCTGATCACCGCCATCGGCATCAGCTTCGCGCTCAGCTACGGCTTCCAGCTCGACTTCGCGGTGTCGGTGGGCGGGCAGTCGGTGACGATTCTCCCCGGCGCGGCGTCGCGGCGCTTCCCCGCCATCATCAACCCGTCGGAGTGGCTGGTGCTCGGCGACAACGACGTGATCATCTGGAACTGGCAGATCATCTCGTTCGTCATCGCGCTCGCGCTGATGGGCGGCCTGCAGTACCTCGTGTTCCGCACCCGCTTCGGCAAGGCGATGCGCGCCGTGTCGCACGATCACCGCGTCGCGGGGCTGCTCGGCATTCCGGTCGACACCATCATCGCCGGCACCTTCATGCTCGGCAGCGCGCTCGCCGCGGGCGCCGGCATCCTCTACGCCATCAAGGACAAGTCGATTCAGCCGCTGATGGGCACGATGGTCGGCCTCAAGGCCTTCGTCGCGGCGGTCATCGGCGGCATCGGAAACCTCCCCGGCGCGGTGGTCGGGGCGCTGCTGCTCGGCCTCTGCGAGGAGTTCATCGTCGGCTACACCGCGTCGAGCTGGCGTGACGCGGTGGCCTTCGGCTTCCTCATCGTGGTGCTGCTGTTCCGCCCCGAGGGCCTGTTCGGCCGCGTGCAGGCCGAGAAGGTCTGACCGCCCGACGCCGCTCACGAAGCCGCCGGAGGTGGAGGAGTTTGAGTAGCATCCGCCCCCGATGAAATTTCTTCCGACGCTCGCTCTCGCTGCCGTTTCTCTCGTCGTCGCGCGAAACGCGCAGGGGGCGCCGGGAGCCGCCGCCTCCGTCGCCGACGCGCAGAAGAACCTCGACGCCGCGCGCACGAAGCTCACCAAAGCCGTCGAGCGCATCCAGGTCGAGCCGCCCGCCACGGAAGACCTCGACGCCGCCTTCACCGCGGTCAACGAGTTGAAGGACGCCATCGACTTCGGCGCCGCGAAGGAGCCGGAGGATCTCGACTACGCCAAGGCTGCCCTCGCCGCCCGCAAGGAGCTGCGCACGCAGCGCGAGTACGTCGATCAACGTCGCGCGAAGGTGCACATCTACAAGCAGCGCCGGGTCATCGACGCCGCCGTCGCCACGCTGAACGAGCGCGCGAAGGCCGTCGCCGAGAAGGAACCGAGCCAGACCGACTTCGAGAGAGCGCGCGCCGCGGTGAAGGCGCTCAAGGCCGCCGTCGACGAGTCGCGGCAGTTCGCGCCGCAAGACGCGACGTTCGCCAGCTACCTCACGCAGACCGACGCGATGCTGACCAGGCAGCAGAAGGCCATCGACGATCGCTTCGTGCTGCTGCAGGCCGACAAGCACCGCGCGCTGGTGGAAGAGGCGCGCAGGGACCTGAGCGCCGCGATGGGCGCGCTGGGCAAGACCTCGACCGACGAGCAGTTCAAGACCGCCGACACCGCCACCGCCGCGCTCGAGAAGCGCCTCGAGGAAGGCAAGCCGCTCGAGGCCGAGAAGAGCTACCGCGCCATCTCCGACAAGGCCCGCGCCGAGGTCGCCGAGGCGAAGAAGAAGAAGGACCTGCTGTGGAGCGAGACCGGCCTCAACCGGCTCAAGGCGGAGATCGAGCCCGCCTACAAGGATCTGCAGGCCGCCGCGCGCGTGGTGCGAGGCCGCAAGCCCAACGCGGATCAGCTCGCCGAGGCGCGCACGGTGTCGATCGTGGTGCGCAAGCTGGTCGAGAAGTTCGCCCCCGAGGCGGCGCGCAGTGAGGCCTTCGGCCAGTACGTCGAGCAGGTGAAGGGCACGCTGGTGGAGGTCGAAGTGCAGCTCCAGCTCCGCGGGCTCGAGGCCGCGAAGACCGACGTGAACAAGGCGCTGCGCAACATCGAGAAGAAGAACCCCACCGACGATCACTTCGCCGAGCTCAACAGCGCGCTGCTGGTGCTGGAGAAGACGCTCGAGACCGTGCACGCCAAAGACCCGCTGATGGCCGCCCCCGCTGCCGAGGCGAAGCAGATGCTGCACGACGGCAAGTGGTCGATGAACAAGCGCCGCGTCGAGGTCGACGTCGAGCAACAGACCGCGAAGGTGGAAGACGCGCGCAACAAGGCGGCGGTGTTGCTCGGGCAGCTCAGCACCCTGGGCCCGGAGAAGATGGCCGAGGTGGACGCGGCGATCGACGCCATCGCCAGGGCGCTCGAGGGCGGCGTGGAGCTCGCGAAGAAGGACCGCGGCTACGGCGCGTACGATCGCGAGGTCACCAAGCGCGTGGGGGAGATGAAGAACAAGGTCGCCGCCCGCCGCGTGGTGCTCTCGGGCGTGGAAGGCAAGACCCAGCTCGCCGACGCGCTCACCCAGCTCAAGGCCGCCATCGAGACCGCGAAGCAGCCCGCGTCCACCGACGCCGACGTGGACGGTGCGTCGAAGAAGTTCGACGGCATCCTCTCGTTCATCGAGTCGCACGCCACGCTCGCCACGCAGGACCGCGCCTACGCCGCGTACTCCGAGCGCGTGCAGATCGAGCTGATGCGTCAGCAGGAAGCGCTCGAGCTGGCGCGCCAGGCCCGCGAGCTGCGCAAGAAGACCGGTGAGGCGCTCGCGGCCGGTGAGGCGGCCTTCAGCGCCGCGCAGGCCTCGAAGGAGCTCCGCACGCAGAAAGCGCAGTACGAGAAGGCCGTCGCGCTCTTCAAGTCGTGCAACACCGACGGCACCAGCATCGTGGAGATGAACCCGCTGCTGGCGAAGACGGTGGTGCTGGTCGATGGGCTCGGCAGCACGCCCAAAGCCGTCGCCGCGCTCTGCACCCAGCGCATGGAGGCCACGCTGCCGTTGATCAAGCCGCTCACCGCGCTCATCTCGTTCGACGAGGGCCCCAAGCGCGCCTACGAGAAGGCGAAGGCCGCGCTGGCGAAGAACGACAAGACCGAGGCGCTGGCTCAGTTCGACGAGTGCACCGCGACCGGCTTGACCGTGCAGCACCGCAACCCCGAGCTGAAGGACCGCTCGTTCGAGGTCGCCGGCACCAACATCACGCTGGTCGAGCTGACGCGGCAGTGCACCGCCCAGGCGAAGACGCTGCGCGGCAAGTGAAGTTCTGAGGTCACCGCGGCTCAAGCCCGTGATGTGCGGGCGTCGCGGACTGGGTGTGGGAATTGCTGAGTGCTCCCGCGCCCATGACTTCTCTCAGAAAACTGAGCCTGCTCTCGCTCGCGCTCTGCCTCGGGGCGTGTCGTGACGAGAAGCTGTCGGGCACCGCGAGCGAGCTGTTGGTGCGACCCGAGCGCGTCAACTTCGGCCAGGTCTGGGCCGGCGCGCGCAACGTCACCACCGTCGAGCTGCAGAACGCCGCGCGCCAGCCGCTCGACGTCACGCTGAGCATCGAAGCGCCGTTCGAGATCGACGCCGCGCGGCGCGTGGGTGGTGGAGAGCTGGTGCCGCTCGAGCTGCGCTTCACCGCGCCCCGCGCCGGCCGCTTCGTCGGCACGCTGCTCGTGACGTGGGGCGCCAACACCCGGGAGATCGCCGTCGAAGGCCTCGCCGTCACCCCGCCCGCGTGCCCCTCGGCTGACTGCCGCGACTTCACCTTCGACCCGAGCGTGGGGGCGTGCGTCGAGACCGTGCGCCCCGACGGCGCGAGCTGCGGCGAGCACAACCAGTGCCTCACCGGCGGCGTCTGTCGGGCGGGCGAGTGCCTGGGCCTCTCGCGCGACTGCAGCGACGGCGACACCTGCACCACCGACGCGTGCGATCCGGCGGTGGGCTGCGTGCACGAAGCGGTCGCGTGCCCCGGCTCCAGCAACCCCTGCGAGGTGCCGGTGTGCAACGCGGCGACGGGCTGTGGGCTGACTCCGGCGCTCGACGGCGTGAGCTGCGGCAGCAACGACTGCGTCACCGCGCACGTGTGCATCGGCGGTCAGTGCGTCACCCGCGCCGCACCGGATGGCTCGGAGTGCGCGCAGCCGACGGTCTGTCGGGGCTCCGGTCTGTGCCGCGCGCAGGTGTGCGAGACGCCTGCGCCCCACCTGCTCAGCCCGCGCTGGCGCTACACACCCGAAGCCGGCCACACCGTCACCTTCCTCGGGCAGGTCGACGAGCTCGGCAACCTGTACGCCACCGAGACGTGGGTGGGCACGCCGTCGTTGGTCGCGACGCAGAACCAGCCGATGCAGGGCGCAGCGGAGGATCGTGCGGGTGTGCCGGTCGCGCCTCCGCAAGACGTGCCGATCGTCGCGCTGCTGTCGCTGACGCCGACGGGCGTGGTGCGCTTCCGCCAACAGGTGACGACCGAGTGCCCGGGCTGCGTGTACGGGCTGTGGTTCGTCGTCGACTCCGCCGGCCACCGGGTCTTCTTCAACGCGAAGGGCAAGCTGCAGGCGCGCAGCACCGACGACGGCCGCCTGTTGTGGGACGCGACGCCCAGTGACGGGATCATCGCCTTCGATCCACGCAGCGATGGTGGGGCGGTGTTCAGCACCTCGGCGCCGCTGTTGATCGGCGACGACGTGGTCGGCGTGCCGGTGATGGAAGGCAACAGCGATCACCACGCGTACGTGCGTGCGTTCGATCGCCAGAGCGGCGCGGTGCGCTGGCAGTTCCACCGCAAGGGTCACCTGTACGGCACCGGCGTCGCGGCGAACGGCGAGCTGTGGACCTCGTCGGCGAACTGCTGGGCGGTGGCCGGAGAGATGGCGCGTGTGAGCCCGGCCGGCGTCGAGCGTCAGGTGCGCTTCGTGGAGTGGATCCCCGCCATCTACGGCGACGACTTCGCCATCGGCACCACCGGCGGCAAGCTGCATCAGCTCGACGCGACGCTGAACCTGAGAGATCTCACCACCCTCACCTCGGCGAGCGGCGCGGCCTGGCCGCTGGTGACGGGCGATCAGCTCGTGCTGTGGGACGCGCCGGCGCGCGCGCTGCGCTCGGTCAACCTCAACAGCGGCGTCACCGCCTTCACCTTCACCCGGCTCACCGCGCCGAGCCCCGACTTCGAGCTCCTGCGAGACGGCGGCGTGGCGTGGACCTCGACGGTGCCCGATGGCGGCGTCATCGGCGCGGTGAACGTTCGCGGCGAAGAGCTGCTCTCGTGCCCGCTGCCCACCACCGTCGACAGCAGCACGGCCATCGTGAGGGGGCGCGCGGTGATGCAGTCGGGCGACTCCATCGTGGCCTACGACGTGCCCGGGCTCGACGTGGAGCCGCGCGGCTGGGTGACCCGCTTCGGCTCACCGGGTCGCGGCAACCGGGCGCGCTGAGCGCTCTGACAAGACGCAGGCAGCGCCGGGCGTTTGCGTCTCGGCGCGCCGCAAGCGCACCAGCGCGGTGGGGAAGCGCTCGACCACGTCTTGCACCGCCTGCGCGGCGGCCTCGGTGCCCGGTACCTGGCGCCACGCGAACGCGATCAGCCCGAGCAGCGTCGCGCCCCCGAGCAGCCACGGCCACATCGTCGACCAGCCAGCGAGCCCGTTCTGCGCGACGAGGATCACCGTGGCGATGGCCGCGATGCCGAGCAACAGGAGCAGACAGCCGGCCGTCATCCCGAAGAGGTCGTTGACGCGCGCGCCGAGGGGACTGGCCTTCTTCGCCGCGCGATCCGACAGCCACTCGACGACGCCGTCGAAGTCGAGCTCGTCGAGCGTCACGTCGTACCAGCCCGGCTCGAGGCGCACCTCGCGGACCTCCGTCGACTTGCCCACGTGCTCCATGGCGACGATGTGGAGCCGGCCCGACGGAAGGTGCAGCCGGCCGCTCGCCGTGTACGCGACGCGCGCGAGGAAGGAACGCGGCGGCGCCTCATCGCCGACGAAGACGCGGAACACCGGGACCCCGTCGCCGAACTCGCGCAGCGCCATCGTGCCCGCGGCGACCTGACGCTCGCGGTGCTCCCACCAGTCGTCGGGCAGTGGCGCGGAGAGGGTGCTCGGGTCGTACAGCACCTCGAAGCCCCCGTCGGTCACGCAGCGCACGTCGATGCCCATGCGCGAAGGGTAGCGGTAGAACTGCGCCATGTGCCGAAACATCAAGATGCTGCACCACTTCGAGCCGCCCGCGACCCGCGAGGAGATCGAGGCGTCCGCGCTGCAGTACGTCCGCAAGCTGTCCGGCATCCAGAAGCCTTCGAAGGCGAACGAGAAGGCGTTCGAGCGCGCGGTGAAGAAGGTGCTCGCCGCGACCGAAGAGCTCTTCGACGCGCTCGAGGTGCACGGCCCGCCGCACGACCGGGACGAAGAGAAGCGCAAGGCGAAGGAGCGCGGCGTGAAGCGCGACGCGCAGCTCCGCAAGCGACTGCTCGGCGCCCCGGCCTGACTACCCGCGGTGCAGCAGCGGCGGCAGCGCGAGGGTCGAGAGCGCCACCAGCACTGCACCGACGCCGGGGGTGAAGTCGGCGCTCAGCGCGGCAACCGCCTCGGCGCCCACCATCGCCAGCACGCCACCCACCACCAGCCCGACGACGCCCCCCAGCCCCATCACCACCGGCACGAAGCGCGAGGCACGGCGGCGCTCGGTGTCGAAGCGCTCCTTCAGGGCCGCGCGACGCTCGGCGAGGAGCCGGCGCTTCGTCTCGAGCGCCCGCGCCTGCTCGGCCAACGCCTGGCGCTCGGTGTCTCCGCCCGTCACCGCTTCCTCTTTGCGAAACCGGCTCCACAGCTCGGCGACTTCCTGCTTCAGCGACGACAGCTCTTCGCTCATGACCTTCTCCTTCAGCGACGACCGAGCGCGACGACGGCGACCACCATCAGCATCGCGGCGAGTCGGATCGGGTCGTCGGTGCGCGCGCCGGGCGTGAACGCGACCAGGCCCACCACCCACGTCAGCGCCACCCCCGCCAGCCCCACCCCGCGCGCGAGGCCGCCCACGAAGGCCAGCACCGGCGGGTGAGGCCGCCCCAGCTTCGCGGCCGAGCGCTCGAGCGCGGCCACCTCGTGTTCCAGCCGCGGCACCTCTCGCTCGAGCAACGTGAGCCGGTGCTTCACCGCCTGCACCGGCCCGTCCCGTCGTCGCTGCGCCACGTCAGCGCGGCGCGCCATCCACGCCTTGAGCAGCTGCGCCTCGGTCCTGAGTGAAACCAACTGCACCTGTGTCCTGTCATCCACGCGAAGCGGCATGCCCGCGGTGGATTGCAGCGCGCGTGCCTCAGCCGTTCCACGCCTCGAGGGCCGCACGGGGCAGCTTGCTGGGCTCGAATGGCAGCGGCTTCACCGCGCGCGTCGGGAGCGGGAGTCGATTCATCGGGGACCTCGGTGGGGAACGCGGAAGACGTCGGCGAGCGACTCAGCCGGCTCCAGCATGAGCACCGCGGCGGCGTTGAGTCGAGCGAGCGTCGGCTCAGCCGTGACGCTCACCGTCGGGCGCACCAGCACGCGGGGTCGCCCGCCCCACGCCACCACCCACTCGAGCGCCGCGTCCGCGCGCAGCTCGTGCATCGCCCGTCCGGGACCCCACAGCGACTGGTGGCGCGCCTCGAGGCGGAGCGACGACGGCCACTCGCGCTGCAGCGCCACGCGCGCGACGAGGCGCGTGCTCACCCCGCCGACCGGCATCACGCCGCGGCCGTCGACCGCTGCCCACACCGCGGGACCGACGCCGAGCGCCAACAGGTTCCGCGCGTACGCGCTCTGCACGTGCGCCAGCACCCACCCTGCGCCGCCGTACAGCGTGTGTTGTGAGCGCCACGCGCGGAAGTCGGTCGCCGCCTCGAAGCCGAAGCCGAGGTGATCCTTCCACCGGGGCGCCGGGGGCACCGCGCGCGCGATGGAGTCGAAGGCCACCAGCGTGAAGTGACTCTGGACGATCTCCGGCTGACGCAGCGATGGCGCGAGCGTGAGAGAGCCCTCGAGCATGCGCACGCCCACCGGCCCGCCGAGCCCACGCAGGCGCTGTTCCCCCAGCAACTCGAGCAGCCCCGCCTCGTCGAGCTGCACCACCGGCGTCACCGTGCCGTCGTCGCGCCGCCAGAGCCCGGCGCCGAGCCCGGTCCGCCAGTGGCCCGAGACGGGGAGGCTGCGCGTCACCGGCGGCACTTCCTCGGCGATCGACGCCGCACGCTCGGCCTCGAGGAACGCGTCGGCCGAGCCATCGGGGAACACCTCGCTCACCAGCGCGCCCTGCGCCGTCGTCACCTGGGTAAAGAGCGCGAGCGTCGATTCGAGCTCGGCCTGCTCCTTCGCCTCGACCGCGGTGGGGGCCCGCTTGTTCGCGCGGCGACGCAGCTCGTCCTGAAACGACTCGCGATCGAGCAACATCATCTGCTGCTGCAGCACGCTCTCTCGCTCGAGGCTCTGCAGGCGCTCGGCCCACAGCCGCTCGAGATCGACCGGCGAGGTCTCGATCAGCTCGTCCTCGAGCTCGCGCAGGGAATGGAGCGCACGATCGGCCGCGGCTCGCTCGACGCGCGCGCTCAGGGCCCACCACTCGAAGAGCGCAGGGTCGGGGCGCGCGCGGGTGCGATGGGCGAGCTCGACGTAGGCCGCGGCCCGGCGCGTGGGGTCTTCGTCACGCAGCGTCGACACGCTCAACGCCAGCGAGTCCTCGAGCACCCGTCGGCGCGCGTCGTCTCGTCGGGCCACGCGCTCGGTCGACTCGAAGGAAGGGAACAAGGGCGTGAGCAGCCGCGCGCCGTCGGCACGCCGGGCGCGGAAGAGCTCGTCGAGCACGCCACCGGGCGAGGTGATGAAGCCGGGCCAGCGCACCAGCGTGGGGTCGTCGAGCGCGCTCTCGAGCATCCACACCAGCAGCGTGGCGCAGTTGTCCGAGAAGAAGGCGTAGGCGAACTTGCCGCGCCGCTCGAACTCCCACGCGCGCTCGAGGAAGCGCCGCATCTCGGCCTTCGAGAGCGAGAGCTTCCACCGCGTCATGGTGCGCTGCTCGCCCGAGAGCTTCTCGCGGAGCAGGTCGGTCATGCTGATGGTGAAGACGCCGATGGAGTAGCCGCCGAAGAGCCCCTTCGCGAGGTGCGCCGGCCCGGCCTTCGGCGCGGTGATGGCGGCGAACTGAATCGCGGTGTCGAAGCTGGGCCCGAGGCTCGTCTTCCACACGGGGCGAACGAGGAGATGACCGAAGAGCGACTCCGGCGCGCGCCCCGAGGCCTGCACCAACAACACCTCGAGGTGCTCGAGCTCGTCGAGGCGCACCCACTCGTCGAACGCAGGACACGCGCCCGGCGCCCACGGCTGGCCGAGCAGCGCCCCGAGCGCGCGCAGCCGCGTGAAGTCCTGACAGCGGAGGAGATCGTCCGTCGCCAGCGAGGTGACCGGCACCAGCGCCGCTTCGGCGAAGGTGAGGAAGTCGAGCTTCGCGCTCACCGCGCCGCGCGGTCGCGCCCAGGCGGTCGAGGCCTGGTTGAGAGAATGCTCGCTCAGCGACAGCGGCCGCTCGAAGGGCAGCAGCCAGCCGTTGGTGCGGCGCCAGGTGGGCGTGAGGCTCCAGTGCTCGACGTCGTCCCACCGCGACAGCAGCACGTGCACCACCGCGCGCGCCCGCCACAGCGCCCGCCGCGCGTCGTCGTCGAGCGAGCCGTCGCGATAGGTGGCGTGCCCGAGCTGAGGGCGGAGCTGAAAGTCATCACCGCTCCACTCGGGCTCGGCGATGCCGGTGGCCGTCGGCGCGCGGGTGTCGTCGAGGGCGAGCCGAACGTGTTGCCCGGCGGGCAGCGCGCGCCACTTCGCAGGGAGCGCGTCGAGCGCCGACGCCATCGCCTGCAGCTCGCCATCGCTGAGCGGACCTGAGACCTCGAGCCCGGCGGTGGCCAACGTCTCCCTCGCGCCCTGCCCGTCGGTCGCCGCGACGACCACCAGCAGCGCGCAGAGGCTCACCACGCCGCGAGCACCGCGAGCCCGTCGGGGCGGAGCACCGGGTCGGTCATCACCAGGTCTCCCACCACCGACAGCACCGCCGCGGCCTGCTCGGGCGTCACGTCACGCGGCGCGAGCAACTGCGCGCGGTGCTGCCGCAGCACGCGGCCGAACCGCTGGCGGTGCGCAGGTGCGATGCCTGCGAGACCGGCGAGATCTTCCAGCGTCGGCCCTGCTCCGAGCGCGAGGTCCTGCTGGAGCTGCAGCTCGTTCGCGATGAGCCACGCGCGCGCCTGCACCATCGCGTCGTAGCGGGGCGTGAGCTCCGTCGTCTTCGGCGGCGGCGGAACGTACGGGGCCGGTTCGAAGCCCTGGTCAGGAGGCGGCGGAGGCGGCACCGGCGTGGGACCCAGCGGCACGGACTGCACCGGGTACGGCAGCGGCTGCGGCGCGGGGGACTGCTTGAGCCGCTCGAGCTCGTCCTTCGCGAGCTTCGCCTCTCGCCGCCACTTCACGGTGTACACGGTGGTGATGATGCCGCCGACGACGGCCGACAACAGCGCGCTGCCCACCGCGAGCTGACTCGACGAGTTCTGCGACGACTGGCTCGAGTTCGCGCTCGAGCCCTGCGTGGACGCGTTCGACGACTGGTTCGACTGATTCGACGCGCCCGACGACTGGTTCGAGGTGTCGGACGACGCCGCGCTCGCGTTGCTCGACGCCGCGGAGCCCGCCGACGAGTTCGCCGAGTTGCCCGACGTGCCACTGGTCTGGGAGCTGTTCGCCGACTGGCCCGACGAGTTGCCCGACTGCCCCGACGAGTTCGCCGACTGCCCGCTCGAGTCCGCCAGTTGCGGCCCGTGCGCGCACGCCGCGAGCCACACGAGCCCCACCCACGCGATGCGTTTCATGGGGCGCGAAGTTAGCGCGCCCCTGCCGATCACCAAGGCTCAGCGCGTCAGCTCGTTGTCAGTCGTCAGGCCTTCTTGAACGCGCTGGCGTCGGGGAGCCCGCTGCCGCTGAGATCGGCCCCCATCGCGGTCAGCACGCCCGAATAGATGTCGGGCTCGTTCGACGTCATCTTCCCCGGAGCCGCGGCGCCGGTGCGCGCGTCGAAGCCGTAGGTCAGCACCGTGTTGGGGTCGATGCCGCCGAGGATGGTGTTGCCCTTCACCATCGGCGAGATGAGCAGGAAGCCGTTGTTGAGATCGTGGCCGCTGCCGAACACCGTCGCGTTGCTCTGGCGGGTGCGCGTGCGGCCGAAGTCGGTGGCGACGTAGATCATCGTGCGGTCCCACAACGTCTCCCCGGTGACGGTGTCGAACGGCTCGGCCTTGAGGAGATCGATCAGCGTGTCGACGGTCGAGAGAATGCGCGACCACATGAACGCCTGCGCGCCACGGTGATCGTTGTGGCTGAAGTCGAAGGCCAGCGGCGGGTTGGCGAGACCATTGGCGCCTCCGAGCGTCACGTTGAAGTCAGGCCCCAAAGTGACGGCGACCGACACGCGGTACTTGAGCAGCAGAAACGCCAGCGCCGCCTGCCCCTGCACGGGGTCGGTGAAGTACGCGGGGTATGCCGCGCGCAGCCGCGCACCGTCGGGTGAGCTCGCCAGCCCGTACTGCGTGAGGGGAATCTGCGGCGGCATGTTGGGCAGCACGTTCAAGTTGGTGATCAGGTCCAACGCCTCGAGGCGCGGCTGGCCCACCTTGCGCTGCTCGTTCCACCGCTTCATCGCGTCGGCGTCTTGAAAGGTCTGGCCGAACACCGACTCGGCGTCGAGCTGGTTGCGGGTCGCGCGGGCGAGCTCGATGACGTTGCGCGGCGGCGCCCCTTGCACGCCCTTCGCGCCGTCGAGGCCCAGCGGCCACAGCGACGGGCTGCCGACCACTTCGCCGAAGCACGAGGCGGGCAACGAGTCGTCGGTGCCGCGCTCGGCGTAGCCGGAGATGCCCATGTTCACGTTGGGAATGGGGAAGCCCTGGCCCCACTGCAGCGCGACCGCTTCCTGCAGGGTGCGACCGCGCCACGCCGCGTTGCCGGTCAACGAGCGCTTCTGCGCGATGACGTGGTTGACCGAGGTGCCGACCGAGGTGGCGACCAGCATCTCGTTCTTGTGCTTGTTCACGAAGGCGAGCTGATCCGCGTTGACCGCCACGGGGATGCTGCCGAGCGAGTTGCCCTGGTACTTCACCGCGCGGAAGGGGCTGCCCGAGACGGCCTGCACCGACGCGTCGGGGAAGGTGTTGAGCGTGGCGGCGTTGCTCGACTCGCTGGCCCGCACCGCGAGGAAGCTGTCGACGATGCTCGCGCCACCGGCGGCCGAGATGACGACGAGGAACTTCGGCTTGCCGTCGAGCGGATCGCGACGGGCCCCGAGCTTCTCGAGCGACTCCGGCGTGTCGAGCGACGAGCGGCAACCGGCGAGGAAAGGCGCGAGCGTGGTCGACCCGGCCGCGCACAGCGACAGGGCCTGCAACATCTCGCGGCGGGACAGACGACCGTTCTTCTTGAGCGTCATGGGTTCGTTTTCCTCAATCAGTAGAAGACGGACTCTGCCGACGAGAACGCCGCGAAGCAGGCCGCCTGCATCCACGTCTTGCCGGGCTCGGCCACACCGGTCGCTTCGATGTCGGAGTTGAGCTGGATCAGGTGCGCCACTTCGGCGTCGGTCGGGTCACGCAGCCACGCCCGCTGCGCCAGCTCGGTGATGGCCAGCCGCACCTGCGCCGACGAGGGGTCAGCCAGCTTGCCGCCGCTGAGCGCGAGCGACTTGAAGATGAGCGCCGAGGCCGGGGTGGCGAGGTCGAGGTCGACGCGCTTGATGCACGCCGAGAGCGCGACACGTTCCACCACCACCGCGGTGGTGACGCCGGTGACGGTCGGCGACTCGAAGATGCCCTTGCCGTACGGGTCGACGCCGCCGAGCGCGACGGGGTGCACGAAGTAGGTGCACGCGTACTGGCCGAGCTCATTGCACACCTGGTCGAAGGGCAGCCCGAGCGCGACCGCGAGATCGATGGTGAGCCGGATGTCGCCCTTGAAGCGGAGGTTGCCCTTCGCCGAGCGCGCGTAGCCCGCGTCGACGTCGCCGCCCCCGCCGCCCGCGCCACCGCCGGTGTTGGTGCCGCCTCCGGAACCGCCGCCCGTGCCGCCGTCGGAGCCGACCGGGTTCGCGGGGCACGCGCACAACGCCAGCACTGCCATCAACGAGAGGAGTCGATCAGGGCGCACCGTAGGCCTCCGTGCGAATGAGGTCGTGCAGCATCGGCTTGACCCGGTAGTTGTGCGTCGCCTTGAGCGCGCGCCACGTGGCGACGAACTCGGCGTTCTCTTCGGGGCGCGGCGGGTGGCCCATCAGCAGCTTCCAGTAGTCGGTGGCGACCGCGACCAGGAACGCGTCGGAGTTCGCCGCCACCTGCGCCCACTGCGTCAGCGAGCTGACCGGCTGGCCGAAGATGACGCCGCTCTCGGGGGTCTGCGTCAGCGCCGGCGACTGGTTCGGGAAGAACGTCTCGAGGCGGTTGGGCACGTAGCGCCCGAAGCTGTTCTGGTTGCCGGTGAGCCCGTTGTAGTTGCGGTACGGGTACGAGAGCGGGTCGAGCGTGGCGTGACACGCGGCGCACGCGGTGGCCTGCACGCCCTTGGCGTCGTAGTCGCGCGGCTCGTTGGCGACGCTGTAGAGCCCTTCCTGCTTCGCGATGTCGAGGCCGAGGTACGCGCGGTACATCTGCGACGCGGCGTTGCGCGGGAGCGCGGTGAACATCACGAAGTAGACCAGGGTCCACGCGCTGGTCATGTTGCCGGCGCGGTGCGCGGCGTCGACGCCCTGCGTGGGGAGCGTCTGCACCTGCGTGTAGACGGTGGGGTTGCTGCCCGAGCGCGCCACGTAGAAGTTCGCGGTCAACACGTCGCGCACGTCGTGGTCGTCGGTGTGCGCCCACGTGAAGAGCGCGTAGTCGTCGTAGTAGTCGGCGAGCGGAATCTGGCCCGAGTCTTCACCGGACTTGAGCGAACCGACCGGGCGGATCTTCGGGTGCGCCATCTTCCACAGCGCGCCGTTCTTGCCGCGCCAGTAGTCGGTGGCCAGGCAGCGATCGAGTTCCTGGTCGAGGAACGCGCGCTTCACCTCGTCGGTGCCCAGCGCGTCGAACTGCTTGAGCTGCGCGTAGACCGGCGAGTTGCCGCAGAAGTCGAGCACCAGCTTCCGGTACACGTAGCGGAGGTCGTAGTGGCACACCTTGTACTGCGGGTTGTTGCCGCCGGCGCACGGGAGGTCAGACGGGAAGCTGTGCGCGTCGCCCGGCAACGTGCCCTTCTGGATCTCGACGAGGTTGCTGACCTGATCACCGTCGGTGTCGAGGTTCTCGATCGACGCCAGCGCCGCGGGCAGCGCCGTCGAGAAGTCCCCGTCAGACAACGGCCGCGGCGCGCCGGGGGCGATCCACGTCTCGAGGGCGGCGCCGTAGACGTTCCGTTGCGGCGCGGCGACGTGACAGTAGGTGCAGGCCGGTTGCCCACCCGCACACGCCGGAGCGGTCGGGTACTTCTGGCAGAACAGCGCTGGCGCCGGCGGCTTGGCCCACGCGACCGACGCGACCAGCGTCAGCGCAAGGAACCACCGGGCCTTCGAGGCGAGGCGAGAGGGCAAAGCGACCTCCGGGAAAGGGGCGTGCTGGGGAGATGGACACGCTAACCCGCGAAAAACGAAAAAGTCTCCGACGGAAATGGTGACCGCCCGGTCTTGAAACATTCAGCGGCCTCTCGGAGGGGCGCGCGCACGCGAGACGAGATGTGCGTGGCCGGCGTGTACGTCACGCAGTGAGCGTCACTTGAACGCCGCCCGCGCGAGGGTGGCGAAGGCCGCCGCCGCGCGCGTGGGAGACGACGGGAGCAACAACCCCACGCCGCGCTTCTCGGCGCCGACCAGCGGCCGACGCACCAGCCGCCCGCGCTGCTCTTCTTCGGCGGCGGCGAACTCCGGCACCACCGAGACGCCGAAGTCGAGCTCGACCAGCCGCTTGATGACCTCGACGCTGCTCATCTCCATCGCGACGCGAGGGGCGACGCCGGCGGCCGCGAACTGACGTTCGAGCCACGCGCGACTGCTGGTGGTGCGATCGAGCAACACCAGCGGGTACTCGGCCAGCTCCGCCAGCTTCACGCGCGCCTTCTTCGCCAACGGGTGCCGGGGCCGGGTGATGACCACGTCGAGGTGCTGGGCGAGCCGCACCTGGGTCAGCGCGTCCACCGCCGCCGAGCCGCGCGGCAGCGGCAACGACACCACGCCGAGGTCGAGCTCGCGGGCGGCCACCTTCTGCGCGATGGCGGGCGAGGGCCGGTTGTCGAGGCGCAGCTCGACGTCGGGGTACGCGGCGCGGAAGCGGGCGAACACCTCGGGCAAGACGTGCGTGGCGTAGGTGTCGCTCGCGCCGATGCTCAGCGCGCCGGTGAGCCTCGCGTCGAGCTGCGCGAGGGCGTCACGGGCCACCGCCAGCGCGTCGAGCACCACGCGCGCGTGACCGTGCAGCGCGCGCCCTGCCTCGGTGAGCCGGAGCCCGCGCACCGAGCGGTCGACCAACGCCTCCCCGACGTCGGCCTCGAGCGCCGCCACGGCCTGGCTGACCGTCGACTGGGTGAGCCCCAGCGCGCGCGCGGCCGCCGAGAAGCCCCCCAGCCGCACCACGGCGTCGAACAGCGCGAGCCGATCGCTGCGGAGCTCAGGCTTAGCAACCTTGCTACTTACCAGACTTGCTAAGTCCCGGCTCACGCGCGCCCCTTGCGCCGCGGGGGCGCCTCGAGCCAGTCGAGCGGCCGGTCGAGCACCGCGTCGGCGGTCAGCGTGACGCCGCGCCCCCGGTTCGCCTTCGTGGGGTCGAGCAGCTGCACCGCGCCCGAGGGGTCGACCTGGGCCACCAGCCACTGCCAGCCGTAGCGCGCGCCGTCGGCGCACATGCGTTCCCACGCCTCGCGGGTGAAGCGCAGCGGCAGCGGGCTGCGCTTGACCTGCACCGCGAGCACCCGCGCCCCCCGGGTCGCGAGGAGATCGAACGCCCCGCGCGACCCACGCGATTGGTAGACGAGCTCGAAGCCCAGGTGCGCCAGCCGCTGCGCGACGGCGAGCTCGCCCTCGTCGCCGACCAGCTTCATCGGCAGCACCGAGCCCCCCGGCTGGCGCCACTGCAGCCACAACGCGAAGGTAGGGTCGGCGACGCGCCACCGGCCGTCGGCGTCGCGGGTGAGCGCGTCGCCCAGGCGCTGAAAGTAGCCCGACACCGCCGCGGGCACGGCGTCGATGGCCCGGGCCACCTCGCTCATCGTCTTCGGGCCGGCGGCCAGCGCGTTGAGCGTGGCGGCGAGCGTCGTCGCGCGGCCCACCAGGCGCTGAAACTCATTGAGGAAGTAGAGCGAGAGCCGACCGGTGTCAGAGAACAGCACCCGCTGCAGCGCCGCGCGCAGGCGGGCGTCGGCGCGGCCGGGCTCTTCGACCAGCGCCTCACCCACCACCTGCAGGTAGAAGGGGCTGCCGCCGACCACCGCGAAGACGCGCCTGGCCAGCGCCGGCGTGACGGCGTGGGGCCCGTCGCCGCTGCCGCGCACCAGCAGCTCGACGGCGTGGGCCTCGTCGAAGCCGCCGACCTCCATCACCTCGAAGTGCTGAAAGAAGGGCGAGCCTTCCGAGGTGGCGAGCTCGAGCAGCGTGCTGCGCGCCGAGCCCGAGACGACGTAGGTGCAGCGACGGTGGCGTTGCCAGACGCTGCGCAGCAGGGCCATCACGTCGGGGGCCTTGCGGCCGGAAGAGAGGGCCGCGAGCTCCTGAAACTCGTCGAGGGCGATGACGAGGTGCGCGCCCAGCGCCGTGGCCAACCGCTCGGGCAGATTCAGCACCGCCGACAGCCCCTGCCCCACCAGCGCGGCCCCGGGGAGCTCGCCCAGCTCGGTCTGCAGCGCGGGCGGCAGGGCTCGAAAGCGCGGGGAATGCACCAGCGCGGCGCGCCACTGGGCGGGCGACTCGAGCTCGGCGACGAGCGACCTGCCGGCGTCGCGCGACAGCAGCACCTCGACCGCCTGCGCGGCGACGAGCCGGAAGATCTCGAGCGAGACCGGCAGCGTCTCGAAGACGTCGACCACCACGAAGCGGGGGGCGGTCGGCGTCGTGCGCGCGCGCCGCTCGACCTCGCGCAGCAGGCTCGTCTTGCCCACCTTGCGGGGGCCCACCACGCACAGCCACTTCGGCACCCCACGCGAGAGCTTGTGCACCAGCGCCTCGAGGCGCGCCAGCTCGTCGGTGCGGTTGAAGAAGCCCTCGGGCGAGGTGGGGATGCTGGTCGAGAACACGCGTCGCTCCGCGAGCACGACTTAGCAAGGTTGCTAAGTAGCAGACTTGCTAAGTACCAACCCCACCTCCGCCCGTCAAAGCCGGGGGATCAGGGCTCGGGGGTCGACGCGGTGTTCTGAGGCTCACGCGCCGCGCGGGTCACGAAGTCGGCGCCGTTGTCGTTGGTGTCGCGCCCGTTGCCCGCCGACGCTTCGGTGCCCGCCATCGTGGCGCTGGTCGAGATGGCCGAGGCCTTGCGTTCGATCGACCCCGCCGCGTTCGACGCCCACGCGCCGACCGGGGCCGGGGTGGCCTCGGTGAAGGTGGCGGTGCCCCAGCCCACCACGTCGCTGATGGCCGGGTCGGCGTTGGTCAGGCCGTTGGTGGCGCCCGGCAGCCCGAGGCGCACGTGGCCGCCGGTCGCAGCGAGGCCCAGCATCTTGGGCGTGAAGGGCGTGGTGACGTTGCGCGCCTGGTAGTCGGGCGTCGTCGCGCCGGTGTAGCCGGTGCTCGTGCCGACGGTGGAGCTGATGAGGAAGAAGCCGCGCCCCGGCACCGTGGCGCCCGCGGGGAGCACGGTGAGCGGCGCCCACGACGCGCCCGCTGCCGCGCGGTACTGCAGCACCCAGCCGGCGACGGAGACGCTCTGCAGCGACGGGTTGTAGAGCTCGATGAACTCGTCGTCGGCGCCGCTGGGGCCGGCCGCGGTGAGCTCCGAGATGAGCACGTCGCAGACGTCGCCCTTGCCGTCACCGTCCACGTCGTCCTGGGTGAGGCTGGCGATGGTCGGGCAGTTGTCGCAGGCGTTGCCGAACGCGTCGCCGTCATCGTTGGTCTGCGCGGTGTTGCTGAGCTGCGGGCAGTTGTCGCAGACGTCGCCTTTGCCGTCGCCGTCGCCGTCGGCTTGCTGCGGGTTGGGCGCACCCTGGCAGTTGTCGCATGCGTCGCCGCGCCCGTCGGAGTCACCGTCGCCCTGCGAGGCGTTGGCGATGGCGGGGCAGTTGTCGCACGCGTCGCCCTTGCCGTCGCCGTCACCGTCGAGCTGGTTCGCGTTGAACACCGAGAGGCAGTTGTCGGTGACGTTGGGCACGCCGTCGTTGTCGGCGTCGGTGTCGCAGGCGTCTCCGAGGCCGTCGTTGTCGGCGTCGGCCTGCGTGGGGTTGGCGACGTTGAGGCAGTTGTCGCAGGCGTCGCCGCGGCCGTCGCGATCGGTGTCGGTCTGCGTCTGGTTGGGCGTCAGCGGGCAGGTGTCGCACGCGTCACCGAAGCCGTCGGAGTCGCTGTCGGTCTGCACCACGTTGCTGATCAGCGGGCAGGTGTCGCAGGGGTCGGCCACGCCGTCGGCGTCAGGGTCGATCTGGCTGGCGACGCACTCGGTGCCATCGCCGGCGGCGTTGCACGCGAGGATGCCGCAGCCGGGGCCGCTGAGCGTGCAGCGCGCGCCAAGACCGGCCACGTCGGGCAAGCCACAGGCGTTGCAGTTGTTGCGGTTGGGGCCGCCGCACACCGAGTCGGTGCCCGCCATGTTGCAGGCCAGCGCGCCCGCGCAGCCGCCGGTGGTGCACGAGGTGCCGAGCGAAGGCACCTCGGACGCGCCGCACACGCCGCAGTTGTTCTTCGTCATCGAGAAGCACACCGGCGTGGTGCCGGCGTCGGGGCAGGCCAGCGTGCCCGCGCACCCGTTCGCGCCCACGCACGCGGTGTTGAGGCCGAGCACGTCAGGCAGGTTGCACTGGCCGCAGTTGTTGAGGTGGCCGCCGCTGCAGGTCACCGACTCGCGGCCCACGCAGGTGAACGTGCCGCACGGCAGGCAGGGGTCGCCGGGCGCGTGCTCGAGCGGCGTGCAGCCCCCGCACTCGTTGGTCACGCCCTCGTCGACCTGGCCGTTGCAGTCGTTGTCGTCGCCGTCACAGAGCTCGGGAGCGGGCGTCACTTCGCCTTCGCAGGTGCCGAGCTTGCCGGCCGCCATGCAGAGCGCGGTGCCCTTGCGACACCCGCCGATGCCCTCGGTGCCCGGCGCGCCGGAGTAGCAGCTGTACATGCGGCCGGGCTCACACTCGTTGGCCGACGTCGAACCGCAGGCGCTGATCAGCGCGAAGACGAACAGAAGCGAAGGCAGCGCACGAGACATCGAGCGCGATGATCAGCCGCGGTCCTCAGCGGCGCAAGTCGCGGGCCTGTCACGACGGCAAGCGCAGGTCCTGTAGCAGCCTGATCAACCCGTCGAGCGTCGGGGCCTCGAGGACGATGGGGCCGGTGGGCTCGCTGAGCCGCTCGGCGTCTTCAGGCATGAAGCGTCCCGTCTTCGCCAGGTGCGCGTCGGCCTTCTCTTGCGTCAGCGCGAGTCGTCGCACCCGAAACACTCCGTCTTGCGCCACGACGGCGTAGGTGAAGTGGGGGGCGCCGAAGCGCACCTCGTGCTGGTGCAGGTTCGCGGCGCGGAGCCTCCTGACCAGGTGCTCCATCGGTTCCGGCGCTCGTGGTGCCATCAGCGGACCTTCGCGCAAAATCAGGGTAGGCAGAGGTATGCCGATGAAGGCTCCTTATTATTGTGCGCTGCTGTTGCTCGGTTGTGGCCCGACGATGGGGCCGGTCAGCACGAGCGAGACGTTCGGCGACGTGCACGCGGGCAGCTACCACCTGGGCCCGGTGGACTGGGCGCAGACGCAGTGGACCAACTCCTGCGCGCCCTACCCCGCGGCGGTGCAGCAGCTCGAGGGCCAGTACCTCGCCGGCGTCGACAACTCGCTCAACGGCGACGGCAGCCTGTGCGACGCGTGCGCGCTGGTGACGACGCGGCTGGGCAAGTCGCTGCTGGTGCGCATCATCACCACCGGCGTCTCGAAGTCCGCGGGCGACATGGACCTGAGCCCCGAGGCGTACGCGCAGCTCCACGAAGAAGATCCGCAAGGCACCTCGTCGAACCCGCGCCCCATGACGTGGCAGCTCGCGAAGTGCGCGGGCGCGACGAAGGTGTACCTCCAGTTCCAGACGCAGGCCAACGTGGACTGGACGAGCTTCTGGGTGCGTAACGCGCGGCTGCCGCTGGCGAAGGTCGAGGTGAAGAGCGCGAAGCACTCCAGCTTCACGGCGCTGCGACGCCAGAACGACGGCACGTGGAACGACGATCGCGGCTTCGGCGCCGGCCCCTTCACGTTGCAGCTCACGAGCACCGGGGGCGCCACCATCACCCAACAGTTCGACGCGTTCTCGCCCGGGCAGCTGCTCGAGACGACGCTGCAGTTCGAGTGACGCTCAGCCGCGCGCGACCACCCGGCGATCGGCCACCACCGCCACCGCGACGAGCGCCGCGCCGATCACCACGTGCAGCACGTCGTCCGCGCGCTTCCACAAGAAGAGCGAACGAGGCCACAGGTCGGCCACGCTGGCGATCGCCTGATAGAGGTCGATCAGCCCGAACCCGAGGTTGAACGCCCTCACCGCGCTCAGGTTCCCTGAAGCCACGCACGCCAACCCCACCGCTCCGAAGACGAGGTGGAACACGTTGTAGGGTGCCGCGCCGCTGGTGAGCGCCAGCGAGTCAGGCAAGACGAAGCCCAGCACACCGACCACCAGCAGCACGGGGGCAAACAGGCGCAACACGACCACATTCACGGGCTGGCTCATCAGGTGGCCACTCTACGTGGGCCGCCCGCGAACGGTTTTCGGAACCCCGGTGCGCGCGTGGTGTCGGGGCCCTCATGGCACGTGCACTGCGGGTCGCCCTCATTCAGTCGGGTCGCATCGTCGAAGACCGCACCTTCACCGGCCACGCGAAGATCACCCTCGGCTCCGACGAGCGCTGCACCTTCCTCGTACCGCTCGCGGGGCTGCCGTCGAGCACCCCGCTCTTCGAGCTCGGCAGACACGGCGCGCACCTGCTCTTCGACGACCGGCGCGAAGGCCGCGTGGCGCTCGAGGGCGCCGAAGCGCCGCTGGCTTCGCTCACCGCGCGCGCCGAGAAGCGTGGCGCCCTGCTCGCGCTGCCGCTGACCGAGACCGCGAAGGGCCGGCTCACGCTCGGAGAGGTCTCCGTGCTCTTTCAGTTCGTCGAGCCGCCGAAGACGCCGGTGCCGGCGCCGCTGCCGAAGGGCGCGAAGGGCCTCGTCGGTCAGCTCGATCGCTCGTTCATGGTGGTGCTCGGGCTCTCGCTCGCCGCGCACTTCGCCGGCGCCGGGTGGATCTCCGCGCAGCCCGCCGTCGTCGAGCCCGACCTGGCGATCGAAGACTTCCAGCCCGATCGCTTCGCGCGCGCGATGGTGCCGCCGCGTCAGCCGGAAGTGACGAAGCCGCCCGAGGACCTCACGAAGCCGGCCAGCCCGACCGACGCGCCGAAGCAGGTCGCCGCGCGCCCCCGCGTCGCGCCGAGCGCCGCCAGCGTGAAGGAGCGCGTCCGCGGCATGGGCGTGCTGGGCATCATCGGCTCGAAGGGCAACGGCGAGAGCGGCCTCGGCGATCTCCTCAAGGACAGCGGCGTCAACGACGTCACCGCGGCGCTGCGTGGGGCGAGCAACGGCCTCTCGGTCGCCACCGTCGACGACGCGACGGCCGGCCGCCGCAAGTGTGCAGACCAGGGCGTCACCACCACCATCGAGACCATCGGCACCGAGGGCGTGCAGCAGGTCGAGCTCGGCGAGAAGGGCGTGGCGACGGTCACCGGCCGCGTGCAGAGCGAAGCGGTGCAGCTCGACACACCCGACATCGACGAGCGCGCCCTCACCCGCTGGCTCAACCAGCGCAAGCCCGCGGTGCAGAGCTGCTACGAGCGCGAGCTCAAGCGCACGCCGACGCTGCAGGGGCGCATGGTGATCCGCTTCGCCGTCGACAGCCGCGGCCGGGTGGCGCGCGTGGGCTTCGAAGACGACACCCTGCACAACGTCGCCGTGCAGCAGTGCATCAGCACCGTGATGCGCGCGTGGGTGCTGCCCTTCCAGCCCGAAGAGGAGGTGCCCGTCGCCCTGCCCTTCATCTTCACTGCGGGGCGCTGACGGGCGCCTTGCGCGCGAGCGTCCACTTCAGCACCGGCGGCGTGACCATCGTGGTGACGATCACCATCACCACCACCGCCGAGAAGATCTGCGGGTCCACCACGCGCTCGCCCTTCACCGTGAGCTGACTGCCGATGCTGGCGAAGATGAGGCCCACCTCGCCGCGCGGCACCATGCCCACGCCGATGCTCAGCCGATCGAGCCCCTTGCCCAACGCGCCGAAGCCCGCGACGAGCTTGCCGGCCACCGCGATCACGCACAGCGCCGCCGCCAGCGACAACACGCCGGGCGCCGCGAACGACTGGAGATCGGTGCGCATGCCCATCAGCACGAAGAACACCGGCACCAGGAAGTACGAGATGGGGTTCACCAGCTCTTCGAGGGTGTGCTGTTCCTTGTCCTTGAAGTCCTTGAAGTGCACGTCTTCGAGGATCAGGCCGGCCGCGAACGCCCCGACGATCGGCGCCAACCCGATGGAGTCGGCCAGCCACGCCAGCCCGAAGCAGAAGCCCAGGCCGAACGCGAGCAGCACCATGCGCGCCTTGAGCAGCGACGCGAGGTGGAACATGCGCGGCGAGAGCCACAGGCCGATGACCAACGAGCCGACGAGGAAGGCCACCGCCTTGAAGAGGGTGAGCGCGACCTCCGAGAGCGCGAGCTCGGTGCCCTGATCGGCCGCGCCGATGATGCCCGTCACCACCGCGAGGATGACCAGACCCAGCACGTCGTCGATGACCGCCGCGCCGAGGATGATGCGCGACTCGGGGAGCTGGCTCTTGCCGAGATCCTTCAGCACCCGCGCGGTGATGCCCACGCTGGTCGCCGTCAGCGTCGCGCCGATGAAGAGCGCCACGTAGACCGAGTGCGCCGGCAGCAGCGCGCGCGTCACGACGTACCCGAGCACGAACGGGGTGACCACGCCGATCACCGCCACCAGCAGCGCCGACACGCCGACCTTCATCATCTGCCCCACCGTGCTCTCGAGACCGACCTCGAAGAGCAGGATGATCACGCCGACGCGCGAGAACATGTCGATGAAGGCGTTGGTGGCGATGGGCTCGAAGAGCTGCAGCCCCAGCAACGAGACGTTGCCCAGCACCACGCCCACCAGCAGCTCGCCCAGCACCGCCGGCTGGTGGACGCGGGTGGCGAGATCGCCGCCGAACTTCGCGGCCACGAGGATGACGGCGAGCGCGAGCACCACCGGCGCCGCGGGGTCACCGTGACCCGAGCCGCTGGCGAGCACCGGCATGGTGCTCACCGCGCACGCCACGGCCAGCAGACGGGTCAGGAGCTTCGAGGAAGGCACCGCCGCCACTGATCCGGTCGTCATTTCAACCCGAGCTGCTGCGCGAGAAAGGTGAACGCCATCGCCTTCATCTGCGCGCGCTGCTCGTTGTTCGCCGCGCCGCCGTGCCCGCCCTCGATGTTCTCGTAATAGAGGACGTCGGAGCCCTGCTCGAGGAGCCGCGCCACCATCTTGCGCGCGTGGCCGGGGTGCACGCGATCGTCGCGGGTGGACGTGGTGAAGAACGTGCGCGGGTACTTCAGGCCCTTCTTCACGTTCTGGTACGGGCTGAACTGCCTGAGGGCGGACCACTCGTCGGGCTTCTCGGGATCGCCGTACTCCGCCATCCACGACGCGCCGGCGAGCAGCAGGTGGTAGCGCTTCATGTCGAGCAGCGGCACCTGGCAGACGATGGCGCCGAACAGCTCCGGGCGCTGGGTGAGCATCACGCCCATCAGCAGGCCGCCGTTGCTGCCGCCGAGAATGCCGAGCCTCGGAGCCGAAGTGACCTTGCGCGCGAGGAGGTCTTCCGCGATGGCCGCGAAGTCGTCGTAGGCCCGCTGGCGGTGCTTCTTCAGCGCAGTCTGGTGCCACGCCGGGCCGTACTCACCACCTCCGCGGATGTTGGCCAGCACGTACACGCCGCCCTTCTCGAGCCAGCCCGCCCCCACCGCCGGGTCGTAGTCGGGCGTGAGCGAGATCTCGAAGCCGCCGTAGCCCTCGAGCAGCGTGGGCGCGGTGCCGTCGAGCACCAGCCCCTTGAGGGAGACCTGGAAGTACGGAACGCGCGTGCCGTCCTTCGAGGTCGCGAAGTGCTGCGTCACCTCGAGGCCGTCGGCGTTGAAGAAGGCGGGCTCGGTCTTGAGCACCTCGCGCTTCGCCTTGCCCAGCGAGCCGAGTGAGAGCGTGGCGGGCGTGGTGAGGGTCGAGTCCCAGAAGAAGTAGTCGTCGCTGGTGTCCTTGTCCCATTCGCGGATGGAGAAGGTGCCCACCGCGGGCGTCTCGAGCTTCTTCTGCTCCCAGCCCTTCTTGCCGCGCGTGGCGACGAAGACGACGCTCTTCACGTCTTCGAGCGTGCCGATGAACAGCGCCGTCTTCGTACCCACGAAGTACTCGAGCGAGGTGTTGGGCTTCGGCTCGAAGAGCACGGTGAAGTCGCGCGTGCCGCGCTTGAGGCTGTCGAGCGAGGTCGTGAGCAGCGAGCCGGCCTTGTAGACGTTCTCGTTGATCACCCAGTCGCTGCGCAGCCGCAAGAAGGCCTGGTCGTTCCACGCGCTGACGATGGCGTCGTCGGGCTTGTCGATCTTCACCTGCTTCTCGCCCTCGCGCAGCCAGGCCTCGTCGCTGAAGAAGGTCTTGCCGCGCACCAGCCAGTCGCGGGTCTTGCCGTGGTCGAACTCGCGGAAGCCCGACACGCTCACGTCGCTCTGCTCACCCTCGAGCACCAGCGTCGCGGCGGTCAGCGGCGTGCCGCGCTTCCATTCCTTCACCAGCCGCGGGTAGCCCGAGTCGGTGAGCGTGCCGGGGCCGAAGTCGGTGCCGACGTAGACGGTGTCGCGGTCCTTCCAGCTGACCTCCGACTTCGCCTCGGGCAACGCGAAGCCGCCGGCGACGAAGGCCCTGGTGAGCACGTCGAACTCGCGCACCACCACCGCATCCGAGCCGCCGGGCGACAGGTTGATCAGGCACCGCTCGTACTTCGGAGGCAGACACTGGGCCCCGTGCCACACCCAGCGCTGCTGCTCACTCGCGGAGAGCGCGTCGAGATCGAGCACCAGCTCCCAGGCGGGCGCGGGCTTCTTGAACTCTGAGAGCGTCGTGCGGCGCCACAGCCCGTGCGGGTGCGTCTCGTCCTTCCAGAAGTTGTAGAGCCACTTGCCCATCACCACCGGCGAGGGAATGCGATCCTTCGAGTCGTAGATGGCGCGGAGCCGCGCGCGCAGCGCGGTGAAGCCCGGCGCCGCTTCGAGTTCCTTCTGCGAGGTGGCGTTGCGTTCGCGCACCCAGCCCAGCGGCTTGTCGCCGGTGACGTCCTCGAGCCAGAGCCACGGATCTTCCTCGACCATCGGCGGCGGCTTCACCGCTTCGACCACCGGCGCGGGCGTCGCAGCGGGAGGCGGCGTCGGCGTGGCTGACTGCGACGAGGTGCAGGCGACCAGACTCAGCGCGGCGAAGAGGAGCGGTCTTCTCATGGGCGCGCACCTTAGCGATGCGCCCCCGCTCACGCCCGGTGGAACGTCGCCGCGAGGTGCGGCTTCTCGCGCTGCGCGTCGAGCAGCGTCAGCGAGGATCCGGTGCGCTCGAGCACGAGGTGCGCGGGGAGGAGCACCGGCAGCTTGAACTGCGCGTCGAGCGTGCAGGCGCCCGAGAGCTCGAGCTCGGCGGCACAGCGCGCCAGCGACCACATGCCGTGCGCGATGGCGCGCGGGAAGCCGAAGAGCTTCGCGGTGAGATCGCTGACGTGAATGGGGTTCAGGTCGCCCGCCAGCCGGCCGTAGCGACGACCGAGGCCCGCGGGCGCGTCGAACTCGAAGGTGCGCTCGGGGGCCGGTCGCGGCTCACGGACGACGGCGGTCTTCGGCCCCTGGCGCTGCTTGCGCGCGAGGAAGGTCGAGACTTCGCGCCACGGCACGTCGGCGCCGACGCGGAGCTCGGTGTGCAGCTCGAACTCCTGACCGCGCTCGGTCTCGCGGTGGCCCTCGAGCGTGGCGACGAACGAGCCCTCGAGTGAGGTGGGCAGGCTCGCGCGCTGCTCGATGCGGTTGGAGAGGTGCACCAGCCCCAGCAGCTTCACCGGGAAGTCCGGCGAGGTGAGCATCGAGAGGTGCAGCCCGCTCGCGAGGACATGCGGGTAGGTGAGCGGCACCTCGTCGCGTCGCCAGCCCGTCACCGCGCGGTACTGGGCGAGGTGCCCGGGGTCGATGCGCACCGGCGCGAGCGAGCCCTCGAGGCGGGGCACCGAGCGTCCTTCGGGGACGTACTTCGGCTTCCGCGCCAGCAGCGCCCTGACGTACAGGCCGCCCAGCGACGGCTGCGAGGTGAGCTTCATGCGGCGGTTGTAGCTGGAGAAGGCATACTCGGCCCGTGAAGCGTGTCCTCCTGGTCTTGCTCGTCCTCGCGCTGCTCGCCGCTCTCGGCGTCGGCGGCTTCGTCTTCCGGCTCCACTCGCAGGCGACCGCTCCCGGCCCGGGCGGGGAAGACGTCGAGCTCGAGGTGCCGAAGGGCGCCAACGCGCGCAGCGTCGGCGTGCTGCTCGAGAAGCAGGGCCTCGTGCCCGACACCACCGTCTTCCGCTACGTGGTCTGGAAGCGCGGCGGGCTCTCGCTGAAGGCCGGCAAGTTCAAGCTCTCGCGCGCGCTCTCGCCGATGGAGCTGGCCGCTGCGCTCGAGAAGCCGCCGCTCGCGGAAGACGAGCCCTTCGTGGTGGTCGAGGGCTGGCGCATTCGTGATGTCGACGAGGCGCTGGCCGCCGCGGGCCGTGCCGACGCTGGCGCGTACATCAAGGCCGCGTCGTCACGGCAGGGCTACAGCGCGCCCTTCACGCTCCCCGATGGTGTGCTCGAGGGCTACCTCTACCCGGAGACGTACATGCTGCCGAAGGGCCGCATCGATCCGCGCGTGCTGGTGCAGAAGCAGCTCGATCAGTTCGCCGCGCGCGTGTTCACGCCGCTCGAGGCGGAGGTGAAGGGGTACAAGCGCTCGCTCCACGAGCTGGTGACGATGGCCTCGATGCTCGAGCGCGAAGAGCCGACCCCGTCGAACCGGCCGATCGTCGCGGGCATTCTGTGGAAGCGCATCGACCTCGGCTACCCGCTCGGCGTCGACGCGACCAGCCGCTACGAGCTCGCGGAGTGGAACGATCGCGCCGCCTTCCTCGTGAAGCTGCGCGATCAGCGCGACCCGTACAACACGCGCCACAAGAAGGGCCTGCCGCCGACGCCGATCGGAGCGCCGACCTACGCGTCGTTCGAAGCGGCGCTCAAGCCCACGGCGAGTGACTTCCTGTACTACCTGCACGACGCGCAGAAGCAGCTCCACCCGTCGCGCAACGCGGAAGAGCACGAGGCGCTGCGCAAGAAGTACGACGTCTACTGAGCGCCGAAGCGCACCGGCACCGAGAAGCAGCGGCTCGCGGCCTCGAGTGGAAACGGCGCCGCCCCTTCGATGACACAGCCCTGCGCGGCGGCGTCGAGCAGCGCGGCGCCGCTCGAGTGTTTCACCTCGCTCGACACCGTCCCGCCGTGCGCGTCGGTGCAGAAGCCGACCTCGACCGTGCCGCGCTGGCGGAATCTCCGCGCGGCGGCCGGGTAGCAGCGCTCGGCCAGGGCGGCGAGGCGGGCGTAGACCATGTCGCTCGCGCGATCGGGTGAGGCGGTCGAGCCGCCCGTCCCTGAACCCGATGCGGTCGGTGAACCCGGTGCGGTCGGTGAACCCGGTGCGGTCGGTGAACCCGATGCGGTCGGTGAACCTGATGCGGTCGGTGAACCCGATGCGGTCGGCGAGCCTGACGTGGCCGCTACAGCTGAGGTCGCTGCGCGCAATGAGTCCGACGCCGTCGTGGAGTCCGGCGCCCTCGCTGAGTCCAGAGCAGTCGTAGAGCCCGATGCGATCGCGGAGCCCGGTGCTGTCGAAGCGCTCGGCGCAGCGCCCGATGCCGTCGCAGCGCCTGGTGCCGACGTCGCGCCCAATGCCGCCGCCGCACCCGACGCGCCCAGCTCAGCACGCTCGACAGGAGCAGCCGCCACCCCCGTCCGCGAACGAACCACCGCAGCCGCGCGCGGTGCCTCCACGCTCGGAGCCCCCCGCCGCGACGTCAGCGACACCCGCGTGAAGACCGCCGGCGCCTGCACCGCGACACTCACCGGCGAGACCGCACGCGACACGCCCCACAACATCGGCGCGACGAGCAACGCGTGCACCCCGACCGATCCCGCGAGCGCCCAGCCCCACGGCTTCATGGCGCTTCCCACCGCGGCACGTACGCCGCGTCGGCGGGCGTCGCGAGGTGCATCGGAATGCCGAACAGCGACGTCAGCCGCTCGGGGGTCAGCACCTCCGCCACCGGCCCCTGCGCGACCACCGCACCGTCTTTGAGCAGCAGCGCATGCGTGGCGACGTGCACCGCGAGGTTCACGTCATGCAGCACCGCGAGCACACCCAGCCCCGTCGACAGCCGCTGCTTCACCACGCGCAGCGTCTCGACCTGGTGGCGCACGTCGAGGAACGCAGTCGGCTCGTCGAGCACCAACAGCTTCGGCGCCTGCACCAGCGCGCGGGCCAGCCACACACGGCGACGCTCGCCTCCCGACACCTCGGACAGCGGCCGCGAGGCGAGGTGCTCGACGCCCAGCTCACGCATCACCTCGCGCGCCTTCGCCTCGTCGCTCGCGCCGGGCACGCCCCACGCCGAGAGGTGCGGCGCGCGGCCCATCAACGCCAGCTCGAGGCCGGTGAAGGCGGTGTCGTCGTCGGTGGTCTGCGGCACCCACGCAGCGACCCGCGCCAGCTCGCGCGCCGACGTGCCAGGCACCGGGAACTCGCACACCCGCACCGTGCCCGCGCTCGGCGTCACCAGCCCCATCACCGCGCGCACCAGCGTCGACTTGCCGGCGCCGTTGGGCCCGAGCACCACCCACGCCTCGCCGGGCTTCACCTCCAGCGACACGTCTCGCACCACCGGCGTCTTGCCGTAGCCCGCGGACACCGACTGGAGCTCGAGGAGCGTCACGGCCACTCCCCTACTGGATCGTCACTGTTGTTTCGAGAGGGCCAGCTTCACCTGCTCGTGCAGGTCTTCGACCTTGCGCACGAACCCGGGATCTTCGCCCTTCTCGGCAACGTCGCTCTCGAGCTTCGACAGCTGGAGCCGGAACTTCCGCTGCACCGCTTCGTCGACGAGCTTCTCGAAGTCCTGCTGCAGCGAGCGCAGCGCGAACTCACCCGGTGTGCCGGTGGCAGCGGGCGCGGCCTTCTTCGGCGCCTGCGCTGGCTTCTTCGGCGCGTCCTTCTTCACGTCGGGCGCCACGTCGTCGGGCGGCGTCTCAGGCTCCGGCGCGGGCGCGGGCGTGGGGTCGGCGACCTTCTCTTCCACCGGCGCTTCCGGGGTGGCCGCTTCCTGCGCGGTGGCCTCCTCGGCAGCCTTCGCCTTCTGCGCGTCGCTGTACACGTCCCACGCGATGAAGCCGCCGACGGCCGCGATGGCCAGCGCGGGGATCACGAACCACACCCAGTTCACGCCCGCCTTCTTCTTCTCGGGCGCCGCGTCAGGCGGCACGTCGGCCACCGGGTTGCGGATGATCATCGTGTCGGTGCGCTGCGGCGCGGGCGGCGGGCGCGAGGCCTTCAGCGGCTTCGTCTCCTTCGCGGCAGCCTTCGGCTTGTCAGCGCCGGGCTTCGGCCTGGGCGTGACCTTCTTGGTGACCGGAAAGTCGACCTTCGGCTGGGCCTTCGACGCGCGCGGCGGCGGACCGCCACCCTGCACGGGGATCTCCAGCTCGGTGCGCACCGCCTCGGAAGGCAGGCCGTCGATGACGATCGACGGGAGCGGCTCGGGCTCGGCGATGGCGGGCGTCGCGGCTTCGGTCGACTCTTGATCGAAGCTCTTGGCGAGCACCCGCGCACGAATGGGCGCCGGAGCGGGAGCCGCAGGCGCGTCGGGCCGCGAGAGGATCGACGGCATCGTCTCGCGCTCGTGATCGGTGCCCTTCTTCGACGACGCCACCGAGCCCCCGCTCTTGCGCGTCGGCGCGAACGACAGCGCCTCGGGCTGCAGCGCAGTGAGCCGGTTGGCCGCGGGCGTCTCGTCGTCGAGCTCGATGGTGCGCGCGGCGGACGCGGCGATCTCCGCCTCGGCCTCCAGCAGCGGCAGCGTCACCGCGGGCGTCGCCAGCGGCGTGGGCCGGCCAGCGGCGGCGGCGAAGGGCGACATCATGTTGTCGGCGGTCTCTTCCGACGCGCTCTCTTGCGGCGGCTCGTCGTCGGGCTGGAGCGCGCGGGCCTGCTCCTTGACGGTGGCGAGCATGCGGCGCTCGGCCTGGTACTCGGCGGCGAACGCGTCGCGCATGAAGCGCGAGGCAGTCTCGGCGCCGGCGAGCGGGTCGATGTCCTGGAGAATGCCCTGCAACTTCCCGCGGAACTCCTCGGCGCTCTGGAAGCGCTGCGCCGGGTCGACCGCGAGCGCCTTCGCCACCACGTCCGACAGCGCCATCGGGCACAGCGGCTCGACGGTGTTGAGCGGCGGAATCTGCGGGTTCGCCACGCGCGCCATCAGCTCACCGGGCGGCACGTCGTCGAAGGGGTTCTTGCCCGTCACCAGCTCCCACAGGCACAGGCCCGCGGCGTACAGGTCGCTGCGCCGATCGACCGCCTTGTGGCGCGCCTGCTCGGGCGACATGTACATGAACTTGCCGAGCACGATGCTGGGGTTGGTCTTCGCCAGCGACATCGTCGACTTCGCGAGCCCGAAGTCGATGACCTTCACCTCGCCCTCGTAGCTGATGAGCACGTTCTGCGGGCTCACGTCGCGGTGCACGAGGTTCAGGTCGCTGTCGTCGTCGGCGCGCTTGCGGTGCGCGTAGGCGAGCGCGTCGAGCACCCGCGTCATCACCATCAGCACGAACGAGAGCGGCAGCGGCAGGTTGCGCTCCCGCATGCGCGAGAGCACGCGGCGCAGGTCCTTGCCGTCGATGAACTCCAGCGAGATCCACGGCGAGCCGTCCTGCACGCCCATGTCGAGCACCTGGGCGATGTTGCCGTGCGACAGCTTCACCAGCGTGCGGGCCTCGTCGACGAAGCGGCTGACGAAGTCCTGGTCCTGCGTGAGGTGCGGGAGGATCTTCTTGATGACGCACAGCTTGTCGAAGCCGTGCGCGCCCTGGAGCTGCGCCAGGAAGATCTCCCCCATGCCGCCGGTGCTCAGGGGCATGAGAAGGGTGTACCTCCCAAAAGGCTGGGGCTTGAACGGCCTCAAACGCTGGCTGGTCTGGCCCTGGCTCATGGGACGAAAGGTGCGCGGATTGAACACTGGAATGAGGCGCACCGCACCAAGCAACATTGTCGGCGCGCGCACGAATCAGGTTGCGCGGTGGTTCAGCTCCCCGCCCAGGTGATGCGGAAGGTGCCGCCCTGGCTGTCGTGCGACACCATGCGCACGCTGACGTCTTTGGCGCCGGCCAGCTCGAGCCCGCGAGACAAGATGCCGATGTACCAGCCGGGCATGGTCACCACGTTGATCCACAGGTCGTACTCGGTGGGCCCCAGCGGGGTGAGCCGGGTGTCGGAGTAGTTGTTGCCGGTGCGGAACTGGCGCGTCACGCGCTCCAGGGTGCGGCGCGGCCCGATGAGGCGAATCATCGCCAGCATCGCGCGGCCGACCATCGTCTCGCCGTACGCGTCCATGAAGCCGCGGCCGACCTGGGTGATGGCGTCGTCGACCGACAGCCCGGGGTACAGCTCACGGCCGACGAAGTTCACCACCGACACGAAGGTCTCGGCCGGGTAGGCCGGCAGCAGCTTGCCCGCCGGGTCGACCCCGCGCTCCTTGAGGCCGGCGGCGAGCCGGGGCGAAAGTTTGCCCCCGCTCACCGAGCGCAGGAGCCCCTCGAACGTCTGCGAAAAAATCAGCCTCTCTGCCATCACCCCTCGTCGGTGGCATTGTTAGCCCGATGCCCTCGCCCGTGCACCAGGACCTGATCGCCGCGAGGACCCCATGACGCTGCGGGAGGCAGTGACCCAGAAGTGGGAAGGGTGGCTCCACCCGGCGCTGCTGGCGTCGCCCGAGCGGCGGCGCGCGGCGCAGATCATCAGCCTCGCGGCGCTCTTCGCGCTCGTCTTCGTGCTGGCGCAGATCGTCATCTTGCTGCTCACCGGGCGGCCGCAGCGCGCGCCGGCGCTGCTCTTCCTGCTGGCCCCGCTGTCGTGCCTGGCGCTCCTGCGGCTGCGCCCGCGCCCCGACGCCGCCGGGCACGTGCTGCTGGCGGCCTCGACCGCGCTGATCTCGGTGGCGCTGGCCGGAGAAGATCAGCTCTACCCGGGCACGCTGGCGTGGCTGGGCGTCATCTGCGCGACGGCGATCATGACCCTCGGCGCACGGGTGGGCCTGGCGTGGCTGGCCATCGACGCGGTGCTGGTGGTGACCATCGAGGTGCTGCGGCTCAACGGCGTGCTCACCCCGTGGCTGGTGCCCAACGCGACGCTCACCGCGCTGCGCGGGGTGGGCCTGACGCTGGCGTTCATCGTGCTGGCGTTGATCTTCGAGCGCACCCGGCGGCAGGCGGTCGCCGAGGCCGAGCGGCTGACGCGCAGCAAGTCGAACTTCCTCGCCAACGTCTCGCACGAGCTGCGCACGCCGATGAACGGGGTGCTGGGGCTGACCGAGTTGCTGCTGCGCTCCGAGCTCGCCGCCCCGCAGCGCGAGCAGCTCGAGCTGTTGCAGCGCAGCGGCCGTTCCCTGGTGGTGCTGCTCAACGACCTGCTCGACATGTCGAAGGTCGAGGCGGGCAAGATGCAGCTCGACCCGGTCGACTTCGACCTGCGCGCGCTGCTCGACGATCTCCTCGCGCTGCACGGGCCGCTGGCGCAGGCCCGCGGCCTCGACTTCCACTTCGTCGCCCCGACCACCCTGCCCGGCGCCGTGCGCGGCGACGCGATGCGCCTGCGGCAGGTGCTCACCAACCTCATCAGCAACGCCATCAAGTTCACCGCGAAGGGCAGCGTGACGCTGACGCTCGAGCTGCACGGCGAGCGCTACGACTTCAGCGTGCGCGACACCGGCATCGGCATCGCCAAAGAGTCGTTGCCCCGGCTGTTCTCGGCCTTCGCCCAGGCCGATGCGGGCACCACGCGCCGCTACGGGGGTACGGGCCTGGGGCTGGCGCTGAGCCGCGAGCTGGTGAGCCTGATGGGCGGCGCCCTGCAGGTCGAGAGCGAGCTGGGCGTCGGCACCACCCTGCGCTTCTCGGTGGTGCTGCCCACCTCACACGCGGTGCTGGTGGAGACCGAGCCGACCGAGGCCGACCTGCCCAGCGCGCCGTCACTGCCGGTGCTGGTGGTGGACGACAACCCCATCAACCTGCGCGTGGCGTGCGGGCTGGTCGAGAAGGCCGGCTACCGCACCCTCACTGCGCGCGACGGGGCGGAGGCGCTGGCGGCGGTGCAGCGCGAGCCGGTGGGCCTGGTGCTGATGGACTGCCACATGCCGGTGATGGACGGCTTCGAGGCCACCGAGAAGATCCGCTCGCTCGACGGCGACGTGGCGCTGGTGCCGATCATCGCGCTGACCGCCTCGGCGATGCCCGAGGAGCTCGAGCGGTGCCGGCAGGCGGGCATGAACGACTGCCTCATCAAGCCGGTCACCTTCGAGCAGCTCAACCGCACGCTGCGCCAGGTGCGCGCGATGCACGAGCTGATGAACCCGCTCACATGAAGTCGTCGCAGGGCGTGCCGAGGCGCTGACCGGAATACGGCCCGAGGTCCATGTAGATGAGGCGGCCGGTGTCGAAGCGCGAGAGATCGACCTCCACCAGCGGGGTGGTGGTCTTGCCCTGCACCCACTTGCCCTCGAGCTTGCCTTCGGGCCCGGTGATGAGGCGGAGGTTGCCGTTCTTCGTCGCGAGGATCAGGCCCTGCGAGTCGTCGACGATGTTCTTGAGCGGGAGCTGCTTCATCGCGCCCTTGAGCCCGGCGAAGACGCGGAAGTCGCGGCGGTCCGACGGGTCCTTCGAGCGGAAGCGATCGACGAGGTAGTACACGCCGGTGTCGTCGCGGAGCAGCTTCTCGGCCTGGCGGGTCCACAGCGGGCCGACGAACGAGGCGGCGGCGAGCAGCTTCTTCGCGTCTTCGGCCGGCACCGCGGTGAGCGGGGTGGTCTTCTTCGCGCAGGTGACCGAGTACTTCTTGCCGCTGTCAGCCATGTCGATGCTCGCCGGGCCGGTGTCACCGAAGCGCACGCGGGGGTCCCACATCACGACGTTCCACGACTCGGTGCCGCTCGAGCCGCCGCCGATGCTGGGGGCGCGGGCGAAGGTCTTGCCGTCACCCGAGACGAAGACGTTCTCGCTGACCGGGTTGCTGCCGTCGACGGCGACGTAGTGCTGCTTGCCGTCGGTGAGCAGCAGCAGCTTGTCGCGAAAAGCCGAGACGTCGACGACTTCGGGCTTGGCCTGCGCGAGCGAAAGAGCGACGAGGGCGGTCGTGAGCATGGTCATGATGGACGCACAATCTGCTGTGAACGGTTCCCGAACTCCAGCGTCGCCGGGCGTGTATGGTGCCCGCCGCCATGACTGAAGCCGCCTCGCCCCTCGCCGTGGGCGTCGTCATCGCCGAGACCTACGAGATCGAACGCCAGCTCGGCCAGGGCGGCATGGGCGAAGTCTGGCTCGCGCGTCACCTGCGGCTCGCCGGCAAGCAGGTGGCGATCAAGGTGCTGCACGTCGATCGCCAGTTGCCGCAGGAAGCGGTGGCGCGGTTCAAGCGCGAGGCCGAGATCGCCGCGCGCCTCGAGCACCCCAACATCGTGCAGGTGCTCGACTTCAACACCCTGCCCACCGGCCAGCCGTACCTGGTGATGGAGTTCCTCAAGGGGCAGAGCCTCGCGGCCCGCACCCGCGGCAAGGTGCTCGCGCTCGAGCAGCTGTCGATCATCATGCGGCAGGTCGGCGCGGCGTTGCAGGCGGCGCACCGGGCCGGCGTGGTGCACCGCGACCTCAAGCCCGAGAACATCTTCCTCGTGCCCACCGCGCTGGGCGACCAGGTCAAGGTGCTCGACTTCGGCATCAGCAAGCTGCGCGACTCGAACACCGTGCAGACCACCGACTCGGTGTTGATCGGCACGCCGCTGTACATGTCGCCCGAGCAGGCGCTGGGCAACAACCGCGACGTCACCCCGCAGAGCGACCTCTTCTCGCTGGGCAGCATCAGCTACGAGCTGCTCACCGGCCAGGCGCCCTTCTTCGCCGACAACATCGCCAAGGTCGTCTTCCGCATCGCGTACGAGAAGCACCCGCCGCTGGCGCAGGCGCGGCCCGATCTCCCCGCGCCGGTGGTCGCCGCCGTCGAGCGCGCGCTCGAGAAGGAACGCGAGCGGCGCACGCCCGACATCGAGACCTTCGTGCAGGAGCTGACCGGCCAGCCGCTGGTCGACGTGGCGCAGGACGAGAGTAGCGGGGTCTACACGCCCGGCTCGCCCGTCACCGACTCGATGGCCTCGGGAGAGACCCGCGCGCCGAGTGGAGCTCGACCGCTGGCCACCCCGGCCTCGGTCACCCCGCCCGCCCCGGTGGCGAGCTCGCCGGTCGAGACCGCGCGCACGGTGTCGGGGCGCACGGTGATGGTGGCGATGCTGGTCGCCACGCTGGTCGTCGCAGGGCTGGTGGCGAAGGTGCGCATGGACAACTGGGCCGAGCGCGCCGCCTACCGCGCGAGCATGGTCGACGCCGGCTGGGTGATGCTGGAAGACGGCAACTTCGTGAAGCACGACGCCGGGGTGAGCGACGTGGCGCCCGACGCCGGGGCCACGGTCGACGCCGGCGCGCTCGAGCTCGACGCCGGGCTGGCGGTGGCCGACGCGGGCGCCGAGCCGGTGAAGCCCGCGACGGCGGTGAAGGCCGAGACGCCGCCCACCGAGCAGGAGCTCGAGCTGCTGCAGGGCTGGCGCGCCGCGCTCGAGAAGGGCGACGCCGACTCGGTGTGGAACGCGCGCAACAACATCCGCTCGGCGATGAAGACCAGCGGCGCGCGGCGGCTGGGCTTCGAGCTGATCATCGAGGCGGTGTGCGAGCGGCACGACAACGCCGGCCTCGCGCCGATCCTCACCGAGCTGCGCAGCATGTCGACCGCCGCGCAGCTCAAGCAGGCGCGCGCCCGGTGCCTCAAGGCCTTCCCGGACGCGGCGTCGCTGTGGTGATCAGCTCAGCTGCGCGAGCATCGTGCCCGCGTCGCTGACCTCGAACTTGTTGCCCTTCTCGACGTTGAGCGACTTCACCACGCCGTCGTCCACCAGCATCGAGAAGCGCTGCGAGCGCACGCCCATGCCGGCGGCGACGAGGTCGAGCTCGAGGCCCAGCTTCTTCACGAAGTCGGCGCTGCCGTCGCCCAGCATGCGCACCTTGCCGAAGGCGCCGAGCTCCTTGCCCCAGGCGGCCATCACGAAGCCGTCGTTGACCGACACGCACCACACCTCGTCGACGCCCCTGGCCTTGAGCGCGCCCAGCTGCTCGACGTAGCCGGGCACGTGCTTGGCGGAGCAGGTCGGGGTGTACGCGCCGGGGAGCCCGAAGATGACGATCTTCTTGCCCTTCGTGGCGGCCAGCACGTCGACCTTCTCGGGCGACAACGGGCACGCCTCACCAAAGGCGACGGACTCGTAGAGGGTTGCTGCGGGGAGCTTGCTGCCGATCTCGATGGTCATGCCGCGCTTCTAGCGACAAGCCTCACCGAATGCCCGACAGCGTTCCGGAATCGGAGTCTTCGTCGAGCACCTCGAACACCGCGACCTTCACCTTCTGGCCCACCAGCGCGCGCTCGCCCAGCGGGGTGACGTCGAAGCGGGCCCCGACGTGCGCCAGCGCCTTGCCGGTGATCAACAGCTGGCTGGCCTCCGCCGACTGGCACAGCAGGCCGGCCACGGTGACCGGCTCGCCCATCAACACCGGGTCGACCCGCGCCTCGGTGCCCACCGCGCCCGCGAAGACGCGCCCGGTGGTCAGCCCCGCGCGCACCTGAAAGCGCTCCTTCGCGCCGCGCTTGAGGGCGAACTTCTCCCACTCGGCTTTCAGCGCCATGCCCGCACGCACCGCGCGAATCGCGTCGTCACCACGCGCGTAGGGCACGCCGAACACCGCGCGCACCGAGTCGCCGGTGACGGTGTCGATGGCGCCCTCGAAGCTCATGATCAGCTGCGTAGCGATGCGCTGCCACTCGGCGAGGAGATCGGCGAGGCGCTCCGGCGCGAGCTTCGGCGCCGCGGCGCTCAGCCCGAACAGCTCGGCGCACAGCACCGTCGCCGAGAGCTCGCTGACATGGCTCACGCGGGCGCCGGCGGCGCGCAGCTCCCCCACTTTGCGCTCGGCGACGTCGGGCGCGTACAGCCGCTCGAAGGCGGCCTTGAGGCGATCGACCTTCGCCCCGCCGGGCGCCGCCTGGAACTTCTGCACGCCCGTCTCGAGCAACTGGCTGATGGCGGTGCACACGTCGAGCAGCGCCTCGACCGGCTCGGCGTCGGCGCGGGTGCGGTTGAGGTACAGCACGCCGGCGAACGGCGCCTGGGTGCCGATGGGAATGCAGAGCACCTGATCGATGCCGTACAGCACCACCGACTCGCGATCGGCGAAGCGGCTGTCGTCGTGCACGTTGGCGACGGCGATGGCCTGGCCCTTGGCGAGCGCCGCCTCGATGATCGCGTCGGACACCGGCACCTCGCCGCGCGAGAGCTTCTGCTGGTGACGCACCGCTGCCGGCACCATCACCCCCGAGGCGTGCTTGAGCAGCACCACGCCGGTGGTGGCCTTCACGCGCGCCATGATCAGATCACACGTCTCGTCGAGGAAGCCCTGCAGCGTCGGGGCGCGCGCGAGGCACTCGGCCACCCGGTACAGCAACACCAGCGACTGCACCGCCACCCGCGAGCCGTCGTCGCCGATGGGGTTCTCGTTGGTGCTGCCCTCGGTCTCGTCGGTGTCGGCGGCCTTCGACGACGCGGGGCCGATGGGCGGCTCGGGCATGTCGAAGGGCGCGAAGTTGTCGAGCGCCTTGAGCACGCTCGATTCCTTGATGTCGCGGGCGAACAGCACCGCCTCGTCGATGTCGACGCCGCGGCCGAAGCGCTTGACCTTGCCGCCGGCGCCGGTGTCGATCATCTCGGTGTCGAGGGCCTCGGCGTTGCGCAGCTTCTTGAGCGCCAGCGCGTTCTCGCCGATGCCCACCACGTCGCCGGCCTTCAGCTCGACCGAGCCCACCACCGGCGCGCCGTTGAGCTTGGTGCCGTTGCGGCTGCCGAGGTCTTCGAACACCACGCCGTCGTTCTTCACGTGCAGGCGGCAGTGCTTGCGCGAGACGAGATCTCCCGAGAGCACGATGTCGTTCTCGTCAGCGCGGCCGACCTGGGTGACCCCTTCGGGCAGCTCGTACGCGGTGTCGAAATAGCCGGGGCCGTTGATGAGCAGTTGCCACATGCGCAGGGCCTCGACGATGCCACACCTTCGCGCCCTGACGTGACGGGACAAACGGTGTAAGCGCGCCGGCCATCATGGCCATTCGCCTCGTCGTGACCGACATGGACAACACGCTGTACTCGTGGATCGACTACATCGTGCCCGCCGTCGAGGCGATGGTGGACGCGGTGGTCGAGGCCACCGGCTTCCCGCGCATCAAGGTCGTGCAGTCGCTCAAGGAGGTCTACACGCGCTACGAGTCGAACGAGTACCCGTTCGCGCTCCAGGAGAGCTCCATCTTCAAGGAGTTCCCCGAGTTCGGCAGCTTCGACAAGCTGATCATCGAGCCCGCCCGCACCGCCTTCAGCGCGGCGCGCAAGAAGTACCTCAAGCCGTACAAGGGCGTGGTCGAGACGCTCACCGCGCTCAAGCAGAAGCGCATCATCGTCGTCGCGCTCACCGACGCGCCCCGCAACCCGGCCCAGCAGCGCGTGAAGCACCTCGGGCTCGATCAGTGGCTCACCGCGCTCTACACCATGCCCGGCTTCACCTTCCCCGAGGGGCCCGACGGCTCGAAGCTGGTGGCGCCCGACATCGTGCAGAAGGAAGAGCGGCGCGGCTACGAGGCGGCGTGCCCGGCGATCGAGCTGCCGCGCGACTGGGAAAAGCCGAACACCGCGGGCCTCAAGAAGATCCTCACCACCTACGGGCTGCAGCCGCAGGACGTGCTGGTGATCGGCGACTCGGTGAAGAAGGACATCGCCATCGCGAAGGAGCTCGGCTGCCACGACGCGTGGGCCGAGTACGGCACCTACGTCAGCCACGAGTACCGCGAGCGCCTCGACATCATCTCCAGCAGCGCCATCACCCGGCGTCACGCGGCGCACGTGTTCGAGAGCGGCCAGCAGACGGTGACGCCCACCCGCGCGCTCTCGAACTTCGGCCAGGTGCTCGAGCTGGTCGAGCGCCTCTGATCAGCTCAGCTCGGGGAAGCGGCGGCGGTAGTACTCGCGGAACTCGCCGGCGGTGATCTGCCCGTTCTTGTTGAGGTCGAAGATCGGGTTCACCCGCGCCACGTCGGCGCCGCCGATCTTGTACTCGTCGGGCTTGCCCACGCCGGCCGGCCAGAACGTCGCCATGTAGAGGTCGGTGCCGCTGTGGATCCTGCCCTTGAAGGGCGAGAAGTACTTCTCGACGTACGCGAGCTGCTCGGTGGCGCGCATACGGCTGAGCGCTTCGGTGGTGGTGCCCAGGCCGCGCGCCGTGGCGGGCATGAACTGAATGAGGCCGGTGGCGCCGCCCGCCGGGTTGCGCGCCTTCGGGTCCATGCCGCTCTCGTTCTTCATCACCGCGAGGATCCACTCGGGCTTCACGCCGAGGCGGCCGGCCATCTCCTTCACCTTCTGCACGAACTCCGGGCCGTGCTTCTGGAGCGCCATCGCCTCGAGCTGCTGCGCGGTCGCCGAATGGCCCGATGGAGCGACCGGCGTGGTGGAAGGCGTCTCCGGCGTCGAGGGCTGCGACGGCACCTGCGTGTACGGCAGACCCAGCAACGCCGCGCGGGTCTGCGGCCCGACGATGCCGTCGACCTGCAGGCCCTTCGCTTCCTGGTAGCGGCGCACGGCGGCCATGGTGTGCACGCCCATCTGCCCGTCGATGGGGCCGGGGTCGAAGCCGGCCGCCGCGAGCTTGCGCTGCAGGTCTTCCACCGCCGGGCCGGCGCTGCCGCCGCGCAGCCACGTCGAGCGATCGGCGCTGATGTCTTCGACGCCCCCTGACGCGCCCGCCGGCGACGGGCCGCCCAGCGACACCGGACCCGACCGCGACACCTCGAAGCCGTCGCTCTCGACGCGCGGGGGAGGCCGCCTGGGCACCTCCTGCGAGCGAGGCTGCGTGACGGGCATCGAAGGACGGGGCTGATTGATCTTCATACCCACATCATCCGTGAGATCCCCCTTTTGGTTTCCATGTGGGACACTTCTCACCCAGCCGATGACGCGATTCGTCTTCACGGTGGCGCTCGGTGCGGTGCTGCTGTTCCTCGTGCAGCCGATGGTCGCCCGCGCGGTGCTGCCGTGGTTCGGAGGCTCGGCGGCGGTGTGGACCACCTGCCAGCTCTTCTTTCAGGTGCTGCTGCTCGCCGGCTACGGGTGGACCCACGGGCTGGTGCGGAGACTCGCCCCGCGCCGCCAGGTGCACGTGCAGGTGGGGCTGATCGCCGCGGCGACGCTCGGGTTGCTGGTGACCGCGGTGGCGTGGGGCTCGCCGGTGATTCCGGGGCTGGGGCTGCGACCGACCTCCAGTGACGCGCCGGTGCCGCGGCTGCTGCTCACCTTGTTGCTCGCGGTGGGGCTGCCCTACTTCGCGCTCGCCACCACCGGCCCGCTGCTCCAGGCGTGGGCCTCGAAGCGCAGCGGCGTGAACGTGTACCGGCTGTACGCGGTGTCGAACGCGGGGTCGCTGCTCGGGCTGCTGCTGTACCCGTTCGCGCTCGAGCCGCTGACCACGCTGCGGGTGCAGGGCTGGCTGTGGGGCGCCGGGTTCCTCGCGTGGGGCGTCGGGCTCACGCTGGCGAGCCGCGGCGTGTCGGGAGACGTCGAGGTGGGGCCCACGGCCGCCGAGAAGCCGAGGTGGGCGCGCTGGCTCACGCTCTCGGCGACGCCGGTGGTGCTGCTGCTCGCGGTGACCAACCACCTCACGCAGGAGGTCGCGCCGATTCCCTTTCTGTGGGTGCTGCCGCTGGTCGCGTACCTCGCGAGCTTCATCGTCACCTTCGAGAGCGAGCGCTGGTACCGACGCGCGTGGGCCCTGCCCGTGCTGGCGGCGCTCTCGCTGGTCATCGCCGCGCTGCGGAGCGTCGAGCAGGAACTGCCGCTCCCCCTGCGCGTGCTGCTGTTCATCGCGTTCCTCTTCGTGGCGTGTGTCGCGGCGCACGGTGAGCTGGCGGCGAGTCGACCTTCGCCCGCGGGGCTCACCGGCTTCTACGCGGCGCTCGCGCTCGGTGGCGCGCTGGGCGGGGTGTTCGTGGGCCTGGTCGCGCCGGCGGTGTTCTCGAGCTTCGTCGAGCTCGAGCTGGGGCTGGTGGCGCTGCTGATCGTGCTCGCGGTGGTTCTGCGCGGGGGGCGCGGGGCGTCGCCGTGGTGGCTGCTCGTCGGCCTCGTGGGGGTCTTGCTCTTTGTCGGCCACTCGGCGCGGCAGCGCGGCGTGCTCGCGGCGCGGCGTGACTTCTTCGGCGTGGTGCGTGTGGTGGCATCGGGTGACGGCGACGACGAGGCGAACCTGCTGATGCACGGGCGCACGGTGCACGGCGCCCAGCAGGTCCACCATCGCGAGGCGGCCACCACGTACTACGCACCCGAGAGCGGCGTGGGCCGGCTCCTGTCGCTCGAGCGGACGACCCCTCGCCGCGTCGGCGTCATCGGGCTCGGCATCGGCACGCTCGCGGCGTACGGGCGCGCGGGAGACACGTACCGCTTCTACGAGATCAGCCCGACGGTGGTGTCGTTCGCGAAGGGGGAAGGCGGGTTCTTCACCTTCCTCGGCGACTCGAAGGCGCAGACGTCGGTGGCGCTCGGTGACGCCCGCACGGTGCTCGAAGGGGAGGCGCCGAACGGCTTCGACGTGCTGGTGCTCGACGCGTTCTCGAGCGACTCGGTGCCGGTACACCTGCTGACGCGCGAGGCGATGGCGCTCTACGTCTCCCACCTCGCGCCGGGCGGCGTGCTGGCGCTGCACTTGTCGAATCGATCGCTGTCGTTGATCCCCGTCGCGGCGCGGGTCGGCCGTGAGGTGGGGCTGGTGCCCGCGGTCATCGGGCAGAAGGCGACGAGCTCGTGGGCGCTGCCGTCGCGGTGGTTGGTGCTGGCGCGTGACGCATCGGCCTTCGAGGGTCTACCGCTCACCGACGCGAGCCCGCCTTCAGGTGAACAACTGTGGACTGACGACTTCTCGTCGTTGTGGCGCGCGGTGCAGTGGTGATCAGTGCGCGCGGAAGACGTCTTTGAGCGTCTTCGCGACCAACGCGGTCTCGAGCCACTGGGTGAGCGTGGCGAAGTCAGCCGTGGCGAGCTGTTCCTTCGCGTCTGCGGGCACTCGCTTGAAGCGCTTGACGAGCACCCGATGGACGGCCCCGCGAAACGCCTCTCGACCGTCCGCGAGTCCCTGCTTGAGCCCGCGACGCTTGCCTCGCTTGTAGCCGCGAGCCACGAAGGACTGTTCGATCGACCTCAAGATCCTCAGCCGCGCGGCCCGTCGTCGCAGACGGTGCACGGACGCGCCACTTCGTCTCTCAGCGAACGAGAACGCTCACGCGTCGTAGAGCGCGTCGACGTACGCGCACAGCAGATCGCCCACCAGCCCCTTGAACGGCAGCGACGACGCGAGCCCGTACACCGGCGCCATGCCCTCACCAGTCGGAGGAATGTCGCGCACCGCCTTCACCGACGCGGCGAGGTCGTCTGCGAACTGCTTCGCGACTCCGGGCTGCGCGTGCCGCAGCGTCACGCAGAGGTGCACCGCCGCGGGCTTCTGCAGGCCGTTGAGGCTCCAGCCGCGCTTCGTCATCTCGTCGAGCACGCGGTACACGTCGACCACGTCCGACTTGAAGGCGATGACCCACAGCGGATCTCCGATCACCTGCAGCTCGGGGATCGCCGCGATGCTCTGCCGAATGATGCGCGCCGTCTCGAGCACCCGCTTCGTGTTCTCGACGTAGCCCTCGCGCCCCAGCGACATCATCGTCGCCCACGCGCTGGCGATCAGCGCCCCGGGCCGGCTGCCGGCGAAGCCCGGCGTGGCGTACAGCCCGCCCGACCAGTCCGGCGTGGTGAAGTACTGGTACTTGCGCAGCCCGCGGCCCCGGTAGAGCACCACCGACGTGCCCTTCGCCGCGTAGCCGAACTTGTGCGTGTCGGCCGACATCGACGTCACGCCGGGCAACGAGAAGTCGAAGCGCGGCGCAGGGAAGCCAGCGTCGTTGGCGAACGCGAGGATGAAGCCGCCCAGGCACCCGTCGGTGTGGAACCCGATGCCGCGCGACTTCGCGAAGGCCGACAGCTCTTCGATCGGGTCGACCACGCCATGCGGAAACGACGGCGCCGAGCCGACCATCACCAGGGTCGACCCGTTCACCGCGGCCTTCATCTTCTCCACGTCGGCGCGCCCATCGGGCCCGACCGGCACGCGGATCAGCTCGACGTCGAGCGTGTGGGCCGCCTTGTCGAACGCCGGGTGCGCCGAGGCGGGCGCGACGATGTTGCCGTGATGAATGCCGCGCTCGGCGCGCCCGAAGTCACGGTACGTCTTCATCGCCAACATGATGCTCTCGGTGCCGCCTGACGACAGCGTGCCGCACACCGCCACGTCGTCATCGGACGCCTTCGCGTCGCCGCCCATCAGCTTCGCGGTGTACGCGACGATGTCGGCCTCGAAGCGCGCCACGCTGGGCCACACGTCGGCGTGCAGCGGGTTGGCCTGCGAGTAGAGCGCGTAGACCTGGTTGAGGAAGTCGAGGTGCTTCGCGTCGCCATGGTACACGCCGCCCGACACGCGCCCGTCGCGCCACACCGGCGCCTCGCGCGCCGACAGCTCGGTCAGCGTCTTGAGGATCTCGCTCTGCGCGAGCCCCGCCTTCGGCAGCGCGTCGAACTGCAGCTCGGTGGGCCGGTGCTTGCGGACCGATTCGCGCAACGACTCGGCGACCTTGCGCTTCTCTTTGCGGACCAGCTCGCCCACCACCGGCAGCTTCACCAGCACGCGCTCGAGCTGCTTCGCCACGCCCGGCGGCATGCGGGAAAGAATCGTCTGTGCGCTCTTGGGGAGTTCCATGGCTTCAGTGCTCCAGGGCGGCGAAGCGTCGGCTCATCGCGCGCCGGTGTTTGAATTCCTGCAGAAACTGCTCGAAGCGGTCTGAATACAAAGCCCGGTTCGCCGGCGCAGGCTCGAACGTCTTGCGAATCGGCACCATCGCGCCCGCCTCGCGCCACGAGTGCAGCCCGAGCGCCACCAGCGCGCTGACGCCAGCCCCGCGCGCGTTGGCCATCTGCGGCGCTTCGACCTGGCGCACCGGGCGGCCGAGCACGTCGGCCTGAATCTGACACCACAGCTCGGACCTCGCGCCGCCGCCCACCACCGTCACCGAGTCGAGCAGCCGGCCGAGGTTCGCCTCGAGGTGCACCTGCAGCCAGCGCGTGTTGAACGCCACGCCCTCGAGCACCGCGCGCACCACGTGGCCCTGATCGTGTGCCAGCGACAACCCGACGAAGCCGCCGCGCACCCGCGGGTCGTCGACGGGCGAGCGCTCACCGTGCAGCCACGGCAGGTACATCAGCCCCGCCGCGCCCGCCGAGACCCCCGCGGCCTTCGCGAACGCCGCCTCGTAGGCCTGCGGTCCGGTGCGCTCGAGCAGCTTCTCGACCACCAGCTTGAGTCCGCCCGCCGCCGATTCCTGCTCGTTGCAGAACAGGTAGCGCCCGGGGATCGCTGCCGGCAGCGACGCCATGCTGTGGCTCAGATCGGCCTTCTTGAAGGGTACGTGCGCGACGAGCCACGACGACGTGCCGAGGCACAGGTGCGCCTGAAAGTCGTCGGTGGTCCCTGCGCCGATGGCCGCCATGTGGATGTCTGCTGCGCCGCTGACGACCTTCACGCTCGTCGATAATCCGAGGGCGTTCGCCGCTTCGGGCGTCAGCGGCCCGACGACGGAAGCCGAGGGCACCAGCTCCGGGAGCTTGCTGCGATCGAGCTCTGCCAGCGCGATCAGCCCATCGTCGTAGGCGATGGCGTCGATCTTCCGGTTGTCGGTCACCCAGTGGCTGACGATGGAATCGAAGCTCGCGCACGCGCGCCCGGTGAGCTTGAAGTTCACCCAGTCCTTCGGCTCGAGGAACACCTTCGCCGCGTCGTAGGTCTGGGGTTCCTTCGCCTTGAGCCACGCGATGTGGCCGACCGGGTCCTTGCCCGAGAGCGAAGGCACTCCGCCCGTCTTGCGCAGCCAGGTGATCGCCTTGAACGCGCCGTAGCCGTCGACCGAAGGAAACCCACCCGCCAGCCGCCGCGTCTCGTCGCGCCCTCGCGAGTCCATCCAGATCAACGCGGGCCGCAGCACCTCACCCTTCGCGTCGAGCGGCACCGTGCCGCCCCACTGCGACGACAGCGCGACGCCGATCACCGCCGAGGGGCTGACGGTGCCGCGCTTCCACAACGCGGAGGCGGCGGTGACCATCGCCTGCCACCAATCGCGCGGGTGTTGTTCGGCGCCGCCGTCGGGGGTCAGGCGAACGTCGAGGGGCACCAGCTCGCTGTCGAGAATCTCAGCCTTCGACGAAAGCACGGCCGCCTTGAGACCCGACGTGCCGAGGTCGAAGGCGAGAATGGTGGGCTCGGCCATGGGCGGGCGAATAGCACACGCGCTCGGCAGGCACCGTCGTCGCGCGGGAATCCGAGGCGCGTCACCGGAACTGAAACTCGAGGGGGATTCGCACCACGCCCCCGTCGGCGCGCAGCGGGTGCAGCGACAAGGTGCCCGACAGCGACGACAGCGGCGTGCGCTCGCGGCCCTGCACGTCGAGCGTGACCGACGTGCCTGCGGCGAGGGTGAACGCGGCCTGCGCGCCGGGCGTGCTGAGGACCCCCGCCTCGGCGCCACGAGGCTGTCCCATGAAGCCGATGGCCGTCTCGACGACGGCGTGGAGATCGTCGATCTCACACGGTCCCGCACTCGACGCGGTGAGCGTGAGCGGCGCGTGCACCACTCCCGCGTCGTCGGCGCGCGCGATGAGCGTCGGAGGGCCGTACGAGAACTCGCACGGGCCGGGCGTCGAGGCGACGGCCTGGAACTGCGCGCGCAGCGGCGCACCGTCGGGGGTGGTGACCAGCTCCAGCACGAACGACTTCGCGCCGGCGCCGTGCGCCATCAAGCGCACCGGCACCTCGAGCACGGCGCCGGGCTCGAGCGCTCTCTCGGCGAACTCGAAGGGCTGGCAGCCCGCGTCCCACGCGCCGACGCACCACTCCGACGGCTCACCGGCGAGCGTGAAGAGGCCCGCGTCGAGTACGCGCACGAAGCCCGACTCCGGGAGGTTCGCCGGCCCGACGCTGCGCAGCCGCACGCGCCGCTCGACGAAGGACGCCTCGGGCGCGTCGGGGAACCAGGGGATGGTCGGCACCGGCTCGACGGCCTCGAGCACCGGCGTCGCGATGCCGCCGAACATCGACACCTGCACGGAGAGCGACGTGCCCGGCCCAGCCAGCGAGAGCGTGCGCACGTCGAGCCCTTCCCGGCGCGCCTGCGTGCGCACCTCGAGCGCTCGCGCCCCACCCGGCTCGATGATCAACGGCGTCTCGACGACCGACCAGAGCGCGGGCGCGTCGGCGCCACGGGCCTCGAAACGGAAGGTGTCGATCACCGCCGGCGCGGCGCGGGTGTTCGTCACCGTGAGGGTCAGCGCGCGCGTCGCCTGCAGTGGCACCGCGCCGAAGTCGAGCTGCGCGGGGTTGAGCGCGACGCCCCCGCCGCTCTGGGCGATGAGCAGGAAGCTGGTCGGCTCACAGTCGAGCCCGCCCACGAAGCGCACGCGGGTGAGGGCCGAGCGGAGATCGGGCAGCGTCACGCCCACGTCGACGTCGAGCGACTCGTTGGGCCCGAGCTTGTGGCGACCCGCCGGCGCGAGGCGAAAGGGAGGCGCCGCGGTGCCCAGCTCGATGTAGCGGGTCACCGTGGTGGGGTTGTGCACCTGAAACCGGCGCGCGGTGAGGTTCGCCAGCGCCGGCACTCCGAAGTCGACGTCGGCCGGGGTGTCGAGGCAGCGCCGGGGCTCGACGACACCCGCGTCGATGAACTCGATGGGCCGCGGCTCGCAGCCCAGCAGGACCACCGCGAGCAGCGCCCAGCGCGTCACTGGCGCGAGAGCCAGGGGCAGTCGTTGCGCACCATGCACCCGTCGAACGACACGCGGGTGCCTCCGCTGCCGAGGTAGTCCGAGAAGAGGTTGATGACGTAGGTGCCGAGGTCGAACGACTTGCCCGGGTCGGGAATCGGCAGGCTGTGTTCTCCCTTCGGGTTCATCATCGGGAAGAGCGCGCCCACCTTGCCGCCCACCGCGCTGCTGTCGCGCACCAGCCGCATCGGCGGGGAGAGGCGCGGCGTGCCGAAGCCGTCGTCGGCGCCCGAGACCGACTCCAGCACGTCGACGTCCATCAACACGTCACGGCCCATCGGGTCCTGGTAGCGCTTGGTGCGCTCGACGCCTTCCACGAAGCCGACGTCGATCAACTGCTGCATCTGCGTCTTGCCGTAGCGCGCATCGTCCTTCTCGAAGTCGACGAAGCCGGCCGCGCGCATCAACGCCGTCGCGGTGGCCACCGGCACTCCGGGGTCTCCGGTCATCGGCAACAGCAGCGCGCGCGTCGAGACCGTCGCGCCATCGCCATAGGTGAAGGCGCGGGTGCCTTCCCAGAACGGCGCGAAGTTGGCGGGGTCCGACGGCTCGAGGGCGATCTGCGCCAGCGAGAACAACCGGCGCAGCTCGGGGCTCCCGCGGCGCAGCCCGAAGCCGTCACCGAGCGCCGACATCGGCTCGCCGGCCTCGTGCGTCTTGCCCTGGAAAGTGAAGGTCTTCTCGATCTGCTCGATGACCACGCTGGGGGTGAAGCCGGTGGGGTCGCAGCCCTCGAGCTTCTTGCTGGGAAGCTCCTGCTCGTAGAGCTCGAAGCGCAGCGGGTCGCCGAGGTCGGACGAGATGGCCAGGCGCAGGTGCCCGTTGCGTTGCGCGCGGCCACAGCGCCACTCACCGGTCTTCAGGTTGCGAAGGAGCGCGATGGAACCCGGAAGCAGCGCCTTCGGCAGCGTGCCCATCTGGCTCTCGACCTTCTTCGTCACGTCAGGGACCATCTGGAACAGGCCCGGCTTTCCGTCGGCGTCGGGGTGCACCAGGAAGAGCGGCCCCATCATGCGGAGCACCAGCGGGTTCTGCACCTGGCCGAGGTCGGACCGCGTGCCGATCTCCGAGAGGTAGCCACCGGGCAGCACCGGCGCGATGGCGTCGATGTCGGGCTCGATGCCGCCCATCAGGCTCGAGAGGATGCCGCCGAGCGACGCGCCAGAGACGTAGATCGGCACGTCGGGCCCGCCGAGATCGACCACCCCGTCGCCGTTGAAGTCGCCGGCGAGATCGTTCTGCCCATCGCGGTTCACGTCGAACGCCCAGCGCCGCTTCCCATCGAACGAGCGGAGCAGCCGCACCATCTGCATCAGGTCCACCGCGGTCTGCCGCACCACGTCGCGGGTGTGCGTCACGTAGCCGGTGAAGTAGTCGGCGCCGGAGTCGATCAGCCCGTCGCCGTTCTGATCGATACCGCGCCCGTCGCCCACCATCGCGTTGGCCAGCGGCTCGATGCCGTAGGGCCGCACCAGCTCGGTGACGAGCTGTCGATCGACGTCGTTGAGCGCGAGCCCGTGGCTCACCGCGTCCATGCCGATGGTGGCGAGGCCCGAGCGCGCCATGGGGCCCATCACCAGCAGCGAGTCGAGCTTCGAGCCGCTGTGGCCGTGCATGAAGATGACGACCGGCGCGGGCCCGGTGCGCCCCTTGGGCACCGACATCAAGAAGGGAATCGTCTCGGGCCGGTGGAAGGTCTCCTTGTTGCCGACCTGCTCGTCCATCACCTGCTCGTAGAGCGGCAGGAACTTCCCGTCCTGGTCGTAGCGCGGGAAGAACTGCGGCGAGACGAACTGCGCGGTCGCGTAGAAGTCCACGTGCGAGAGCCAGTCGTTGAGCAGGTCCTTGGTGCCCGCCGACTGCGAACCGCCGTACAGCTCGAGCAGCTTGGTCCCGAACTGGAGGAACTGCGCGCCCGGCACCGCCTTGGTGTTGCGATTGTCGGCGGTGAGCCGGCGCCCGTCGGGGATGGCGGTGACCTCCGCGGGGTACTTCTCCGAGAGGAACGCCAGCGGGCCGCGGCCATAGAGCCCGTCACGGAACGCGCGGTAGTCGGCGGTGATCGACTGCGTGGTGAACGCCCAGGTGAAGGCCACTTCGCTCATCGGCACGTTCGCCTTCGCCAGGCACTCGGTGAGCGGCGAGAGCGCGGGCGTCTGCGCGAGGTGGTTGATGTTCTCGAACGGAGAGCGCACCGGCGCGCCGTCCTGGCCGATGAGCCGCGAGGTCAACACCACCGCGTAGGTCGTCGCTTCACGCATCGGGTACAGCGGGCGGGCGATGAGGGTGTTGGTCTCCTTCTCGTAGAAGCCGATGACGTCGAAGGGGCCCGTCTTTCCGTCGCGCGTGTTGGGGTGATCGAGCACGCCGTCCATGTCGGTGTCTTCACCGGGGTCGAGCACGCCGTCGCCGTCGAGGTCCTCTTCTTCCTGCTCGAAGAGCAACGTCTGCAGGCTGTCGTGCGGCTCGTCGGGGTAGTACTTCGGGTCGTCGAGGATGATGGGGAAGTGGCCCTGCCCGAGGTCGAGCAACTGCGGCTTGCAGAACTCCGGCGAGCTGCGCGTGACGTCGATGACGTACAGCACGTCGTCGGCCACGTCGGCCGGGCGCTGGTGGCGGCGCACGATGTTCTCGAGATCGAGCGGCGCGTCGAACGAGACGGTGATCGGCGCCAGCGTGCCCCAGCCCGACATCGAGTCGAGGCCGGCGCGTGTGCCGCGTTCCCACTTCGTCGGCGCGGCGGCGATCGACGCGTTGACCCGGCGCTGCGTCGGCGAGGTCGCGTCGAAACGCGCGGCGAAGTCGTTGGGGAGCGGGATCTCCGGCAGCGGCCGGTGCATCACGTCGAACGTCACGCGGGGGCCGGTGCCGTCGGGGGTGAGCCCGAGGCCCGAAGGGGCAGCCGACGTGCACGAGACGAGCACGAGGCAACACACGAAGACTGAGCGCATGGGCCGACACTATTCGCGGTCGCAGCCGCAGGGTCAAAGGGGCCAGACGCCCCTGCGCTCGCTCACGGCCGCCACGTGTACGTCGCCTTGAGCACCACCCGCAGCTCCGAGGGCGAGACGTCGGGCGCGCGGTAGGCGGCGCGGGTGTCGGTGACCACCAGGTACACGAAGGAGAGGGGCAGGAACTCCCACGCCAGCCGCGCGTTGAGCACCGATGCGTTGCCGTCGGTGTCGCGCTGGTAGCTACCGATGAGCTGCAGCTTCGGGGAGAGCGCCAACCGCGTCTCGGCCAGCAGCAGGTGCGTCTCGGCGAAGTCTCCGCTCACGCCCGCGCCCCAGAAGCGGTTGTAGGTGTACGCGCCCGACACCGCGACGTGGGGAATGGGCTGAAACGAGGCGCGGGCGGTCGAGCTGACGGTGGACGCGGCGTAATAGCTGCCGCCCGACACGTCGGCCGAGAGGGCGAACTTGCGGCTGGCCTGCATGCCGAACGCGGCCCCGAAGCGCTCGTACGAGTACGTGCCCGGCGCCCAGCTCGTGTTCTTCACCGGCGCGAAGACGTCGGTCAACACCTGCTGGGCCTGCTCGACGTACAGCCACGCCTCGTCGCCGCCGCTGAACTGCACCCACACCGGCGAGAAGTAGACGCTCGACTCCTGGAACTTCAGCGTGCTCACGCCCCACACCACGTAGCTCTCGAAGAAGGGGCCGAAGTTGCGCAGCCACGTCGGCAGCCACGTCGGCCGGAGATCGAGCCCGCCGCTGGCGCTGATGCCCATGATGTCGCCGCGCGCGACGAAGCCGGTGCGCGCCTCGAACTCGGGGGTGATGCCGAAGCCGCTCACCGAGAGATCGCCCCAGTTGCCCTGCACGCGGGTCTCGACGGTGGCCACGCCTCCGAAACGCGCGCGGGTGATGGGCGTGGAGGTCGACGAGCCCATCAGCGTCGCCGTCACCGTCACCGGCCCGGTACGGAACAGGCCGTCGATGACCGGCAACACGTTGGTGCTCGCCTCGCCCGCCGCGCCGGTGAAGTCCTGCCGGGCGACGACCATCGCGCCCACGCGGCTCTGCTCGCCGAGGTTGTGGCTGTAGCGCACCACGCCGAACAACGAGCTGTTGGTGGTGGCGGTGGGCAGGGTGTGCACCACCATCGCGCCCGCGCTGCGCTCGACCGAGCGGTAGACCGCGCGCCCGCCCGCGCTGATGGGCACCGCCTGCCCGTCGTCGAGCCCGATGCGGCGGCTGAAGAACGGCTGCACGAAGCCCTGCAGGCCGGCCGCGAAGACGCCCGCCGACTCGAGGAAGAACTGCCGCCGCTCGGGGAAGAACACCGAGAAGCGCGAGAGGTTCACCACGCGGCGATCGACGTCGGTCTCGGCGAAGTCGGTGTTGCCGGTGAGGTCGATGAAGGTGGAGGGCGTCGGGTTCCACGTCACCTCGCCGCCGCCGCTGGGCAACACGGTGGGCGCGCCGTCGCCGATGCGCTCGAGGCGACCGATGAGGTACGGCCGCAGCTGGAGCGACACCAGCGACGACCTCGGCACGTCGAGCCCCACCAGCGCGCCGGCGTACGGCATGCGCGCGGCCGACACGTTGCGGGGAATGGGGCTCCACACCGTGTCTTCGTTCATCCCGCGCTCGCGGCGGAAGAACTGCACGCCCCACGGAGTGCCCGGCCCGCCGTGGCGCAGCGACTTCCACGGAATGGCGAACTCCACCGTCCACCCACGCTCGTCGCGCTTCGTCTCCACGCGCCACAGGGTGTCCCAGTTGGGCTCGACCAGCTCGTCGTCGATGACCTGCGCGTCGCGCTGCGCGCCGAAGGGGTTCACCGAGAAGACGAAGGCGTTTCGTCCATCGCCCAGCGTGTCGAGGATGACGGCGAACGAGTCGCACTCGTTGGTGGGGAAGTCGCGCTTCATGTCGCGCTGGTTGAAGGCCGCGAAGCCACCGGGCTGCTCGAGCTCCGCGGCCACGTAGAGCGCGTCGTCGTCGAAGGCGAAGCGCACCACCGAGCGGTGGGTCGCCTTCTCGCCCTGCCGCGGCTCGCTCTGCACGAAGTCGCCCGAGGGCGTGGTGGCCGACCACGCCTCGTCGTCGAGCACGCCATCGACGCGCGGCGCCTTCGACACCCGCGTCGCCTGCAGCTTGCGCCGCGCCTCGACCGGTGGAGGGTCGAAGAACGCCGGCACCTGCGCGCCCGCCACCGTCGCCGTCAGCAAGAAGAGGAGCCAGACCCAGCGCATCGCCGCCCTCATGAGGAAGGGCGCACTCTATGGCGCGATTTGGATAAGAGATGGTCATGAAGATCACGGTGCTCGGCGCTTCCGGTGGGTGTGGACAACAACTGGTCACCCTGGGGCTGCAACGCGGGCACGAGGTCACCGCGGTGGTGCGCAGCGCGAGCTGGCAGGCGCCCGCCGGGGTGAAGGTGCACCGAGGGGACCTCACCAACGAGACCTTCCTGCGCGACGCGCTGCGCGGGAGCGACGTGGTGCTCTCGGCGCTGGGCCTGCGCATCCCCGGCCTCGCGCCGTGGAACAAGCCCGAGCAGCGCGACTTCCTCGCGCGGTCGACCCCGGCGATCGTCGCGGCGATGAAGGCCGAGGGCGTCAAGCGCCTCATCGCCATCAGCGCGGGCGGCGTCGGCGACTCGCGGCAGAAGGTGCCCGCGGTGTTCCGCGCGATGATCGCCACCACCGCGCTGCGCATCGCGTACGCCGAGCTCGAGAAGATGGAAGCGCAGTTCCTCGCCAGCGGCCTCGACGTGCTCATCGCGCGGCCCTCGGGGCTCACCGACGGGCCTGCAACCGGCCAGGTGAAGGTGACGCAGAGCTACACCGGCCGCGCCACCATCAGCCGCGCCGACGTCGCGACGTGGATGCTCGATCAGCTCGCGCAGCCCGCCTTCCCTCAAGAGAAGACGCCGATGATCTCCACCACCGGAGTGCCCTGACATGTTCGACCTCCTCATCCGCAACGGCACGTTGGTCACCCCCTCGGGGCGCACGCAGGCTGACGTGGCAGTGAAAGACGGGGTGGTCGCGACCATCGGAGCGCTCGACCCCGCGCAGGCGAAGGACGTGTTCGACGCGACGGGGCTCCACGTGCTGCCCGGCGTGGTCGACCCGCAGTGCCACTTCCGCGAGCCCGGCCTCACCCACAAGGAAGACCTCGGCAGTGGCAGCGCCTCGGCGGCGCTCGGCGGCGTCACCACCTTCTTCGAGATGCCCAACACGCAGCCCAACACCGACTCCGCCGAGCAACTCGCGTGGAAGGTGCAGCGCGCGCGCGCGACCTCGTGGATCGACTTCGCCTTCTTCGTCGGCGCGACGAACGAGAACGCCGACACGCTGGGGTCGCTCGAGACGCTCGAGGGCTGCGCGGGCATCAAGATGTTCTGCGGCAGCTCCACCGGCACGCTGTTGGTGGACAAGCCCGAGAACCAGCGCCGGGTGATGAAGAGCGGCCGGCGGCGCATCGCGTGCCACAGCGAAGACGAGGCGCGGCTCCAGCAGCGCAAGGGGCTCTTCGCGGGCCAGGGCGTGGTGATGCACCCCGAGTGGCGCGACGAAGACTGCGCGGTCATCAGCACCCGCAGCCTGCTCGCGCTCGCGCAGGAGACGCGGCGCCGGCTCCACATCCTCCACGTCACCACCGCCGGCGAGCTGCCGCTGCTCGAGGCGAACAAGGAGCTCGTCACCTTCGAGGTCTGCCCCCAGCACCTCACGCTGGCCGCGCCCGAGTGTTACGAGCGCCTGGGCACGCTGGCGCAGATGAACCCGCCCATTCGCGACGCGCGTCACCAGGCCGCGCTGTGGGCCGCCATTCGCTCGGGCATCGTCGACGTGCTGGGCAGCGACCACGCGCCGCACACCCTCGAGGAGAAGCAGAAGCCGTGGCCGGCCTCGCCGTCGGGCATGCCCGGCGTGCAGACCCTGGTGCCGCTGATGCTCGACCACGTCAACGCCGGGCGGCTCACGCTCGAGCGCTTCGTCGACCTCACCAGCGCCGGTCCCGCGCGGGTGTTCGGCATGCGCAAGAAGGGGCGCCTGGTGCCGGGCTACGACGCCGACTTCACGCTGGTGGACCTCGCCGCCAAGCGCACCATCACCAACGACTGGTCGAAGTCGAAGTGCGGGTGGACGCCCTTCGACGGGCTGCAGGTGACGGGCTGGCCGATGGCGACGGTGTCGCGCGGCCGCTTCGTGATGCGTGACGGCGCGCTGGTGGGCACGCCAGGCGGGCAGCCGGTGAAGTTCGACTGACGCCCTTCAGGGCAGCGTCACCAGCACCGGAGAAGCGGACACCATCGGCGTCGCCGCTCCGAGCTGGCCGTAGGTGTTGTCGCCCCAGCAGTACAGACCGCCCGACGTCGTCGCGCAGGCGAAGTTGTGGTGACACGCGAGCTGACGCGCCGGCGGCAACGAGTCGGCCGGGACGGGCGTCGGGCCGCCGGTGAAGTTGCCGCTGCCCAGCTCGCCGCTGCTGCCCGTGCCGAAGCAGCGCACGCCTGCGTCGTCGACGAGAGCGCACGTGAAGTTGGTGCCCACGCAGACGTCGAGCACCGGCCCCAGCGAGGGCACCGGCCGCACCGGCTGCGGCGTCGTGGTGCTCACCGCGTACCCGAGCTGACCTTCGAGGCCACGGCCCCAGCACTCGAGCCCGCGGGTGTCGGGGCGGATCGCGCAGCTGTGGTTGTTCGCGCCCACCACCCCACGCACGCCCGCGTCGGTGACGGTCAACGGAACGGGGGCGAGCGTGAACTGCGAGAGCGTGTCGTCGCCCCAGAAGAGCACGCCGCCGTCGGCGCGCACTACCCACACGCCGTCACCGCCGGCGAAGAGCTTCACCGCGCCGCCGTCGAGCGGCACCGGCTGCGGGCTCCGGACGCCGAGCGTCGAGGTCCCCATGCCGAGCTGGCCGAGCGTGTTGTTGCCCCAGCACGACACGCCCGCGTCCTCGAGTCGCGCGCACGCGTGTCGTGAGCCCGTCACCACCGTCGTCACGCCCTCTGCCAGCACGAGCGCGGGGGTGAAGGCCGTCTGCGTGCCGCCGTTGCCGACCTGGCCGAACTGGTTGTCGCCCCAGCACCGCGCCGCGCCGGTGGGCAGCAGCGCGCAGCTGAAGTTGTCACCCAGCGACAACGAGGCGACCTCGCCGAGTCCGGACACGAAGCGGGGTCCGCGACCACCGTCGTAGGGGCCGCTGCCAAGCGACCCGGTGCTGCCCGCGCCCCAACACACCACCCCGCCGTCGTGCCGCACACAGGCGTGCGCGAGGCCCACCTCGACTTCGCGCCCTTCCCCACAGCTCGTGCCGATCGCCACCTGCCCCGGTGGGCACTGCAGCGCGCAGGCGCCGTTGCGACACTGCGTGCCCGCGCCACAGCTCACGCAGCTCGCGCCGCATTGTTGATCGCTCTCGGCCACGCACTGTCCACCGCAGCGCGCCTGGTTCGCGGCGCAGGTGAAGTCGCACACGCCCGACACGCACGCCGCGAGGCCTCCATGCGCCGCGCACGGACCGCAGCTCGCGCCACACTCGAGGACGGAGTCGTCGGGCGCGCAGTGATCTCCGCAGCGGTGAAAGCCACCGACGCACGCGAAGTCGCAGCCGCCGTCTGTACAGACCACCGTCGCGTTGCTCGGCGCCGCGCACTCGCAGGGGCCGCCGTCGAGGGCGTTGCCTCCGCCACCGCCGGTCGCGCCGCCACCGCCGCCAGTCGAGCTCCCACCGCCCGTGGCGACACCACCGCCCGTGGCGACACCACCGCCGGTGTTGGTCCCGCCTCCCGTCGGACTGCCGGCGTCTTGCAGCGGCGTCAGCGGCCCACACGCTGCGAGCGCGCTCACCAGGCCGACGAGCAGGCGCTTCATTCGTCTTTCTCGGGGGCCGGCTCGTCAGCGGGCTCTTCGTCGGGCACCGGCGCCGCCTCGAGGAGATCGATGCGCTTGCCGCCCACGTCGACGGTGAGTTCCTTGAAGGTCCACGTGCCCCGCCGGCCCTCGGCCTTCACCACCAGCGTGCCCTTGCCCTTCGGGCCCTCGACGGGAACGGAGAAGTCGGCAGAGCCGCTGCCGTTGTTGTCCTGGTACGCGCCGGTGACCCCCAGCCCCGTCTTCAGCGGCGTGCCCAGCGACGCGGCGACCTCGGGGTTCTCGTTGGCCTGCTTCATGGCCTGAGCGAAGACCGAGCTGCCTTCGATCATCTTCGTGACGCCGAAGTAGGTGACGCCCACGAAACTCAGGCAACACAACATCGGCACCACACACCCGACCGGTACGAGCCACTTCCAGTTGCGGGCGAACCAACTGGGCTGCTGGACCGGCGCCTCGACGTTGCCGCTGGGGGTCATATGGGCGCCGAGTGTACGTTGCCCTTCAGCTCTCGGGGAGCGGCGGAATGCCGAGCACGTCGGCCGCCTCGAGCATCGCGCTGACGAGGCTGCCGGCGCTGGTCGAGGTCTCCTTCTCCACCAGCGAGTAGAGCTTGCCGAAGGGCGTCTCGAGGTCCGCCGCGCTGGGCGAGACCGAGCTCCACGTCGAGGGCGGCGTGGGGAGCGCGTCGCCCGACACCGCGTCGAAGCCGGCCTTCACGCGCGCGAGCCCGGCGATGATCTCCGCGTCGAGGGCGCTCTGGCCCTTCGACTGGAGCCACGGCCGGAAGGCCTCGTAGGTCTTCGTCGCCCCCTCCAGGTTGGCGCGCATGTCCGCCAGCGTGTGCTTCGCGTAGCGCGACTCCTCTTCACCGGTGGCGGCAAACGACGTCTTCTCGTGCTGCTCCTGCATCGAGCCGATGACGCCCCGGAACGCGGAGGCGGTGTCGAGCGCGAGCGGCTGGTACTCGTCACGCATCTTCGTCACGTCGGCCACCAGCTTCGCGCACAGCTTGTTCTTGAAGTCGCCAGCCTCGGCGTCGGTCGCGGGGAACGCGGCCGGGCGGTACTTGCTGCCGAGCCCCTCTTCGAAGGTCTTCACCTCGGCGCTGATCAGATCGCTGAACAGGATGCGCTCCAGCGCATGCACGCCGGTGACGCCCACGTCGTCGAAGAGCGCCGTGTCGGTGCCGTTCTCGAGGAAGCCATCGTAGCGCTCGTCGGTGGCCACATCGAGCTCGGGGAACAGCACGGCGATCGACCCTTCGACGCGCTCGTACGACACCCGAACCCGCTTCCACGCGGCGCGCATGGTGGCGACCGGCGTTGGCTGGCTGGTGGCCGACCAGGCCGTCGTGGGCGCAGCGGCGCACAGCTCCGTCGAGGCGACGACCAGCGCGTCGAGGTTGGTCTGCACGTACTGCTTGGTCTCGGACAGCGCGACGTTCTGAGGCGGCGCGCAAGCGACGAGCGTGCTCGCGAGCGCGAGGGGGAGAATCGAACGCATGGTGGTTCCTTTCAGAGGGCCGAGATGAAGGTCAGCAACTGCTCCCGGTCGGCCGCCGGGAGTGCCGCGAAAGCGTCGACCGAGGCGCGGGCTTCACTGCCCTCGGCCCCGTGCAGGCGGACCGCGGTCTCGACGTCGGCCGCACGTCCATCGTGCAGATAGGCAGTGAGGAAGCGCAGCCCAATGAGCGGCGCCGTTCGCCATTCCCGTGGGCTCGCCTCACCGTCGTTCAGCCCGTCAGCGAGCGAGGGCCCCATGTCGTGCAGCAGGAGATCGGTGAAGACCGGCGCGTCGGTGCCCGCAAGCTGCGGAATCGGGTAGTCGGCGCGCGTGCGCAGCGACGGCACATGACAGCTCGCACAGCCCACCGACTCGAAGAGCGCGCGGCCTGAGGTCTCGCGCCGCGACGGAATGGAGATCAACCGCACGTAGTCGGCGAGCTGGTTGACCTGCTCGGCCGTGACGTCGAGCCCCGGCTTGCCGTCGTCGGTGAGTCCCTCGGCGTTGACGACCTCATGCGGGCGCAGCGGAGAGGTGAGCCCCATGTCGCCCTGCAGCGCGTCTGCGGCGAAGTCGTCGAGCGTGGCCTGCCGCGCCTTGAGCCCGAAGCGGCCGATGACCACGTCGCCCACGCGGTGCTGGTGAAAGCGGGTGTCGGCGTTGGGCTCGCTCTTCCACACCACATGGTTCAGCCGGCCGCTGACGCCGTCGGTGCGCTGCGCCTGCTCCGCGGCCACGCGCTCCAGCTCGGCGTCGTCGATCGCCTCGAGCCAGCCTCGCCCCATCACCGGAATGCCGGCGCGCACGAAGACGTGCACATCGGCGCGCGTCGGGGCGAGCAGCGGTGAAGCCCCTGACGTGGCGAAGGGCCGAACCACCGAGCCGAGCGGCAACGCCGGCTGACCCGCGGTCGGGCTGCCGTCGGGCTCGAGCTGCGCCAGGCGCTCCACGGTGCCGGGCCCGCGCGCGGCCGACTGATGACACCCACCGCAAGAGGAGCGGATGTAGAGGGGCCCGAGCCCGTCGGCTTCCCGAAACGGCACGTCGAAGAGGAAGTCCCCGTCGTCGAAGCGCGCGCGCCACTCGGCCGACACCCCGGCCAGTGGAAGGTCGGACGACGTGTCGCCCACCAGCCTCGGCGGCGCCTCCGACGCGCAGCCAGCGATCAGCAGCCCCAGCCATGCGCGCCTCATGGGCTCAACCTGAAGGCCGTGCTCATCACCGAGTCGTTGGCGGTCGCGCCGCGGTGGCAGTCGTTACAGGTCTGCTCGCTGTCGGAATATTCCTCGCCAACCGGCGGCCCCAGCCCGCGCCACTTGATGCGCAGCGTGCCGTTGGTGTCGCGCGCGAGCTCGAACCATTCCCAGCCCTTCGCGCCCGCCTCGTTGTACGCGCCGCGCTTGGCCATCGCGAAGGTGGTGCCGCCGAGCTCCTTCACGAAGACGGTGCCGACGGGCCAGCTCGTGGCGCCTGCCGGTGGCCGCTGGTTGAGGTACACCGTGCGTTCGCCTGCCACGTGCGCGGTGTCGAGCGCCGGGCCGTCGAAGCGCGCCGATTCCCACGAGGCGTAGCCCTGAAAGTCGCGCTCCAGGGCAATGAAGACCGTCGGCACCGGGGCCGGCGGCGCACCACAACCCACGACGAACACCCACGAGAGAGCAACCCACCAGCGCATGGGCGCCAGTTAGGTGATTTTGAGAATCATTGTCAAGATTGACGGGGCGCTTCAGACCGCGTCGAACTTCTCGAACGGGTTCTCCATCATCTCCTTCACGGTCTTGGCGAGGATGCCGGCGTGGAAGCCGTCGATGAAGCGATGGTCGAAGCTGGCGTTGAGGCTCATCACCTTGCCGGGCACGACCTTCCCGTCTTCGACCACCGGCACGTCGAGCACCGCGCCGGGCGCCACGAAGATGGGCGTGTTGGTGTACGGCACGAGCGGCACGTACGCGATGTCGAGGCCGAGGCTGCCGACGTTGGTGATGGTGACGCCGCCGAACGCGTCCTTCGGCATGCCGAGGAACGAGAGGTCGATGTTCAGCGTGTACATCAGGAACCCGATGACCTTCAGGAAGGTGTTCATCAGGAGGAAGGGGATCTTGTGAATGGTGCCCTTCGACTCCTCGAGCGCCTTGTCTTTGCGGTTGCGCACCTTGTCGACCGCGTCCTGCATCTCGGCCGCCATCTCCTTGAGGGACTTCTTGTCGGCGTCGGCGATGCGCGCCGCGGTGAGGTCGACCTTGCCGTCGCCTTGATCGGTCTGCACCACCAGCACCGAGAGCGTGACCTGGTTGCGCAGGTAGATCTTGTTGAAGCGGAGGATCGCGTTGGCGTCGGGGCAGCGCTTGAGGCCCTCGGCGATCGCCTTCGCCACCAGGTGCGTCACCGTCAGCCGCACACCGTGGGTCTCACGGAACTTCTCGATGTACTGCAGCGCCTTGTCCATGCGGATGCGCATCGTCCCGTAGACGGTCGGGTCGTACGCGGTCTGCCAGGTGCCGATGGCGATCTTGCGGAAGCTGGAGACTTCTTTCTTCGGCGTGAGGTCGAGGTGGGGCATGAGCCCGCGAGCGTCGCAGGCCCACGCCTCGATGCTTCAAAAATCACATGACGCGGCGAGCCATCAGCCCGGCGGCCACGTGAGCTGACGCCCCGCGAGCATGTGGAGGTGCACGTGGAACACCGTCTGTCCCGCATCGCGGTTGGTGTTCATCACCACGCGGTAGCCGGTGTCCGAGAAGCCCTGCTCGCGCGCGTACTTCGCGGCGGTCACCATCAGGTGGCCGAGCAGCTCGCGATCTTCCGCGGTGGCCTCGTTGAGCGTGGCGATGTGGCGGCGCGGAATGAACAGCGCGTGCTGCGGCGCCTGCGGGTTGATGTCGAGGAAGCCCACGCACAGCGCGTCTTCGTGGACCTTCTTCGCGGGGATGGTGCCGGCGACGATGCGGCAGAACAGGCAGTCGGACATGCCGGCTTCTCTACCTCTGCCCGAGTCGCACGTCCGCACCGACGCGCACCGTCCCCTGCCCGCGGTGCACGAGGTTCATGCCGAAGATGGCGCCCATGCCCTCGAGGGTGTTGAGCGCCGCGAGCGCGGTGAGCGGGGCCGAGCCGCTCGGTCGCTCGCCCGTGCGTTGATCGGTGGTGATCATCACGCAGCGCGGGCACGGCTTCACCGCGTCGAAGGCGAGCCCGTCGATCTGCAGGCGCGACCAGCGATCTTCAGCCCACGCGGTGTCGGCGCGCACCACGAGGTTGGGGCGAAAGCGCTCCATGCCCACCGGCACCTCGAGCGTCGCGTTGAGCGCGTCGAGCGACGCCAGGTTGGTGATCAACAGCGGGTAGCCGTCGGTGAAGGTCGTCTGCGCGTCGGCCGCGTACTCGGGGTTCACCTCGCGGCGCACGTCGTCGGGGAAGGCGACGAGCCGGCACGGTTGCCCGAGGCGCGTCGAGAGCCAGGCCGCCGCCTCGTCGCCCGCATCGAGCGCGTCGCCGGTGTGACGCCACACGGTGACCTGCCGCCGCGGGCCGTCGAGCGCCGGCGTGGCCACCTCGAGCTGGCTGGCGCCGTCGTCGAGCCGCACGCCGCCGGGCACCAGCGCCGGTTGAAGGCGCGCGAGCCTCGGCTCGGTGCGCTGGGTGAGGAAACGATCGTTCGCGTCGACCACCATCCACCGGCGATCGCCGACGATGCCCTTCTCGTCGAGGGTGAGCGCGTCGACCTCGACGGCGCGCATCGACTTCACCGGGTGCAGGAACGCCGCGAGGAGCTTCACTTCTGCGTCTCGAGCCACGCCCCGAAGCGGCGCATCACGCGCTCGTGCAGCACCGCCTGCGTCACCTTGTAGACCGCGAAGGGGATCGTCGGCTCGTACCCGATGAGCGAGGTCATCACCGTCTTGCCGTCGAGCAGCACGCGGAACTCGAAGCGGCCGGGCGCCATCGAGCGTCGCGCGAGCGCCCCATCGACGACCTCCAGCCACGCCACGTCGTCGTACGAGCGGCCGGGCACGTGGCGCAGCACGAGCGAGCGCACGCCGGCCATGGAGATGGTGAAGACGCCAGCCCGCTCGGTGGTGCGCACCAGCGGCGTGTCGGTGGGCAGCCACTGAAAGTAGGTGCGGGCGACGTCGAGCGCGCTCCACGTGCCGGGCCGCGGGTAGCGCTGCACCGAGCACGTGCCGTAGCGCGGCGGACTGTCTTCGCGGGGAGGTCCGCTCCACGGCGACGCAGCGGGCACCTTGCCACCGTTGATCAGCGCCTCGAGGTGCACGAGCGGCTCAGGCCCGCCCCCGCGCAGCACCGACAGCGGCACGCCCGCGCGCTCGAGCAACGGCACCCGCGCGTCATCGTCGCCACAGGCGAAGTGCACGAGGTGCTTCACGCCCACCAGCTTCGCGGCGCGCGCGACCGAGTCGGCCATCAGCGCGTCGAGCTCGGCGGGCTCGGCCTTCGCGAGCCGGGCCACCGGGGCGTGCGCGCGGGCGAGCATCACCACGGTGTGCGCGCCGGCAAAGGCCACCTCGGTCTCGTGGGTCGCGGTGAGATCGGCGGCGGAGATCGACACCTCGTGCGCCCCCTTCAGCTTCGCGGCGAGGGACTGACCGAGGGCTCCGGCTCCGGCGATGACGACGCGCGACATGCGGCGGCGCTTAGACCAACGCCGCAGCCGGTGGGAGTTCTGTTATGCGCACCTCGTGACGTCCCTCCTCCCCAGTCTGGTCGGCCTCGCGCTCGGCATGCGTCACGCGCTCGAGCCCGATCACCTCGCCGCCGTCTCCACGCTCGCCAGCGAAGAGCGCGGCGGCACGCGGGCGGGCCTGAAGCTGGGGCTCTACTGGGGGCTCGGACACACGCTGTCGCTGCTGGTTGTCGGCGGCTCGCTGGCGGCGCTCGGCGCGCAGATGCCGGCGCGGCTCGAGTCGGGCTTCGAGCTGCTCGTCGCGGTGATGGTGGTGACGCTCGGGCTCCGGGCGGTGCGCCGCGCGGTGAAGGAAGGCCGCGAGGGCTTCGAGCACACCCACGAGCACGGGCCGCTCACGCACACCCACGCCGCGCCGTCGGAGCACCTGCACGTCAGCCGGTGGACGCTGGCGACGCGGCCACTTTTGATCGGCGTGATGCACGGGCTGGCGGGCAGCGGCGCGTTGACGGCGCTGGTGCTCGCCGAGCTGCCGACGCCCATGGCGCGCCTGACGTACATCGCCCTGTTCGGCGCTGGGAGCATCGTCGGCATGGGCCTGCTGACCGGCCTCGCGGGCGTGCCCCTGATGCGGCTGGCGAAGGCACCGAAGCTGGCGGCTGGCCTGCTGCTGGTGACCGGCGTGTTGTCGACCGGCATCGGCGCGTGGTGGGGCGTCGGCTCGCTGCAACAGCTGCTGGCGAGCTGAGCCCGCGCGGCTGGCGCGCTGAGGACGAAACGGCCACAATCGCGTCATGCGCGAGCTGCGCCGCTCCCCCGCCACGCTCGATGACCTGAAGACCATCCCCGAGGGGTGGACCGGGCAGATCGTCGATGGCGAGCTGTGGGCGCTGCCCCGGCCCACCCTCGGACACGCGCGGGTCACCTCTCGTCTGGGCGTCGAACTCGGAGGCCCCTTCGACCTCGGCCGCGGTGGCCCGGGCGGGTGGATGATCCTCGACGAACCGGAGCTGCACCTGCAGCGCGACGTGCTGGTGCCTGATCTCGCCGGGTGGCGACGAGAGCGATTCGCCGTTGAGCCCGCTGCCGACACGCCCTTCCTCACCCTCGCGCCGGACTGGGTGTGCGAGGTGCTGTCTCCTTCGACGGCCCGTCTCGACCGCGTGAAGAAATGGCGGACCTACCTGAGAGAGCGCGTGCAGTGGCTTTGGCTGATCGATCCGATCGCGCGAACGCTCGAGGCCTCCGCATTCGAGAGCAATCAATATCGGAGCCTCGGCACCTGGGGCGCAGGCGAGCGCGCGCGGGTGGCGCCCTTCGAGGCCGTCGAGCTCGAGCTCGACACGCTGTGGGGCGCCGACTCAGGCACCGAGTGAGCTGCTGAGCACCTCGAACATCGAGACCGCCACCGCGCTCGACGGCAGTCCCGCGGTTCGCATCAGCGCAGCATCGACGGGCGCTTCGAGCTCGCGACGGAGCTGAGCCACCGCCGCCACCCGGGCCTGCTCGACGCGCGCGCGCTCGTCATCGGTGAGGCGCTCGTCGAGCCACGCGGCGATCTCCCAGGACAGCTCGGCGTGGCGCGTCTCGTCGTCGGCGATCTGCGCCATCGTCGCGCGCACCTCGGCATCCTCCGCGTGCAGCGCCTGATGCTGCGCCACCAGCGCGCCGTACGTCTCGCGCACGCAGCCCTCGACCACGTTGTCGCACGCGAGCTCGACGGCCGTGCGGAGCGGTCGCGCCTCGACGCGCGGCTCCACCGGCTCCGCTCCGAAGCGGCGCGCGAGCTGGGCGGTGCGGCGGGTGTGATCGATCTCCTCGAGCGCCGAGAGCATCGTGGCGCGCCGCAGAGCCTCGGGCGCGTCGAGCGCCACCAGCTCGGCAAACAGCTGCTCGAAGGCGGGCACCGACGCCGCCTCGAGGTGCGCGGCCTCGGCGAAGAAGCGACCGGTCGCCTCATCGCAGGCGCTGCCGCCACGAGAACGCAGCCCGGGGGGACGACGACCGATGGCGCAGTTGTCGGCGCCGCGCTCGATGATCTCCGCGCGCTCCTCGGTGAGCTCCCCCTCGGCCGTCACGCGCAGGTAGTGCCGGGTGACGGCGGTGCCCGCGCCGCACGCGATGCCCTTCTCGGCGATGACGTCCCACCCGGTGCCGTTGGGCTTCGCGGCGCCGCGATCGAGCTGGCCGCACATGATGCGGTAGCCGTTGGCGAAGGCGATGAACATGGCCTCCTGCGCGGTGTCGATGGGCCCGAAGAACGCCTTGAGCTGCTCGAGCGACGCGACGGCCTTCACCTCGTCGCCGCGCGTGGTGGCGAGGTGGTAGTCGATGCAGAGCTGAAAACACTCGGCCGCGAAGCCCGACGTCGGCCGGAGGTTCTCGTACGACGACAGACACACCGGCTTGTCGCTCGCGGTCTTGCAGGCCTCTCCCACGGCGCCGAAGGGACTGATGGTGCCGGCGTCGCGATCGCCCCCGGGGCCGCCAAAGAGGTTGAACGCGCGCAGCTGCATCACATCGGGGATCACCGCGGGCGTGACGCCCTGGGGCGACAACAGGCCGCTCTCACACTGCGGTGCGACGTAGCCGGTGGTGTCCGGGACGCAGGCCGTGAGCGCGAGCGGCGCGACGACAGAGACCTGCAGGGAACGACGGAAGGACTCACGAAGCGAGGGGCGGCGCATGACCGCGCATCATGTGCAACGCGGGGACCAACCGTCGAGGCACACGTTGCAGGCACTTCGGCTCGCGAGCGCCCCGGAAATCTGAGGTCCCCGCGCTCGACGACGCCTTCTCGCTCGAGCCCGTGCTGCGACGGCTGGCGACGACGGGAACTCCGGGGCGGACGGTCGCTGAGGTAGCGTGCGCGCCGCCGTGAACCCCGAACGACGCTCGACGCTGTTGTGGCTGCTGGTCGCCGGCGCGGTGTGGGGCCTCGCGGTGGGCGTCGCGCGCTGGCGTCGCGAACCCGAGCGGCCGCCGGCGCCCGTCTGGCAGCGGCCCGTGTCGGAGCTGACCGAGGCACAGCAGGCGCACTACGCACAGGTGCGCGCGGCGATCCTCGAGGCCGAGCGGGTGCGCAGCGCAGGGGCGTGGCCGACCACCTTCTTGCCGGGCTCGGTGTTCCGGCAGCAGCGCCTCACGGTGAACTACGTCAGCGAAGCAGCCGGGCTGCGCTGGCTGGTGCTGTTCCTCGAGCCTGATCCCCGCAGTCCACCGGAAAAGGCCGCCCCCGACGACGAGCACCACACGCTGGCCGACGGCACGCCGCTGCACGTCACGGTGTGGACGCAGCCGCTGAGCGTCCCCGCGCCCGAGAACGTCACCGCCTTCCCCGCCGCGGAAGGCTGGGTGGAGCGCGTTCGACGCTGATACACAGCGACCCCCATGCCCTCGCTCCCGACGATTCAGCGGCTGCTGGTGATCTCCGCGCTCGCGTGGGCGATCTTCCCGCGCTGGGGTGGCTTCGCGTTCGGCGCGAGCTGGGTGCTGCTGCTGGCGGGCTCGATGAATCGGCGCGCGCGCGCGGCGAAGCTGCTCGCGGCGAACGAGACCACGCTCAAGACGCTCACCCCCGAGGCGCTCGCGCTCGCCCGCCAGTACCCGCTGGCCTACGTGTGGCCCTCGACGGCCGAGCGCTGGGGCACCACCTGGCAGCTCTCGGCGTTGCTGGCGTTGATCCTCGGTGGCGTCTTCGCGGCGTGGGCGCTGTTCTCGATGACGTCGTGGTACCTGGTGCTGCTCGCGCCGCTGGTGGTGGTGCTGTTCGTCGGCGGCGTGATGTCGCGACGGATCAAGATCGCCGAGCGCGTGAAGCAGGACCTGAAGAGCGACCGCCCCGCGCACGACGCGATCGTCACCCTGCTCTCGTTGAAGACCGCCGTCGGGCAGTGGCCGCCCGAGGCGTCGCCCGACCCCGAGCCCGCCCCCGAGCTGAAAAAGTCATGAGCCGCATCCTCTGTGCCCTGAGTCTCTTCGTCGTCGCCTGCGCGCCCCCCATCGTGGTGCCCGACGCGAAGGCCGTCGCGATGACGCCGCGTGACGCCCGTGAAGTGGAAGCCTGCGTGCTGATGCTCGAGACCGACGACCGCCCGGTCTCTCAAGGGGTCGCCGAGGCCTCGAGCGCGCGCTGGAAGTACGCCATCGCCGCCATCGCGGTGAAGCACCCCGCCGGCCTGTTGATCATCGACCCGGGCTTCGGCGAGTCGATCGGCGACGATCTCCGCCGCGCGGGGCCGTTCGTGATGGCGGTGATGGGCACCGAGCGCACCAAGACGTCGATCGGCAAGGCGATGGCCGCCGCCGGCATGGACGTGGCCGACGCGCGCTTCGCGGCCATCACCCACGCGCACTGGGATCACACCGGCGGCCTAGGAGATCTCCGCAACGCGCGCGTATTGGTCGCGAAGACCGAGCTCGAATGGACCCGGCCCTTCACGCGGTTCTTCGACCACGGCGTGATGCCGCACCACCTCAAGCGCGCCAAGGAGCGGCTCTTCGAGTTCGAGTTCTCGGGCCCCGCCATCGATGGCTTCGAGGGCACGTTCGATCTCTTCGGTGACGGCGCGGTCGTCGCGGTGCCGCTGCCGGGTCACACGCCGGGCAGCACCGGCTTCCTCGTGCGCGGGCCAAAGGGCGTGACCTGGCTCTTCAGCGGCGACACCACGTGGACCTTCCGCGGCGTCGAGCTCCCGGCGCACAAGTTCCTGCGGGCGTTCGACAGCGATCTCGACGCGCTCTCGAGCTCCATCGGCCGGCTGCACGCTTTCCTCGAGAACCGCCCCGACGTGAAAGTCATCCCCGCGCATGACGGCGACGCCCTGTCAGCGCTGCCGCGGTGCGACCCACGGTGAGGGTCAGTCTGCACCCCTGACATTGCAGAGGTGCATTGCACCGGTGCTCGTGCAGGCGGTGCGCGGCCCAGGCTGATCAGTCATTGCTACAGCTTGGTGGCTCGAAACCGGGCGGCCCGGGGCGTGCACAGGAGCCGCCCATGCTCCAGATCCAAGACCTCCCTCTCGAGTCCTGTCTGGCAGTCCGAAGCAACACTTCCCTCGCGCGAGTCGTCGAGCTCGCGGCCGAGGCTGGCGCTCGCTACGTGCTGGTGCGTGAGCCCACCGGTGACGTGAAGGGCGTCCAACTCACGACGGTCGCGAACTGGATGGCGGCGCAGTCTCCGTCGGTGTTGGCCGACGAGATCCCCGTCGTCGAGGGCGTGCAGGTCGAGCTGGGCACCTCGGTGCTCGAGGCGCTGACGATGCTCGCCTACTCGCCGGCGTCGGTGCTGCTGGTGCGGGAGCCGACGCTCGGCACGTGCCGGATCGTGCAGCGGAACATGGTGGAGATGACCGCGGGCGTCGACGCCGCGGGCGCCCGCCGCACCGAGCTGTTGAGCTGATCAATCGCAGTCGCCGAAGGTCGGCAGCGGCCGGCCCGCGAGCTTCGCCGCAGAGAGCAACACCAGCGGGTGCCGTGGTCCCAGCGACTCGATCGCGCGCTTCACGTGTGCCGCGCGGGCGTCGGGGCGCAGCCACGCGCCGTTGAGCGCGGCGAGGCCCGACTCCAGGCGATCGACCACCACGGGGCGACACGTCAGCGGCTCGGCGGCGGCCAGCGTGGCGCGCGCTCTTTCCTCGTGGCCCTCGAGCCACGCCGAGAAGGCGAGCGCGTGGTGCATCAACGTCGGGTGACACCCTTCGTGCGGGCTGGCCTTGACCGCGGCCTCCAGCGTTGGGCGCGCGCGAGCCAGCGAGCCGCGCTGGAGCGCGAGCAGCGCATCGAGCGTCTCGTCACCCTGCACCACGCACTGCCCCTGCGCCGCCAGCGTGGCCGCGAGCCGGGACAGCGAAGCGTCGAGCTCGGAGCCCACGCGCAGCGCGAGCGCGTCGCGGTACCACCGCTCGGCGTCAGCCCAGCGCTTCTTCGCGAAGGCGCGATCGCCGGCCTCGAGGAGCCGGAGCTGATCATGCACGTCGAGCACGTCGGAGCAGGCCACCACCGCCGGCAACGCCCGCCCCGCACGCTTCGCCTGGGCCGCGGCGAGCAACGGGTGCAGCGGGCTGCCCAGTGCCTTCGCCGCGCGCGCGTCCAGCACCGCCTGCTGCTGCGGCAGGCGCCACGCGGTGTTGAGCGCGTCGAGCGCCACCTCGAGCGGGTCTTCCCGGCGTGCCCGGCAGCGGAGCTTCGCCGCGTCGGTCATCAGCCGCTGCGCGTCGTCGTCGCGCCCCTCGAGCCAGCGCGCGAAGGCCAGCGCCTGGTGCAGCGTCGTCGCGTGGCACCCTTCCTTCGGGGCCGACGCCACGGCCGCCTCGAGCAGCGGCAGCGCGGTGGTGAAGTCGGCGCGGTGCACGGCGCTCAGCAGCGCGAGTCGCGGCTCCGACGCCGAGCAGCGGCCCAGCCACGCGCGCAGCCCGGCGAGGCGCGAGAGGTTCGGATCCTCGTCGGAAGCACCCAACCGCACGGCGGCCCGGTACGCCTCTTCGGCCTCGACGAAGTGGCGCTGCGCGAGCTCGGTGTCGGCGAGGCGCTCCCACGCGCGCACGTCAGGAGCGCCGGCGAACGCCACGCACGAGGCCCCCAGCAGCGCCGACACCAGTCGTCTCACTCGAGGCCTTTGTAGGTGCGCACCTGGGTGATCTCGTAGTCGAGGTTCTCCACGTAGCCGCCCTTCAGATCGCCCTGCTTGAACAGCTTGCCGGTGGTCGCATCGACGTACAGGCGCCCGGTCTTGCCCTGCGCGCCGGGGTCGCGGAAGTCGTAGAACAGCCGCCCCGCGTCGTCATACCCGCGCTTGTGAATGGTCACGAAGTGTTCGGTCAGCCGATCGTGGTTGTAGCTGTCGTCTTCGTAGCTGGCGCCGACCACCACCGGGAAGCCCGCGTCGAGCGCCTTGTCGATGTACTCGCGGCCCAGGCGCGCCTGGGTGGGGTCGGTGGCGAGGCGGCCCTCGGCGTCTTCGGCGAAGGCGATCTGGATCGCGCCGTCGGGGCCGTTGAGCTGCGGCGCCTTCCGCCCGAACGCGCTGGTGTTGTAGCGCTCGGCCTGCGCGACGGCGGTGGGGAAGCAGGCGGTGTGGCCGTCGAGGCCCTGCTCCTGCGCGTAGGTGAACTGGTTGAGACCCTTCACCGGGAGCGCGACCGGCGCCTTGCGATCCTTCACGTCGACCACCAGCGCGTTCGCCTCGAGCAGGCGCGGCTGCGGCGGAGCGCTGGCGGTGCCGGGCTTGCCGTACTGCGCGACGCCCCGGTTGGACTTCACCTCGTCGAGCAGCGCCTGGTTGAGCTGACCGCCGAGCGTGAGCGCCTTCGAGCCGTCGACCAGCGCCAGCCGCGCGTCTTCCTTCCCGTCGAAGCCGTCCACGAGGGCGAACAGCGCCTTGAACTCGGCGCCTTTGATCTGCCCGTCGGGCCCGGCGAGCTTCTTGAGCGCGTCGATCGACACGCCGGCGTCGCCGAGCGTTTTGGTCAACGTCGGGCTCAGGTGGTTGGTGTCGATGACGGCGTGGCCGGTGAACTGGGCCGCGAAGCTCTTCGAGGTCAACGGTTTGACGGTCATGCCTCACCCGACAACCGGACCCGCGCGGCTTTTCACGCAATCGGCGCGCGACGGAAAAAACAACGGCCTGCCCCCGCCACGAAGGAGGGAGCAGGCCGAAGCTCGTCGCACCGATGGTGGGTGTTTACGGAGCGACGTAGTTCGCGGTGAGGGTGTAGGTGCCGGCCGTGTAGCCGTTGATGGCCATGTAGAACTGGGTGGCGGTGGCGGGCACGGTGACGGTGCAGGTCTCGGTCGCGCCGCCGACGTACGGGCGGCAGTCGAAGAGGGTGAGCGTCGGCGCGCCAGCGAAGCGCACGTAGAGGTCGGGGTCACCCGAGCCGGTCATCTTCACGGTGAGCTGCGAGCCCGGCACCACGCTGATGGGGTTGAACTGCACGAGCTGGCCCTTGGCCACCGAGCCCGAGGCGGTCGAGGTCTTCGCGGTGCCGCCCGTGGGCGCCGGCGTCGCGGTGCCCTTGGTGTACTCCACGCGCAGGCTGATGCTCGCCGCGGTGTAGCCGGTGACGGTCACGTAGGCCGAGGTGGCAGTCGAGGGCACGGTGAGGTTGCACTCCTCGGCCGAGCCGTCGAGGTACGGGCGGCAGTTGTAGGTCGAGGCGGTGGGCGCGGCGCCGAAGCGCACGTAGAGGTCGGCGTCACCGGTGCCGCTCATCACCACGCGGAAGCTGGTGCCCGGCGTGACGGCGAAGGGACCGAAGGCCTTGCTCGCGCCCTGCGCCACGCTGGCGGTGAAGGTCTCGACGTTCGGCGCGCCCGGCGTCGGGTTCGGGGTCGGCGTGGGGGTGGTGCCACCCGGCGCGCCGTACAGCGACGCGGCGCCCTGCGCGTCGAGCGCGGTGATGACCAGCGAGTCGAAGCTGCCGGTGCCGTTGCACTGCGGGTAGTGCATCACCGACGCCGAGTCGTACGCCGTCAGCACGCGCCAGTTGTTGTCCTCGAAGCAGGTGCCGGCCTCGGGGCGGGTGTGCTCGTGGCGGAAGCCGAGCGTGTGGCCGAGCTCGTGGCGGAGCACGCCGACCAGCGAGACGCTCGGATCACCGAAGGCCGTGTTGTCGATGAGCACGTTGCGGTTGGCGCGGGTCTCCGACGGGAAGAAGGCGCGCGCGAGGTACTGGCCGTTCACGTTCACCGGCGCGACGTTGAAGAGCACGTTGTTGTTGCTCGCCGTGCAGCTCCCGTCCTGCGCCGAGTTGTAGATGTACTTCACGTTGGCGACGGCGGCCCACGCGGCGGTCGCCTGCTGCATCGCCTGCACGGCCGCGGCCTTGTTGCTGCCGAAGCTGTTCGACACGCAGTAGGTGAGGTTCAGCTTCTGGGTGTCGTTCCACTTGTCGTCGGCGCTGCCGATGCGGTTGACGATCAGCTGGCCTTCGCGAACGTTGAGCTCGTAGAACTCGCGCAGCTGCTTCTCGTTGGCGAACACCGTGTCGCCGTCGGCGATGAAGATGCCCGTCTCGGGCTCCTGAAAGACCTTGGTGGTGCGGAAGGCTTCCCACGTGAGGCCCGAACCGCTCGCCGTCACGTCTTCGCCCTGATCCGTCACGGTGCCCTGACTCACGCCACACGCCGTCGCCAGAACCGCCACCACTGCACCCAGAATCGACTTCTTCATGACGTACTCCCCAGGGCGAGACCCCGACCCCCACCAGGCGGATCTCGCGGCGATTCCCTTGAGCACGTGGCTTGCCAACGCCAAGTCCATGAATTTTCAGATGAATTCAGGTGTGCGACAAATTGAGAAGACTCCATGTATGTGTATCTGACTTTGACATTGTGATTTCGAAGGGTTGGCGATCGCACATGAAGATCAGCCACTTAGCTTTCGGACGACCGGACTGACCTGAACTCGGACACTGAGTCTAAATCGTCCTGATTCAATGCATACACAGCTGTGACTGTCTTTTCTCAGGACGTAAGAGTTCAGACGGCTGATCCAGCGAAGGCCCGTGGTACTCGCGCCGCCATGCTCAAGAAGACCCTCGTCGCTGTGTCCGGCGCGCTGGTGCTGACCGCGTGCCCGAAGAACGTAGAGAGCCCGAGCCCGGAGGCGGCCGTCGATGCCGGCGCGCCGGTGGTGGTGGCTCCGAAGAAGCCGACCTTCACCGCGCTCGATCGCCTCGCCTTCAACGCGCGCGCGCAGGAGCGTTTCCTTCCGCTCTTCTGGCGCTCCGACGCCAACAAGAACGGCGCGCTCGACGTGGACGAGCTGGTGGTGCTCATCGGGCCGTGGACCGAGACCCGCGCCGACTACGTGGGCGCCGACGGCTTCACCGCGAAGTTCGAGGCGGCCTATGCGCAGCTGCTGGCGAAGGCCGATGACTCGAAGCTGAGCGCGGAAGAGAAGGCGCGGCAGGCGGCGCTGAAGCTCGAGCTCGAGCAGGGCAAGGCGACGCTGGTCGAGACCGACCTCACCGGCGCGACCGAAGCCGACCGCAAGGCCTTCGAGCACTTCGCGAAGGCGGCGGCGTTGATCGAGAAGCTCTACGCGCGGCAGCACGCGACGACCGAGCTGGCGGCGAAGATCCCCGAGGGCGATCTGCTCAGCCGCGCGGTCTTCCACCGCAACCAGTCGGCGTTCTGCGTCGCGCCGAAGACCGAGAAGGACCCGGCGTGCAACGCGCTCTCGCCGGCCCCGTCGCGCGCGGTGGGCCTCTACCCGCTCGAGGTGCAGGCCGACCCGAAGTTCTGCAACAAGCTCGAGAAGGAGAAGAACAAGAACGCGCTGATGGATCACTTCTCGGCGGTGGTCGCCGACGGCAAGGGCTTCAAGGCGGTGCCCTACTCCGAGGCGTTCAAGGCCGAGAGCGAAGCGGTCGCCGTGGAGCTCGAGGCGGCGGCGGCGCTGTTCGGTGACGACGAGGCGGCGCTCAAGGCGTACCTCGCGGCGGCGGCGAAGGCCTTCCGCACCAACGACTGGGAGCCGGCCAACGAGGCGTGGGTGGCGATGGGGCCGACCAACTCCAAGTGGTACCTCCGCGTGGCGCCCGACGAGACCTACCATGAGCCCTGCTCGTGGAAGGCCGGCTACGCGCTGCAGCTCGCGCGCATCAACCTCGCGTCGCTGGAGTGGCAGAAGAAGCTCGAGCCGGTGAAGGCCGAGATGGAGAAGACCCTCGCGGCGCTCGCCGGCCCTCCGTACAAGGCGCGCGACGTGAAGTTCAAGCTGCCGGACTTCATCGACGTCACGCTCAACGCCGCTGATCAGCGCAACCCGCACGGCGCCACCATCGGCCAGTCGCTGCCCAACTGGGGCAAGGTCGCCGAGAAGGGCGGCCGCACGGTGGTGATGACCAACCTGTACACCGACGCCGACAGCCAGGACACGCTCAGCAAGCAGGTCAGCTCGCTGTACTGCAAGGCCACGTTCGAGGGCTTCACCACCGAGCCCAACGCGGCGCTGCTGTCGGTCGTGCTGCACGAGGCGGCGCACAACCTCGGCCCCGCGCACGACTACGCGGTGAAGGGCAAGAAGGACGACGATCTCTTCGGCGGCCCGCTCGCCTCGACGATGGAAGAGCTCAAGGCGCAGACCAGCGCGCTGTTCTTCACCTGGTGGCTGCAGGACAAGGGGCTGCTCACCGCCGACGAATCGAAGCACGCCACCCTGCGCGACGTGGCCTGGGCCTTCGGGCACATCAGCCGCGGCATGTACTCGGGTGACGGCGGCCCGAAGCCGTACAGCCAGCTCGCGTCGATTCAGCTCGGCACGATGCTCAAGGCCGGCGCGCTGACGTGGAAGCCCGAAGAGCTCGCCGCCAACGGCAGCGACAAGGGCTGCTTCGAGGTCGATCTCGCGAAGTGGCGCCCGGCGGTGAACACCCTGGCGGGCCGCGTGCTGAAGGCCAAAGGCACCGGCGACAAGAAGGACGCCGAGGCCATGAAGGCCAGCTTCGTCGACGCGAAGGACGAGTGGGCCGGGCTGCGCGAGACCATCACCCAGCGGTGGCTGCGCGCGCCGAAGGCGACGTTCGTCTACTCCGTCAAGCGCTGAGCCCCCACGAAGTCAGCGACCTCTCGCACCACGTGCGAGGGGTCCTTCAGCCAGCGGAAGTGCGCGTTCATCTTTCGCGGCTGCTCGGGCGGCGCCACGTCGACCCACTTCACCTTCGCGTGGCGCACCTTGCGCAGCAGCGCCTCGGTCGACGAGCGCGGCGCCATGGTGTCGCCGAACACGTGCAGCGCGAGCACGTCGGGCGTCAGCTCGTCGAGCCGATGTTCCAGCGCACCGCGCGCGTGGCTGCGGAACTCGCCGGTGAGCGCGGCGTTGGCCCAGTCGACGATCAACCCGCGCGACTGGAGTCCGCCGAAGCCCAGCCGATGCCCGGGGAAGTAGCCCAGCGTGCGCGCCACCACGTGCGCGAGCTGGGTGCCCACCAACACGCCCACGCCGCTGACGCCCCGCCACGCGCGGTGGTGCACGGTGCCTGAGGCGATGACGATCAACTTCGCGCCCGGCTGCCACCAGCGCGCGAGGCCGACGGTCGCCAGCTGCCCACCGAGCGAGTGACCGAGCACGCTGACCGGCCCGGTGCTGCGTGCCGCGAGAGCCGCAAGATGGACCTCGAGGTCGTCGAGCAGCTCGGCGTAGCCGAAGTCGACGCCGCGCCGCGCCCGCACCGATGAGCCATCACCGCCCCGGTGCTCCGAGACGAGCGTCGTCACGCCGCGCTCGGCCAGGCCTTCCGCCAGCCGGTCGTAGGCGCGCGCGTTGACGCCCATCGCGGGAAGAATGAGCAGCCCCGGCGCCCCGGGCGTCGCGGTGAACAGACGCGCCTCGGTGGTGGCGCCGCCAGAGAGGTGAAGCGACAGCAGCTCCATGGCGCTGAGCGTCACACAACGCGCCAGTGCAGCCCACCTTCCGGTTCGTGTGATGCTGCCCACCCCATGACGCCTCGTGACGCCATCCTCGCCCACGTGAACCGGCAGCTCGGGAAGTACGACCTCTTTCGTGCGCTGCTCGCCCACGAGGACTGGCGCGTGCCGCGGCCTGAAGGCGCGACGTTGCCCACCATTCTGGTGACCGACGCGGCGATGACGGCGACCATCTGGGCCTTCTCGGAAGAGGCGGCGTACGAGGCGGCCTGCGCGCAGCTGAACGCCGCGGCGATCGGTCCGGTGGCGCGCGTCTCACGACTCGACGAGGTGCTCGCGGAAGAGGACCCGCGCGTGGTGCGGCTGTCGATCGACCCGTCGTCGCCCATCGCGTTTCACGTGCAGACCGACGAGCTGGCGGCGCTCAGGCGCCTCGCGCGTTCGGTGGGCGTAGAGCGGGCGATGGCCGCGCGTGACTACACGAAGGTGGCGCGCTTCGACCGCTTCGCCGTGCCGTACTTCGGCGTGCTGGGCCAGGGCCACAACCTCATCACCCTGCCCTCGCCGCGCGGGAAGATGCTCGCCGCCTTCTGTGCCGCCGATGCCATCGACGCGTTCCTGGCCGCGGGGTCCGACGAGAACCGCGCGCAGGTGAAGTTCGCGATCGTCGACGGACGGCAGTTGTTCGGCATCGTGCAAGACGTCGCGCTCGGCGTGCTGATGAACCCCATGGGTCCGCGCACGTTCGGCTTCGAGCTCGACGTCTGCCGCGACATCGCAGCGAGCTGAGTCGTCAGGCCTCGGGCAGCGCGTCGAGGTCGAGGCCCATCGAGAGGCCCATCAACCGGCCCTCGCGGTCCTTCAGCGCGCTCATCTTCCGCTCCGCCGACTCACGCAGCGCCGCGTCGTCGCGCAGCCCGAAGATCGCGCGCACCTCGTCGACCGAGAGCTCCGCGGCGAAGCGACGACCGAGGTCAGCCACCAGCCGCGACAGCACCGGCAACGAGGGCCCCGACAACGACATCGCGCGACGGGGCGCGGCGTCTTCACTCCCCAGCAGCCACTCTGGCCCGATGGCGGGGAGGTAGACGTTTCGCGTGTCGAGTGTCAGCGCCAACACTTCCTCCGGCTTCGCGAGCGCGGCGGCGTAGAGCTCGGCGAGCAGCGAGAGCGATGACTCTGAGGCGATGACCTCGCGCACCGGAGCCTCGAAGAAGTAGGCGCGGAAGGGGAAAGGCATCACCGACACCGACTGCATCAGACCTTCCGGCGTGGGCTCGAGGATCGGCGCCGGCGCCATGGTCATCAGGTCTGCACCCGAGAGGCCTTCGAAGCGCATCCGCTCCGGGCCCCACGGCTGGCAGAGCTCGCCGTCCTGCAAAGAGGTGATCATCGTGCGCGCCGCATCCTTCACCGCCGCGGCGTCGAGCACCGGCAGCTCGGTCACGCCGAACTCCGCGCGCCACAGGTCGGGTGAGCGCTGGAGCGCCGAGCGGTAGTGCGCCGCCTGGTGCTGCTCTTCGTCGTGGCGGGCCAGCGCCACCCAGTTGAGGAAGTTCTGATCATTCACCAGCGCACCATTCTGCGCGCGCGTCGGGGCGCTGGTGGGCACGCCGGGGAAGTACGAGACCGCCGCCAGCCAGCTCACCAGCGCCGCGTCGCGATCTTCCTCGACGACGCTCATGCCGCGCAGAAACGCGAGCGTGGAGATGGCCAGGTGAGGCTGACCGTCGGCGCTCTTCTGGTCCACGTCCACCAGCCGCAAGAACTCGCGCCCGTCGGTGGTGGTGATGAAGCCGCGAACGGCGACGAAGCAGCCGCCCATCGCCGAGCCCCACGACTCACCGTGCTTGATCGGCTTCTCGTTCGCGCAGTAGCCGGCGACGAGGTTGAGCAATCCCGCGCCGCTCCGGGCGAGCTCGAGGGGCAGCTCGGCCAACTCGAGCTCAGGCAGCTTTCGGGTCGACAGTCCGTTGGTCACCAGCCGCACCCGCGCGCCCTGCGGCACGTCGGTGTCACGCTCGATCGGCTTGCCGTCGTGCAGCACCGAGATGGTCATGTCTTTCTGCACGTCGAACTTCTTCTTGAAGAACCCGAACACGTGTCGCTCCTCACCCGCCGAAGACGGCCGCCCAGCCCGGTCGCGGATCGAACCCGGAAGGCTTGATGTCGCCCAATCGCACGCCGCGCGACTGGAGCGCCGCGACATAGCGCGCTTCGCCCCGAGTCACGGCCCGGGCGACGACCGGCCCGAGCTGCCCGAGCTCTCGCGCGTAGCGGTAGTGCATCGCCTCGCAGAAGCGCTGCTCGAGATCGGCGGCGAGCGCTTCGGGCTGCGCGGCGCCTTCGACGTACACCACGTACCGAGGAGGCTCTTCGAGCTCGGGCGCCACCAACGCGAAGGCTGCGGGGTGCTCCTCCAGTGTCGCGCGCACCGCGGCCTCGACGAAAGCGGCGTTCAGCTTCTCACCGCGCAGATCGCTGCCGCGATCGAGTCGCCCCTCGAACTGGAGCAGCGGCGCCCGCGCGAGGAAGCCGACGCAGCGCACGACGTCCGACAGGCGATAGCGCGCGAAACCTCCGCGGGTGGTCAGCAGCGGGGCGTAGCGCGCGCCTTCGCGCAGCTCGTGCACTCCGTGGAAGGTGCCGTCGTCGAGCGACTCGAACTCGAGGAAGTGACTGGTGACCGCGGCGACCGGCGCGCGCTGCCCCCACAGCGGGAAACTCACCACGCCCTCGGTGGCGAGCAGGCCTTTTCCCTGAAACGGCGTGTGAGGGAAGAACCGGCGCAGCCCGGGCACCGCCTGCGCCGCCCAGGCGTCGGTCCAACAGCTGATGACGCGCAGCCGTGGCCAGAGCGCCTCGCCGACGAAGTCCCCCGCACGCTCGAGCCGCGCGTCGATGTCGTCTCGCCTCCGCGGACTCAACGCCTCGCGGTAGCTCGGCCAGTCGTGCCGCAGCGCCTCCATCAACAGCGTGAGGAACGACGGGTTCCAGATGGAGATGAAGCCGAGGTCTTCCGCCGCCAACAACTGGGTGAGCGTCTTGCGGCGCCACACCTCGAGATCGCGCAGCCGCGCCACCGAGCCCTCGACCGCGAAGAGCCGCTTCATCGCGAAGCGCGTCGCGGCGTCGAAGTACTCGGTGTCGTCCTCGAGGCCGATGCGCACGCCGCCGCTGGTGACCTCGGCGTCACGCGCGACGGGAGAGAGGCTCCAGTACTGGCGGGTGGTGAAGAGCGAGGGGAACGCGCGCGAGAGGTCGTCGAGCCATGGCCCGGTGGCAGCCCCGAAGTCGCCGAGCAGCCCCGCGGTGTACGGCACGTGCTTGGGCCCCGCGACGCTGCCTGAGGTTCGCTCGAGCACGCGCACCTGCTCGTGGGTCAACACTTCGCGCTCGCCGCGTTCGATGCGGGAGATCCACGGCGTGAGCGTCTCGTAGTTCGACACCGGCACCCGCTCGCGAAACTGGGCGATCGAGCTGATGCGGCCGTAGCCATGCGCGCGGCCGTACGCGGTGTGTGCGTTGGCCGAGAGGAACTGCGAGAGCCACCGCTGCTGCGTCGCGAGCGGATCCTTCAGCGCGGCGTGAAACCGGCGCACCGACGTGGTGCGTGCCAGGGCCCACGCGAGGTTGAGCGCGGTCACCTGCATCGGAGCTCACAGGAAGATGCGAGTGGTCTTCTCGACGAAGTCGTCATCGGCGCGGGCCAGGCAGCAGAGCTCATCACCTTCCGCCCAGCGCGGGTTCTTCGCGAGGAAGAAGCGCACGTCGGGGTCGTCGTGCAGCCGCCTCGGCACGTCGGCGAGCTGCTCGCTCAAGCGCACCGCGTCGCCCCGGCCCGCGTAGCGCAGCAGCCCGGCCTCGCGGTCCCACGCGTCACCGAACTTGCGGCGGCACAGCACGTCGAGCAGCGCGGCCTCTTCATCCGGAAACGGCGCGTCGTGCCGCGGCCAATGGTTGGGGAAGTAGCGCGAGATGAGGAGGTACGTGCGGTACCCCTTGGTGATGAGGAACCAGTACACCGGTCGCTCAGGGCGCGCGTGGCGCTGCACCATCAGGTACCAGATGAACGCGCGCTGCAGCGCGGTCTGGCCCCAGAAGCCGGGCGCGATGATGGTGTCACCCGAGAAGACGACACAGGCCGCGCCGGTCTCGATCTTCAGCAGCGTGGAGAAGCCCTGCACCAGGCCGCCCGCGTCCTTGAGGACGATGACGTGGTCCTTCTCGCCGAGGTCGCGCTCGAAGCTCTCGCGGCGCGCCCCGGCGTAGGACTTCTCGAACAACAACCACATCGCCTCGAGCTCGGCGTCGGTGAGCGACGTCACGCGGCGCACGCGCGCCTGCAGCCCGCGGCTGGGCCGGAAGAAGCCACGGGTGCGCAGGAGCCTCGCGGAGATGGTCAGGTGCACGTTTTCCCGCGAACTCACGGCGCGCACCTTACAGGACCGGCCGCGCGTCAGGTCACGCGTCGAGCTGGGCGCGCAGCGTGGCCGCGGTGGCCGGCGGGACACGCCCGAGGAACAGCTCGGCCTCGGCGCGCGGCATCGACGGGAGAATGAAGCCGAGCATCATCAGCTGATCAGCCGGCGCGGTGCGCTCCACGCTCTGCTTGCCGAACGCCGCGAGGTCTTCGGGCGTGAGGGCCGCGCGCAGCTCGGCGTCGAAGACGTTCTCTTCTTCGTCCATGTGCGCGAGGTACGCCGCGAGGAAGCGGTTGGTCTGGGTGCACAGCGCGTCGAGCTCGGCGTCGGCCGCGGACCGCTGCAGCGCGAGGAGCGCGGTGTTGACGTGCGCGTGGGCGGCCTCCATGCGCGCGGCGAGCTCCGGCGCGCGCGCCCGCGCGAGGGGAATGAGGAGCACGTCTTCGTTCTCTCCGTGGTGCGCGACGAAGCGCAGCGTGGTGAGCAGCGTCTGGCGCGCGGCGGGCTCTTTGCGGCCGAGCTGACGCACGGACTGAAAGAGAGCGTGGCGGATGCCTTTGTGGACGTTCACGAACAGATCGGGAGTTTTCATGAGCGCCAAAGTGCCAGCGGCGCGCCCGGCGAAATTGTACGAACCCGACATCGCTCAGCGGAGCACTGCACCCGGCGCCGCGCCCGCGAACCGGCGGAAGTCGCGGATGAAGTGCGACTGATCGTAGTAACCGGCCTCGAGCGCCAGCTCGGTCAACGAGCGCGTGCGCTTCGACAACGCCACCACCCGCTCGAAGCGCCGCAGCGAGCCGTACTGCCGCAGGCTCACTCCGACGCGCGCGCGGAAGCGTCGCTCGAGCTGCCGCTCGCTGAGCCCGAGCTCCTTCGCCAGCGCAGAGACCGAACCGGCTTCGTGATCGAGGACGCGCAGCGCGTGCGCCACCACCGGGTCGGGCGCCCACGGCAGCCGCTCGAGCAGCCGCTCCACCACCTGCACGCGCGCGCGATCGTCGGCGGCCTCGGAGATCTGCTCGACCGTCTCGCGCACCACCGCCGGGGGGAGCACCGCGTCGAGCGGCACGCTGCGCTCGGTCAGCGCGTCGACCGGCACGCCGAGCGCGCTCGCGCCTTGCGGCGTGAAGCGCACCATCACCGACGAGGTGGCGCCGAGGTACTCGTAGCGGCGCGCGCGCGCCTGCAGCCCGGTGATGCCCGCCACCGAGAGCAGCCCGTCTTCAGCGCGGACGCGGCCGGCGAACTGAATGCCCAGCACGGCGGCCGAAGAAGGGAGCACCGAGACGGGAGCGCCATCGCTGTCGATGATCTGGATCGCCGCGACCTGCGGGCGCAGATGGGCAGACGGCGTGTGTTCGACCACTCCCGCCACGCGAGGCATGCGCAGACGCTAACGGCTGCGGGCCGAAAAGGGCAAAGTCGCGCGCGTGTCCGCCGTCGTCACACCGCGCCTCGCGACCCCGAATGACAACCGCGCGTGCCTCGAGCTGTTCAGCGCGGTGCCGATGCGCGGAGAGCTGGTGCTCTCGACTCAGCGCGAGCCCGACTTCTTTGGCCTGTACGCGATGCAGAAGGCCGAGCCCTTCACCTGGGTGGGCGACGACGGCAGCGCACAGCTGGTGGGCATGGCGAGCGCGTTGGTGCGCGACGGCTGGCTCGACGGTGCGCCGGCGCGCGTGGGGTACCTGGGGGATCTCCGCATGCGCTTCGATCGCGCCCGCAGCTTCGGCCGCTTCTTCGGAGAGCTGTTCGAGACGCTGTGCGCGCAGACGGGCTGCAGCGCGTATTACACGTCGATCCTCTCCTCGAACCGCGCGGCCCTCAACGCGCTGACGAAGCGACGCGAGAAGCGGCCGAACCAGCCCTGGTACCACCGGCTGCACGCGTTCGACGCGGTCTCGGTGCAGCTCACGCGACGACGCACGCCCTCGAGCGCGGTGCGGGTGCGCAGCGCCACCGCCGCGGATCTCCCGCAGGTGATCGACGCGCTCAGCGCTGCACACCGCCGCCGCCCGTTCGGCTACCGCTTCGACCAGGGAGAGCTCGAGCACCGGCTCGCGCACTGGCCGGGCTTCACCCTCGACGACACGCTGCTGGCGCTCGATGGCCAGGGGCGGCTGCTCGGCGTGACGACGCTGTGGGACCCGTCGGCGGTGAAGCGCTACCGGGTGCACGAGTACAACGGCTCGATGAAGTGGGTGAAGCGCGGGTTCAACCTCGCGGCGAGCCTCGCGCGGTGGCCGAAGCTCCCGGAGCCCGGAGGTGAGTTCCGCTACGCGTACCTCGCGAACCTGTGGGTGCGCGACGACGCGCCGGCGACCCTGCACGCCCTGCTGGAGCACGCCTACGCACGCCTGCAACCCCGCGGCTTCCACTTCTTCACCTTCGAGCTCGACGAGCACGACCCGCTCGAGCCGGCGCTGAAGTCCTTCATGGCGCGGCGCCTCGGTTTCACGTTGTTCGGTGTCACCCCCGCGTCGATCGCGCGCACCAGCTGGCCCCCCGGACGGACGGGCTTCGAGATCGCGCTGGCCTGACTATGGTGACCTGATGTCGAGCTGGGCGTTGACGGTCGGGCACTGGCGGCGAGTCCCGATTCGCCTGCACGCGTCGTTGCCGATCGGACTGTTCGTGTTGTCCGGGCTCCGCTTCGCGCCGCTCGACTGGCTGTGCCTCACCGGGCTGGTGTTGCTGCACGAGCTCGGACACGCGGTGGTGGTGCGCCGGGTAGGGGCGCGCGCAACCGAGGTGATGCTCACCGGCTTCGGAGGTCACTGCGCGTGGGAAGGCGAGGTCACGCCGCTCGGCCGCGCGGCGATCGCCAGTGGTGGTGTCGCAGCGCAGCTGGTGGTGCTGCTGCTCGCGCTGGCGACCTGGGCGCTCGACCTGTGGCCGCAAGGCGAGGTCGCCTCGACCGTGCTCTCCGCGGCGACGATGCGGAACGGCTACCTCATCGCTCTGAACCTGCTGCCCTTGCCCCCGCTCGATGGCGCCGAGGCGTGGGCGTTCCCCTACCGCCTCGGGCAGCGCGCGCGCGTGCGCCTGACGGTGATGAAGAACGTCAGGCACGCTGGCGGTGACGTCGTGTCGGCCGGCAGCGGCAGCGCGGAGGATCAGGCGAAGCGGCTCGCGGCGCAGCTGCTCTCCGACGCGCGCAAAGAGGAGCAGAAGTGACGACCCTGCTCACGCTGTTGTTGGTGCTCGCGGCGGCCTTCGTGGTGGCGTTCGCGCTGGGGTTCGCGCGGCGCCCGCCGGATCCGATTCGGCAGCTGAAGGACCGCTTCATCACGCTCTCGCGGTTGTCGCGCGCGCAGGCCGAGCTCGAGCTGCTGGAGCGCGTCGAGAGCCTCGCCGAGCGCTACCCGGGAAAGAGCTACGCCTGGTACCTCGAGTGGCTGGTGACGGACCTCGAGCGCGCCAAGCGCTGAGCGGCTTCAAGCCCCGCGCGCAGCCGCGGCAAGTGGTCGTCGCCAGAGCCACGCGGCGTCAGGTCGTAACTCGAGCGCCACAGGGACACCCGACGAACCGCGACGAGTTCAGCGCAGCCACGCACCCCATCGCGCACGCCGTCGTCACCGGCGCTGCGCGTCAGGCCCGCAGCTCGAGCGCCTGCACCAGGTACACCTCGACGAACCGCGACGAGTTCACGCGCAGCCACGGCAGCCCATCCCGCCGCTCGACGAGCGTGAACTTCGCGTCCTCTGCGAGCGCGGCCAGCACGCCGTCATCACCAGCTCCCAGCGAGGGCTCGGGCGTGGTCACCAGCAGCCGGCCGCCCTTCCCCAACGCAGCGCGCGCCTGCGCGAAGAACTCGGCCGGAGCGTCGAGCAGGTCGACCACGTGCTCGGCCACCACCAACTGCAGCGCCCCGCGCTTGAGCGGCAACACCTGCGCGTCCAGCACCACGCCGGCGACCTCGGCCTGCTGCCGGCTGGCCCGCGCGCGCGCCCGGAAGACCGCGCGCAGTGAGAGATCCGCGATCAACAACCGGTCGACGCGCGCCGCGAGCAGCTCCGAGCGCTCGCCCGCGCCACAGCCGATCTCCAGCGCCAACTTCGCGCCGTCGATCTTCCGCGCGAGCCACTGCGCGGGGCCCGGGGTCTTCATCAACTGCGCGAGCGGCGCCGCGGCCGGCCCCTTCACCGGCTTCGGAGCGAGCTCCTCGCGCGCCTCGTGCGAGGTCCAGTCATCACCGAAGCTCTCGCGCGAGACCGCCGCGTCACCGGCGAAGGCCTCGACCACCGCCACCGCCTCGCGCTCGACGGCGTCGTGCTCGGCCATCGCCGCGAGGATCGCGTCGCGATGCCGCGCGCACCACGCATGCGGGTCGCTCACCAGCACCGGCACGTCGCCCAGCAGCGGGTAGGGGCCACACACCTCGCACCGCACGAGGAAACGAGAGGCCGTCAGCGGCCCAGCACACCGGGGGCACCGCAGCACAGAAGTCCACCAGGGAGCTCGCATGCCCCGCCTGTACTAGGCCGGCACGTCCGACGGCCACCAGATGCGGAAGGTAGTGCCATCGCCGACGGTGGAGCTGACCTTGATCTCCCCGCCGTGCTGCGTGACCAACTGCTGCACCATCGCCAGGCCGATGCCGTGCCCCTCGGGGCGCGTGGTGAAGAAAGGGTCGAACAACCGGTGGAGGTTCTCTTCGGGGATGCCCTCGCCGGTGTCGATCACCTCGAACGACACCCCGCGCTGACGCGCATGCGCCCGCACCACGACCGCCCCACCGGTCGGCATCGCCTGCATGCCGTTCATCACCAGGTTCATCAAGACCTGCTGCAGCTGCGCACCCTCGGCCCACACCGACAGCCCCTTCTCGACGTCGAACACCACGCGCACGCCGGGCTTCCCCTGCGCCGCCACCAGACGCTCGAGCTCGGCGAGCAGCGGGTCGAGCGGCTGCACCACGGCCACCGGGGTCTTCTTGCGCCCCAGCGACATCAGCTGCGAGACGAGCGCGGCCGCGTGACGCGCCGCCTCTTCCATCGAGGTGAGCACCTCGGGGTCGTGGGTGTGCTGCAGCACCGAGATGCCGCTGGTGATGACGCCCAGCATGTTGTTGAGGTCGTGCGCGACGCCCGCGGCCATGCGCCCGAGCGCGTCGAGGCGGTGCGCGTCTTTGAGCTTGAGCTCGAGCTGGTGCGCCTGTTCCTGCGCGGCGATGCGGTCGTTCACCTCGAGGAAGTGCGAGACGAGGTCGGCGACGGTGGCGGCGAACTGCCGCTCTTCCCGCTTCCACTCCCGCGGCGCGCCCACGTGCTCGCAGCACACGATGCCGACGACTTGCCCATTGCGGTAGATGGCCGCGTCGAGCATCGAGGTGATGTTCCACGCCTCGAGGTACTCGCGCAGCTCGGCGGTCGCGGGCTCGGTGCGCGCGTCGCTGGTGGCCACGAAGCGCAGCTCCTTCACCGCGGCGACGTAGCCGGGCAGCTTCTCCATCGGCAGCGGCAGCGGGAGCCCTTCCCCGTTGACCGCGTACAGCGCCTTGCAGTCGATGCGCTGGGCGGACGCGTCGAAGAACCACACGCCGACGCGGGCGACCTCCAGCGCCTTCGCGGAGATCTCCGCGGCCTGCTGGTAGATGCGCGTCAGGTCGCCGTCGAGCTGCAGCCGGCTGAGCTTCAGCCGCGCGCCCGTGAGGAACGCCCGCTGCGTCACCGCGCTGTCGCTGATGCCGCTGTCGTCCCCCCGGTTCGGCACGTGGCGCCCCCGCTCACTCGAGGATGCAGCCGCGCTTGTCGTCGACGTAGCGGGCGGTCGCCGCCCACGAGATGAAGGCCGACGACTCGACCTTCTTGTTCACCACGTCGAAGCTCACCTTGGCCACGTCGGGCGAGGCCTTCACCCAGGCGCGGCAGTAGGCCTCGGGCATCTCCATCACGAACATGCAGCTGCAGCCCATGCGGGCCGAGTTGCCGACGGCGAGCTCGAGGTCATTGTTGTCGAAGGTGCGCGGCGTGCCGTTGTCGTCAGCGCAACCGGCCAGCGAGAGCAGCGCGAACAGCGAGAGAGTCAGCTTCTTCATCGGGCCACCGCCAGCGAGAGCTTCGTGAGCTCGTTCACGTCGATGCTTCCTTCACGATCGTCGCCCGTGCGCACGACGATCACGTCTTCCGAGGGCACCACGATGATGCGCTGACCCCAATGGCCGAGCGCGGCGTAGGTGTCTTCGGGGAGGTCGGCCCACGGCTTGGGCTTGTTCTGCGTGGGAATCGGCCGGTTCAGCCACCACGAGTAGCCCGACGAGGTCTTCTCGTCGTCGGGCGCGGTGGCGAGGAACGCGTCGGACGGAGTGGTGCTCGCCGCGACCCAGCCGGCGGGCATGATGCGCGTGCCGTTCCAGCAGCCGTCGTTGAGGAAGAGGAAGCCGAACTTCGCGTAGTCGCGCGGCGTCGCGTAGACCATCGAGCCGCCCAGCGGCGTGCCTTCGATGTCTTCTTCGAGCACCACGCGCTTCATGCCGATCGGCTCGAACAGCAGCTTCCAGAACGCGTCGTTGCCGTGCTTCTTCGCCAGCGCGCGCTTGGCGAGGGCCGAGGCGAGCTCGGCGTCGCCGGTGGAATAGCTCCAGCGCTTGCCGACCTCGCCCACCAGCTTGTGCCCGAGGATGTGCTTGAGCTGGTTGCGGTGGCCCACGCCGAAGAGCATCGAGATGACCGAGCTCACCTGGTACGTCGCGTTCTCGTATTCCTCCTGCCAGCCGAGCGCGGTGGCGAAGGTGATGGCGTCCTTCACGGTGATGGCGCACTGCGGGGTGCCTTCGAACTCCGGGAGCACCGCGCACACCGAGTCTTCGAGCTTCAGCGCGCCTTCGCGCACTGCGATGCCCACCAGCGCGCTCGAGAAGCTCTTGGCGACCGACCACGAGATGTGGCGCTTGGTCTCGTCGTGTCCGCGGCCGTAGCGCTCGTACACGATGACGCCGTTCTTGATGATCACCAGGCCGTCGGTGCGGAAGCCCTTCCGCTCCTTGTCTTCGCCGATGAGCGTGAAGGCGAAGTCTTCGAGCGCCTTGAGCTCCGCGGCCTTCGCGGTGGGGCTGACGAGGCTCACCGGCCATTCGTCGGTAGGCCACGAGGGGCGCGTGGGGCAGGTCTGCGCCGCGGCGAGCGTGCTCCCCAGCGCGAGGCAGCCAACGAGGACCGCGCGCATCACAGGTCCACCTTCACCAGGGACACCATGGTGGTGTCGCTGATGCCCGGCACGAAGGACTTCACGGTGGTGGTCGGCTTCTTCTCGGTCAGCGCCATCACGCCCACCGTCGCGCCGCTCATCAGCAGGCCGTCGACCAGGGTGTAGAGCAGCAGCGCGACCGGGTTGGTCCACGGCACCACCAGCACCAGGCTCGCCAGCACGTAGGCGGCGGCGTTGACGACGAAGGCGCCCAGCACCGGGAGCCAGAAGCCGAAGCGGCCCGGCGAGTCCCAGTTACCCATCAGCACCGCGGCCAGCACCGTCAACACCGGCGGGAGGAAGAGGTTCGCCAGCAGCACCGGCACCGCCGCGGCGATGAGGTTGTTCGACAGCGCGCCCAGGCCCGCGCCGATGAGCACGCCGGTGGCCGACGACGCGAGGCCCACCGCCGAGGTCTTCGCGAAGAGCTCGCCGTAGCCCATCTCGGGCTTGCCGCAGTCGCAGTGGTGCTCGGTGGCGTCCATCGCCGTGTCGAGCAGGCGGGGGCTGGTGTCGAGCAGCGCCTTCGGGGCGTCGCCGACCAGGCGCGCCGAGCGACCTTCCGCCAGCGCCGTCGACGCACACAGCGCGACCGCGAGCGGTACCACCAACAGCTTCGTCATGGGAACTCCAGGGGACAGAGGCGAGGGCTTCGTACCGTGCCGACGGTGAAGAAGAAACCCTCGCGGGGGGCCGGCCGAGGTGGGCAGGTCGATTCAGTTGCGCGCAACTGAACTGCGCCCTACTTCAGGGGCCATGAAGCACTCGACGCTCCGCGCGGCGGCCCTGGCGAGCCCACCCCGCCTCGATGATCTGTTCTGCTTCCCGCTCTACGCGGCGACCAACCTGGTCACCCGCATCTACGGCCCCTTGTTGACCCCGCTGGGGCTGACCTACCCGCAGTACCTCGTGATGCTGGTGCTGGCCGAGTCGGCGCCGCTCACGGTGCGCGCGCTGGGGCAGCGGCTGATGCTCGAGAGCGGCACCCTGTCACCGCTGCTGCGCCGGCTCGAGCAGCGCAAGCTGATCAAGAAGGCCGACGACCCCGACGACGCGCGCCGCGTGCTGGTGACGTTGACGGCCAGGGGCGTGGCGCTGGCCGAGCAGGTCGCCGCCGTGCCGCAGACGCTGCTGTGCCAGCTGCTCGACCGCGGCGGCAGTGAAGCCGCGCACGAGGTCGCCGCGATGCGCGACCAGCTCAAGCGCCTGATCGCCGCCTGGCGAGACGATGTGTCCCCCGAAGTTGAACCCACCTGAGAAGAGGAATTCCCCGTGAGCCTGTACGACATCGAAGTGAAGACCATCAAAGCCGAGCCGCGTCGCCTGAAGGACTACGCGGGCAAGACGATGCTGGTGGTCAACGTGGCCAGCCACTGCGGCTTCACCCCGCAGTACAAGGGCCTCGAGGCGCTGTACCAGCAGTACAAAGACCGCGGCCTGGTGGTGCTCGGCTTCCCCTGCGATCAGTTCGGCCACCAGGAGCCCGGCGACGAGGCGGAGATCGCCCAGTTCTGCAGCCTCACCTACGACGTCACCTTCCCGATGTTCTCGAAGGTCGAGGTCAACGGTGACGGCGCGCACCCGCTGTTCCGCACGCTGAAGAAGGAAGCGCCGGGCCTGCTCGGCACCGAGGCCATCAAGTGGAACTTCACCAAGTTCCTCATCGGGCCCGACGGCAAGGTGCTCAAGCGCTACGGCCCGCGCGACGAGCCCGCGTCGATCGCCGCCGACATCGAGAAGGCGTTGCCGAAGTGAGCGCCCCCATGGAAACCCGCAAGGTCGTCATCGTTGGTTCGGGCCCCGCCGGTTACACCGCGGCGATCTACGCGGCGCGCGCGAACCTCCAGCCGGTGGTCTTCGCCGGCGGCCCCTCGGAGCACGACAGCCGTCGCGTGCCCGGCGGCCAGCTGATGATCACGACCGAAGTCGAGAACTACCCCGGCTTCCCCACCGGCGTGACCGGCCCCGAGCTGATGGAGCACTTCCAGAAGCAGGCCGAGCGCTTCGGCACCGTGGTGCACATGGAGAACGTGGTGTCGCTCGACCTGAGCAAGCGCCCC
>Ga0208755_100047_pt1 | contig 107833 bp, 94 predicted proteins | sample LakWasMet57_HOW8_2_FD_183891 | JGI IMG/M metagenome (GOLD analysis project Ga0208755, IMG submission 183891) | Freshwater sediment methanotrophic microbial communities from Lake Washington under simulated oxygen tension - Sediment Metagenome... | ecosystem: Environmental > Aquatic > Freshwater >... | reverse complement strand
AGACAGTTTGCGCCGACGAAAGCTCCGCGCTTGTTTGAGTGACCGTTATCGCTCAGAGCTCATCTTCGGAAAAAAGGGAACATAGCGCGATTGCCCTGTCAGGTGGGCGACGGTTTGAAGGCATTCGAAGCCGAATCGGCCGATTTGATCCTGTGCAATCCGCCTTTTCATCAGCAATATCTGCAAGGCGACCAGATTGCGCTCAGCCTATTCAAGGATGCCTGGCGCGTATTGCGTCGGAATGGCGAACTCTGGGTGATCGGCAACCGGCATCTTCACTATCATGTGCCGCTGGAACGTTTGTTTGGAGGGTGTACGGTGGTTGCGGCAAATCCGAAGTTTGTGATTCACAAGACCCGGAAAAAACGCTAAAAAGAAATGATCGGGATGAGTTGGAACTTAGCAGGGGAAGAGCCGCGTCGAAGCTGAAGCTTCGACGCGGGTTGTAGGGAAAGGTTAAACATGGAACATCTCTTAACCGTGGGTTCTGCGGCTCAGAAACATGTTCGTGTAAATCGCGGCGGTGGCGAAAAAGATATTCGAAAAGATGAATTCGCCTGAGATGAAGCCGGCAAGCCCGGTGATGAACATGAGGCCGATGATGATGTCGCGTTTAGCATAAGACATGGTGTTGACTCCTAAGATGTAGTTGATAATAAATGAAAATTTTCACAACTACAGTATAAGGTCGCTATCGGGCGTTTACAATATTGAAATGAGTTAATTAATAGTTTCTTATTTATTAACAATAGCGGCCGCAATCCTTACAATGCCGGCACCCGTTCGAGCGATCCGCCCCGGCATCCTCGCGGTCAAAGTGTTAAACTATCGTCATTTTTTAATCCGCGATTCGCGCAGCAAACATCCCTGATAACCCAGCATGGCCGAAGATAACGCCTTGATTTTTTCACCGAAGGTCCCCGAGTCCAAAGACGCCGTATGGCTCTGGAACGGCCTGCACGGCTGCGCCGATGCGCTGGCGCTGGCTTCGGCGATCAACAAGCAAAATCGCCTGTTTCTGATCGTAACCGCCGACAATCACACCGCGTTGCGACTCGAGCACGAACTGGCGTTTTTCTTACACGGCACCGGGCTTCCGATTTTGCATTTTCCGGACTGGGAAACCCTGCCTTATGACGTGTTTTCGCCGCTGCCGGAAATCATCTCCGAGCGCCTGAAGACGCTCGCCCTCTTGCCCCAGGTCAAGCGCGGCGCGTTGATCGTCTCGGTCGCCACCCTGATGCACCGGCTCGCGCCGAGGGAGCATGTGCTCGCGCACAGTTTTGCGTTGAGCGTCGGCGAGACTTTCAATCTGGAGTTGAATCGGCTCAAGCTCGAAAGCGTCGGCTATCAGTGCGTCTCGCAGGTTTATCAGCATGCCGAATTCGCGGTGCGCGGCTCGATCATCGATCTGTTCCCGATGGGCAGCAAGGCGCCCTACCGGATCGAACTGTTCGACGACGAGATCGAATCGATCCGCACCTTCGATCCGGAGACGCAGCGCTCGATGGACAAGATCGACCGGATCGAACTGTTCCCGGCGCGCGAATTTCCGTTTACCGACGAGGCGATCAAGCATTTCCGGCAGGCCTTCCGCGACCTTTTCCCGGACGCCTCGACCAGAAACACCCTCTATAACGATGTCAGCAAGGGCCTGGCGCCGGGCGGCATCGAATATTATCTGCCCTTGTTCGTCGAACGCACGGCCAGCCTGTTCGACTACCTGCCCGCCGACACGGTCTTCATATTGCCGGCGGCACTGGAGACGCAGGCCGACGCCTTTGCCGCGGAAGCCAGTGAACGCTACGAGCAGCGACGGTTCAATGTCGATCGGCCGTTATTGAAGCCGGAATTGCTGTTCCTGAGCACGGCCGAGCTGAAGCACAGAGCCTCCGCGTTCGCCCAGATCGAACTGCAAAACGGCGCAGCGGAACCTGCGAGCCAGGCCTGCAGCCAAGTCGCGTTCGACTGCGCGCCGCTGCCCGAATTGACGATCGATGCGAAGCTGAAAGAACCCGCCCAACGCCTGCGTCAGTTTATCGAAGGCTTCGACGGCAAGATCCTATTTGTCGCCGAATCGGCCGGCCGCCGGGAAGGCCTGATCGACAAGCTAAAAACCTTCAAGATCAAACTGAAAGCGGTCGAAGGCTGGCGCGAGTTTATCGGGGCGGAGGACACCCTCTGCATCACGGTCGCGCCGATGGATCAGGGCCTGTGGCTCGAACAGCAGAAGCTCGCGGTGATCGCCGAGAGCCTGCTGTCCGGCGAAAAAGCGCAGCAGCGGCGCAGAAGGCGAAGCACGGCGGCCAAGGAACTCGAAAAGATCGTCAACAACCTGAACGAGTTGACGATCGGCTCGCCGGTCGTGCATCAGGAACACGGCGTCGGCCGTTATCTCGGCCTGCAAACCCTGGAGATCGGCGGCATTCCGGCCGAATTTCTGGCGCTCGAATACGCCCATAACGACAAGCTGTATGTGCCGGTCTCGTCCTTGCACCTGATCGGCCGCTACACCGGCGTCAGCCCGGAAACCGCGCCGCTGCACAAGCTCGGCGGCGATCAATGGAGCAAGGCGAAGAAGAAGGCGATCGAGAAGGTTCGCGATGTCGCGGCGGAACTGCTCGAAATCTATGCGAAACGCGCGGCCAAGAAAGGTCACGAGTTTCATGTCGTGGATAAAGACTATCAGGCCTTTGCGGATGCGTTTCCATTCGAGGAAACGCCGGACCAGCAGACCGCGATCGAGGCGATCCTGGAAGACATGCTCAACCCGCAGCCGATGGACCGGGTCATCTGCGGCGATGTCGGCTTCGGCAAGACCGAAGTCGCGATGCGCGCGGCCTATATCGCGGTGCAGGACGGCAAGCAGGTCGCGGTGCTGGTGCCGACGACCCTGCTCGCCCAGCAGCATTATCAAAACTTCCGCGACCGCTTCGCCGACTGGCCGGTGCGCGTCGAAGTGATGTCGCGCTTCGTGACACCGAAACAGCAGAAGGAAATCGGCGAGGCGCTCGCGGAAGGCCATGTCGATATCGTCATCGGCACCCATAAACTGCTGTCGAAGGAACTCAAATACAAGGCGCTGGGCCTGGTCATCATCGACGAGGAACACCGTTTCGGCGTGCATCAGAAAGAGCATTTCAAGAAGCTGCGCAACGAACTGGACCTGTTGACGCTGACCGCGACGCCGATCCCGCGGACGCTGAACATGGCGATGTCCGGCCTGCGCGACATTTCGATCATCGCGAGCCCGCCGCCGAACCGCCACGCGATCAAGACCTTCATCAGCGAGTGGGTCGACGCCTTGGTACAGGAGGCGTGTCTGCGCGAAATCAAGCGCGGCGGTCAGATTTTCTTCCTGCACAACGACATCAAGTCGATGGACAAGATGGCCGGCGAACTGCATAAACTGGTGCCGGACGCCAGGATCGAAATCGCGCACGGCCAGATGCCGGAGCGCGACCTCGAACGCATCATGCTCGACTTTTATCACCAGCGCTTCAACCTGCTGCTCAGCACCACGATCATCGAGAGCGGCATCGACATTCCAAGCGCGAATACGATCCTGATCAACCGCGCCGACAAACTCGGCCTTGCGCAACTGCACCAATTGCGCGGCCGCGTCGGCCGTTCGCATCACCGTGCTTACGCTTATTTCATCGTGCCGCCGAAAACCTTGATAACCAAGGATGCGCAAAAGCGGCTCGAAGCGATCGAAGCCTCCGGCGACCTCGGCGCGGGCTTCATGCTGTCCTCGCACGACCTCGAAATCCGCGGCGCGGGCGAACTGCTCGGCGACGAACAAAGCGGCCAGATTCAGGAAATCGGCTATACCCTCTACACCGAACTGCTCGACCGCGCGGTCCATGCGCTCAAATCGGGCAAGCAGCCGGAACTGGACCTGCCGGCCGAGATGGGCCCGGAAGTCGATCTGCAATCTGCGGCCCTGATTCCGGAAGACTACCTGCCGGACATCCATGCGCGCCTGGTGCTGTACAAACGCATCGCCAGCGCCGAATCACCCGAGGAACTGCGCGACCTGCAAGTCGAAATGATCGACCGCTTCGGCCTCTTGCCCGAGCCGGTCAAAACGCTGTTCAGCGTGACCGAATTGAAACAGGATGCGCAAAAGCTGGGTCTGAAAAAGATCGAAGCCAATGCGGCCGGCGGGCGTCTGGTCTTTACCAAGGAGCCGAAAATCAATACCGAGCAGTTGATACTATTGATTCAAACCCAGGCCCAGGTCTATAAATTCGACGGCGCGGACAAGCTCAGATTCATCAACAAGTTTGACACGACCGAACAGAAGCTGGAGTTCATTACCACGTTATTGGCGCGGCTGGCGCCTGAGTGACAGCTTGATCGACTGCGATCAAGCGCGGACTGAGCGATGCGGGGAGAACTGTTGCAGGGACTCATTGTGCTCATAGCGAGAGCTTAACGTCAAGATTGCGAGTTTTTATTGCCTTGGCTCTTGGAGTAAACAAACTCGGGGTCAAGATCAACGCCCGAATCCCATTCGACAGTGTCAAAGGCGACCCGAACCCGCTTGAAAGCATTGTAGCTTTTGATCTTACGGAAAACACCAAAGTCCAAAAACGGTTTCATATCTAATGTGCCACTTTCGCCGTTATCAAAGTCGATCGAAAGCGTGTAGTCTTCGTTGGCAACCACGTTTTTTACTGAGGGATACATAGCATCTCCTATTGAAGCGGCTGAATCCTGAATGGATCTTCGCCATTCATCACTAATTCCCAATCGGCCATCAATTCATCCTGATGTAGCTCGGACCGCGCCAAAACAAGCTTTGTTTGTTTTTTTGGCAGATTGCCTTGAATAACTTCACAGGTACGGATATCTACTGTCGCCTTATATTCTCCGTAATACACATGAAAATGTGGAGGCGGATGCTCACTCGGTGCGAAGTACATTCTTATAATAATGCCGTAGAACATTGATATTGTTGGCATGGATAATATGCGGTTTTATTCATCCAGCTAAAAGCGTTAAGCTAAGCAAAAACGTTAGCTGGAAAACCATAAATTGCATTAGCGCCAGTAATTTTGACTTCAAATGGTGTTTCTCCATTTTTCAATTTTTTCAGATAACGAATATCAGAATCAATAAATTCTCCAACCGGCAATGGTTGATTATAAAGATGTGCAGCGATAGCTGATTCTATGCGGCGACGACCCCGAGCATTAGCATCTAAAGGAAGTAAAAATATTTCGAACTGACGCACATACTGGCTAATAATTGGAGCAAGCTCAGAATGACGATCAATAAACTCCCCAAAACAGTCCTGACGTGATGCTTTCCACATTCCATTCCAAAGCAAAATTTTTTTACCTTCCTGCAATGCATCGGGATCATAAATGCGCTCGTAACCCCCGAGTGTATTAATAACGTGATCCTTAATCCGCTTCAAAAATGAAACGCCAGTCTCGCCCACATACGTTGTTAAATAACCAACGTTTTTCACTTTAACGGCATAAACATAAACCCCGATTTTTAATGCATCAGGTGAATGGAAAATACTATCACTGTTATTTGGGTGTATTCGAAGTGGACCAATAAGCTTCAATTGCATTAATCAATATTTGATAAGTAATTGTTCAAACCATAGCATTCGTGCAAACAAATGGGATGCAGGTTGAGCTATTTCATTTCCCTTTCACATTCCCCGCATGCAGTCCGCATTCCTTCTTGGCCGCATCTTCCCACCACCAACGCCCGCTGCGTTCATGCTGGTTAGGCAGAACCGGCCGGGTGCAAGGTTCGCAGCCGATGCTGATGTAGCCGCGCTGGTGCAGTTCGTTGTAAGGCACCTGGTAGGCTTCGATATAATCCCAGACCTGGGCGGAAGTCCAGTTTAACAGCGGATTGAACTTGATCAAGCGATGATCCGGCGTCGAAAAGGCGGTATCGATCTGCACTGCCGGAATGTCCTGCCGGGTATCGAGGCTCTGGTCCTTGCGCTGGCCGGTGATCCAGGCGTCGAGGTGCGCGAGTTTGCGTTTGAGCGGCTCGACCTTGCGGATGCCGCAGCATTCGTGGTGGCCGTCTTCGTAGAAGCTGAACAGGCCCTTGGCCTTGACCAGCTGGTCCAGCTGTTCGCGGTCCGGCGTCAACACGTCGATCGCGATGCCGTAATGTTTTCTGACTTTTTCGATGAAGCGGTAGGTTTCGGGATGCAGACGGCCGGTGTCGAGCGAAAACACCTGAATGTCTTTGCGGATCTTGACCGCCATGTCGATCAGCACCACGTCTTCCGCGCCGCTGAACGAGATCGCGATGTTGTCGAACTGCTCCAGCGCTTTTTTCAGGATCACGCGCGGGTTTTTGTTCTGCAATTCGGCTTGCAGAGCCTCTATATCGAAAGCGGTCATGTTGGCAGGTTTATATCATCACATTGGGCAAAATAGCTTGCCAAAAAATCATCGAAAGACAGGCTATCCTGGCTTTCGATCTCGGTTTGTTTGATCAGCGATTGTTCGGCGAGTTGCAGAAACTCAAGGTTCCGGGCATCGGCGAGCCGGTGGTTTTTAAAATACTGCGCATGGTCTTGCGATGCCTGCAACGCGAAACAGGCAAACGGCTGCCCGCTGTTCGACATCGCGCTCAGCATGCGGGCCGACGGCGTCAGGTCCGGATTTTGCACGACTTGGCGCCGTTCCGCCAGGGCCGCGCTGTACGGTTTATCGGCCAGGCCTTCGTCGAGAACCTCACAGACCGGCTGCATCGTGTCGAGGATTTCGTTCGCCCAATCCTGCAAGGAAATCGTCTCGCCGTCTTTGTTCAGTTCGAGGCCCGGCTTTCTGCCGTTATTCGCAACCGCCAGTTGATTCGCGTTATAGATCGCATAATCGTCGGGCGTGTTCGGCGGGCTGTCGTGCAACAGACAGTTCAACAGCAAGGCTTCGATGAAGCGCCCCCGGCTCACGTCGATGCCGGCCGGCTTGAATACGTCGATATCGAGCGAGCGCATTTCGATGTAGCGCAGGCCGCGCCGCTTCAGCGCCAGCGTCGGTTTTTCGCCGGACATCGCGATTTGCTTCGGGCGCATCGTGCTGTAAAACTCGTTTTCGATCTGCAGGATGTTGCTGTTCAGCTGCCGGTATTCGCCGTTCACCTTCACGCCGATTTTTTCATAATCGGGATAAGGCGTCGTAATCGCGTGGCGCAGACTCGCGATATAGGCGGGCAGCGAATTGTAATCGATGTTCAGATTCGCCTGGTTTTTGCTTTTATAGCCGATGTCGCTCATCCTGAGCGAGGTCGCGTAAGGATGATAAAGCGTGCCCTGATCGAAGGTTTCGAACTGATCCATCAAGGACGGTCGGCTCTTGAAGAAACTCTTGCAGATCGCCGGCGAGGCCCCGAACAGGTACAGAATGATCCAGCCGATGCGCTGGAAGTTGCGGATCAGCCCGAAATAACCTTCCGCGGTGAAGGCTTCGACGCCCGCGTCGTTGTTTTCGAGTTCACACAGCACCGGCCATAACTCGGTCGGCACCGAATAATTGAAATGGATGCCGGCGATCGACTGCATCGTGCGCCCGTAGCGATGCCACAGGCCGTGCCGGTAGATGTATTTCATCCGGCCGATGTTCGAGGTGCCGTAGGTCGCAATCGGGATGCTTTCGTCGCCGTCGATGCCGCAGGGCATGCTCGCGCCGAGCAGTATTTCATCGCCGAGATGATCGTAAACGAACTGATGCAGGTCGGAGAGATAAGCGACGGTGTCGCCGATGTCCGCAAACGGCGGCGTGATCAGTTCGATCAACGCTTCGGAATAGTCGGTCGTGATGTAGGGATGCGTCAGCGCGGAACCCAGGGATCTAGGATGTGCGGTCTGCGCGATCATGCCGTCCTTGCCGATGCGGAGACTTTCTTTCTCGATGCCTTTCAGTCCGCCGCGGAGCAGATGTTGTCGGCCGTTGTTCAAAAGCCGCTCCAGTCGCGGCGAAAGCATCTTATCGGAATGAGTCATGGAAAGGGGGTTGCGCTCTTCTGTCCTGTATAATCGGACTATTATAAATAGGTTGCGAGCATTCAAGAAACTTAAATGAAGATGCGGAGGACGATAGTGGAAACTCAGCCGCTTGACCTTTTGAAATCGGTATTCGGTTACGACCGCTTCCGGGAGCCGCAGTCCGAGGTGATCGGCCATCTGTTGGCCGGCGGCGATGCCTTGGTGCTGATGCCGACCGGCGGCGGCAAATCGCTGTGTTATCAAATCCCGGCGCTGCTCAGGCCCGGCGTCGGCATCGTGATCTCGCCGTTGATCGCGCTGATGCAGGATCAGGTGAGCGCGCTGACGCAGCTCGGCATCCGCGCCGCGTTCCTGAATTCGACGCTGAGCATCGACGAAGTCCGCCGGATCGAACAGGAACTGCTGAACGGCGAACTCGATCTGCTCTACATCGCGCCGGAACGGCTGACCACCGAACGCACCCTGGCCTTGCTTGCCAGAATCGATATCGCGCTGTTCGCGATCGACGAAGCGCATTGCGTGTCGCAATGGGGCCATGATTTTCGCGCCGATTATTTGCAGTTGTCGCTGCTGCAAGAACGTTTTCCGGCCATCCCGCGCATCGCGCTGACCGCGACCGCCGACGCGAAGACGCGCGAGGAAATCATCCGGCGTCTCGGCCTTAGCGAAGCGCGGATGTTCCAGCGCGGTTTCGACCGCCCGAACATCCGCTACCGGATCGTGCAAAAACAGAACGCGCGCAAACAACTGCTCGACTTCATCCGCGCCGAGCATGACGGTGATGCGGGCATCGTCTATTGCCTGTCGCGCAAAAAGGTCGAAGAAACCGCCGACTGGCTGCAAACGCAGGGACTCAAGGCGCTGCCTTATCATGCCGGGATGAACGCTGCGGAACGTCAGCGCCATCAGCACCGTTTCCTGATGGAAGAAGGCCTGATCATCGTCGCGACGATCGCGTTCGGCATGGGCATCGACAAACCGAACGTGCGCTTTGTCGCGCATCTGGATCTGCCGAAAAGCGTCGAGGCCTATTACCAGGAAACCGGACGCGCCGGGCGCGACGGCCAAGCTGCCAATGCGTGGATGGCCTATGGCTTGCAGGATGTCATCATGCTCCGACGCATGCTGGCCGAATCGAATGCCGATGACGCGCACAAACGGCTCGAACTGCACAAGCTGGATGCGATGCTGGCGCTGTGCGAGCAGGTGCATTGCCGGCGGCAGGCGCTGCTCGCGTATTTCGGCGATCAACTGGAGCAGCCTTGCGGCAACTGCGACACCTGTCTGGAACCGGTCAAGACCTGGGACGGCACGCTGGCCGCGCAGCAGGCGCTATCCTGCATCTTCCGGACCGGCCAGCGTTTCGGCGTCGGGCACCTGATCGACGTGCTGCTCGGCAAAACGACCGACAAGGTGCAGAAAAATGGGCACGACAAAGTTTCGACCTTCGGCATCGGCAAGCATCTTCAGGAACCACAGTGGCATTCCTTGTACCGCCAACTGATCGCGCGCGGCCTGATCGCGGTCGATTTCGAAAGCATGGGCACCCTGAAGCTGACCGAGACGAGCCGGCCGGTGCTGCGCGGCGAGGAAACCCTGATGCTGCGCGAGGACATCAAACCCGAAAAAACCAAACGCACGTCAGCGAAAGCCGGCGGCGCGGCCGGCACACCGTTGTGGGAGGCGTTGCGCGCCAAGCGCAAGGAAATCGCCGAGGCCCAGGACGTGCCGCCTTATGTGATTTTCCATGACGCGACATTGATGGAGATGATCGCCGCGCGGCCGCAGAATCTGAAACAAATGGCCGCGATTTCGGGCATCGGCGCACGCAAACTGGAATTGTACGGAGAGCAGTTTCTGGAGGTGATCGCCGAGCATAGCCAGCAAAGCCAGTCGATGTCCTCCGATACGACCGCTGCTTCGATCGAGCTGTTTCGGCTCGGCTATAGCGTCGAACGGATCGCCGCGCAGCGCGAATTGAAGACGACCACGATTTACGGGCATCTGGCCGAGGGCATCGGACGAGGGCTGGTCACATTGCAGGAAGTCGTCGAGCTGCCGGAGCGGGAAATCAAACTGATCCAGGATGCGATCTTGAGCCTGCCCGAAGCGCAAAGCCAGGCATTAAAGCCGGTTTTTGAACAATTCGACGGCGTTTACAGTTATGAAGTACTGCGCTGCGTGCGAGCCGCGCTGAACAGGATGACCGGTTGATTCGAACCGGCAATGCAACAAGCATAAAAAACGCCAACGGACAGCGTCCGTCGGCGTTATTATCAGTTGACCCGGCAAGTTCGAAAGTTCTCGAAGCCTGCCGCGAAAAACTAGCGGCTTGCGCTTATTTCAATGACAAGGTTTCCGCTCGGCCTACCAGTTCGATATTCAGCTTGTCTTCTTTCAGAAGCCAGCCAATCGCGCGCTGGATGTCATTTTTGTTTTCACCGGTTTCGACGGTAATTTTATTCACGCTGGACGGTCCGTTTTGATCCAGATAAGACCAGATTTTGCCAGCCACTTCGCCTATGCTATCAGCCATAAGAGTCACCTATTGTGTTGATTGAGAAAAGTTAAGACTTTTTGGGAGGTTGATCGGGCAACACGATGTTCAACTCGAGCGTTTCCTGATTGCCGTCCTGTTCGAAACTGAACGAGATGGCATCCTGGTTGACGTTGACGTGCTTGCGAATCACCTCCAGTAATTCTTTTTGCAATTGCGGAAGATAGGAGGGCTGGTTGCGCGACACTCTTTCGTGCGCAACCAGAATTTGCAGCCTTTCCTTGGCGACGGATGCAGAACTTGGCCGCGAAGTTCTAAAATAATCCAGCAAACTCATGATCATCTCCCGAAGAGTTTCCCGAAGAGTCCTTTCTTCTCGTCAATGAATCGGTGGGGTTTGTCTTCGCCCAAATAACGCGCGACGATGTCCGCATAAGCTTGGCCCGCATCACTCTTTTCATCCAGGATCACCGGCACGCCCGAGTTCGAGGCATTCAACACCGATTTCGATTCGGGAATTACGCCGAGCAGGTGCAGCGACAGGATTTCCTGCACGTCATCCACGCTGAGCATTTCACCAAGCTTCACGCGTTCCGGCGAATAGCGGGTCAACAACAGATATTCCTTGATCGGCTCCTGATTTTGCTCGGCGCGACGCGATTTGCTGGACAGAATGCCTAACATACGATCGGAGTCGCGCACCGAAGACACTTCCGGATTGGTCACCACAAACGCATCGTCGGCATAATACATCGCCAGATGCGCGCCTTTTTCGATGCCGGCCGGCGAATCGCAGACGATGTATTTGAAATCCTTGGACAATTCGTCCAGGATCTTGCCGATGCCTTCCTGGGTTAGCGAGTCTTTGTCGCGCGTTTGCGAAGCCGGCAGAATATACAGGTTGTTGCAGTGCTTATCCTTGATCAGGGCCTGATTCAGCGCGGCTTCGCCGCTGATCACGTTGATCAGGTCATAGACGACACGGCGCTCGCACCCCATGATCAAATCCAGGTTACGCAGGCCCACATCAAAATCGATCACGACGGTTTTATGGCCTCGTTTCGCAAGTCCCATCGAAATGGCGGCGCTGGTGGTGGTTTTGCCGACCCCGCCTTTACCTGATGTCACGACAATGATTCTGGCCAATGGTTTTTCCTCCAAATAGAGCGGATTAAATTAAATTTCCTTGATGATGAGCGAATTATCCTGAAGATAAATCTGCACCGGTTTTTGCCGAAATTCTTTGGACAAATCTTCGCTGACTTTATAAACCCCGGCGATCGAGATCAGTTCCGCCTGCAAGTCGGAACAAAAAATCCGCGCTTTTTCATTGCCCTGCACGCCGGCCAGCGCCCGTCCGCGCAAAGAACCATAGACATGAATGTTGCCCTCGGCCATGATCTCGGTGCCGGAACTAACCGTCGCCAACACGATCAGGTCGCCGTGCGCATAAATGCGCTGCCCCGACCGCACCGGTTGGGTAATCAACAGCGTGGACGGCCCTTCGCTTTGTAAAGACTCTTCGGGCGCGGCGGCGAGCGTTTTGGTTTTTGTGCTTTCCGGAGCCTGACCGCCATGCAAGGCATGCACCGGAATGCCCAATGCCAATGCCTGCCGGCTTTGTTCGGCGCTGCCGCCGCGAATGCCGATCGGCAATAAATTCAGCGCTTTAACCGCTTTGACCAGATCCGCCACGGCGATGTCCATCGCACGTTTGTTCAATTCCTGCAAATCCAGCAGGATCGGAGAATTTTTGAAGAACTCCGGCGCCAGGGCAATCTTTTCTTGTAGTTGTTGTTCGATGTTCTGGAGGCTGTTGCTGAATAGGACTAAAACGGGTACCGAGAAAGTACTGCTTTTAAATTCCAGCGCGAGGTGGCTAAGAGACGTTTTTTTGGAGTCTGTCGGCATCCGTCAATCTGCTAAATTCAGTTGTAGTTCTGATTTTATCATTACTGTTTAAAAAATCATACATTATCAGCGCATTATCGTTGCGCGATCCGTGCATCCGAATTCGGCACGGACTTGTATATCAAAGCGGTTTCAGTGCTTACGATGCCAGATTAAACGGCCGTTCCGGTAAATGGCTTTGACGCGATGATAAGGCACGGAATGCCATTCGCCTTCCTGATCGATCAAATCGAATGAAAAATGATCGTCTTTGGGAAAAAAGATTTCCTTGAAGGCGACAACAACGATCCGTTGCTCAACCCGATCGTAATACCCTATCTTGAATTCGTCATCCGCCCACGCCTCATCCCAACGGATGCGATTCAACATCTCCTGTACCGGCTTCATCGATTTTACCCATTAAAATCTGCACTGAAAACTGATTGGACTGTCCCAATGATTTGGGTTTCATCATAATGTGGAGGTACGCACAATGAACGTCACAGCCATGATCCCGATGGTGCTTATCTCTCAAGCCATGAACTTTGGCGAAAGCATCCAATTGCCGCCAGCAAAGGTCAAAGGCGAAATGTCATTGGAGGAAAGCATTGCCAAGCGCCGCTCGATCAGAGCCTTTGCCGCGAAGCCGTTGAGCCTCGAACAGATAGGCCAACTGCTGTGGGCGGCGCAGGGCATCACCGAAAAAGACAAGGGATTGCGCGCCGCCCCGTCTGCCGGCACTTTGTATCCACTGGAGGTTTATGTCGTTTTGCCGGCGGGCATTTATCACTACAACCCTCTGCGCCATCAATTAAATCGCGTCATCGTGGGCGACAAACGCCCTGAACTGCAAACAGCGGCGCGGGACCAGGCAGCGGTAGGCACAGCCCCGGCAGTTTTCGTTTTTACAGCCGTTTACGAACGCACCGCCCAAAAATACGGAGATCGAGCCAGCCGCTATGTCCCTATCGAAGCCGGGCACGCCTGTCAGAATGTGCTCTTGCAAGCCACGGCACAGGGTTTGGCTAGCTTACCCATCGGCTCTTTTGACGACCCGCGGGTCGCCGAGATCGTCAACCTGAAAAAGGATGAGAGCCCGCTGTATTTGGTGCCGCTGGGTTATCCCGATGAGTAATTCGAAACTCTTTGCTGAGCAAGGGCAATAGGATTCGATTTCCCTAAGGCGCGGGTTGCTTCATTGCCTGCGCCTCTGGTAGCACTATCATAAAATTAGCATTCGAATGGTAGCCGGATGACACCCATGCTGACCGCAGGATCTATCACACCGATCAAGACACAACAACTATAGACCCAACGCCGTAATTCCTATTTCAGAAAAAGCCAAATCTTCCAACCAGCCACTTATGAAATTTGCTTGACTTTATTGAATTGTTTTTTTCTTATGCTAAGCTTAAATTAGTTGCCATTGAGAATATGCGCGAAAAATTATAGCTAGTTATGCCCTTCTTTTCTCATAAAAGCATCTAGCGTATCTATCGCTTCTGGCAACGACTTGAGGCCTGACTAACTGCGGAGTATGCGCCACCAAAGCCACTCAGCGTTTTCGTAGTGCTTGTTGCTATTAGCCATGCCCTCGCTCATCGACTCCTGAGGTCACATCATGCGATATATAATAAAAGCCTTGTTATCCTTTTCCGCCATCGGCTTACTTATAAATCCAGCATTCGTGGCCGCCTCTCCGGTTTTGGCGCTGCCGATCGAAGTTTCACAACCGGAGGATGAACTCTCGGACATCGCCACATTTAATATTTATCCCAAAGGGGATGAATGGGGTAATTGGGACGAAACCCAGGATGGATACAGCGTAATACGGGACTCAGCAACCGGTATTTGGCGCTACGCAAAAAAGAACGCGCAAGGCAAATTGAAGCCGAGCAGAGCGGTTGTAGGCCGCGACAATCCTAAGGCTAAGGCTTGGGGCCTGAAAAAGCATCAAGCCCCATCGCGCCGCCCTCAACTTCCCTTCGGACTGAGCCGGGCCTCCGCGAAACCGGCAGTTTATACCGCTTTGGAGCATGCGCTCAGCACCCCGAGCATAGACGCAACGCCGACATTGTTTATCCTAGTTAGCTTCTCCGACAAATCCGGAACCTATACGGCCTCTAATTTCGCGGACTTTCAATCTAATCAATTACAGAGATATTTTAGGGAAACGTCCTATGGCCGCTTCCAAACCGTACCGGCTACCGAAAGCTTTGGAACCCTTAATGACGGCATTGTCGGCTGGCTTCCCCTCAATCAAAACCATCCCAATCCCGGCGGCAGCGTAGATAGTCGTAACCGGCAATTGACTGCCGATGCGATCAAAGCCGCCGACCCTTATGTCGATTACGCTAGCTATGACTTCAATAATGATGGCTATTTAGACTCCGATGAACTGGCCGTGGTGGTGATTCCCGCCGGCTATGAAACTTCGTATGGCGGTTCGAACTGCGCCGGCACCCCGTCCGTGTGGGGGCACCACTGGTCACTAGGCTGGGGAACGGTAGCGGCGCCAACAGTCGACGGCGTGATCGTCGGCGATTACCACTTAGGCAATGGCGGCTATGCCCAGTTCGGTGAAATTCACGGCATTCAGACCAGCTGCGCGGTCAGAACAGACCACCAGGCCACTCTTGGCATCATGGCTCACGAACTGGGTCATTTGATCCTGCATTGGATCGATCTTTACGATACGGATTACACCTCGGCGGGGCTGGGTAATTTCAGCCTGATGTCCCGCGGAACTTGGTCATGGAAACCGGGTGATCTATATCATGGCCAAACGCCGGTACACCCCGACGGCTGGTCAAAATTGTACGCAGGCTGGGTTGACCCCGTCTATGACATCGTCGGCTTTTTTACCTTGCCGGCAGCCGGATCCGGCACCGCAACCGCAACGAATGCCGTCCAAATCCAGACGACATCGGATCCAAAGCAATACTACCTGTTCGAAAACCGCAGCCAGTATGGTTATGACCGCGGCTTATACCGCGTGGGTTCGACTACCGGCGGTATCGCCGTATTGCATATCGATGAAAACATATCGGATAACGACAATGAGGGGCACAAAAAAGTCGACCTCGTGGAGGCGGATAATGACCTCAGCATGGATATAGACCCGTATAACTCGGGCAAACCCACGAATTTGTTTTATTGGGACAAGAGGACGAAGTTCGGCGACGCGACAATACCCAATTCACGCTTATATAGCGGCCTCCCTACGAATATTACACTCGACTCCGTATCCGCAGTCCAGGAGGAGATGACCGCCGTCTTTGTACCTCGCTACGAACTTACCCTGCCCAATAGCCGCGCAGGCACAGTCATCAGCAGTCCTTGGGGCATCCGATGCGGAAGAGTCTGTGCGGCAAGCTTTAGTGCAGGGACGGTTGTGACCCTCACCGCGATGTCTCTCAAACGCCACACTTTCATCAGGTGGGGAGGGGCGTGCTCGGATTCAGGGAACTCGCCAACGTGCGCCCTCACGATGGACAGTCCGAAAAACGTGACGGCGGCATTCCAGTGAAAGCCACGCACAGATGGATGAAGGCAACAGGTATGCATGAGTTTTCGATACAAAATGAATCCACTTGAAATGAAGGGTTTTGATTATGAATAAAAAAATTTTAGTTTCATTAATGCTTTTTACTGGCGTCATCACCCAAGCGCCTTCGTCTGTCTATGCATTTACCGAAGGACAATTAGACGACGTGTGGTTTAAGACGCGAATTAAAACCACCCTGAAAAAAGCGCATGGCGTTGTCTATTTAGCGGACACGCCGGTTTCATTATCAACCAGTCAAATTAAGTTTGATAGCGGCAATGACAAGTGTTATTCCGGCTTCCATTTTGAGGGTTCGTCTCAATACACACTGCATACCGTATGTAAAATTTTGGGAGCCTGGGAAAGAGACGATAGCACCGGCTTCCTTTATGAATTGAATGACGGCAACGTAGCAAGTGACTGGAGTTATCTTTATCTCCCGGCAGAAAACAAAACCGAATATCCTTTTTCTGAAGATGCGGCGTATGTGGGGACATTAGTCTTCAAAAAAACCTTAAAAGCCGATGGCAGCGTTAAAAACGTTAGGCTCATTCCGCCACAAGACGGCACCATTTATTATGAAAACAACGTTACTAATACCTGGGGTACAGCGCGCTCAGGCCTGAGCATGCTGCAAGTTGATCCGAGCAAGGTTCCGGCAGGAGCCCAGGCTTGTTTCGACAGCATTTTCGATCCCGCCCATCCTATCCCCAATTGCGCGGCGCCTTCACCTTGATGGAGCTTCATGACAGACACGTCTATAAAATCCAGTCACCGCCAGATCAATTTTGAACTATTTCTGACTCCGTTGATCTGACCATGAGAACCCGGTCAGGGGACGATCTGGCATCCAAAACTGCAGCTCGGCTTAAAACGCCTACCCTCATATAGCAGGGTAACGATGATGCCAATCCCCTTTCGATGTTCTTCAGCACCCATTTGACGATATTACCCCCCCTGTCTCTTCTGGCTGCGCCGTTTTCATTAACCAAACCAAGCTTTTTATAGCCATATAGATAAGCCGTTAATGTAAAATGACGGAGCGCAAATCCAAAACCTTTCGCGCCTTTGCCCCTAACCCCTTATTTACCTTTTCGGAACACCACTTTGATATCCACCGCAAACATCACCATGCAGTTCGGGGCGAAGCCCCTGTTTGAAAACGTCTCCGTCAAATTCGGCGACGGCAACCGCTACGGCCTGATCGGCGCCAACGGCTGCGGCAAATCGACCTTTATGAAAATCTTGAGCGGAGACCTTGAGCCTTCCGCCGGCAACGTCAGCATCGGCCCCGGTGAACGGCTGGGAATTTTGCGCCAGGACCAATTCGCCTATGAAGAATTCAGCGTGATCGACACCGTTATCATGGGGCACAAGGAACTCTGGCAAATCAAGAAAGAACGCGACCGCATCTACGCGCTGCCGGAAATGTCCGAAGCGGACGGCTTGCTGGTCGCAGAACTCGAAAGCGAGTTTGCCGAAATGGACGGCTATACCGCCGAAGCCCGCGCCGGCGAATTGCTGCTGGGCCTGGAAATACCGCGCGAACAGCATTACGGCCCGATGAGCGCCGTCGCGCCGGGCTGGAAACTGCGGGTGTTGCTGGCGCAGGCCCTGTTTGCCGATCCCGACATCATGTTGCTGGACGAACCGACCAACAACCTCGACATCAATACGATCCGCTGGCTGGAAGGCGTGCTGAACGAACGCAACAGCACCATGATCATCATTTCCCATGACCGGCACTTTTTGAACAGCGTCTGCACCCATATGGCGGACATGGATTATGGCGAACTGCGCGTTTATCCGGGCAACTACGACGATTACATGACCGCGTCGACCCAAGTCCGCGAACAATTATTGGCGAGCAATGCGAAGAAAAAAGCGCAGATCGCCGAACTGCAAACCTTCGTCAGCCGCTTTTCGGCCAATGCATCCAAAGCCAAGCAAGCAACCTCGCGCGCGCGACAGATGGAAAAAATCAAGCTCGACGAAGTGAAGCCATCCAGCCGGGTCAATCCGTTCATCCGCTTCGATCAAACGAAAAAACTGCATCGTTTAGCGTTGGAAGTCGAAGAGCTGAGCAAAGGCTTTGGTGAAAAGCGGCTCTTCAAAGACCTGAATCTGATGGTTGCGGTTGGCGAGCGGGTGGCGGTTATCGGCCCGAACGGCATCGGCAAATCGACCCTGCTGCGCACGCTGGTCGGCGATTTAAGACCGGACGACGGCATTGTCAAATGGTCGGAAAACTCGGAAGTCGGCTATTATGCCCAGGATCATGCCGAAGACTTCGCCGAAAACATTTCGCTGATCGAATGGATGGGCCAATGGCGCAAGGAAAGCGACGACGATCAAGCGATACGCGCCACCCTGGGCCGCTTATTATTCTCACAGGACGAGATCAACAAACCGGTCAAAGTCCTTTCCGGCGGCGAGCAGGGACGGATGCTGTTCGGCAAACTGATCCTGCAAAAAAACAACATCATGGTGCTGGACGAGCCGACCAACCACCTTGACATGGAATCGATCGAATCGCTGAATACGGCGCTGGAAAACTATCCGGGCACCCTGATATTCGTCAGCCATGACCGCGAGTTTGTCTCCTCGCTGGCCACGCGGATTATTGAATTAACGCCGGCAGGCATTGTCGATTTCAATGGCAATTATGAAGACTATCTGTCCAGCCAAAACCTGGCGTAATATTCTGAGCTGAGGATTCGGTCAAAATTAACTTTCCGAAATTCAGCCTCGGCGTGGAATCGCAGCCTGAACCGCTCCGCAGTTCGGGACGCAGAGCGTCCTTGAGCGGGTTCCCACGCCGAGCATGGGAACCATCACTGGAAAGTTGTTGTTAGCGGAATCCTTAATTTAAATCGGAGATCACTGATATGACGAAAAAAACTGACTTTTCTTCTGCTGAATGGGAAGTCCTGCGGGACGCTCCCAATTTTGTAGTCCTTGCGATGGCCATTGCCGGCGCCAGCGGGTTTTTCGGGAGCATCGCCGAGGCATTGGCACCGTCCGGAGCTATTCGTGACGCCTTGCAAGGCAGCAATCAGTTGTTACGGGAGCTTTGCGAAAAGGAAGAAATGATGGCATCGGTCGAATCGATCAAAAGCCAAGCCAAAGCTAGCGGCGATTTTGCCCACATCCAGACGGCTTTACGCAAGGAAGCCATCGACAACGCACGGGCCGCCGTCGATCTTTTACGGCAAAAAGGATCGACTGAAGATATTGAAGCGTACAGCAACTTCCTGATCACGCTCGGCGACAAGGTCGCCAACGCGGCGAAGGAAGGTGCATTTCTGGGCTTCGGCGGCGAGCGGGTCAGCGAGCACGAGCGGACCTTGCTGGCCGAATTGGCCGACGCTGTGGGGGCGCTACAGGCTTGAGACTCACGCGATAGAAACAATCCATAGGGGGACGGGTTCTATAAAATTGCCGTGTCCTCTTCACCCTGCTCATAAACGATATGCGCACGGCCAACCAGCAACGGGTCCAGAGGACCGATGTGCTCAAGGCTTTTATTGGTGTAAGGCAATTTATGCAGGATATAGCGCATGGCATTTAAGCGCGCGCGTTTTTTGCAATCGGATTTAATCACCGTCCACGGCGAATCGGCTGTGTCGGTATAAAAGAACATCGCCTCCTTGGCTTTGGTATATTCTTCCCATTTATCCAGTGATGCCATGTCGATCGGCGACAACTTCCATTGCTTCAACGGATGGGATTCTCGTTCCCGAAAGCGGCGGCGCTGCTCCTGGCGGCTGACCGAAAACCAGAACTTGATCAGATGAATACCGCTGCGCACCAGATTGCGTTCAAATTCAGGAACCTGCCGCATGAACTCGTTGTATTCGTCGTTGCTACAAAAACCCATGACTCGTTCAACGCCGGCGCGGTTATACCAGGACCGGTCGAACATAACGATTTCGCCTTCGGTGGGCAAATGCTGAATATAGCGTTGAAAATACCACTGCCCGCGTTCGACCTCGGACGGTTTTTCCAGCGCCACGACTCTTGCTCCCCGCGGGTTAAGATGTTCCATGAACCGTTTGATCGCCCCCCCTTTTCCTGCCGCATCGCGCCCCTCAAACAGGATCACGACGCGTTGCCGGGTGTCTTTAACCCAGGCTTGCAATTTCAGCAGTTCGACCTGTAATAGATATTTATTTTGTTCATAACTTTTCCGTGTCATCAGATTTTTATAGGGATAGCCGCCTTCGCGCCAATCGTCCGATAATTCATCATCCGGATGGGACTTTCTCCTGGCAATAACAGGCCGTATTTGTTTCAGCAAAGCATGCCGTAGCCTGGCGGCATCATCCGGAGAAGCGCCGGATAAAATGGTTTCCAGTGTCCCCGCCAGGGTTTGGGTGTCGCCCGATTGGATATTGGAGAGAATATCCTGAATTGCTGTTTCTTCAGACGATTGTGCCGCCTCGATAGATTCGCCGACGACGAAGGATTCAATGCCGGCATCGGTCAGCTCGGGGGAGATATCGCCATCGATAGTCCTGCGCCGGTTACGATTTCGGGGCGAAACCTTCTCCGCTGGGTTGTTGGAGTGGGTAGTAGATCTTTGCTTTTCCATTCTTAAGTGCCTTTGGATGGATTAAATCTATATCACTGTCAATCATAACAAAAGTTGATTCCGGCACCACTTAGTAAAACTACTTATTGATTTGGCTTTATGTTTTGCAGCCTTGCGATTTGAAAATGGCAGAACAGCCCGACCATGGATAGTCAGGTGTTTTTTATGGCTAACGCTCCTGTTCGCCGTTATCCTCAGGCAACGGTTTATTATCGTCGTTAGCGTTTACCCTCTCAGCCGTGTCTTGATAAACAACCGCCTCTGTCCTGGGCACGGCGTCTGTCTGGAAAAACTCCCAGATTCCTGCTTTGTTGTCTTCGTACGTTAACTGCCCCGTTGCCGGATCGATAAAGGCCTCGACGATTCCATTGGGGATGGTTACGGGCGCTTCCGGGGTATTGACCAACGCCGTTTTCATAAATTCCACCCACATCGGCAGCGCCGTTTTGCTGCCGGTCTCGCGATTGCCAAGGGATTTAAAATTATCGAATCCGACCCACGCCGTCGCGGCAATCGAAGGCGTATAGCCATTAAACCAGGCATCCCGATGGTCATTGGTCGTGCCGGTTTTTCCTGCGACATCCTGTCTGTTGAGCAGTTTGGCGCCGGCCGCGGTGCCGCGTTGCACCACATCCTCTAATAAGGAATTCATCAAAAAATGAATGTCCCGCGCCATCACTCTGGGTGCATAAAGGCTCGTTCTTATCCGGCTGTCAGTGCAGATAGGACAAGCGATGCTGGGTCTGACCTGATAGAGGACGTTGCCTTCGCCGGATTCGATACGTTCGATAAAATAGGGTTTAATCAGGAATCCGCCATTGGCGAATGCGGCATAAGCCTGCGCCATTTGCAGCGGAGAGGCGTAACCGCTGCCCAGAGCCAGGGACAGGGTAAGAGGCAATTGCCTTGGCGTGAATCCGAAGCGTAAGGCCGTTGATACGGCCTTATCTATGCCGATTGCATCCAGTAATCTGATCGCTACGCTGTTGCTGGAATGCACCAGTGCCGTTCTGAGGGGGATCGGTCCCCGGTATATTCGATTGTAATTTTCAGGCCGCCACTCGACTTCGCGGAACGGGTCTTCAATGATGACGATCGGTTCATCATAAAAAATGCTGGCGGGCGTATAGCCGACCTCCAGCGCGGCAGTATAAATGATTGGTTTAAAACCGGAACCCGGCTGCCGTTTCGATTGCGTCGCCCGGTTAAATTTGCTGCTTAAAAAGTCGAAACCGCCGGTTAAAGCCAGGATGGCTCCGTCGGCAGGATCTAATGCGACAAAGGCGCCTTCGGCTTCGGGCACTTGCGTCAATGCCCAGGTTTTATTGGGCAAGAGGCGTACACGGATGACATGGCCGGTTTTGATGAGGCTTGGAACCGCTTTTCTGCCGGCGACCGCCCATTTGATGTTTTCCCAGGGGATGTCGATCAGCGTGTTGTCCTGGAGTTTTGCCGCCATCTGATCGTTTTTCACTTTCAGCACCGTGGCGGGAAGCGTATCGCCTATCACAGGCAGTTCGTTGAAATTGCCTTTGTCCTCAAGCGTGGAAGCGGGCCGATAGCCATGGCGCTCGTCATAACCATGCAGCGTATTGCGCAGCGCCTGATCGGCAGTCGTTTGCAGCAGTCCGCTGATCGTCGTGTAGACATTCAGCCCTGAAGTATAGGCCTGCTCGCCATAGCGTTCGAAAATCGCCTGCCTGACCATTTCGGCCACATAAGGTGCCGATATGTCAGCGGGTTGATAGTGCAGTTTTGCCGTTGAAGGCTGGTTTATCGCGCCGTCATAGTCAGATTTTGTAATGTAGCCGAGTTCCAGCATCCGGTGCAGGACATAATTACGCCTTTGGATCGCGCGGGTCTCGTTCGTGATGGGATTATTGGCGGACGGCGCCTTGGGGAGGCCTGCAAGCATCGCGTATTCCGCCAGAGTCAGCTGGTTCAGGGACTTGCCGTAATAAGTCTGAGCGGCGGCGGTGACCCCATAAGCGCGATGGCCCAGGTAGATCTGGTTTAAATAAAGCTCAAGGATGTGATTTTTTGAATATTCGCGTTCAATCTTCCGGGCCAGAATGATTTCCTTTATTTTCCTCAGGAAGGTTTTTTCATTGCTGAGCAGAAAAAGGCGGGCGACTTGCATCGTGATCGTGCTGCCGCCCTGTTGTTTCTCGCCGGTCAACACGAGTTGCCGGCCGGCGCGGACAAGGCCGTCGAAATCCACGCCGGCATGGGCGTAGAAACGGTCGTCTTCGGCCGCGATAAAAGCATGAATCAGTGGTTGCGGAATTTGATCCAGAGTGACCGGCGTTCTTTTTTGTACGCCGAATTGAGCCATCAGCCGCTTGTCGCGGGTGTAAATTCTCAAAGGCGCTTGATACTGGAAATGATCCAGCGTTTTGACATCAGGCAGGATGGTCAGCAGGCGGCTGTAGATATAGTAGCCGGAACCCATCATGCAGACGCTGATGACAATCAAAAAGAAGAGCAGCCATTCGAGAAATGACTTATAGAGTGGCTTTTTAGACACCAGGGCCTGAGAAGTCGGAGCCAGTCCTAACATACTTACACCAGAGAAGCCTCAGGCTATTCCGTCTCAAGATAGAGATAGAGCGCAAAAACTTATTGATCCGTGTATACCGAGACGCGACTCAACCGACAATAGTTCCTACAGTCATACGCACACCTCAAATACATGGGAAAAACCGAAAAGGAAAATATCGACCTGAAAGGTTCGGGTGAAATTCGGCTTGGATGGCTCCGATGATAGTGGATTGCCTAGCGGCGAATCCCCCTAAGACGGATCCTTCGCACGACTATACTAATTTTTTAAAAATTAGTAGCCTTTAGAGGGGGGTGTTATACTAATTCTTCAAATATGAGTAACCCATGCGTTCGCCATGAAATTGCCACTCTCTCCACCTTCTTTCGAAACACTTTTTTCAAAGTTCAGCCAAGAGAGTGATCGAGAGAGGTTTATTAGGTTGTTCAATCCCAACATTGGCCCGACAAATGAAGATGGCCGTTATTTGCATTGGGATAAATTACGGCATTTGCAGCCCCCTGAAGACTGGTCTTCAGAAGAGTACTGGCTGGCGATAAAAATGGCTCGTAGAAAGCTTTACAAAAGATTACCGATCACGAGCAAATCCGGCGCTGTTTTCCAATTCTGTATGACAGATGCTATTTATAGGGATTTGCATTGGATCGATCAAAATGCCGCCGGACGCATCAGCATGGACAAGCCAGTCGCCAATCCGCATACTCGGGACACCTATTTGGTCACCTCGCTGATTGAAGAGTCCATCAGCTCCAGCCAACTGGAGGGCGCATCCACGACCCGCAATATCGCAAAAGAAATGCTGAGACAGGGCCGAAAACCGAAAGATCACAGCGAGCAAATGATCTTCAATAACTATCAGGCGATGAAATTTATTCGCGAATATAAACAGGAAAAATTGACGCCTGCCATCCTGTTCGAACTTCATCGCTTGCTAACCGAAGCCACACTCGAAGACGCCAACAAGGCCGGTAAATTCCGTGGTGCAGACGACGACATCCATGTTGTCGATGCGACTGCATCGGTTCTGCTGCATACACCTCCGGATGCTATAGAACTTCCATCCAGAATCGAACGACTATGCCGGTTTACCAACGATTTGGATGGTCAAGAATTTATACATCCAGTGATTAGGGCAATTATCCTGCATTTTATGATCGGCTACGATCATCCTTTCATCGACGGCAACGGCAGGACGGCGCGTGCGCTTTTCTATTGGTCGATGGCGAATCAGCAATACTGGCTGATGGAGTTTATTTCGATCTCCCGCATCATCAAACAGGCGCCAGCCCAGTACGGCAAAGCCTATTTATATACGGAGACCGACGACAACGACTTGACCTATTTCATCATCCATCAGCTGGAGGTGATAAAAAAGGCAATTACCGCACTACACAATTATTTGGAAGTAAAAGCGGCGGAATTGCACACTATCGAAAAACGGTTAGACGGCTCAGCTCTGCAAGGGCAATTAAATCATCGCCAGCTGGCTATTCTGCGCCATGCCCTCGACCATCCGAATGCCATTTACAGCATCCAGGAACATCAAGCGGCGCATAAAATCAGCTACCAAACCGCCCGGACGGATTTATTAAAGCTGGCCGATAACTATAAAATTTTGACGAAACGAAAATACGGCAATCAATTCGTTTTTGTCGCTCCGCCCGATCTCGGGCAAAAACTGGCGGATGTTGAACAAATTTACCAAGATAGGAAAGATGACTAGCTGTTAATCAAGCACATTGGGTCAATCGCATACTCGATTGACGTAACCATGTTTCAGCGGATTGGGATGAACATCGTCTACATGTTGAGCATGATCGCGTTCGGAAGAAATGGCATGTTCCCAATAACGGCGTTGCCTACAAGGACGTAGGCAAGGAGCGTGAGCAGGAGCGGAAGCTTTGCCAAATACCCCGTTCAGCGCGTTGAAGGCGGACGGATGAAAATCGTTCGGTATGTGGCAATCCTTTTGAGAACAGTAGTTTGATCAAGCGCCAACGGACAGGAAAATCATCCGTATTGGGAGGTAATGTCCATATGGCGTGCATGTGATCCGGCAATATCGCCCAAACATCGTAAGTGTTCACCTCCCCTTTGAAAAAGGGGGATAGAGGGGGATTTATTTAAAAAAATCTCCCCTAGCCCCTCTTTTTCAAAGAGGGGAACTGAACGGTTACCAAGCATCAATGTGGAAAGGATACAAAACTTTAACTCGCCGCACAGAATCACGTAACAAATCGATATGATCCGTCAGCAAGAGCCGTTGCCGTTCCAGCAAATTAACCGTGAAAAAGTAACAGCCATCCTGCACGAAATTGCGCCGATAATTGGACATCGCAACCTCCCCAAATAAAAACAAGCTTAGCAGAGGGAAGGCATAGGGCGGTTTCGCGCAGCAAACCGCCATTGCTGAGTGTTCAGCCTTCGAAAAGTTGAAAAACGAAAGGATAAATCTCGGTCAGAAAGGTTTGGGTGAAATTCGGCTTGGTTGACTCCGATGATGGTGGATTGCCTGGCGGCGAATCCACCCTACAATTGATCCGCCGTGCGACCGTCACGTAGTCAAATTATTGCTTTAATAATGTGAGGCTCACATAAGTATTGTCCAGAATTATTAGACCATCGAAGGGACGAATAGCCACCTAACAGCCTGTGTCCAATCCAACGGTTATCAATAATTTCCAAACTTTTTTTATTTATCAACAATAATCGCCCCATAAACTCTATCCACTGCTTTGGCGAAATTAAAGTAGTTGAATATGCATGCAACGATCTACCACTATTATAAAATTCCATATTGGTACACACATTTTTTGGCAAAAATTGCTTTAACCTATAAATAGTATCAATTGTTAAATGTCCTTCTATTGAAAAATCAATCATCGGCATGTGCCACGTTCGCCCATTAATGGTCACATTAGAATGAAACGCCAATTCTTGATCACTATCAAGTGATTTAATTATTTTAACAATATTCTCCTCAGAAAAATCAATAGCCTGAATATCTATATACTCTCTTTCATCAAAAAGAGAATCTGTTTTATATACATATTTGCTAAGATGAAAAATAATATTTTTTTTATCCCGCAAACTTTCAACAAAATAATATGGATGCTCTTTATTAATCAATGAATTCTAATTCCTTCGAGGATTTGATAGGTTTCCAATGCAAAATCATCTGTCATTCCCGATATGTAGTCAACGATTAACTGTGCACGCCTCGTTGGTTCGCAATCAGATTTTGATTTATACTTTATTATGTAACTCTTGGGGATTCGGCGCAACAATCTGATGTGGTAATCTAGGTGACGATTTGTTATTGCTGAATGATCTTCATTCACCAAAGCATGAAAATCACTTTCATCAAGGTCTAATAATTCACCAAAATGCTTTAATAATCCTGTGATTACACTTCTACCAGCAAGCTCAACTTGTTCAGCAGAAAAATGCGAATATATATTTTTTTTCGCGTACTTTTTAACTCTTTTAATTAAGCATCCAACTTCGGTTTCTTTAGGTAATAAATCAACATCCTCGCCTTCAAATATTTTATCTAGGTGCTTTATAAAGTTATCTGCAACAACATTAACAGCTGGACTAATAACAGTAAGCGTTTTAAATCTAATGAAAGGTTCAAGTTGTGACGAGCTTAAATCAATTTCATCAAAATCTTCTTTTAGCTGTTTTAAGGAAATTATCTTTTTTTCTAAGCCATCCTCAAGATCACTCATGGAATAAGCAATGTCATCTGCAGCATCCATTAGTCGCATCAAAGGGAATTTATTTTTAACATCCCAATTCAATGTATCACACGCCTGTCGATAATATTGAAACTCACTATTAAACAAACCGATCTTCTTGATGTTGGCATTTTTCTTTTTGTCTTCACTAGTGAAAGGATACTTAACCATAGATAGTAAAAGAGTGCAGGTTAAGTTAAAGCCGTGATCATCAGCCCCGCTCAGAAATGACGCAAGCCTAAAACCTTGTGGATTACCATCAAAATTTATTAAATCCTCTGGCGTTGATTTGTTTTGTTTTTTTCGATAATAAAACCAGTCTCGAATAGCAGCCTCTCCAAAGTGTCCAAATGGAGGGTTACCTATATCATGTAATAAGCAGGCAGTTTCAATAGTATTTACAAACGCAGCCAATTCTTTATAAGTAGAATGTTCGAAGCCATCTAACTTTTCAATTATTTTTTGGCAAATATAGCGACCAATTTGACTTACTTCGACAGAATGAGTCAGCCTTGTTCTGACGGCCGCATTTGGCTCCAGAGGAAAAACTTGTGCTTTTTGTTGTAATCTACGGAAGGCAGGAGAATTGACCACTCTTCCTTTATCGCTTTCGGATGCTATAAGTATTCCGCGATCCCGCCTGTTGAGGCTCTTAAGCGATCTTCTTTGAGCAACACCAGTAGTCTTTTAAAATTAGGATCCATATATTTATTGCTCTCTATCTAACTAGGTCATCAAGTGTCAATTCACAGCCTGGAGCGAAGGTTTGCATAAAGAATAATACTTCAGGTTGGTCTTCCATACCGAAGACTATTTTTTCAAGTTGTTTCATTGCAACTTCAAACTCAGTGTTGCCAGCTTTTAGTTCTGCCCGACATTTTAAATAAGCTGAAATTTTATCTGCAGCTTTGATAATTTGGCATTGCTCTATTGATAAATATTCGTGATCAAGCAATTCTCGATAATCTTCTATCAATCCTGCAGGAAGTATACTCAATAGTTTCTGCTCGGCCTGATGTTCGATCTGCTTATAGGCATCATGAATCGCCGAGGAATGATATTTAATAGGAGTTGGCAAATCTCCGGTAATAACTTCGGTAACATCATGGAACAGAGCGGCTGTAGTAATGGCGTTTGCGTCAACTTGGCCATCAAAATAACGATTTTTAATAAGCGCCAAGGCGTGCGCAATTACAGCGACATCCCAACTATGCTCCATTACATTCTCTTCGTGCGCATTACGCATTAAGCCCCAACGTTTAATCCATTTCAAACGAGAAAGATAAGCATAAAAGCTACTGGTACTATCAGCCATTAGAGTTTATCGATAATTTGTAATTAATTTTTAGTAGGCTGGGCTGACGAAGAAAGCCCATCGCTCGCGACAGATGGGCTTCGTACCTCAGCCCATCCTACATTTTGACCAATACCTCGCCCCGCCCCATTTCCGCCATATCCCCCGCATAACGCCGATCGCGGTTAAAACCAACCGCCGCATCCGCAAAACGCGAATTCAGGCTTTTGAAAGATGCAAACAACATCGGCAAAAATCCCAATGTATGCGCGCCGCAGTCGTTGAAACTGGCCGGAAGCTGCGGCTGGTTCCACAGCAGCAAGGTGCCGCGGCGCATCGCATAGCCGGCATAGCGGCCGGTTTGGCCCATCACCGCGATGGTGCCGGCGGTCATTCTGGAACCACAGTAGTCCCCGGCGTTGCCTTCGATCAGGATCGTGCCGCGGCGCATGTGGTCGCCGGCGCGTTCGCCGACATTGCCTTTGACCAGGACAGGCCGCCTTTCATACCCATTTTGTTGCCGGGCACGGCCATACGATTGATTCGTCGTACTGATGTAAAATAAAAAACCAGCTGTTACGTTTTTTTTCTTTTTGAATATTATTTGTTCGTTGTCGTTAGCGGCAGAGGTACAAAATCCAGATAGATAGGCCCCCACGGCCCGCGAGCCGTCATATCTGAAAGGCGTTCACGAATAGCACCTAAAAGCATCTGCGCCCCTGTGGTTTCTATCATGCTTTCGACGGCTGCTGCGTCGATGTCCTCGTTGGCGGCGATAATGCCAAAAGCAGAGATTGAAAAAAAATACGGTGGATTTTGGCTCTGCTCATGGTTAAGGGAGACTTTTGCGGTAATTCCGTATTCATGATCGTTTCCCCCGATTCGAACGGTTTGAACATTGTAAAAGAAATCAAGTATGGAAGGTACCGTATCATCCTGATCAAAACCAGGATTGGCATTGACTTGTTGTTCGGTAAAAAAATAGCGCTCAAGCCGCAGAGGATATTTTTTCATTTTTATCTTTACTGTATTTTATCCATGCATCATCAAATTCTTGCTCTTTTGTTTGAGATCGAAGCACACTGAACCAAATATCATCGGACTGCTTTGGCTCAATGCGGATCTGCAGTTCGCCATCTACTGCGCGTGCTAGTTTGACCATAGTTTCAATAGTAAAGTTGGCATCCCCTCTGAAAACTTTAGTGACATAGGCCGAACTGGTGTTTATTTTTTCGGCTAGGTCTTTTTGCGCCATACCGCTTTGTTTAAAAAAGCGGTTAAGCTCGATAGAAAAATGCAGCTTTGCTTTTTCCACCCAATAGTCGTCTTGCAGCTTGGCATCTGCAAGCAGTTGTTTAAAAGATTTGATTGCCATGTTATTCCTCCGGATCTCGGACCAAAATAATTTGTTTCTGGTCGTGCGCCTGCTGATACATTTTTTTGTGCCTGATGGCTTTATTTTTATCGTTTTCTGGGGTCTTTTGTGTCTTTTTTATAAAAGCATGTGTCGTAACAATGAGCAAGTTAGCATGGCCTTTAAAACACAGCAGCCTAATATCGCCTTTGATGAGCTCATAGATCTTGTTTTCTGCATCAACCAAGTGAAATTGCTTAGTTGATAGCCCATCCAGACCTGATTCGGTGATTTGTTCAATCAACCTGATCAATCCTGCTGCGCTAGCGTGATATTTTGAATCGAGATCATTCAAAAAAGTTTCTGTTTCGCATTCATCCCCATCCATTACGGACGCCACTTTATATTTTTGAGACTCATGCAAAATTTTTAGCTTCATTTTAACCTATAGGTTAATTTTTTCAATAGGTAAAATTTATTTGCAAATTATATAAGCAATGGAGAGCTGTAAAAGATATGAGCAGCTTCCTACTGAAAGATCTTGGCGACCAGGGACCATAGGATCGAGGGTGGACTTGACCAAGGGAAGCCCATCACGCGCGATTGACGGGCTTCGTGCCTTATCTTACAGCTTAACCAAGACCTCCCCCCGCCCCATTTCCGCCATATCCCCCGCATAACGCCGAACACGGTTAAAACCCACCGCCGCATCCGCAAAACGCGAATTCAGGCTTTTGAAAGATGCAAACAACAGCGGCAAAAATCCCAACGTATGCGCCCCGCAATCGTTAAAGCTGGCCGGAAGCTGCGGCTGGTTCCATAGCAGCAGCGTGCCGCGGCGCATCGCATAACCAGCATAGCGGCCGGTTTGGCCCATCACCGCGATGGTGCCGGCAGTCATCCGGGAGCCGCAATAGTCCCCGGCGTTGCCTTCGATCAGGATCGTGCCGCGGCGCATGTGGTCGCCGGCGCGTTCGCCGACGTTGCCTTTGACCAGAATCAGGCCGCCTTTCATGCCCATCTTGTTGCCGGGCAGCGCGCCGCCGAGGAAATCGCCGGCGTTGCCGTCGATTTCGAGCATGCCTTTTTTCATTTCGCAGGCGGCATAGAGGCCGGCATTGCCGGTGACCCGGATGCTGCCGGACTTCATGCCCAGGCCGAGATAGGCGCCGGCGTCGCCTTCGACGCGAATGCTGCCGCCGTGAAGGTCCTTGCCGATGAAGTCGAGCTTGCCGAAGCTGTTCTTGATCACGATGTTGTTGGGATCATTGCCGGAAATGGTGAACAGCGCATCGACGCGCAGTTTCGCCTTGCCGGCTTGCAGTTCGAGCGCGGCGATCTCGCGATTTTCCTTGCCTTCCAGGTTATGGCAGACCAGGGGCGACAGGTCGACGCTCTGGTCGGGCCGGTGTTTCAGCGTAAAGGTGAGCGCGCTCATGCCATGATCTCCTGCAAATGAAAGTGGAACGGTCCGAGTTTGCCGCCGTAGTTGCCGGCGCTGATGCGTTTGATGCCGTTGGCGGCGCCGAGGTCGCAGACCGCCTGAATGCCGGCGCGCATCGCCTTGTCGATGTCCTCCTTGGTCAAACCGTCGATCACGATTTCCATCACCGATTCGACTTCCGGCGACAGTTCGGTCTGGGTCATGCCTTTCAGGGTCGGGCAGAACGCATCGTTGGTCGAAGCGCCGAGCGCCTTGTATTTGGAGCCGACTTTCGAACCGGAACGCACGACGCCGCCGGGGAACGGCATGATCACGTTCGGCACCTGGCGCATCGCCTCGATCGCCGCTTCGCAGGCAGCCAGTGCCTGCGGCTGCGATTCGGCCAGGACCAGGAAATTGCCGCCGCCGACCGCATCGACTTGCGAGGTGGTCGCTTCGGTCAGAAATTCGCCGTCCATCACCGGAATACGCCAGTAGCGCTTGCCGCCGATCACTTTCGCGACCTGAAAGCCGTCGCCGAAATAGCGCAGGTTTTTGCCGAGCGGAATCGGTTTGCCGCCGTCGATGCCCGCGAATAAGGCCGAAGTCGGCGAGGTCAGCACGCACTGGCCGGCGCGGGTTTCGAGTTGTTTCGCGAGCCCCTTGCCGCCCATCGCGAAAATCATGATAGAGACGCCGGGCCGCCCGTCCGGGGTTTCGGACGGATCGAGAACCCGTTCGATGCCTGCCTCGCAGCCGCAGGCAATCACCGAGGTTGCGAAACCGGTCATCGCCTGCGCGGAAATCATCGCCCATTTTTCGTTCTGCGCGGTGATGATCGCCCGCGTCGCCTTCATCGGAAACGCTTCGGCGAAGGTTGCGTCTATCGTTACACCGTTGATAATCATATTGTTTTTCTCATTATCGTTTTTATTATGTTTTTTACGCCGCTTGCGACGGATAAAATTTTAGCCGTAAGCTGTCGGCGCAGAAATCGATATCTTGTTCAGGCCATACGATTGAACGGCCTTTATGACCTATTTGCACGTGATTAAAGTCAGCAGGATTTTTTAAAGCCGTCATGACGCCCTTGTCCAGTAACTCTTTAAAGTCAGCAATAATCGTGACATTATCGCTAAACGTTATCTTGATGCTGTAATTGGCTGCATTTGGCTCTATCGTTTTGATGTAAAACATGGCATCACTCCAAGGGTTCGATAGCAACAGGAGGTTGCATATTTTTACAAAGCGCCCAATCCAGCAATAATTCCTCCTGATGCAGTGCTGTCCATTCTAAAACCATTGATTTAACGCGCTTTGGCGCATCCCCTTTGATGATTTTGATCGGGCTAATCGCAACGACCAATTCGTATTCGCCATATTCGGCATGAAAATGCGGCGGCGCGTGATCGTCAAAGAACATTTTGATTAGGATGCCGTAAAACATCGAAATCGTTGGCATGGTTTTTATCCTAATTCAGGTTTTAGCTTACAAACGTTTTTTTTCGTGTCAGCGGTGGGTCGCGCAATAGCAAGGGGTCAATGTCAATACTCGTCAATATTATGATGAATTGCTCACGAATCGTTTGATCAAGATTATTCCATTCTTCCAAAGCCTGCTCTTTAAAGAGAAGTTTATAGGTCATCCCAATCCACTTCTATTTCAGGTTGTTTTTTTCTTGCTTCAACGATGGCGGTCAGCTCGACATCTTCCAGTTTGTCCATCAGCGCTTCATAGGCTTTGGCCGGAATACAGTAAAAAGCGGGCTCATTATGGTCAAGAATGGCGACCGGATCTTTATTAAGTTCCGCAATGCTCGCGGCGGTTTCCGCCAAAATCGTAGTAGGCATGTAATGACTCCGGTGAAATTCTTGATGCCAGCCTGATTGTCGGGTTGCCAAAAAGCAGGCAACCCGACTTACAATCAATCTTCAGATTTCTAATTTTTGCCTTGCAGCGGATGCACGGTGATGCTGCCGCGTCCGTCTTCGGTTATTTCATCGTCGCTGATCTTGAAGTTGCCGAGTTTCATCGTCAGATAGCGGTCGAAATAGTCCTTCAGGCCTTTTTCTACCGATGGGTCGAAATCAGGCTTCACGACATGGGTGGTGCCCCATTTGCTGTGGATCACCTTGCCGTCCCGCACGACCAGATCGCCGTCCTTGAACACATAGTCCGGCTTCTCGAACATCTTTTCGCGGTCGGCGTTGTCGGTATATATCGTGATGTCGGCCCAGTTGCCGGGGCTCAGGCCGCCGCGGTCTTGCAAACCGATCAGCTTGGCCGCACCAGCGCGGGTCATGATCGCGATTTCCTGCAAGGAATATTCGCGGTCGATCGACGCCAGGGTCGTCATCTTTTGCGCTTCGGGATGAATCCGCGACAACATGTCGTTGCGGAACGTTTTGTCCATCAACAGGCGGATCAAATGCGGATAGCTGGTGAACGGCGCGCCGTTCGGATGGTCGGTGGTCAGGAAGATGCGCCACGGATCGTCGACCAGCAGGAAGGTTTCAAGCCCGATGGCCCATTGCAAGGCATTCACGAAGTTCTGGTCGCGGTACCTGAACGGCACGACCCCGCAGCCGGCATCGCACTCGATGTCCATCGTGACCCATTTGTTCGGGTTCGCGTGCTTGTGGTTCGCGTGCTGGCGCATGCTGTCGCCGGACGCGGTAACCGTTTGCCCGAACAGGACCTGGCCGACGTCGATCGTAATGTTCTTGTGCTTGTTGACCGCTTCGGCGATCTTTGCCGCGCCGGACGAAAACTTGAAATCGCCTTCGGTGCCGTAGCTATGAAACTGGATATGCGTCAAATGCATCGGCAAACCGCCGATGCCTTCCATCGTGTCGAGCGTGGTTTCCATATTGCCCGGAACGCCGAGGTTGCAGCCGTGCACGTGCAGCGGGTGCGAAACGCCGAGTTCCTTGACCGCAGTCGCCAGGGTTTGCAGGATTTGCCGCGGCGTGACGCCGTAATGGCTGTTCTGCTCGTCCAGTTCGAGTTTGCGCTGGTTGAACTTGAACGCATTGATGCCGCCCGGATTGACCACCTTGATGCCGATCGCCTTCGCCGCCTGCATGGTCCAGGCGACATAGTCATTGACCGCCTTCTGATCCTTTTTCGCGGTCAGCATGCGCAGCAGGTAGTCGTCGCTGCCAAGCATCGCATAACCGCCCTTGTCCAGGATCGGAATGTCGGCCATTTCCATGTGCGCCTGGCGCGCGTTGACCGGCAGCACCGCCGGCTCGAAGCCGGCCGTGTAGCCCATCTCGGCATAGCGGTAGCCGGTCACGAAGGTGCTCGGCATCGCATGGCCGCAACCGGAGCGTGTGCATTCGGTGCGCGCGACCGGGTCCTGGCGGTGATCTTCCGGCAGCAAAGTCCGGGCGATGTTGCCCTTGCCGCCGCCGATATGCGTATGCATGTCGATCGCGCCGGACATCACGACCTTGCCTTTCAAGTCGTATTCCTTGTCAGGTTTCACGTCATTGGCCGGCTTCTTGACGATGCGCCCGTTTTGAATGTAAATATCCTGTTTCTTGCCATCGATGCCGGCGGCAGGATCATAGACGGTTCCACCTGTGAGTTTTATCAGCATACATTCATCTCGCGTAGGGCGTTTTCAATCGCATGAAGCGCGTCGGCCGTGCTCGGCAGGCCGGAGTCGCGCAATTTTTTCAGCCGGATCGCAACCACGTTGTCCATCCGGTAGGCGTGGCCCGCATGATCGATGCCGGGTGTGCCGACCGGAATGAAGACCGCCGGTTCTTTAGCGAAGGTCATGCCGGAACGGCCGATCACGATCGTCGGCAGATGGTCTGTGGGCGGCGTGGCTTTCGCGTTGAATGCCTGCACCCAGACCAGCGCGTCGGCCTCGTCGTTCGCGATCAACGCGTTCGCATCGTTCAGAAACGGATCGTATTCGGGATAACCTCGGGAGAAACGGGTGCGCGCCGGAAAGCCCGTGGTCCAGCCGCAGACCTGATTGGCGGTCTGGTCGCCCTCCTTGCCGCCGAGCGGCAGGCCGGAGCTGCGGGTATTCATGTCATTGATGTCCTTGATCATTTCGGACAGGGTCTGCACGGTCAGTTCGGCCTGACGAAACGCCAGGGCGCCTGCGGCCCAGGTCACGACGCTGTAGCGCGCGGCCTTCAATTGCTCGGCAATCGCTTGCAGATCCGCGATCGCGATCCCGGCGACCGCTTGTGCCTGAATCGGATGGCCCTTGACCAGTGCGCGCAACACCGCGATCACTTCCGGCAAATCCGCATCATTGCAGGTCAAAACCTTTGCAGCCCGGCCGTTCGGCGAAGTCGAGGCCTTGCCTGACGGCGCCTTGCCGAGATAGATCACCTGGCGACTCGCCGTATCGTCGACGAACATCGCGTCCTTGTTCCAGAGATAGCGCTCGAAGAAACGCGGCGCGAAGGCTTCCAGGTCGGCGCCGACGACCAGCAGCAAATCGCAGCGGTTTTTGACTTCGGCCAGCGTGGTGTTCATCCAGCCCGAATCCTGCAGCGTCAACAGGTTGTTGCGGGCGGCCGAGAAATTCATGTTGTCGACCACAGCGCCGACACGATCGGCCAGCGCCAGCAGCGCGCGCATGCCGTTCACGTCGGTCGCGCAGCCGCCGATCACCGGCAGTTGAGTGTCTTTCAGCAGCCCCGCCGCCTTTTTCGCGGCAACCTCCAGACTGACCTCCTTGCCGTCAACCCGGGGAGAGGTGTCGGTGATCGCCTGCTCGAACGCGGGCGTGTTTACCGCGCAACCGTTCGCCGTCACTTTCAGCGCCAGGCCGTCCACCTGAATCGTCAGGTCATCCGTGCCGATGCCGCAAAAAGGACTCGGTACTTCAGTTATTTCAGTCATCAAGCTGTCCTTCTGAATTATGTATGAGATGACCGGGTTCGGCTACATGCCCATACCCGTGATTTTGCGGCTATTTTAACCCTAATTCGCTGCGACTGTCTCGATAATGGCGTGCATCTGAATGCATAAGTTGTTCATGTCAGCCATCCTAATATGAGTTATAATCGATGGTTTTCATCAATTTATCCGCGCAGGTTTGTCGCAAACCGTCGCGGAACGACGGTCTTTCTGTTTCAGCCCATGCAAGAAATCAATCCGATCAAATATAAAATCGCCGACCTCAGAGAGCGCACCGAGTCGCTTAGGGGGTATCTTTGACTTCGACATCAAGAGCGAACGCCTCGTCGAAGTCCTGAGAGAACTCGAAAACCCGAAGATCTGGGATAACCCGGAACTGGCGCAGGGCCTCGGCAAGGAGCGCGGCCAGCTCGAATTGGTCGTCAATACGATCAACGAAATGACCTCAGGGCTCAGCGACGCCGAGGAATTGCTCGCGCTGGCGGTCGAGGAAGGCGATGCCGATACGGTCGACACGGTCGCGAGCGACCTGGAGCACCTGGAGAGTCAGGTCGCCAAACTGGAATTCAGGCGCATGTTCTCCGGCGAAATGGACGCGAACAATGCGTTTTTGGACATTCAGTCCGGTTCCGGCGGCACCGAGGCGCAGGACTGGGCGTCGATAATCGAGCGGATGTATCTGCGCTGGGGCGAAAGCAAAGGCTTCAAAGTCGAGCTGATCGAAGAATCGCCGGGCGATGTGGCCGGCATCAAGAGCGCGACGATCAAGTTCGAAGGCGAATATGCATTCGGCTGGCTGCGCACCGAAACCGGCGTGCACCGACTGGTGCGGAAGTCTCCGTTCGACTCCGGTAACCGCCGCCACACCTCGTTTGCTTCGGTCTTCGTGTCTCCGGAAGTCGACGACAATATCGCGATCGAGATCAATCCGGCCGACCTGCGCATCGACGTTTACCGCGCTTCGGGCGCCGGCGGCCAGCACATCAACCGAACCGAATCGGCGGTGCGGATCACGCACAACCCGACCGGCACCGTCGTGCAATGCCAGAGCGACCGCTCGCAGCATAAGAACAAGGACACCGCGATGAAGCAACTGAAGGCCAAGCTGTACGAACTCGAAATGATGAAGCGCAGCGAAACCCAACAGGCGCTCGAGGACGGCAAATCGGACATCGGCTGGGGCAGCCAGATTCGCTCCTATGTGCTCGATCAATCGCGCATCAAGGATCTCCGCACCGGCGTCGAAACCGGCAATCCGCAGACGGTGCTCGACGGCGGGCTCGACATGTTTATCGAAGCGAGCCTGAAGAGCGGTTTGTAAATTGAAATTCCACGCTTGAGAAAATAGTAGAAAATGTCAGAAATTGAACAAGATGAACAGGAACTGATTCGGCTGCGCCGCGCCAAATTGAGCGCGCTGCGCGAAAGCGGCATCGCGTTTCCGACCGATTTTCGGCGCAATGTGGTGGCCGGCGAAGTGCTGGCCGAATACGGCGAAAAATCGAAGGAAGAACTCGAAGCAAGCCCGCTGCGCGTGAAGGTCGCGGGCCGGATCATGACCCGGCGGATCATGGGCAAGGCAAGTTTTTGCCATATTCAGGACATGTCCGGTCAAATCCAGTTGTATGTGACCCGCGATACACTGCCGGGCGATTTCTACAACGAGCAGTTCAAGAAATGGGACATCGGCGACATCGTCGGCGCGGAAGGCGTGCTGTTCAAGACCAATGCGGGCGAACTCAGCGTCAAGATCGATGACATCCGCCTGTTAACCAAATCGCTGCGCCCTTTGCCGGAAAAATTTCACGGTATCGCCGACCAGGAAATCAAATACCGCCAGCGTTATCTGGATCTGATCATGAGCGAGTCGTCGCGCAAGACGTTTTTGCTGCGCTCGCGCGTCGTCGCCTATATCCGCGAATTTTTGATCAAGCGCGACTTCCTCGAAGTCGAAACGCCGATGATGCAGGCGATTCCGGGCGGCGCGACCGCGCGGCCGTTCGTGACCCATCATAATGCGCTGGACATGCAGCTGTTCCTCAGGATTGCGCCGGAGCTGTACCTGAAACGCCTGGTCGTCGGCGGCTTCGAGCGGGTTTTCGAAATCAACCGCAATTTCCGTAACGAAGGCCTGTCGACACGGCACAATCCGGAATTCACGATGCTCGAATTCTATCAGGCCTATGCCGAATACGGCGACCTGATGGATCTAACCGAAGAAATGCTGCGGGGCCTCGCCGAGGAAGTCGTCGGCCAGACGGTGATCACTTACCAAGGCGAAGAGTACGATTTCGGCAAGCCGTTCGAACGGATGAGCGTGTTCGAATCGATCCTGCGCTTCAACCCCGAGCTGACAGCAAGCGACATCGACAACCGCGACGGCGCGATCGCGGTCTGCAAGAAACTGAACCTGCCGGTCAAGGACGGTTACGGACTCGGCAAATTGCAGATCGAGATCTTCGAAAAAACGGTCGAAAGCCGGCTGATGAATCCGACCTTCATTACCGCCTATCCGGTCGAAGTCTCGCCCTTGGCGCGCCGCAATGACCAGGACCCGTTCATTACCGACCGCTTCGAATTCTTCGTCGGCGGACGCGAAATCGCGAACGGCTTTACCGAGCTGAACGATGCCGAAGATCAGGCCGCGCGCTTTCAAAAACAGGTCGAGGATAAGGAAGCCGGCGATGACGAGGCGATGCATTTCGATGCGGATTACATCGTCGCGCTCGAACACGGCATGCCGCCGACCGCGGGCGAAGGCATCGGCATCGATAGATTAGTGATGCTGTTTGCGGATGCGCCGTCGATTCGGGATGTGCTGCTGTTCCCGCACCTGCGCGCGAAGCAGTAGGGCGCGCATCGCGCACCTTTCCTTTACCAGGCTAGAGAAGGTGCGCAGTGCGCACCCTACGGCGGGCATAAAAAAAGGAGCCTTTACGGCTCCTTTTTTTGTTCAGACTTCCGAGGAAGCCTTTTTGAGATCCGAGTTGTAAACCAGGATCGGTTCGGATTCGCCGCGAATCACGTTTTCGTCGATCACGACCTTGCAGATGTCTTCTTCCGAAGGCAGATCGTACATCGTATTCAGCAGCACATTTTCGACGATCGTCCTAAGTCCGCGCGCGCCGGTCTTACGCTCCATCGATTTGCGCGCAATCGCACGCAGCGAATCGTTGCGGAATTCGAGTTCGGCGCCTTCCATCTCGAACAGGTGCTGATATTGTTTGACCAAGGCATTCTTCGGCTCGGTCAAGATTTGCACCAAGGCGTCTTCGTCGAGCTCCTCGAGCGTCGCGACGACCGGCAAGCGGCCGACGAATTCGGGAATCAGGCCGTATTTGATCAAATCCTCGGCTTCGACCTGGGAAAACAGCTCGCCAACATTTTTCTTGTCGTCCTTCGATTTGACTTCAGCCGAGAAACCGATGCCGCCCTTTTCGGAGCGCGCCTTGATCACCCGGTCGAGACCTGCGAACGCGCCGCCGACGATGAACAGGATGTTCGCGGTGTTGACCTGCAAAAATTCCTGCTGCGGATGCTTGCGGCCGCCTTGCGGAGGCACCGAGGCAACCGTGCCTTCGATCAGCTTCAACAGCGCCTGTTGCACGCCTTCGCCCGACACGTCGCGGGTGATCGACGGATTGTCCGACTTGCGCGAAATCTTGTCGATTTCATCGATATAGACGATGCCGGTTTCGGCCTTTTCGACGTCGTAATCGCATTTCTGCAAGATTTTCAGAATGATGTTTTCGACGTCCTCGCCGACATAACCGGCTTCGGTCAATGTGGTCGCATCGGCGATCGTGAACGGCACATCGAGCAGGCGGGCCAGGGTTTCGGCGAGCAAAGTCTTGCCCGAACCGGTCGGACCGATCAGCAATATATTGCTTTTGCCGAGTTCGACGCCGTCTTTTTTGTTTTTATTCCGAAGCCGCTTGTAGTGATTGTACACCGCGACCGCGAGGATCTTTTTCGCACGATCCTGGCCGATCACATAAGCGTCGAGTTCTTTCTTGATCTCTTTCGGCTTCGGCAGCTGGCCATTCTTAAAAGCAGAAGTCTCTTCCTGCAATTCATCCTTGATGATGTCGTTGCAAAGCTCGACGCATTCGTCGCAGACATACACGGAAGGGCCCGCAATCAGCTTGCGGACTTCGTGCTGACTCTTTCCGCAAAAAGAACAATACAGCAGTTTGTCCTCGTCTTTGCCCTTTTTGTCATTACTCATATCGGTACCCGAAATTATCCAAAAGTGTAAGGACTATTTGCATTAAGCAAAGAATATCCCGAAACTTTCGGAAAAAAAACAAATTTCTATGGTTTTATATCCGGCTCGTCAAGACCTTGTCGATCAAACCATAATTGACCGCTTCATCGGCGTTCATGAAATTATCCCGATCGGTGTCGACCTGAATCTTTTCGATCGGCTGGCCGGTGTGCAGGGCCATGATTTTATTCAGCTTGTCGCGCACGGACAGAATCTCCTGCGCATGAATCGCGATATCCGACGCCTGCCCCTGAAAGCCGCCCAGCGGCTGATGGATCATCATCCTCGAATGCGGCAGGCAATAGCGCTTGCCTTGCGCGCCGCCGGTCAACAGCAAGGCGCCCATGCTGGCGGCCTGGCCGATGCACATCGTGCTGACGTCGGGCTTGATAAACTGCATCGTGTCATAGATCGACATGCCGGCGGTCACCGAACCGCCGGGCGAGTTGATATACAGATGAATGTCCTTGTCCGGGTTTTCCGATTCCAGAAACAACAGCTGCGCGACAACCAGATTGGCCATGTAGTCTTCGACCTGGCCGACCAGAAAAATCACGCGCTCCTTCAAGAGGCGGGAATAAATGTCGAAAGAACGCTCGCCGCGCGCGGTCTGCTCGACGACGATCGGCACCAGGCCGCCCGCCGCTTCTATCGTCATCGCCGGATTAATCATCTGTTGCTTGAACATGCTGTGTTACCGTGCTTGATTGTCCATCAAATCGTAAAAGCTCAGGGCTTCGTCCTGAATCTTGGCCTTGGCGACGAGCCAGTCCACGGCCTGATCTTCCAGCACCATGTTCTTGACTTCGTCCAGTCTTTTCTCGTCCGCGTAATACCAGTTGATCACATCCTGAGGACGCTCATAGTTTTGCGACATCTCTTCGATCGTGCTGCGGACGCGGTCATTGTCCAGCTTGATTTCGCCCTTGTCGATCACTTCGGCCAGAATCAGGCCGACCGCGACGCGGCGCTTGGCTTGTTCTTCGAACAGATCTTTCGGCAGATCCAGCTCTTCGAATTTGACCTTTCTTTTCTTCGCGTTTTCCTTGTAAGGCGCGACCAGATTTTCGATTTCGCTGTCAACCAGCGCATTCGGAACCGTGACCGTAACCGCGCCGTACAGCGCATCCATCACCGAATTTTTCAGGCGGGCAGCCAGGGCTTGCGCCAGCTGGCGTTCCATCGTGTTGCGAATATCGTCGCGGAAAGCCGCCACGTCGCCGTCCTCGATGCCATGCTTCTTGATGAAGTCCGCATCGACTTCCGGCAACACCGACTCTTCGACCTTGACCACTTCGACTTCGAATTCGGCCGCCTTGCCTGCCAGCGTGTCCTTGCCGTAGTTTTCCGGGAAGCTCGCGGTAAACGTTTTTTGCGCGCCTGCGGCCAGACCGATCAGGCTGTCTTCAAAGCCGGGAATCATTTGGCCTGCGCCGATCTCGACCGGGTAATCCTCGACCTTACCGTCGGTAAAGTTTTCGCCGTCGACGCTGCCGGAAAAGCTGATCGTGATGCGGTCCTGCGCCTGGGATGCGCGCTCGACCGTTTGCCAGGTTTTTTGCCGTGTGCGCAGTTTGTCGATCATCGCATCGACATCGCTTTCGCTCACTTCGGCAACCGGACGCTTGACTTCCATGCCGTTCACGCCGTCCAGCGAAATCTCGGGGTACACCTCGAATTCGGCGGTGTATTTGAAACCTTCGCTATCGTCGGCTGAATGGATGTTCGGATAGCCGGCCGGTCTGAGCTGCTCTTTGGTCAGGGCTTCAAAATAAGTGCTTTGGATCAGATCGCCGGTCACTTCGCCGCGCACCCGCTCGCCGTACAGTTTGTTGATCACTTGCTGTGGCGCCTTGCCGGGCCGAAAACCATCAATTTTAACATTCTTAGACAATGACTTTAAGCGCTCCGCGACTTTCTGCTGAACGACGTCTTCAGGCACGCTTACAACCATTTTTCTGCTTAATTCTGATGTCTTTTCGACAGAAACCTGCATTTCTTTACCTCAACTTGTTTGGAATACGAATTTTAGAGCGCCTTGCGGCTTAAGAACGGAAAAGTCAACCTGGAACGGCTGCTTCTTATTGAATTAATGGTGCGAATGGAGAGACTCGAACTCTCACAGGCTACCCTACTGGAACCTAAATCCAGCGCGTCTACCAGTTCCGCCACATTCGCACGTAAAATGAACACACAATTGTAACCGATAATGCCGGCCATAGCGAATTATATTCGCGGCGAATGTGGCTGCGGCAGGAGCGCGGCAACGAATTCGCTCAAACCATCCCGTAAAATACGGACGAAAGCACGGATTCCGGAAGGACATTTGCATCAATAAGGCTCTCAGCAGAAACATTTTGCCTGCCTCGCCTATCGTCCGCCGCCCCCTATTTCCGGCTTTTGCCGGCGCATTTGCGGTTTATTAGAAAATTCTTAGTTATCCATTATACTGTGTCGACCCCAAACCAAAACCGATCCATTGCTTTTAAAACGGCCGCTTTCAGCCAACCGCCATTCGAATCATGCCGTATCCTTCCAGCCGCCCTGCCATTTATACTGTTACAGTGCCCGCTGGATTTGCAGCCTGCGCCGCCGGCCTGGTGGTGCTGTCCAGCCTGCTGGTGCTTGGCGGCTGGATTTGGGATGTGTCGGCGTTAAAGGAAATTTCGCCCGACTGGGCGGCGATGAAGCCGTTAACGGCAACGAGCCTGTTGTTGGCCGGCGCCGCGCTGCGGCTGCTGCATCGGCAGGATGGCGGCGCGCTTCGGCGAAGAATCGGCTTGGTCTGCTCGGCAGGGGTCGCACTGATCGGCGGCCTCGTCCTGCTCGAATATGAGACCGCTATCAATTTTGGCCTCGACCTGTGGCTTTTCCATGACTCGGCATTGACCGACGGCGGACTTTATCCGGGACGCCCGGCCCCGAGCACTGCCTTCTGTCTGCTGCTGACAGGCATCGCGCTGATGTCGCTGGATGCCAAAATAGCCTGTCTTGTGCCCCTCCTGACCTTGCAGGTCTTGTTGGTTTGTCTGCTCGCCCTCGTGGGCTATGCTTACGGCGTCTCCGCGCTTTATCAGATCGAACCGTATGCCTCCATTGCGCTGCATAGCGCGGCGCTGCTGTTCATTCTGGCTTTGGGGATGTTGGCGGCGCGGCCGGAACCCTTCCTATCCCGCCTGACCTCTCCGCTGGCCGGCAGCATGATGGCCCGGCGACTGCTGCCGGCGGCCGTGTTATTTCCGTTCGCGGTCGGCTGGCTGCAACTGGCGGGCCTGCACGCCGGCTTCTATGGCGCCGATTTTGGCTGGGCCCTGTTTACCACGTTTCATATCGTGGTCTTCAGCGGCCTGATCTACTGGACCGCCAGCCTGCTGAACCGGGCCAACGCCGGGCGCGAGGCCACCTTTGCCGCGTTGCGCGCAAGCGAGGAGCGTTTCCGTCTGCTCGTCGACGCCTCCCCGAACGGCGTGCTGATGACCGATCTGGACGGCCGCATCAGGCTGGCAAACCGGCGGGCCGATACCTTGTTTGATTTTACGTCCGGTCAGTTGCTCGGCCTTGCTGTCGAGACGCGACTCAAGCTTCGGCAATGCGGCAGCCGCGCCTGGCTTCAAGACGCCTTCGCCGCCGTCCTGCGGACACAGACGACCCGGTCGGAATACGAACTGTCCTGCGTGCGTCAAGACGGCTCGGAGTTTCCCGTCGAGATGGATCTAAGGCCGCTGACAACCTGTGAAGGCGACATGCTGCTGATCACCCTCGTCGATATCACCGAGCGCAAGCGAACCGAGGAAGACCGCAGCCGCTTCGTCGCGCTCGCCGACGGCAGCGTTGAATTCATCGGCATGTGCGACCAGAATTTCAAGCCCTTCTATGTGAACCCGGCCGGGATGCGCCTGGTCGGCCACGAAAGCCTTGCCGATGCCCAGAGAGTGCGAGTCCAGGATTATTTCTTTCCCGAGGATCAGGCGTTCATCACCGATCAGTTTTTTCCGCGGGTGATGCAGGAAGGCCACGCCGAAGTCGAAATTCGTTTCCGGCATTTTAAGACCGGCGCAGCGATCTGGATGCTCTATAACGTTTTCAACCTGCGCGATGCAAACGGCGCGATCACCGGCTGGGCCACCGTCAGCCGCAGCATTCACGACCGCAAACGGCTCGAAGCGCGGTTTCGCGCGGCGATTGAATCGGCGCCCACCGCGATCATCATGGTCAACGCCGAGGGCGAAATTGCATTGGTCAATACCCAGACCGAGATGTTATTCGGCTATGAACGCAACGAATTGCTCGGCCTGACGGTCGAGATTTTGCTACCCGAACGCTTCCGGGCATTACACCCCTTGCAGCGCAGAAGCTTCTTTGATCATCCGGAGTCCCGCCTGATGAGCGGCGGGCGCGACCTTTATGGCCTGCACAAGGACGGCTCGGAGTTTCCCGTCGAGATCGGCCTGAACCCGCTCAAAACCGACGAAGGCCCGTTCGTACTCGCGGCCATCGTCGACATCACCGCGCGCAAGCGCGCCGAGGCCGCTTCCCGTGAAAGCGAGGAGCGGCTCCGCCTGTTGGTCGAAGGGGTGCAGGACTACGCGATTTTCATGCTCGACACCGAAGGCCGGGTGGTCAGCTGGAATGTCGGCGCGAAACGCATCTCCGGCTACGAGGCCAACGAAATCATCGGCCAGCATCTGTCGCGTTTTTATACCGAAGAAGACGTCGAAGCCCGGAAGCCCGACAGCGAACTCGCGGCCGCGACCGACTATGGCCGGTTTGAGGAAGAAGGCTTGCGGGTTAGAAAGGACGGTTCCCGTTACTGGGCCAGCGTGATTTTGACCGCGCTGCGCGATTCGACCGGGCGCTTGCGCGGTTTTGCCAAAGTCACCCGCGATATCACCGAGCGCAAACAGACCGAAGAGAAAATCCTGACGCTGAACGCGCAACTGGAACTCAGGGTCGCGCTCCGCACCCAGGAACTCGAAATCGCCAATGCGCTGCTGAAAAGCGAGCTGACCGAACGCCAGCGCGCCGAAGCCGAAATCGAGCGCTTTTTCAATATGTCGGTGGACATGATTTGCATCGTCGGCACCGATGGCTATTTCCACCGCCTGAATCCTTCCTTCGAAACCACGCTGGGCTATACGCGCTCGGAATTGACCAGCCGGCCGATCCTGGAGTTCGTGCATCCGGAAGATATAGACTCCACCCTGGCGGAAATGCAAAAGCTCGCGCAGGGGTCGCCGACCGTCCGCTATGAGAACCGCTACCGCTGTAAAGACGGCACCTACAAATGGTTCGGCTGGACCTCGCAGCCGGCCCCTGGCGGCACGATCTATGCGATAGCCCGCGACATCACCCGGCGTAAACTGAACGAGACCCGCATCGCCGCGTCCCTGCATGAAAAAGATGTCTTGCTGAAGGAAATCCATCACCGCGTCAAAAATAATCTGCAGGTGATTGCGAGCCTGCTGCGGCTTCAGGCCGACACGCTCAGCGATCCCACCGCCCGCGATTTGTTTTTGGACAGCCAGCGTCGGGTGCGCTCGATGGCGCTGGTGCACGAACAACTCTATCAGTCCAGCGGACTGTCCAGCATCAATGTCGCGGAATATATCGCCAGTCTGGTCAGTTATATCCGCCGCTCCCATGCCCAGGCGCCTTCCCTGATTTCGGTCAGGATCGACATCCCGGCGATCACGCTCGAAATTGACCAGGCCGTGCCTTTAGGCCTGATCATCAGCGAACTGGTCGCGAACAGCATCAAACACGCTTTTCCGGCCCCCGGCAATGCCTCGCCCGCCGCCTTGTGGGTGACGATGTCCGCCGCGGAGGGCGGCGGCCTGACCCTGGAAGTCGGCGACAACGGCCAGGGCATTCCGGACAATGTGGACATCGAACGGCCGTTATCGATGGGCCTGCACCTGGTGCAATCTTTCGTACTGCAACTCAATGGCCGCTTGACGGTTCAGCGCCGGCCGAGCGCCGTTTTTTCAATTTTTATCCCCAAAAAGAAGAATAATCATGTCTAACGTGCGTATCATGGTGGTCGAGGATGAAGTCATCATTGCCCAGGACATTCAAAGGACGTTGATCAAGCTGGGCTACGATGTGCCGCTGTTTGTAACCTCGGCGGAAGTGGCGCTGGAGCAGGTGTCGGTGCTGCGGCCGGATCTGGTCTTGATGGACATCCACTTGAACGGCGACATGGACGGCATCGCCGCGGCCGAAGAAATCCGCCGGCGCGACCGCCTGCCGGTCGTTTTTCTGACCGCCCACTCCGACGAAGCCACGCTGAGCCGAGCGAAAATCACCGAACCCTACGGCTATGTGCTGAAACCGTTCGAGGAACGCGAATTGCAGATCGCGGTCGACATCGCCCTATACCGGCACCGCTCCGAATTCCGACTCAAACAAATGGAGCGCTGGCTGTCCACCACGCTGATGAGTATCGGCGACGGCGTCATCGCGACCGATATGGACGGCGGGATCACCTTTATGAACCGGGTAGCGGAAGTCCTGACCGGCTGGCCGCAAGCCGAGGCGCGGGGCCGGCCGTTTACGGAAGTGCTGCGCCTCGTCGACATGAAGACGCGTAACGGCGTGGACAGCCTGGTCGAACGGGTACTGGATGACAATTTGATCATCGAACTGGAGCCCGATACCGTGTTGATCACCCGGGAAGGTAGGGATATTCCTGTCGACGATAGCGCCGCGCCGATCCGCGATGATGACGACAACGTGACCGGCGTCGTGATCATTTTCCGCGATATCACCGCGCGCAAATCCGTGGAAGAAAAACTGCGCCACCTCGCCGCCCATGATCCTTTGACCGGGCTGCCGAACCGGGCTCTGTTTGCGGACCGGCTGGCGATCGCCTTCGAGCTGGCCAAAAGGCATCCCGAATACCGCTTTGCGGTGCTCTACATCGACCTGGACCGCTTCAAGATCATCAACGACAGCCTCGGCCATCTGTTCGGCGACCAGGTGCTGATCACCGCGGCCCAGCGCCTCGGCGAGCACTTGCGCGGCGAGGACACCCTGGCCCGCTTGGGCGGCGATGAATTTGTGATTCTGCTCAGTTGCATCAATGATATATTGGACGCGATCCATGTGGCGCATCGTATCTTGAAAAAAATGGCTAAAGCGATTACCGTCGATGACGTGGACGTGTTTACTTCGGCCAGCATCGGCATCGCCTTGAACGCGCCGCGCTACGAACGGCCGGAAGAGATATTGCGCGATGCCGATGCGGCGCTGAATCAGGCCAAGTCGGAGGGACGCGGACGTTTCAGCGTGTTCGATACGGCGCTGCATCAGCGCGCCTTGCAGTTATTGCAATTGGAAACCGACCTGCGCCGCGCGGTCGAACGCAAGGAATTTCAACTGTATTACCAACCGATCGTGTCACTCGCCAGCGGTGGTCTGCACGGCTTTGAGACCTTGCTGCGCTGGCAGCATCCCGAACGCGGCCTGCTCGCGCCCGCCGATTTTCTGGCGCTGGCCGAGGAAACCGGCCTGCTGGCCAGGATCAGCGAATGGGTCTTGAAAGAATCCTGCCGGCAGCTTAAGGCTTGGCAAAAACAGACCGCGAACGCCGCGCTGACGGTCGCGGTGAATCTATCGCAATCGCAGTTTCTGTATCCCTCGCTACAGGATCTGGTCACGCGTACGCTGGCGTCAAGCGGGCTCGAAGCGCGCTGCCTGTGCCTGGAAGTTTCGGAGGAAGTGATCGCCGATCACGCGACGGCGGCGCGCATCCTCGCCGAACTCGACGCGCTAGGCGTGCAATTGCACCTCGATGATTTCGGCACCGGCTACTCCTCACTGAACATGCTGCACCACCCGCCGATTGATGTGGTCAAAATCGACCGCAGCTTTGTGCAGCCGATTACCGATACGGCCAGCGAAAAGAGCGCGATCGTGCGGGCGATTCTGTCATTGGCGGGCGAGTTGGGAAAAGAGGTCGTGGCCGAAGGCATCGAAACCGCCGAACAAGCCGAGCGCCTTCTGGCCTGGGGATGCCAGTATGGACAGGGTTACTATTTTGCCAAAGCGCTGACGCCGGAGGACGTGGAAAAATTATTCCTGCACCCGGCAAGCCATCCGCGGCAAGCCGGCACGGCGGTCGGGACAAGCCTTACAGACTGACCGAGACCTCGAAACCCAACTGGCGAAGATCGTCCGCAAACGCCCGCATCACAGGCTCCGGCATTTTGCCGAGCCGCCCCGCTTCGGGCTGCAAGGAGGGACGGGCTAAGGTATAAAGCATGACTTCGCGCACGCCGCCTTTTTGCTTGGCGATCGTCAGCGCGTCCAGCAACGCCCGCCTTTCCGGCTCGACGAATCCCTGACTATCGATATCGAGCAGACAGACTTGCACCTTGGTCCGGCAACAGCGTGCCGCCAGGATCAGGTTATTCAGGCTCGCATCGATACTTTGCCCGGCCTTGTTGATCAGCCGCCGGCCCTCTGCGGTCGCGCTGTCCAGCTTGAACCAGACCTCGCCGCCGAACCGATTCAGCATTTTCAGGCCTTCCTGAACCTTGAGCTGATGCACCAGGCTGCCGTTCGTGATCAACACAAAGCGGCTGCCAGGCAACACGCCTGCGGCGGCCGCGATGTTGCCGATCAGTTCGACCGCTTCGGCAAAGCGCGGCACGCTGGTCGGCTCGCCGTTGCCCGAAATGGCAATATCCTTGATCACCCGCTGGTCCTCGGGCACCGCAAAACGCCGGTAGAAATCGCCCGACTGCACCTGCCTCAGAAAACCGCGCAATTCGGCTTCGAGCAAGCCGAAATCCAGCTCCGGCGCGGCGCCGACAGTCAAATCCGGCACCTGGCAATAGATACACTGCCAGTTGCAGGCGTTGTTCGTGTTGAAATTGATGCCGATCGATAAACCGCCCGCGCGCCGGGACAATACCGGATAAATATAGGTCAATCCGGCGCTATCCCGGCTGTGATCGGTAACGGTGAGCGGTGAGGACATCGATTAAGCGGGTTTGCTACGGACAAGGCCTGTCATGAAACTGAATATCATTTGGCCGAGCTGAACAAATTTTTGATTTTTCCAAACGGCTTTTTGGCTGTTTCTGCCGAAGCCTCGCCGGCATCCGCGGGTTCAGACACAGAGACGGCCGCCGGCGCTTCGACCGTCTTCACTTCTTCTTTGGCAGGCGCATCCTGCTTGGGCTTGCCGAACAGGCTCTTGATTTTGCCGATCTGGCTTTCGGAGAATCCGGCCGATGACTGCGCCTGAGCCGCCGTCTCGGGCTGAATGTTCGCTTCGACAGGAACGGGAGCGGCCTCGCTTGCCGGCGCCGCGGCCGCAACGGGCTCCGCTTTGGACCTGCCGAACAGGTTTTTGAATTTGCCGGCTACGCCGCCCGACCCGCTCGCCGGCTGCGCTTTTACCTCAGGCGCGGCAGCGACTGCCGGCTCGTATTCCCAATCGGGCAGTACTATCGTTTGTGAGCTACCCTGCGCCTGGATCGTCTCCGCAACCGCAACGGCTGGCGCTGTTGGCTCAATCACCTGCTCGGTTTTCGCCTGCATGGGGGGCTGGATTAACTCGGCTGCCGCAACGGTCTCGGCAGGGAAAGGCAGAGGGATGGATGCGGCTTCCGCAAGCGGCTCTGGCTGGACAGGCGGCGGGGTCAATTCGGCCGCCTTTTGGGCTTCTGCCCGGATTTGCAACTGGCTAAACTCGGCTTCTTTCGCGATCAGCTTGGCCTCAAGCAATTCCACTTGTTGTCTGGTCTTCTGCCATTCCAGGCTTTGCTGTTCCAGTTCCGCGAGCCGCGCCGATTGGGCGGCATGTTTTTCGAGAATTTCGGCGCTCTGCTGCTCCAGGCCGGCTATCTGCCGGGTTTTCTCGGCCAGCGTATTTTGCAAGGCGTCGGCCACCGCTTCCTTTTCAACGCGCTTGCCGATTTCCGCCTGATAGGATTGCTGCAATTCGGCCTTGGCCTGCTGCTCTGAACGTAAACGGCCGGCCAGTTGAGCAAGCACCCGGTCATGCTGCTGCCACAATGCGTCGGCTTCCGAGTCTTCGCCGGCAGGCAATGCCTGTTCGCCCAACTCAAAACCCGTGGTCAATGCTTGCATCGTGCCCGCAATCTGCTGATTGCGCTGTGCAAGCCGCTCTTGCAGACCGGCTGCAAGTTGTTGCGACTGTGCCAGCTCATTCGACAGTTCAACGCGCGCCTTTTCGCTGGCGACCGCCTTTCTTTTGATGGGAATGCTCTTGATGCTGCCAACAATCATCGCCAGCAAAACGGTCGCGGCGACCAAGGCGGCCGCATACGCCGGATTGGCAAGCGTCAGTTGCGCCCACTCTAATAGCATGGTTTTTATGATGGGTAAGTATTCTTGCATAACTATTTCCTCAGTTTAACGAGTGTTCATGTGTAGCGGATTGGGGTATTTATTTTTTATTCTTCAATACCCTACACATCGATTTATAGCGAAAGGATTGCGCAAGAACTCTCTGCCCCTGGGTGCAACCTGCCGATCCGCTTTTCGATTATTGTACTTAATTAAGCGATCGTAATGTGTATTCATCATCTCATCGGCAACCCCTTAAGCATGGTCAATCCTCCTTGTATACCATACATTTATGCAATACATCAATGATTTAGCCGTTTTCTTCGGTACAAAGCCCGCGCCGATACCGCGGCAACTACGACACGCGGCCACCCTTATTTGACAAACCGCCCGGCACGAAGTAGATTTCTGTCATTTTATAATCCTTGCAAGCCGAGCCCCGTTAAAACCATGATTTCAGAACATCGCGCAGAGCATCTATTTGAAGGCCCGATTGCGGAGGAATACGAGATGCTGACGCGGATTTGTCCGGCCGCGGCGGAGTTGAGCCGGCGCGTCGGCCAATGTGTCGGCGACTGGGCGCCTCCCTACCCCCTGGAACAATTGCATCTGCTCGAAATCGGCTGCGGCACCGGCATCACTACCGCCGGCCTGTTGGCGAGCCGCGAGGATGCGCTGATCGAAAGCGTCGATAATGCCCCCGCGATGCTGTCGCAGGCGCGGCAAAATTTGGCCGCGGCGCTGGCGGCGAAGCGGCTGCGACTGATCGAAAACGATGCGCTATCGCATTTGCGGGAAATTCCGGACGCCTCGGTTGACATCGTCGCCAGCGCCTATACAGTGCATAATTTTCTGCACGGCTACCGCCGACGGGTGCTGGAGGAAGCGCTGCGCGTGCTCAAACCGGGCGGCCTGTTCGTGAACGGCGATCGTTATGCGGTCGACGATGCGGCGGAGCATCTCAAAAATACCCAGGAAGAGGTCAAGGGCTATTTCCGGGTATTTACCGAAATCAACCGCCCCGACCTTCTGGAACAGTGGATCGTGCATCTGTTCAGCGATGAATCCGAGGAGCACATCATGCGCCTTCGGCCTGCGCTGGACGCCATGACCGAGATCGGCTTTCAAAACGTCAGCCTGCATTATCGGGACGGCGTCAATGCGTTGATCAGCGCGACTAAATCCTCGCTTATTGCTGCGGCACCGTAATATGCAGCGGCAGGGCATAATCGATACGCTCCACATCGGTGACAGCGGGATCGTTCAGAGAGACCGGATAGACGGTCACCTCGCCGCCAAAACTACAGGATGATGGGGCCTTATAATAGCTTTCTAAAATTTTCGTTTCCTTGCTGGTGAAAGGCACGTAATACAGGTCATCGCTTGCGGTCAGGGTGTTGCCGCCCGAGGTGAACACTTCGCCGGGCATCGCGCTGTTTTCCTGGCCGTTCGGCATCACAGCATCATCTTGCTTGGCGATATATTGTTCACCGTCGCAGATCGGATTCGCATAGCGGATCACTTTAGGCGTGATTTTGCCTGCATGATCGACCGAAAAAGCATAGCCTTGCGTGCTGAGCAGGTTGATTCTATCGACTTGTTCGCGCACGACGGTGCCGACGACCTGGTCGTTTGCGTCGACGAGAATAGGCGCTTCGAAATGATATTTCGATTCCAACGCGCTGACTTTTTCTTTCATCTGAACCAACTGGGATTCCAGTTCGACGATCCTTCCCTCCAATTCCTCGGGCGTGGCAGCCGACAGGATTCCCCATGCGGACAAGGCGACCAGAGCCAATAAAATAATACTAAAAATCATTATTTTATGCATAGTTTAGAGCTCCAAATTAATTGAACTTTGGTAACATATCAGATTAATTCGGCGCTGAATATTCGTATGATTACGAGTCTTCAGCCAGTTATTCGCAACATTGCTTGAAGGTCCACCGAATGAGTCCCACGATGCGCCGCCTGGAATCGATCGACATGATGCGCGGATTTGTGATGGTGTTGATGGCATTGGATCATACCCGCGATTATTTCTCGAATGCGCCGTTTGATCCGGTCGATCTAAGCCAGACCAGCGCCGCCTATTTTCTGACGCGCTGGATCACTCACCTCTGCGCGCCGACGTTCATGTTATTGGCCGGCGCCGGGGCGTTTTTGTCCACCCACCGCAAAAACCTGATGCCAGGACAGCTCTCTGTTTATCTCGCCAGCCGCGGGCTGTGGCTGGTCGTCTTGGAATTGACGCTGGTGCGTTTCGGCTGGACATTCAATTGGGATTACAGTTATGCGATCGGCCAGGTGATCTGGGCGCTGGGCTGGTCGATGCTCGCGCTGGCCGTTCTGGTCTTGCTGCCGCGGTGGGCGATTGCGGTTTTTGCCGTGCTGCTGATCGCCGGCCATAATGCGTTCGACGGCATCCCTGCCGATAACCGACAGCTTTCGGGCTGGCTGTGGATTTTCCTGCATCAGCCGGGCACGATCGAGTATTGGCCCGGCCATGTCTTGAATTTATTCTACCCGCTGATTCCCTGGATCGGCGTGATGGCCGCGGGATATTGCCTGGGCCCCGTGTTTCTCGAGCCGAACCGGCAAACGATCCTGTTCTGGCTGGGGCTGTTTGGCATCGCGCTGTTTTTGCTGCTGCGCCTTGGCAATCTGTACGGCGACCCTCACCCTTGGGCACCGCAAAAAAACGGGCTGTTCACGCTGTTTTCGATAGTGAACTTTCAAAAATACCCACCCTCGTTGCTGTATTTGCTGATGATGCTGGGCCTGATGTTTATCGGACTGGCGCTGTTCGAGGGCTGCCTGCTGCGCCTCATCCGGCAACCTTTGTTGACTGTCGGCAAGGCACCGTTATTTTTCTATCTGCTGCATATTTACCTGATCCACGGCGCGGCGCTGGCCGTGACCCATCTCAGAGGACTGCCGGTCGCCTGGCTGTTTGCCGGTACCGCCGCGCATCCTTTTCCGGCAGTGCCTGCGCCCGAATACGGCTACGATTTGCCGGTAGTCTATGGTATCTGGCTGGCGGTACTCGTGCTGCTGTATCCTTTCTGCCTTGTCTTTGCGCGGATTAAACAACGCTACCGGCATGTTGCCTGGTTGAGCTATTTGTAATCGCTAAGCATGATCTCCAGCAAGTCTGGCATTTCTAAAAAAGCCCCCCGGCAACGACAATGCGCTGCCAGGAGGAAGGGGCGTTTCTTAGTTTATTTGGCGGAATGCTCGGCGGCTTCCTGGGTTTTCATGTGTGCGGCTTCTGAAGCTTTGCTGGCATTCTCAGCATGCTTCTTCGCTTCTTCATGTTTGCCGGCCTTGTGTTGTGTGGCAGCCGCTTTGTGGTGCTGTGCAACTTCCTCATGGGCTTTGGCGGCTTCCTCGTGTTTTGCAGCCGCCTGATCCGTTGCGGCAAATGAGGAAAAGGAGATGGCGGTCGCCATGAATATTGTGCCAATGATCTTTAACATAAATGACTCCTGAATAATGCAAGATAAGGCGAATCGAACCCAAATTGGGCCATCGATTTTGTCGTGGATGTCGAAAACATTTTCCCGACAATCAGGACATACATTAATCGTGCCATAAGATCTTTAATTTTCTATTTATTTGAAAATAATCATATTTTATGAAAATCATCCATTTAATTTTTGGTAAGAGCATGTAGGGTTAATGGTTGAAAAACCCTATCAAGTTGGTGGTTATACCCCAAATTTATTGGCCTCTTTACTTTTCCGCCAATGTCGTATTTACGTCTCTTCCGGCTGCCCTTTTTATAGCCGCTTTTATATAGTTTGAACTCAAAACCACGCTACGAATTTATTCTTACGCTCGCTGCCGCAATGGGTTTATTTCCCCCATCCCGGCGCATATGAACCGGAATCTCGCCCCCTCTCCATTTAGAAATCCCTTTTTATTTATAAGGTAAAGGTCTATTAACAAGGGTTTATGCTAATTTCAGAGCGCAGGAAAAAGTTGGCATGAATTGTGGTTTGTTCACCGAAGCGGCTTTGCGCCCTCCGGTCGGTCCCTCTCTCGATCCAGCATAAAACTTATTGCCGGGTTGCCGAATAGACCGACTTGGCTGTGGCGATCGAGGTAATCAGCCGGCTATGGAGCATGCAGCAAAGGCACGACAAATTGTGCCGCATCACTTTGCGATCTTTGGGATTAAGATTTTGGCAACCCGCCGAGCATTTTTGCGCCGATGACCATTGTCATGATTTTCAATTTGCTGCTTTCGCGAAACTTTATCGTTCTTGTAGACAGGATGAATTGAATGGGAGATTTTATGGTTGGGCTATCCGTATTGCCTGGTAGAAGACCTGATTTCGTCAGGGCGAAATCTTATTTTTTGACGGGATTATTGATGCTATCAACGGCATTGACATTCTCGATACATGAAGCACAGGCGGTACCCAGTTTCGCGCGTCAAACCGGAATATCGTGCTCGGGTTGTCATACCCAATCATTCGGCCCGAATCTGACCCCGATGGGGCGCGATTTCAAGCTGAACGGCTATACGATGAGTACCGGCTCCGATGCCAACTCGAAACTGCCGCCGATCAGCGCGATGGTGGTCGGCTCTTTCACGCATCTCGACAATAAGCTGCCGGAAGCCCCCCCCGGCCATCATACCAACAATAACGCCTCTTTCGATGAAGCCAGCCTGTTTTATGCGGGCAAGGTGTATTCCAAGTTGGGCGCCTTTGTCCAGTTAACCTATAACGGCATTGAAAATATTCTGGAGCTTGACAACACCGATATCCGTTTGTCCGATAAAGTGAAACTCGGCGATCAGGACTTTGTTTACGGCTTATCCTTCAACAACAGTCCGACCACCCAGGACTTATGGAACACCACCCCGGTGTGGGGCTACCCTTACGCGTCATCCGAGCTGACCAACACACCCGGCGCATCGACACTGATCGAAGGCGGTCTGGCGCAAAATTCGGGCGGCGCGACGGCTTATATGATGTGGAACAATCTGCTCTATCTGGAAGCCGGCGCCTATGCTTCGTTTTCGACCCAGTTTCAGCGCAATGTCGGCATCGCGGAATCGGCGGCCGCGGATAAAATCGACGGCGGCGCCCCCTACTGGCGAATCGCCCTGCAACATCAGCTCGGCGGCCATTATTTCTCCCTGGGAACCTTCGGTTTGCGTGCCAATATCGTTCCGGGCCGCGATCATTCTTTGGGTCTAAACGAATATTCGGACTTGGGTGTCGATGCGAACTATCAATTTTTGGGTTCCAGCAAGCATATCTTCGAATATAAAGCCTCTTACATCCGGGAGGATCAAAAGCTTGGTTCTGGCTTTTTGGCCGGAGGAAACGCCGCGAATATGAACAATCGGTTGTTTTCCCTGCATTCGAATGCCTCCTATACCTACGATCAAACCTACAGCGTCAATCTGGGCTACTTCAGAACCACCGGCTCACACGATACGCTGCTTTATGCGAGCAACACAGCGATGAAACCGAATAGCGAAGGTTTCATCGCCGAACTGGATTATGTCCCTTTCGGTAAATCCGACTCGACTCTCTCGCCTTGGCTGAACTTGCGTTTCGCCTTGCAATACACGGGTTACACCAAATTTGACGGCGCCCAGTACAACTATGACGGCTCGGGCAGAAACGCGAGCAGCAATAACACGTTATTCTTGAACGGCTGGCTGATTTTCTAAACCTACTTTTCGCCCATATCCGACGTCAACAGGTTTTTGACGTCGGAACGAGCCGCCTTTTTTATTACCCATAATTTTTTCAGATAGTCATCTGAAAAAATCCCTACGCCGGGCTTTTCTCGACCATCGACCATGAAACAGCCAATGGCGCAGCTCGCATAAAAACTTATTTATCCGCACATTCGTCACATCGAGGCTCATCATGGCAGAATCTTATATTAATCGAACCGAAAGTGACCGGCGCACCGGGGCTTATCGACGTTTCAGAGATATTTCGGTCAGCGAAAGAATTCTGAATACCGCTTTTTTGCTGACCATTGGAATCGGTTACCTGGTCGCGCTCGCGAATATGTATTACACGCATCAGGGACGCGACGGCAAGGCCGGCTTATCGATTGACGACGTGATGATTAATTATCACGGTTCGCACGACCAGACCCGCTTGGGCTCGGCGATCAAGGGCATCATGGAACCGAACTTGAAATATAAAAACGATAAGGATGTGATACTGCAATGGATACAAAATGGCGCCGAGGAAGCGGAATATAACGAACGCATCGCGCCGATCCTAAACCGCGACTGCATCAAATGCCACACGCCGGCTGTCAATCCGTCATTGCCTGATTTGACCCATTACGCGGTCGTCGCGCAAGTCGCCCATGCCGGCGGCGCGACGCTGCCTTTTCTGATCCGGGTTTCGCATATCCATCTGTTCGGCATCGCCTTCATCCTGTATTTCATCGGCAAGATATTCCTGCTTTGCGACATGAACGTGATCATAAAAAGAATCGCGGTCGTCATTCCTTTTGCCGCGATGCTGTTGGACGTAATGTCGTGGTTCGTCACCAAAGCCTTTCCCGCTTTTGCCTACGTGGTCGTAGCCAGTGGCGCGTTGATGGGCCTCTCGATGGGCATGCAAATCCTGGTCAGCGTTTATCAGATGTGGTTTTACTCCGAAACAAAAAGCGGATCGCAGAACTGATAATCGCCTACACGTGATGATGTATGCGGTCGGATGGATAGCAATGTAAGCTTGCTTGCAGGATTTTCCAATCTGTTGCAGCTAATTAATCCGGTCTCGGCCTGAACTATCCCATGAGTGTGTTTTCTAATTGGCTGAAAGTTTACCCCAGCGTATTGGGTTTTGGGTAGCAAGATATCCTTGGGAAAAAGCGATCCCATTGCGAGTTGCCCGCAAAAGGTGACGACTACGGCCAGCGGCGCTGAGCACGACTGCAATCAGGCTGATCGATTGTTGCGCTGGAGGGGAGTCAGTTATAGGCATCCATTGACATAAAAGAGAGTTTTATGCAAAACAGCCTAATTTCTCAACCTTCGGATCGACGCCAATGAACCGTTTCGGGGCCGGATGCGTATATTGCGCCGTGATCAGGTACGTTTTTTTCGCAGGTGTTCTGGCGATCGTTTCGAGCCCAATCGCTCTGGCAAAGGACACTGCCGCGCCGCTGAATTATTTTTTGCACAGCGCAGGCCCCGCTTCGTCGCCTACGATGGTTTTGGGATGGGTTTTGACGACTGTCGTGGCAGCGGTCTTCCTGATCATCACGTTGCTGCTGACCGTCGCCTTGCTCCGCAAACGGACTGTTGAAGATCCCCAGGCAATCGGCCCGGAGAATCAGGGCATGGCATGGATTTATATTGGGACGGGCGTCTCTTCGTGCATCTTGTTCGCGCTCGTTATCTATGTACTGATCACCTTAAACACGATCGCCAATCCAACGCGCACGCCGGCACTGACGCTGACGGTCACCGGCTACGACTGGTGGTGGAAAGTTGAGTATGAAGAAAACGACGCAGCCCGCTACTTTGCGACTGCCAACGAGATTCACATCCCTGTCGGCGAGCCCGTTCTGATCAAATTAAAAAGCGCGGATGTCATTCATGCCTTTTGGGCGCCGCTGTTAGCCGGAAAAACGCAGATGATTCCCGGCTTGGTCAATCGGCAGTGGCTCGAAGCCGATGTCGAAGGAATCTATCGCGGACAATGCACGCAGTATTGCGGCCTGCAACATGCGCATATGGGATTCGAGGTCGTCGCGCAAAATCCGGCCGACTTTCGAAAATGGCAGGACGAACAGAGAAGAGACGCCGAACCGTCTTCAGCGCTTGAGGTAAATACAGGCAAAGAATTTTTTATGGCGCATTGCTCCGGTTGCCATTCGATCCGGGGCATCGGGGCCGCGGGTGCGCATGCGCCCGATTTGACACACCTGACAACGCGCCGCCTGATCGCAGCGGGACTATTGGCCAATAGTCCCGAAAACCGGATCAAATGGATTACCCATGCTCAGGATCTCAAACCGGGAGCGCGCATGCCCAGCTTTGCGCTATCGCCTGGCGAGATTGCCGCGCTATCTGCATTTTTATCGACCCTAAACTAGGAGCGCCGACCATGTCCGATGTTGCGCCAAAGCCGTCCGATCAGAGACTCGAACGCATGCCCGACATCGGTTGCGCGCCGGCCGGCTCGCCCGCCGAAAGGCACCTCGCCGAACTTTGGGAGTCGGCGCCCGGCTGGCGCGGCTGGTTGTCGACGGTCGATCACAAAGAAATCGGGCTGCGCTATCTCGGCACGGCGTTTATTTTTTTGTTGATGGGCGGCATTGAGGCGCTGATCATGCGGCTGCAGCTCGCGCGTCCGGATCAGACCCTGCTGACCCCGGATCAATACAATCAACTGTTCACGATGCATGGCGTGACGATGATTTTTCTGTACTCGCTGCCGGTCTTGTCGGGGTTTTCCAATTACCTATGGCCCTTGATGCTGGGCTCGCGCGATATGGCTTTTCCGCGCCTGAATGCACTCTCTTATTGGATATTCCTGTTTTCCGGCATTTTTCTTTATTCAAGCTTTCCCTTGGGACAGGGGCCGAATGCAGGCTGGTTCAACTACGTACCGTTCGCGGGATTGGAGTACAACCCCGGACCCAATATCGACGTGTATGCGCTCGGCATGGTCCTGTTGGGCATTTCGACGACCGTCGGCTCGATCAATTTTGTCGTTACGTTGTTCCGGATGCGCGCGCCCGGCATGTCGATCGATAGGGTGCCGATACTCGTGTGGGGAACGCTGACCGCGTCGGTCGCCAATATCTTTGCGGTGCCCTCGGTCAGTCTTGCCTTTTTTCTGTTGTGGCTGGACCGCCATGCAGGCACGCATTTTTTCGACGTGATCAACGGCGGCAAACCGATGCTCTGGCAGCATCTGTTCTGGATGTTCGGCCATCCGTGGGTGTATGCGGTCGTGCTTCCGGCCATGGGCATCGTTTCGGACGCGCTGCCGACCTTTTGCCGGCGCCCGCTGGTCGGCTACTCCGCGGTGGCGCTGTCGACGATGGCGACCATGCTGCTCGGTTTCGGCGTCTGGATTCATCATTTGTTCGCTGCCGGTTTGCCGACGCTGGCGATGTCGTTTTTTGGCGCGACCAGTATGGTGATTTCGATTCCGAGCGCGGTCGCCGTCTTTGCCTGGATCGCAACGATCTGGCTCGGGCGTCCGGTTTTCAACACGCCGTTCCTGTTTTTTGCCGGTTTTGTGCTGCTCTTCGTGATCGGCGGTCTTTCCGGCGTGATGACCGCGGCGGTGCCGCTCGATTTTCAACTGAACGAAACTTATTTCGTCGTCGCGCATTTGCACTACGTGTTGATCGGCATCAATGTCTTTCCGGTCGTGGGCGGCATCTATTACTGGTTTCCCAAATTCTTTGGCCGCATGATGAATGAAACCCTGGGCAAGTGGAGCTTCTGGGTCATGTTCATCGGTTTTAATCTGGGCTTTTTCCCGATGCATCTGGCAGGACTCCTCGGCATGCCGCGGCGGATCTATACCTATGCACCGAATATGGGCTGGAACACGGTCAACCTCGTGACCTCGATCGGGTCGTTCATTTTTGCGGCCGGCATTTTGATCTTTCTGGTAAACGTTGCAGTGAGTCTGCGGCGCGGCGCTGTCGCATCGGCAAATCCCTGGGACGCTCCGACCCTGGAATGGGCGACCTCTTCGCCGCCGCCGGCCTATAATTTTGCGGTCATTCCGTTGGTCGCGAGTCGGCATCCGCTATGGGAGGACAGACTGGCTGAAGGTGAAAGCCGAACCCGTCTGAAGGAAGGCTATTTACTGATGGAAGGCCGGGAAACGATCGGCACGACACCGCTCGACGCCAAACCGGACATCATTCTCAAAATGCCTGACGATTCCTATGCGCCGTTTTTTCTGGGCCTGTTTAGCGCCTTGGTATTTACCGGTTTGCTGCTGGATTGGCGGCAGTTCACGATACTGATGCTCCTGGCGTCCGGCCTGTCGCTGGTGGTCTGGCTGTGGCCTAGAAAAAGCCTGCTGCAGCGCGTAACGAGCGGCAAGCGCGCCGAGGAAGGATTTCATGGCTGAAAGAGTGCAACTGGACAAACTCTTGCCGGTGGGCAGCGCGGGCAAGCGATCCGGCGGCTGGTGGGGCATGTGGACGCTGATCGTCACCGAAGGTTCGCTGTTCGGCTACCTCTTGTTCACCTATTTCTATCTGGCGTCGCAAACCGAACAATACTGGCCGCCTGAAGGGCCGCCTCTTTTGTGGATGCCAGGCCTCAACACCGGCATATTACTCACCAGCAGTTTATTCGTTTGGGTGTGCGAGCGCTGCCTAGCCTCCGGCCGGCCCCGTTGGAGTCTGGCGTCGATGGCGATTGCATTGATGCTCGGCATGGGTTTCGTGCTGATTCAGCTCAACGAATGGCAAAAGAAATCTTTTGATATGACAACGAATCTGTATGGCTCGTTGTATTTCACGATTACCGGATTTCACATGCTGCACGTGCTTGTGGGCCTCTTTATTCTAATGATCTTGCTGATCTGGATTGCGCTCGGTTATTTCGATCACCGACGCTATGCCGCTGTCACGATAGGCGGCTTGTATTGGCATTTTGTCGATGTGGTGTGGTTGTTCGTATTTTCCACCCTGTATCTGTTTCCCTATCTGGACTCGACCTGATATGAATCCTGCAACCGGATCTAAACCGTCAACCGAACCCCCTCGACTCAATCAGGGAAAGGAAGGACCCCTTCGCACTCTGGTTGCCTTATTCGGCGCGCCGACCGCATGGATGGTCCAGCTTTTGTTGAGCGAACCGCTTGTCGCCCATGCCTGCTATCCCTATCAGACGCCTTTGGCCGCGCCGCTCTGGGATGGATTAGCCTTATTATTGGCTTCGCTCAGCCTGATATGCCTGGCCTTTGCGCTGCTGTCGGGCTTCGTGGCCTGGACGTCATGGAGACAAGAGGCGAGCCAGGCATCAAGGGGCGGAAACCCCGTCGAGATGACAGCCGGGAGGAGACGATTTCTAGCAAAACTCGGCGTCATGTCGAGTTTAATCTTCATCGTGGCGGTGATCTTCAACATCTGCGCGGCATTATTGACGCCTCTGTGCAGTTCATGGTTTTAACGGTCATGCGATTGGCTTGTGTCCACAAAAGCGATTTGAATGGTACGGCAGCCAGAAACGTTGCCGTCATCTGTGCAGCCTTTTTCTCCGTCCTTGTGATGGCTCAACCCAACGATTCCTCAGGCATCAGCCGCGGAGCTTATCTGGCCAGGGCGGGCGACTGTATTGCCTGCCATACGGCCGAACCGAAGCAAGCGCCGTTTGCCGGCGGGCTACCAATCAACTCACCTTTCGGCGTCATTTATTCGACGAACATTACGCCGGATCTGGTTTATGGCATCGGTAACTACAGCTTGGACGATTTCAGCCGCGCCGTGCGGAATGGCGTTGCCAAGGACGGACGGCGCCTGTATCCGGCAATGCCTTATTCTTCATTCACGGCGATCACCGATGAGGACATTCATGCGCTCTACGACTATTTCATGAATGAGGTAACGCCAGTCAGTCAGAAGCCCCCGGAAACGAAGCTGCCGTTCCCTTTTAATATACGCTTGAGTCTGTTGTTTTGGGATGCCGCTTTCGTCAAGCATCAACGCTTTCAACCGCGGAGCGATCAGGATGGCGTATGGAACCGGGGCGCCTATCTGGTGCAGTCGCTCGGTCATTGCGGCGCCTGCCATACGCCGCGCGGACTTGCCTTCCAAGAAAAAGCCTATGCGGAAACGTCGCCACTGTATTTAAGCGGGGCGGAAGTGGACAACTGGTATGCGGCGAATCTGAGAAGTGATCCCGCTTCCGGTTTGGGACGCTGGCCGGAAGCAGACATCGTTGCCTTTCTGAAAACCGGCCACGGCGGCAAGATGGCCTCGCTCGGCAGTATGACCGAGGTGATCGAAAACAGTACGCAATATTTGCTTGAAGACGACCTGCAGGCAATCGCCCGCTATTTGAAGTCGCTTTCGGCGCGCGGTGAAAAGTCATCCTATCGGCTCGATAGGCCGGACGTTGCCGTCGAATTGTTGACCATGGTAACCGGCGCGATTGAGCGCCCGGGGGCGGGAATTTATGAGGCATTCTGCGCGAAATGTCATCTGATAACCGGGAATGGCCAAGCCGAAAAAAAATATCCGAAGCTCGCCGGAAATTCGCTCGTTCTTTCGGAAAATGCAACATCGCTGATCCGTTTACTGCTCGAAGGAAGCGCGACTGCCGAAACGCGTCTGGAGCCGAAGCCTCAGAAAATGCCGAGTTTCGCAAAGAAATTGACCGACCGGCAGATAGCCGAGGTGCTGAGCTTTATACGCGATAGCTGGGGCAACAATGCAGCCCCGGTGACGACACGGGAGGTCTTATTGCTGCGAAACGCTTTACGGAAGCCACCGTGATCGAATCATTAACGCTGCCGAAAAAAGATCAACGAAAAGTGTCACTACACCAAGGGCAACAAGCCGGTAAGTTCCATTGGATGGCCGTTACACTGATCGCTAAACAAGCACCACTGGCCTATGAAGGGAACTTGACCGCTGTATCTTTTGTGGTTATCTTGCCTAATCTATTGAACGCACTCAAGCCATCTGGACAAATCGTTAGACAGTGAAGACCGAAATGGACGTCTTAGCCACTATTCCCAGCGTTGCCCATGCCATTCAACAAGCCGTCGCGCCGGTCTTCCTGCTGACCGGAATCGGCGCGATTTTGAGCGTGCTGACCAATCGCCTGGGCCGTGTCGTGGACAGGTTCCGCTTATTGAATGAAATGCAGGAAGCCGCGGCCGCAACACATCGGGATGAGATGCGCACGTTGTCGCAGAGGGCGCGCTGGAACCATTCGGCGATCACCCTGTGCACGGTGTCGGCCTTGTGTATTTGCTTGTCGATCGCGGCGCTGTTCATCGGCGCCGAATTGCGCGTCGACCTGTCCGGCGCTGTCGCCCTGCTGTTCGTCGCGGCAATGCTGGCGCTGATCAGCGGTCTTTTGTGTTTTTTACGCGAAATTGCGCTGGCGACCGGGGTGATTGAGATGCGCAAGCCGTAGAGCTTTCGCACCCACGGCCGTTGCTGGCCGGAAGCCAAGGCGACGAGGGTTGCTTAAAGGCGCATTTCAAGTCTTGTTAACGTCCATAATAACCGCCAGACGGATTGCCCTGCCAAGGGCGATTGCGATCATAGGATCTTTCCCTGTACTCATCATCGTCATCATCCCCGTCATGGTCGTGTCCGCGATAGTTTCGGTCGTAGTCACCTCGGTTGCCATAGCCGTTTTGATCATACCCACCATAGCCCGAGCGCGGGTAATTGCCCGAATAGGGCGCGGTCTCGCCGTAGCCGCCGCCGTAGGGAGTGGGATAGGAATAGCAGCCGGTCTGGGCCAGAAGCGTCAATAGGGCCGCGACAGGAGTCATAGCGCTTGGAATGTTTCGTTTCATCAGCATTCTCCAGAATCATTTGCGTTTATGCTATCGTAGGCTCGCTTAATGCCTGCTGAACGGCTTTTTACCGAATTGAATCGAGACAAGCCCGCCTTGATCTGGATTAAGTTTAAAGCGAAGGCGGCAATTCGGTGCCGCAGATGCGGCAATAGTTGGCGTCCTTCTCATGGCCCGGATGCCGGCAGCGCGGGCAAGTGCGCTGATCAGCCTTGCGCTGTTTTTTCATTTCCTTCGACAACTCGGCGGTGAAAATGCCGGTCGGCACCGCGATGATCGCATAGCCGACGATCATCACGATAGCCGAGACCGCGCGACCCAGATCGGTCTTGGGCGTGATGTCGCCGAAGCCGACCGTGGTCAGGGTCACGACCGACCAGTAGATGCTGACCGGTATGTTCGTGAAGCCGTTTTCAGGACCCTCGATCAGATACATCGTCGAGCCGAACACGATCAGCAGCGTCGAGATCGTTAACATGAAGATGGCGATCTTGAGCCGGCTGGCCTTCAGCGCATTGACCAGAATATTGGCCTGATTGATGAAGCGGACCAGTTTCAGCACCCGGAAAATGCGCAACACCCTCAGGATGCGGATGACCAACAGATAATGGGCTCCGGGAAGGAAGAGGCTCAGGTAGGAAGGGGCGATCGACATCAGGTCGATGATGCCGTAGAAACTGACGAGATATTTGATCGGCTTGTGTATACACAAGATGCGCAGACCGTATTCGAGCGTGAACAGAATCGTGAAAAACCATTCCGCCGCGTAAAATTCGTCTCCATATTTCTGATTGATTTCGGCGACGCTGTCCAGCATGATCGTCAACACGCTGGCCAGGATCAGGATCATCAGCGCAATATCAAAGCCCCTTCCGGTCGGCGTGTTGGCCTGATAGATGATCTGATACAGCGTATGCCGCCAGCTCTCTATGCGCATTCTCATGTTCTTGGGACCTCTTCCTGAATGTTTCATCGGTTCATCGTGCCATAACGGCATCATCACGGACAATTTTATTCGCGATTCCGCCCGTCTGTAATCCGCTTTTTTGGCCGTTGCTGTTTCATACCCTGACAATGAAACAATGTCCGTTTCAATTGAAACACTTTATGATACAAAAATAATCGGAAGCTGGCGGCCAGGGCTTGGGGAGCCTTTAGCAATCACAACTCTCGTATCATGGCATAAGCCTTGCTTATTCCATATCGAAAGCCGTGTTTTGGCTTATTCGCTATCCTCATCCTCACCTTCTCTCGAATGGCGCAATCCAACCGGGGAAGGTATTTTTTTCATAGCCGTTGCCTTATAGTACATAAGGGGCTATGCCTGCCTATTCGATTTTCTTATTTACAACGACCTGTGCGTCGGCGATCATCAACGCGATGTGGCGGAAACCGGGCGATGACTCTGAATCGGAAGCCTAGCGCTTGGAATTTTTTCCAGGTTTTTCGGCCTATTACGGATATTAAAACGTAAATAAACTTGAAAAATGATTGACTATTTAGTAGAATTCTCGGTCTTATTTATTGATCCTTTAAAAGCAAGACCGAACTAACGATGAAAACATTTAGTGCAAAACCTGCAGAAGTTAAGCGCGATTGGTACGTGGTTGATGCGGAAGGGAAGACGCTTGGCCGTCTTGCTTCTGAGATTGCACGCCGTCTGCGCGGAAAACACAAACCGGAATATACCCCGCATGTGGATACCGGCGACTACATTATTGTCGTGAATGTCGAAAAAATCGGCGTCACCGGCAATAAGGAAAAGGACAAATTATATCACCACCACACCGGCTATATCGGCAATCTGAAGACCGTCAGCCTGGGTAAGTTGAGAAAAACCTTTCCTGACCGCATCTTGACCACCGCCGTCAAAGGCATGCTGCCTAACAACCCATTGGGCCGCGCGATGTTCAAAAAATTGAAAGTTTACGCCGGTCCGGAACACGACCATCAGGCGCAACAGCCCAAAGTATTAGAATTTTAAGCGAGTAATCCATGGCAGCAGCTCAATATTACGGTACAGGTCGTCGTAAAAGTGCAATTGCACGCGTTTACGCCACCAAAGGCACCGGCAAAATCACCATTAACCAAAAATCGATCGAAGACTATTTCGGCCGCAAGACCGACCAGATGGTTTCCCGTCAACCGCTGGAATGCGTTGAGATGGAAGGCCAATTCGATGTGAACGTCATCGTCAAAGGCGGCGGCCCATCCGGCCAAGCCGGCGCGATCCGCCACGGCTTGACCCGCGCGTTGATGGAATACGACGAAACTCTGCGTCAAGCCTTGCGTAAGGCTGGCTATGTGACCCGCGATTCGCGCGTCGTCGAACGTAAAAAAGTCGGCTTGCACAAAGCAAGAAAACGCCCTCAATACTCAAAACGTTAAGCGTTCGGTATGGTTGCGAGTGGCCAGGCCGCTCACCCAAAGAGGCTGCATTTCATTCGGATGCAGCCTTTTTTATTGCCTTGAATAAATGAAAATTAACATTATTGTCATATAAAGCGGTTAAACTGTACCATTTGCGCATCATCGAACCATCGCTCAATGAAAATATCCATTGTTGTTCCCGTCCATAACGAAGCCGGCAATATCTTGCCGTTGCTCGAAGAAATCGAACAAGCCATGACGCAGGCGGAGGCCTATGAAATCATCTATGTCGATGACGGCAGCCGCGATCAAACCGAAGCCGAACTGAAAGACGCGATGCTGCGCTTCAACGCCTTACGCGTGATCAGACATAACCAGAGCTGCGGCCAAAGCACTGCGGTGCGCACCGGAGTCAAGGCGGCGGTTCATCCCTGGATTGCGACGCTGGATGGAGACGGGCAAAACGATCCCGCCGACATCCCGCATTTATACCGAGCCTTGCTCGATAAAAGACAAAGCACAGCGAATCTGTGGATGATTGCGGGATGGAGAAACAAGCGTTACGACTCGAAGTGGCGCCTGTTCTCGTCCAAATTCGCGAATACGGTCAGGTCCACTTTGCTCGGCGACAAGACACCGGACACCGGCTGCGGCTTGAAAGTCTTCGCACGGGATAAATTTTTGGAATTGCCCTATTTCGACCACATGCACCGGTTTTTGCCTGCCCTGGTGATTCGGGCCGGCGGCACTGTCATTTCGGAACCGGTCAATCACCGGGCGCGCGGCGTAGGCGTTTCGAATTACGGCACGCTCGACCGCTTGTGGGCCGGCATCACCGATTTGCTGGGCGTGATCTGGCTGCAACAACGTGCAAAATTACCGGAGGTAGACGAAATTGAACGTGGATAAAGAAACCCTCTGGCTGGCTGTCGGTTTTCTGGGTCAAGCTCTGTTTTCCGCGCGTTTTCTGGTGCAATGGATCAAGAGCGAAAAAGAGAAAAAAAGTGTGTTTCCGATCGCATTCTGGTATTTCAGCATCGGCGGCGGCGTGACGCTGCTGGCCTATGCGGTCTACCGGCAAGATCCGGTTTTCATTCTCGGCCAAGCCTCCGGATTATTGATCTATTTCCGTAATCTATATTTTGTGATCTACGAACGCAAACAGCTCAACACCTGAGTTTCCGCCAAAGATTCATCGCCTCGGATCGATATGTATCAATTACTGCCCGTCAGAAGCTGGGTGTTTGTAATCTGGCTGGTTTTGATCAGTTTCGCGCTCTATGCCCGGCCCTTGCTGCCGGTGGATGAAACCCGCTACGCAGCGGTGGCCTGGGAGATGTGGCAACGCGGCGACTTCCTGGTACCCCATCTCAACGGCGAACTTTACAGTCACAAACCGCCGCTTTTGTTCTGGCTGATGCAGCTGACCTGGCTGCTGTTCGGCGTCAATGACTGGTCGCTGCGGCTCGTTTCCCCGCTCTTCGCGCTCGGCACCGTGTATTTGTCCGCCGCGATGGCCCGGCTGTTATGGCCGGAACGTCAGGCGATCGCGGACATGGCGCCGATCATGCTGCTGGGCTCCGGTTTCTGGATCGTTTTCAGCACGCTGACCATGTTCGACATGATGTTGGCATTTTTCGTCACGCTGGCCATTTATAGCCTGTTGCAGCTGGCACATGCCGGGCTGACGCTGCCGCGCTGGCTGTTGCTGGGCGCGGCCATCGGCGGCGGCGTGATGGCGAAAGGCCCGGTGATTTTGCTGCACGTGTTGCCGGCGGCCTTATTGGCGCCCTGGTGGCTCAAGGATGCCAAGCCGGGATCATATTGGCGGCACTGGTATGCGGGGCTTGTTTTCAGCATCCTGCTGGGCGCCGCCATTGCGCTATGCTGGGCGATTCCGGCCGGGATTGCGGGCGGCGAAGTTTACCGGAACGCAATTTTCTGGGGACAGACGCAAGGTCGCATCGTCGAGTCGTTCGCGCACAAGCTGCCGTGGTGGTGGTATGCGCAGTATCTGCCGGCCCTGCTGTTGCCGTGGCTGCTGCTCAAACCGTTTTGGCTGGGCCTGAAGACGCTGAATCTACATGACGCCGGCCTGCGTTTTTGCGCGGCCTGGGGCGTGCCCTTATTTATCGCCTTTTCGCTGATCAGCGGCAAACGCGTGCATTATCTGCTGCCGATGTATCCCTTGTTTGTGTTGGTCCTGGCCAGAGCGGCGGCAGCGGTTAACGCCCGTCAAATCGATTGGCGGCGCGCCCATCATGCCTACATCGCCTTATTGGCTTTGATCGGCGTCGCGATCGCAATCGCGCCCTGGGTCAACGCAATGACGTTTCGCAACGCCGAATTGGCGACATTGTCCCCGCTATGGGGCATCTTCTTGTTGCTCGTTGCTGCATTATTGTGGCGCCATGAGGCCCAAAACGCCCAGGAGTCAGTCTTTACGGTCGGCATCGCGACAGTGATCGCCTTGCTGGTCGTCTCTTCGGCCTTTTTTTCGCTCAGAGGCGAGCGTTTCGATACGCAGGAAACCGGCGTAAAGATTGCCGAGGTTTTCGCCCAAAACCGAGAGGTCGCTTATCTGGTCGCCGTTTATCACGGCGAATACCAATTCAGCGGACGCTTAACGAAGCCCATCAAAACGCTCGTCGGTTTACGCAACCTCGAGAAATGGCGAGCAGAGCATCCGGATGGCTATGTGCTGATGCGTTATAAGAACGCGTCCGATTTGCCGACGCCCTTTCCCTATTATCATCATCGCCACAAGGGTTTTAATGTCGCCTTGCTGCCGATCGATGCGTTCCTGAACCATCCCGAGCTCAATAAGATTTTGATTTATTAGATACCCACTCAAACTTCTCTCTAGTTCCGAGCATATATCAGACCTCAAACTGCCAAGGTCTTTTTCCTATCATTTAAACCCGCAATCTCGACCGCCTGTCCCTTGGCTGCACAATTTGGATCAAGCATTCAGCCTTACTATTAATATGGTATTTTTATGGATTCTGTTTCCTAACTGCAGAATGCATCCTCCTCTCTACGCTATGCAATAACCCATTGATATATCGAGTTTGTCGGGTAATTCGGCAGGCAATCCGTGATTATATCCACGCAGCCGAATACCGGCATCCTCGTCTTTTTGACAAGCGCACAGATGAAATATATTGGCATCTGTTTAAATACTTAATACTTAATATTTAATTAAACCTTTTCGGCTTTATATGCTTATACCGTATACTCTATGAGCCATGGTCTTGCGCAGAGTTCGGAAGTTTTCATGGCATCCCTATTCGGATAGGATTTTATGATCGCCAGTTCCTGACGATAGCAAGGCAATGACTGTCACTCCTTCATGGACCGAACCTTTCGCAATTGATTCTCTGTCGAGAGAACTATTTTAGATCCGCTACAAAGGAGAATGACCATGAACATCAAACACAAGATATTGACATGCAGCGTTTTCACTGCGGGCTTGCTGACAACACCCTTAGCCTGGTCTGCAGACGATTGCGTTGCGCAGGAATGCGGCCAAATGATTGCGCAATTGGAACTGCTAAGAAATCAGGTCGACGCAAGCCATTCCGATATTAAAAAATTGGAAACGGCCCTGACTTTCGTGAGGCAAGACATAGATGCTTTACAAAGCGGAAATTCAAGAAAACCAGGCTCGATGGCGAACGCAAATCAACTTCAACGCACAGGTCGCGGCAATCGCAATCGAAACGCTTATCCTAATTAATCAGCATTATAAAAAAGCCGCCAGCGTTTGCGGCAAAAACGAAAGACACCACGGCACCTAAAATGCGCGATAAAAAAAGCCCGCCCTTCTGTAGAAGGGCGGGCTTTTTTGTGTGCTTACGCCTTATACCGCGGAGGCGTCTATTTCCAGATCGTGACGATATTCGTGAAATCGTCGGTCCACGGCTTCAGGCCGAAGGTGATCGGCAGCTTTTGCCATTTGCCGAGAGTGCTGGCGCGCAACGGATCGAGCGTCTCCGGTTTTTTCGCCATCACCACCCAGTCCGTGGCCGCAACCAGCGGAATTTCCTGCTGCGGGACGAATTCCTGGATTAGCGCGTCATAATGCAGTTGCTTGGCGTGATCGGCCAGCACTTTTTTCAACGCCAGATGCCGGTTGGTGATGTGCAGCGCGAGGATGCCATTCGGCTTCAGCTTCTGGAAATACAACTGAATCGCTTCCTGCGTCAACAAGTGCGTCGGAATCGAATCGGAGCTGAAGGCATCGATCACGTATAAATCGAATTTCTGATCCGGCTCTTTTTCGAGCGACAGGCGCGCATCGCCGACCCGCATGCTCACCTTAGGATTGCAACCGCTGATATAGGTAAAGTATTTCGGATTGCTCGCGACCTCGACGACCAGAGGATCCAGTTCGTAGAAAGTCCAGTTTTGCGTCGGCTTCGCGTAGCAGTTCAAGGTGCCGGCGCCGAGACCGACGACGCCGATCTCCCAGTTTTGATCGACATTATCGAAAACGCTGAACACCTGCCCGATCGGCCCCGGCCGGCTGAAATAGGTCAGCGGCGTCAGCGCATGCTCGGCAGTCAGGCGCTGCGCGCCGTGCTTGGTCGTGCCGTGGTAAAACTCGTGGAATTTTTCCGGTCGGCCTTCTTCATCGGTCAATACGCTCTCACGAACCGACAGCACGCCGAAGAAGGTGCGGTCCTGGTATAGCGTGTTCGACAACAAACCATGCAGCCCCATCGTGAAGAAAATCAGAATGCCGGTCGATAAAGCCATCGTCAACGGCCGGTCTCTGAACGCATAGAGCAAACCGGCCAACACCAAGAGACCGACGCCGATCGTGTCGAGATATTCCGGCAAATCATGGATGCCCAGATACACCGCGATGCCGAACACCAGCAGTAAGATAGGGAACAGCGCCTGTTTCAGCCAGTCGATCTTGTCGCTGCCGAGGGACAGTTTCAGGCCGGGACGCAAGAGCAGTGCCGCAACGATCATGATCGGGTATTCATACACGCCGTTGAACACGAAAGGCGCGACGAAGGTGTTGAACATGCCGCCGAGCATGCCGGCGAAGGACATGATCAGATAGTAGGTCGTCAAATACCGGGTATGCGGCCGGGCCTTGGCCAGCTCGCCGTGGCAGACCATCACCGCGACGAAGAATGCGGCCAGGTGCAGAGCCAGATTGACCCAGTACGGAATGATCGCCGGATTGATGAACGAATAGGCGATGAATGGCAGCAATACCATCGGTTGCAGCTTGACCATCCAGGGATGAATCAAGTCATGCCATTTCGAAAACACGATGATGAAGGTCAGGAGGTACAGCGTCAACGGAATGATCCACAGCAGCGGCACCGAAGCAATGTCGGTGCTGATGTAATTGGTCAAACCGAGCAACAGGCTCGACGGCACCAAGGCCAGAACCAGCCAGTGCAACTGGGTCAGAGGGCTCAGGCCATCCTCTGCCCCATTTTCTTCCTCAACGATCGGATTTTGCTGATGCGATTTCCATAACATGAAGGCGCAACCGGCAATCAAGAGGCACAACAGCACATAACCGATGCTCCAGTCCGCTTTTTGCTGATCCAGCCCGATATTCGGCTCCAACAGAAACGGATAGCTGAGCAGCGCGATCAGGCTGCCGGCATTGCTGGCCGCATACAGGTAATAAGGATCATGGCTGGTATGGTGGCCGACGTTAGCGAACCATTTCTGGATCAACGGCGCGGTGGTCGAGACCACGAAAAAAGGCAGGCCGATCGCGATGAACAAGGTCCACAGCAGCCAGAAAGTCGGATTGCTTTCGGTCGGCGGCGCCGCGTTTTCGGGCATCGCGACCGGCAGCGCCAGCAAGCTGACCAGCATCAATCCGCCGTGGATCAGCACCTGTTTATGGGTGTTTTGCCGAGTAGAAAGCAGGTGCGCATACAAATAGCCGAGAAAAAGCAGCGTTTGGTAAAACACCATGCAGGTATTCCAAACCGACGGCGATCCGCCCAGCAAGGGCAGCAGGATTTTTCCAAACATCGGTTGCAGCACGAACATCAAGGATGCGCTGCTGAACAGGGTCGCGGCAAACAAAAAGATCAGAGATAAACGGCGGTCGTTCGAGTTTTCTGAAGGCAGGCTCATAGTGGTTTAAAGCGGCTCGCTAATTATTATTTTTTGAGGCGCTAATGATAAAGCATTTGGCCGCGAATGAGGGACTTTAATCCGAGGTTGGGGTAAAAATTCGCCTATTTTACTGCAGAATGCAGCGAAGGATTGGTTTGTGGATTAAGCGGTGGGAAACGAGAGAGATCTTAATTCCTTAGCCGTATCGTTTCCATACCGCGATCATTTTTTTGCACTCGGAGCGCCACTGGCAATCATTGAACTGGCTACAGAGGTCCTCGACGCCGATCCTGAAACACGGCAAAAGCTGGCAGGCGCATTGAATCGCCTGGATCAGGTCGGTTTTCGAATGAATATTTTCTGGGTGTTCGACGCCGATCGAATAAGCCAGTCTTTGCAGACCGATCAGGGTGGTCTCGCCGTCTTCTTCCAGAATGATCAGATAGTCCTCGACCTGCCGTTTGACGTAGTCGAGTTCGGCCTCGAACCAGTCGTCCCAGTCATGGTTCGGCGCAAAGCCGCGTTTCTCGGCCTTGAAATACGCGGCGACCGCAATCCATTCGTGGCGTTTTTGGCTTTCCTGGGCCCAGCGCTCGCCGCAGGCTTGGGCGCTGGGCGTAGTCTTGGGCGAGATTTCGGCGTTTTGCTCGCCCGGAGAGGGTGATCGGCGATTCTCGGGACTCGTATTCATGCCATCTTTCTTGTGTAGATTAAGCCGGACGGGTTATTGACCTCGATCGGATAAGATTGGTGCAATTTTTATAGGGTGTAAGTGTTTAAACTTTTGGGCCGCTCAGCAAGAATGCAAGAAGACTTTACCCCTAAATATCGGGGGCAAGCGATCTCGTTCGGAGCGGCCTAACGCCGCCTGTTAATGCGCTTCATCCCAATTGTCGCCGACGCCGACGTCGACGAGCAGAGGGACTTTAAGATCGGCGGCCGAGTTCATCAGCGTCCTGATCCTGTCCATACAATGATCGAGGCGGTCTTTGGCGACTTCGAACACCAGCTCGTCATGCACCTGCATGATCATCTTGGCATCCTCGCGCGCCTCGATCAGCCAGCGGTCGGTCGCGATCATCGCGCGCTTGATGATGTCCGCCGCGGTGCCCTGCATCGGCGCATTGATCGCGGTGCGTTCGGCATATTGGCGCTGCGCCGCATTGCGCGAATTGATGTCGGGCAGATACAGCCGCCGCCCGAACAGCGTTTCGACATAGCCCTGCTCGCGGGCCAAGGCCCTGATCGAATCCATGTAGTCCTTGACGCCCGGATAGCGCGCGAAATACAGGTCGATATACGACTGCGCCTGGCCGCGCGTGAGGCCGAGCTGCTGCGCCAGGCCGAACGACGACATGCCGTAGATCAGCCCGAAATTGATCGCCTTCGCCGAACGGCGCAAATCGTGCGTGACCTGCTCCGGCGCGACCCCGAACACTTCCGCCGCGGTCGCGGTATGCACGTCCAAGCCTTCGCTGAACGCCTTCAATAAGCCCGCATCGCCGGACAGATGCGCCATGATGCGCAGTTCGATCTGCGAATAGTCGGCCGCGACGATCTTGTAACCCTGCGACGCGATGAATGCCTTGCGGATCTTGCGGCCTTCCTCGGTGCGTATCGGAATGTTTTGCAGGTTCGGGTCGGACGACGACAAGCGCCCGGTCGCGGCGACCGCCTGATGATACGAGGTATGGATGCGGCCGGTGTTCGGGTCGACCTGTTCGGGCAGTTTGTCGGTATACGTCGACTTCAGCTTACTGAGGCTGCGGTGTTCGAGAATCAGCCTGGGCAAGGGATAATCGACGGCCAGCTCCTGCAATACCGATTCGTCGGTCGAAGGCTGGCCTTTCGGCGTTTTCTTCAGCACCGGCAGTTGCAGACGATCGTACAAGATCTCCTGAATCTGTTTCGGCGAACCCAGATTGAAACTGTGCCCGGCCAGATCGTGCGCATGGTGTTCGAGGCTGATGATTTGGCTAGCCAGCTCCATGCTCTGCTGCGCGAGCATGTCTGTGTCGACCGCGACACCGTTGCGTTCGATGCGGGCCAGCACGCTGAGTAGCGGCACTTCGATGTCCGCATAGAGCCGGTACAGCGCATCGTGCTCCGCGAGCAGCGGCCGCAGTTTGTGATGCAAACGCAGCGTGATGTCCGCATCCTCGGCCGCATACGGCCCGGCCTCTTCGATCGCAATTTCATCAAAGGAAAGTTGCTTCGCGCCCTTGCCGGCGATGTCTTCGAAGTGGATCGTGTCGACGCCGAGATATTTCTTCGCCAGGTCATCCATGTTGTGCTTGGTCGCGGTGCTGTTATAGACGTAAGACTCCAGCATCGTGTCGTGCGCGACGCCCTTCAGATCGATGCCTTCGTTCGCGAGCACATGCAGGTCGTATTTGAGGTTCTGCCCGAGCTTGGCTTTTGCAGGATTTTCGAGCAGCGGCCTGAGGCGCTCCAGAACCCGGGTTTTGTCGAGCTGCTCCGGCGCGCCGGGATAATCGTGCGCAAGCGGCACATAGGCCGCATGTCCCGGTTCGACCGCGAACGACACGCCGACGATGCGCGCCTTGCTGTAATCGAGACTGGTCGTTTCGGTATCGAACGCGAACAGCTCGGCATTGTCGAGCTTGGCGAACCAGCGCTCGAAATGCTCTTCGCTCAGCACCGTTTCATAGTCGGTTTTGCCGGGCGGGGTTTCCGGTTCGGAGATAGGCGCCGCCGTTTCGCTGCCGAGAGTTTTCAGCCAGGTCGTAAAGCCGAATTCGGACAGCAGCGCCTTCAATTCGGTAGGATCTGCCGGTTTGCGTTCGAGGTCGTCGATAGCGTAAGGCAGATCGATGTCCCACTTGATCGTGGTCAACTGTTTGGACAGCGGCAGTTGTTCGAGGCTCGCGCGCAGATTTTCGCCGATTTTGCCGGTGATCTTGTCCGCGTTCGCGATCAGATTGTCCAGCGACTCGTATTGTTCGAGCCATTTCGCGGCCGTTTTCGGACCGACCTTCGGCACGCCCGGAATGTTGTCGACCGCATCGCCGATCAGCGCCAGGTAATCGATGATCTGGTCCGGCCTGACGCCGAATTTGTCGATCACGCCCTGGACGTCCATCCGGCTGTTGTTCATTGTGTTTTCGAGCATGATATGCGCGTTGACCAGTTGCGCCATGTCCTTGTCGCCGGTCGAGATGATCACCTCGAAGCCGAGCTGATCGGCTTTCTTCGCCAAACAGCCCAGCACGTCGTCCGCCTCGATGCCCGACTCGACGATCAGCGGCAAGCCCATCGCCCGCACCAGCCGGTGCAAGGGTTCGATCTGGCAGCGCAGATCGTCCGGCATCGGCGGCCGGTGCGCCTTGTATTGATCGTAAAGGTCGTGCCGGAAAGTCTTGCCGGGCGCATCGAAGATCACCGCGAAATGGTCCTGCGGATAATCGCTAAGCATCTTCCTGAGCATGTTCGATACACCGTACACCGCATTGATTGCCAAGCCTTGCGGACTGGTCAACGGCGGCAGCGCATGATAGGCGCGGAACAGGAAGGACGAGCCGTCGACGAGAATCAGGCGTTTGGTGGTCATAATAAAGCGCGCAAAAGGATAAAGGAGCAAGGCTAAAGGAAAAAGACTCAAGGCGCAAGGCGCGGCTTTTACTTTCGCCTTGAGTCCGCCTGTTTTTACATCACCCTCGCTAGCTCGCTCACCCACACCCCGACATTCAGGCTCGATCCCGGCGGCCCGACGAACGATCCGGCTACCGGCGGAACGGATTCGGGCGACCTTGCCACCGCCACGGCAATGTGATGGGTCCCCACGATTTCTCCGAGGGTAGGGTCGAATCCCTTCCAGCCTACGCCCGGCAGGTAGACTTCCGCCCAGGCATGCGTCGAACCATAATTGAACTGAGATGGCGGCGTATGCAGATAGCCGCTGACAAAACGTGACGCCAGCCCCAGGCACCTCGCCGCTTCCATGAATAAATAGGCAAAATCCCGACATGAGCCAGTGCCCAGAGACAACGTTTCCGCCGGAGACTGCACGCCCGGTTCCTCGCGCAGTTGGTACGACAGCGTTTGATGAATGATGGAGCAAAGATTTTGCAGCAAGGAAAGGGGCTGATCGCGTTCGCTCGGCTGCCGGAATCTGCCGATCCATTCTGTCAGTTTGTCGTCTTCCGTGTCATCGGCGGAAATCATATAGGGCGACAGCACAATCCGGTCTTCGGGCGTATAGGTGAAGGGATAGTCGGCCGCATAGCTTGCCACCATGAAATCCAGGGGAGCTTGATTGTACTGCTGAATGATCACCTCGCTCTCGATCGAAAGCTGGCGAGCGGGCATTGCGAAATTGGCGACAGCAACGCAATTATCCTCCACGTCGCGTTGCCAACGCAGGGTGGCCGGAGGCGAGATTGTGAGGCTTGATGACTCGATCCGCAACTCATGGCCTTCTCGCGGACGAAGGCGCAAAAAATGCGGATCGAGCCGCACCTCGGTGGAATAATTATAATAGGTGCGATGAAGAATTTTATAGCGCTGCATAGATTCACCATCGAGGATACGAAGTCGAGCAGAGTGCGCTGTATGCGCCAACTATCCCAAAACAGTAAGCTCAGGATACGCTACTTGCTTTAGCCTGTCTGCTTTCTTTTTACCTCGACAATGTTAGGCAAGCAGCTGAGCCGGTTCAATATCTGGCTGAGTTGATCGATATTTTCGATTTGAATGGTCAGGTTCAGGTCGGCCGAAAAATCGGGGTGCGTGTTCAATGCCGCATTCGAGATATGAATTTTCGAATGCGCCAGCACCTGAGTCACCTGGTTCAATAAGTCCTTCGCGCTTTGCGCGAGAATGATGATCGGCACCGAATAATACGATTTGTCCCCGCCCCATTCGACCTGAATCAGTTGCGCCTGCTTGTCGGGGCTCAACTGCAGGATATTCTCGCAGTTGCGGCGGTGCACGATGATGCCTTTCTTGTGCGATATGTAGCCGATGATCTCGTCGCCCTGCACCGGCGAGCAGCAGTGCGCGAACGAGGTCAGCACCTGATCGATGCCGTCGACCGTGACCGCCGATTTCGCGGTCTGTTTTTTTTGCTGAATCCTGATGAACGGCGCTTCTTCCAGCTCGGGGATCTTGAAAAACGCGGCGACCTGGCGGCTGGTGATGTCGCCGCGGCCGATCGCCTCGTACAGTTTGTCCTTGTCCGGTTGCTTGAAATGCTTGGTCAACTCGTTCAGATTGGCCAGTTTGACGCCGAGCCGCTGCATTTCCTTGTCCAGAATCGCCTTGCCGGTCGCGATGTTTTGCGCCATCTGCTGATTCTTGAACCAGCTTCTGACGCGCGCGATCGCGTGCGGCGATTTCAGGTAGCCGAGGTTCGGATCGATCCAGTTATGATTCGGCCCGCCTTCCTTCGCGGTCAGGATTTCGACCTGTTCGCCCGACTTCAGGACATAGGTCAACGGGGTGATGCGTCCGTTCACCTTGGCGCCGCGGCAGCGGTGGCCGATTTCGGTGTGAATCGCATAGGCGAAATCGAGCGGCGTCGAGCCCTTGACCAGATCGATCAGCTTGCCGGCAGGAGTCAGCACATAGACGCGGTCGGAAAACAATTCGGTCTTGAAATCTTCGGCCAGCGTCTCGTCATTGTCTTTTTCCTCGAGCAGCTTGCGCAAGGAGGCGATGTTTTTTTCGACCGCGGCATTGTGTCTGCCGCCTTCCTTATACGACCAGTGCGCGGCGACGCCCATTTCGGCGAATTCGTGCATTGCGCGGGTGCGGATCTGCACCTCGATCCGGTTGCCGCCGCTGTCAAGGATCACCGTATGCAGGGACTGGTAGCCGTTTTCCTTCGGGTTGGCGATATAATCGTCGAATTCTTTCGGAATCGTCTGCCAGAGACTGTGCACGAGACCCAGGACCGTGTAGCATTGGGTCAGGTTGTTCACGATCACGCGCACCGCCAGGAGGTCGTACAGTTCATCGATGCCGAGCCGCTTTTTTTGCATCTTTTTCCAGATGCTGTAGATGTGCTTCGGCCGGCCGTATACGTCGGCAGTGATGCCTTCCTCGCTCAGCGCGGCGTGCAGCTGGGCGATAAAATGGCTGACGCAGCGCTCGCGCTCGACCCGTTTATCGGCGAGCGACTTGGCGATGCTCTTGTAAACCTGCGGCTCCAGATAACGGAACGCCAGGTCTTCGAGCTCCCATTTGAACTGATGAATCCCCATCCGGTTCGCGATCGGCGCATAAATGTCCAGCGTTTCGCGCGCGATGAAATGGCGCACTTCTTCCGCTTCGCCCGCGAGACCGCGCAGGCGCTTGACCCGGTAAGCCAGTTTGATCAGCACCGCGCGCACGTCATGGGTCATCGACAGCAACATCCGGCGCAAGGTTTCGGTCTGGTTCGGCTGATGCGTCATCTCGGGCGTGTAAACGCTCAATTTGTTCAGCCAATTGACGTCGTTGACCAAGGCATCGACCGTGGCGCCAAAGCGGCCGGCAAGATCCGGGCGCGGCTTGAGCGCATTCAAGCGAGGATCGCTTAAAATAGCCGCCAGAGTCGTTTTCAGATCGACATGAAAATCCGTTAAAATAGCGGCCACTTCAAACCCCTTCGGACGGCCATAATCAGGATCGTCGGGAATTTGGGCGATGATGGCAAGCGCCTGGTTGATCTGCTCGCGGTCAGGTTCGGAAAACCCGTCTAACAGCGATTTGTTGGGGTCGGTTTTTTTCGGCATCGTACGGAAAAATACAAGAAAGGCCGCGCAGGCTCTTGGCTCGATAATCGGAAACTTAGACAGGCGCTAGCGCCGGTTGAGTCAATTCATTTAGCAATAATAAAGCGAATAAGATGAAAATTACAGTGTTCGGTAGCGGTTATGTCGGTCTGGTCACGGGCGCCTGTATGGCGGATGTCGGTAACGAGGTGATTTGTATGGATATTGACGCGGGCAAGGTGGCCAAGTTGCAGCAGGGCGAGATTCCTATCTTCGAGCCGGGCCTGGATGCGATGGTCAAGGAAAATCAGGCGGCGGGGCGCCTTAAGTTTACCACCGACGTGAAGGAGGCGGTCGCGCACGGCGTGTTTCAATTCATCGCGGTCGGCACGCCGCCCGACGAAGACGGCTCGGCCGACCTGCGTTATGTGTTGACGGTCGCCGAAAGCATCGCCGAGCACATGACCGGCTACCGGGTCGTGATCGATAAATCGACCGTGCCGGTCGGCACCGCCGACAAGGTCAAGGCGAAGATCGAGGAGGCGCTGGCAAAACGCGGCGAAAAGATCGAATTCGACGTGGTCTCGAATCCAGAGTTTCTGAAGGAGGGCGCGGCGTTGAACGACTTCATGCGCCCGGACCGCATCATCATCGGCGTGGACAATCCGCGCACCGCGGAATTGATGAAGGAATTATACGCGCCGTTCAACCGCAGCCGTGAGCGGATCATCACGATGGATGTGCGTTCGGCCGAATTGACCAAGTATGCGGCGAATGCGATGCTGGCGACCAAAATCAGTTTCATGAACGAACTCGCGAATCTGGCCGAATATCTCGGCGCGGACATTGAGCAGGTCCGCCAAGGCATCGGCTCGGACAGCCGGATCGGCTACAGCTTCATCTATCCGGGCTGCGGCTATGGCGGTTCCTGTTTTCCGAAGGATGTGAAGGCCTTGGAGCGCACCGCGAAGGAACAGGGCTATCATGCCGAATTATTGAACGCGGTCGAAAACGTGAACAACCGGCAAAAAAGCCGCTTGTTCGAAAAAATCAGCCGGCATTATCAGGGCAAGCTCGAAGGCAAGGTGATCGCGCTCTGGGGGCTCGCCTTCAAGCCCGACACCGACGACATGCGCGAGGCGCCGAGCCGGGTCCTGATCGAGAGCCTAAGCCGGGCCGGCGCCAGCGTGCAGGCCTATGATCCCGAGGCGCTCGCCGAAGCGCGGCGGATTTACGGCGACAACCCGCATTTGAAACTCTGCTCCTCGCCTCGAGACGCATTGGAGAATGCCGACGCCTTGGTAATCGTGACCGAATGGAAGGAGTTTAGGAGTCCCGACTTCGACGAACTGAGCCGCGCGCTCGGCGACAAGGTCATTTTCGATGGCCGCAACATGTACGAACCGGCGTTTGTGCGCCGCAGCGGATTGGCCTATCATGCGATAGGCAGACCTTAACCAATGCTGTTATGATAAAAATTATTTAGGGTACCCACAGCGCACCCTGCCAAGCGATCAAGGCGACATTCACCTCATTCATTGCTTCGGAAGAAGCCAACTATCTTAATGTTCAAATGACCAAACAAGAAAAATCCCTCGCGATGACCGTGCTGATGACGCCGGACATGGCCAACTTCGCCGGCAACGTGCACGGCGGTTCGCTGTTGAAAATGCTCGATCAGGTGGCCTACGCCTGCGCGGCCAAATATTGCAAGAACTATGTCGTGACCGCCGCGCTCGATCAGGTGTTTTTCAAGGAAAACATCAATGTCGGCGACCTGGTCACGTTCTATGCGCATGTGAATCATGTCGGCCGCTCGTCGATGGAAGTCGGCATCAAGGTGGTCGCCGAAAACCTGACCACGCACGAAAAACGCCATACGACCTCCTGCTACTTTACGATGGTCGCGATCGACGGCCACGGACACAGCATAGAAGTTCCGCAATTGATACTCGAAACCGAGATCGAAAAACAGCTGTTCAAGGACGCGGAACAGCGCAAAAAATGCCGAGAGGAACTGCTCGAAAAAAACCGCGCGATCCGTGTCGATCTGCCGGAGGGGCTGCTCTAAGTGGGATTGCAGGACAATTTCGAACAACTGCCGTTAAAAGAGTTCGCCGAGAAAGCCTACCTCGATTATTCGATGTATGTGATCCTGGACCGGGCGCTGCCGCATATCGCGGACGGCCTGAAACCGGTACAGCGGCGCATCGTCTATGCGATGTCGGAGCTCGGCCTGACCGCGCTGGCCAAGTATAAAAAGTCCGCGCGCACGGTCGGCGACGTGCTCGGCAAATACCACCCGCACGGCGATTCGGCCTGCTACGAAGCGATGGTGTTGATGGCGCAGGACTTTTCCTACCGCTATCCGCTGATCGACGGCCAGGGCAACTGGGGGTCTCCGGACGATCCGAAGTCGTTCGCCGCGATGCGTTACACCGAATCGCGCCTGACTCAATACGCGCAGACCTTGCTCAGCGAACTCGGCCAGGGCACGGTCGAATGGACCGACAATTTCGACGGCACCATGAAAGAGCCTGAACTGTTGCCGGCGCGTCTGCCGAATGTGCTGCTGAACGGTACGATGGGCATCGCGGTCGGCATGGCGACCGACATTCCGCCGCACAATCTCAGGGAAGTCGCGGCCGCCTGCATCCACTTGCTCGACGCGCCGGGCAGCACGCTTGACCAGCTCTTGCAGCACATCCAGGGCCCCGATTATCCGACCGCGGCCGAAATCGTCTCATCCCGAGACGACATCCGCAAGATGTATATCAACGGCGGCGGCTCGATCAAGATGCGAGCGAAATATGAGGTCGAGGACGGCACGATCGTGATTACCGCGCTGCCCTATCAGGTTTCGGGCTCCAAACTGATGGAGCAGATCGCCGCGCAAATGCTCGCGAAAAAACTGCCGATGATCGAGGATTTGCGCGACGAATCCGATCACGAGAACCCGACCCGCCTGCTGGTGATTCCGAAATCGAAGCGCACCGATACCGATGCGGTGATGTCGCATCTGTTCGCGACCACCGATCTCGAAAGAAGTTACCGGGTCAATATGAACATGATCGGCCTGGACAACCGGCCGAGAGTCAGGGATCTGCGCGAAATTCTGGTCGAATGGCTGGCCTTCCGCACCGAGACGGTCAGGAAGCGTTTGCAGCACCGCCTCGACAAGGTGCTCGCGCGTCTGCATATCCTGGAAGGCCTCCTGATCGCCTATCTGAACATCGACGAGGTAATCGCGATTATCCGCCAGGAAGAGCATCCGAAGCCGGTGCTGATGGCGCGATTCGGGATCAGCGATAGCCAGGCCGAGGCGATCCTGGAATTGAAGCTGCGTTATCTTGCCAAGCTTGAGGAAATGAAGATCCGCGGCGAACAGGACGAACTGGAACAGGAACGCGCCGCGCTCGAAAAAACGCTCGGCTCGCCGCGCCTGTTGAACCGCCTGATCCGCAAGGAACTCGAACGCGACGCCGAAAAATACGGCGACGACCGCCGCTCGCCGATCGTCGCGCGCGAAGCTGCGCAGGCGATGGAAACGACGCAGCTGATCAACAACGAGCCGTTGACCGTGATCCTGTCGCAAAAAGGCTGGATCAGGGCCGCGAAAGGCCATGACTTCGATGTCGATAGCTTGAATTACCGCGCCGGCGACGGTTTTCTCGAAGCGGTCAAATGCCGCTCGACCCAGCCGGTTTATTTGCTCGATTCGACTGGACGCGCCTACAGCATCACGACGCATGACCTGCCGTCGGCCAGAACCCAGGGCGAACCCCTGACCGGTCGCCTGAATCCGCCGCCCGGCGCGCTGTTCGCGCATCTGTTGGCCGGCAGTCCGGACGACTGGGTTGTGGTAGCGAGCCATTACGGCTACGGCTTTCGGGTGCAACTGAAAGAGCTGTACAGCAAGAACAAGGCCGGAAAAGTCTTGCTGACGCTGTCCGAAGGCGCCAAAGTGATCAAGCCCGCCGAACTCCGAGGCGACAGCGATCGGCTCGCGGTGGTGACCCAGCAGGGACGGCTATTGATTTTTCCGGCGCAGGAACTGCCCGAACTGACCAAAGGCAAGGGTAACAAACTGATCCAGATTCCGACGGACGATTTGGCGGCCGGCAATGATGCGGTCATTGCGGTGGCGGCGCTGCCCGAAGGCGGCCAATTGAAAATCACCGCCGGTAAACGGCCGTTGACCTTGAAAGGCGCGGACATTGAGCACTATTCGGGCGCGCGCGCGAAACGCGGCCTGCATCTGCCGCGCGGTTTTCAACGCGTCGATGCGCTGGAAGCCGAATGACAGTAAAATGCCTCGCGCGGTGAATTCAGTGGTTTTCCTAGGGTCTTAGCGTGAGGAGCTGGCGGTCTCCTCTTCCGTGCGCTCACAGGGCATAACGGTGGGGGGTCGTAAAGGAAACATTAATCGTCAGCGCAATTGCATCAAAAACACACCGGTCAGCCGGTAACATTCGACAGCATCCAATGGGAGGATAGTAAATGAACACATTACGCATTTATTTGACGGTCGCCATTGCCGTTCTATTGTTAGGCGCATCAAGCACCGCGGCGGCGGATAATTCGTCGGCAGGCAAGTTTGGCCGCGGTTTGGCCGGTATGACCTGCGGTTTTCTCGAAATTCCTGGCAATATCGTGCAGGAAACCCGAAGAAGCGGCGCGATCGGCTTTCCGGTCGGTTTGGCAAAGGGGCTCGGCATGACGGTAACCCGAGAACTGGTCGGCGTTTACGAGTTTGTCAGCGCGCCCTTCCCGGTGCCTGCAGGCTATAGGCCCATTTTAAGCCCCGAATACCCTTGGGATTATTTCTAATCGCTCGCTCAATGCCATTTCATCCGGTTGGCGCCGGCTAAACCGATCACGCCAACCGGATGATTCGCTACGCAAACTTCTAAAATTCCGCTTCAACCGGGCGCGCCTTTCTGCTCGGACCGTCAGCTCCCGCTGTGCCGGCCAACGTCAAACCTTCCCCTCTCGAATTCAATGCGCTGACAATGAACCGGATGCGAAGGGATCAGTCCAATCGTGAAGGGAATCATCTGGGCAGCGCCCGCAGCCGAATACATTGCCGAGGGCGGATTCTTAACCGATCGCATAGCGAGGGTAACGCGATGAGACGCATCTATTTTTTAGCGCCGGACATCCAAACGACGCACAAAATTGTCGACGAACTCCGCCGGGAAGGCATCGAAGACCGCCATATTCACATCCTGGCCAAGCGGGACACGCCGCTGGAAGACTTGCCGGAAGCCTCCGTGCTGCAAAAAACCGATTTTATCCCGGCCCTGGAGCGAGGTATCGTGCTGGGCGGCTCCGCAGGCTTGCTGGCAGGCTTGGCCGGACTGTCTTATGCGGGATTCGTCATCGCCGGAGGCCCGATCCTGGGCATCATCATCGCCGGCGCCACCATCGGCTCGCTGATGGGCGGTCTGGCCGGCATGAATTCGGGCAATTCAAGACTCCATCAATTCGAAGCCGCAATTGAAAAAGGCGAATTGCTGGTGTTGCTCGACATTCCGCTGGATCGTATCGGCGAGATTACCGGCAAGATTGAAAAACATCATCCGACTGCGGAATTTGAAGGAATAGAGCCGATTCTGCCGTTGAAATATTGATGGAAATTCGCGCACAATCAGCGCAATGCGCTTTGGCAAGTCGCGGATGCAAAAATGGCCGCATAAAGCGGCCATTTTCGTCTCAAACAATTAAAAATTATTGGAGATGTGAGCTCAAGCAAGTTTGAGTGGCCGCAAGCGCAGCGTCGATCGCAGTGGTAGAGATAGCAACCGCGTTGTTTGTGCAATTGGCCAGACCCGGTAAGTCTGTTGTTGAAACGTGGGCAGATGCGCAAAGTTGCAAATCGGCCGACAATTGGAGGTTAGCTGCATTTACCAGGGCTGTATACGCAGTGGCGCAAGCCAGCGGGCTTGGCAGTTTCGCGATAGTGTTGTCAAGCGTGGTAGCGGTTGCAGTCAGCTTGTTGTAAGTCAGATCCAGAATCGCGTCAACCGTTGAATCGACAACGCCCCACACGGAATCAGTGAGATTTATCAGCGTATTGGTGGTATTTGTAATAAGGCCTGCAGAAGCCTGGGTGCTGATTCCTGAGATAATAGTAGTAAATAATACAGCGGCAATTAAACGCTTTTTACCTGACATGGTAATTTCCTTTCAAAAGATGATTGAATAACGTGGATTGTTTTTTCAGCCGGGAGTGAATCCAGCCGTTGCAATCAGAAACCTTCTTCTCAACTGCGGAGAGGATTCTATGGCATTTGAACTTAAAAAACACTTAAGTTAAATGTTAAGATTCTGTGACATAGCCTGAGGGGCATTATTGAATTTGCCTTTTGGGCTTTGCCGCGTTTCGCTCCTTCGATAAAACGCGAAAACAATCATTTAAATCAATAAATTAAAAGCTTAAGGCCCGCTTATTACTCTGGCTTTAAATTTGTAACGCCCGCATTGTTAACAAAATGGAAATAATTAATTTCCATTTCAACTCTATAATTCCGGTAATTTTTATCTAGACTAGAATGTCATTTTATTTTTTCGCCTCTTTGTGCCGAATACGACAACACAATAGTGCGATTAATCTTGGGGGCAACGAAGAGTCGCCCCCTATAGTCAGAATTTTTACTCAGAAACCTGGCATTTTGCCACTCATTCAAAGATTTTGTAGAGCCCGTCCAACACCAGCGAATTCGGACTGACGATCCCGATCACCTTGCGGTCCTCGATCACCGGCGCCCGGACCAGATCGTAGTGCGCGAACAGCCGCGAACAATAACGGATATCCATCTCCGGATGCACCGAAATGACCGGTTTAGTCATGATTTCATAGACATTGACCCGGTCCGGCGCCCTGTCCTTAGCCAGCACATGGCGGGCGATATCGCCGCAGTTGATCAGACCGTATTCGTCATCGTCATGGCGCTTGTTCACGATCAGCACCGCGGTCTGCATTTCCTTCATCTTCTTCAGCGCTTCTGCGACGGTCGCGATGCCGTCGATCGTACCGAAATCGGTTTTCATCACGTCTCTAACGCGGATAATAATGCGGTTGTTCATATGGCGTCCTCCAGTTCTTGTTTCAATACCTCAACCTGATGCATCACGCCGATCGCGTCCTCGACATCGATCTGGATCGCGATACCGGTACCGGGTTTGTTGTCGAAATCGGCGACGATTGCGATTTTCTCCAGAATGTAACGGCTGATGTGTTCCTCGACCAGCATCAAGACCACATCGCGTTGGGCTTCGAGCGTCAGGCCAAAAAAGGTTTTCGATTGTTTCATGCCTTCGCCGCGAGCGTTGTTGATCACGGTCGCGCCCTTCGCGCCGCATTGCCTGGCCGTTTCGAGCACCAGGTCGGTTTTGTCGTCATCGACGAAAACTAGGATGAGTTTGAAATGCATGATGTACCTCAGGACTTGGATGAAGGTTTGTCTTTATTGATCCATTGCGCGATTTGTGCATAACCCAGCACGGCGATGATCGGAAATAGACTCGCGAAGGCGATCAAGCCGAATCCGTCGAGCAAGGGATTGCGTCCGGGCACCGCTTCGGCCAGGCCCAAACCCAACGCGGTAATCATCGGCACGGTCACCATCGACGTGGTGACCGCGCCGGAATCGTAGGCCAGGCCGAGGATCAGTTTAGGGGCAAAGCGGGTTTGCATCATCACGACGAGATAGCCGCCGATGATGTAGAGATAGAATTCCGAACCGGTCACGATGCGAAAAGCGCCGAGCGCGATACCGAAACCGACGCCAAAGGCGACCGAAAAGCGTAGGCCCCAGGCCCGGATCGTGCCGCCTGAAATTTTCTCGGCCTTCAACGCGACCGCAAGCAGGGCAGGCTCAGCCAGCGCTGTCGCAAAACCGATGCTGGCGGAGAAAACATAAATCCAGGCATAATCACGCCAATCGACTTGACCGACAACCGGTTCGATACCGAGAAATTCGGGCATGGTCAATTGCTTGGCCATCAACTTGCCCAGCGGAAACAGCGCCATATCCAGCCCCTTCAGGAAAAACACAATCCCGAGCAAGACCAAAATGAAACCGATCAGAATTTTTCTCGGATGCGCGATCGGCCGGCGAATGATCAGCAATTGAAAGCCGATGATGGTCACGGCGATCGGCAACACATTCCGGCAGGTTTCCAGCAGGGTCAACGCAAACTGCATCAACCCGGCTAGCATGCCGCTATGCCGTAGCCCCTCACCGAGAATCGCGGCGCTGGGCAACATATCCCGGCAGGCTTCCAGCAGGCTAACCGCAAACTGCATCAATGCGTCGATCATACTGCCATTCCGTAAGCCATCACGAAAATAATCGGGGTCAATGACGCAAACACCACCAGGCCAAAGCCATCGGTCAGCGGATTGCGGCCCTTGATCGCGGTCGCCAGTCCAACGCCGAGCGCGGTGACCAACGGCACGGTAATGCTGGATGTCGCAATGCCGCCCGCATCATAGGCGATGCCGACGATCTCCTTCGGCGCGAACGGCGTCAGCAGGGCAACGCATAAATAGCCGATAAAAACCGGAGCATACACCGGCCAGCCGCGAATGATCCGCAATACGCCGAAGATTAAAGCAACACCGACCGACAGTGCGACGGTCACGCGCAGGCCGAGCGCATATTCGGCTTTCGCCGTCTCGGTCGCATCGATGCTGTTGCCCTGACTGGCGATATCCGCGGCTTTTTGGGCGGCAGCAATCAGCGCCGGTTCGGCGATTGCCGCGCTAAATCCCAGACAAAAGGCGAACAGCAACAGCCAGAGCAAACTGCCCTTGCGGGCAAAGTCATACGCGATGTCCTCGCCGAGCGGGAACAGGCTGAGCTCCAGTCCCTGCACAAACAGGGTCAGGCCGATAATTAAAAACAGCGAACCCGAAATCAAATCAGCCAGATTGGGCAACGGTTGCTTGATGATCAACAGCTGAAAGATCAGCACGACTGCAAAAATCGGCGCCAAATCCCGGCAACTGCCCAGCAGGTATTTGATAAAACGGCTATTTAACATGAGCTCGATGGCAATATATGGAGTCGAATCGATTGTACATGAAAGAAACGTGCCAAGGAAATCGCCTCCGGCGTATTTAGCCTAAACGGCTGCGCCCGCGGCCAAAAAACTTGCGTATCACCGCTTTCTCCAACTCCGCGACGGTAAATACGAACATTCCGGCGAACACAACCTTCAACCACTCATCCGGAGACAAATCGGTCGAACCGAACAAAGCATGCATCGGGTCGGCATGGGTGTATGCGATCTGTAAGGCCGCGCAGGCGGCAATGGCGATCAATACATAACGATTGCCGAACAGGCCTTCGAGTGACAAGGCCGACTTGTAAATGTAACGGCTGTTGATCAGATAGAACATTTCCGCCCCTACCACCGTGCTGACCGCCATCGTGCGCGCGGTTTCCAGGCTGGACCCGAGGTCCATCTCCCAGAGGAACAGGCCCAGCGCCCCCACCATGAAAAGCGTTGATACCATCAACACCCGCCAGCCGAAAAACCAGGACAGCAATGGCTCGCGCGGGTCGCGAGGCTTCCTGCGCATGACCTCCCGCTCCGGGCGCTCAAAGGCGAGCGCGAGCCCCAATGTGCTGGAGGTGACCATATTGATCCAGAGCACCTGCGCCGGCGTCAACGGCAGGGTCAACTCAAACAGAATCGCCGCAATAACGACGAGCGCTTCACCGCCATTCGTCGGCAGCATGAACAGGATGAATTTCTGGATATTGTCGTAAATCCCTCTGCCGACGTACACGGCGTTGCCGATAGTGGCGAAATTGTCGTCGGCCAGCACCATATCGGACGCTTCCTTGGCCGCCTCAGTCCCTTTCAGCCCCATCGCCACGCCGACATCCGCCCGCTTTAGCGCCGGCGCGTCATTGACGCCGTCGCCGGTCATCGCGACAACCTGACCGGCTGCCTGCAATGCCTGTACCAGGCGCAGTTTATGTTCCGGGCTTGCCCTGGCGAATACGTCGACATCCAGCGCAACGCTCCGCAGTTGCTCGTCATCCAGGGCTTCGATCTGGGCTCCGGTCAAGGCCGGTTTGCCCAGGCCTATCCCAAGCCGTGCTCCGATCGCCTGCGCCGTATCGGCATGGTCGCCGGTGATCATCTTGACGCGAATGCCGGCGCCGGCGCAGGTTTCTACCGCAGCGATCGCTTCCTCGCGCGGCGGATCGATGATGCCGACCAGGGCGAGCAGGGCAAAACCGTCTTCCAAATCCGAGAAGTTGACCTCACGCCAGGACTGCTCAACCCGTTTGGCGGCAATCGCCAGCACGCGCAGGCCGCCGGCGGCGAAGCACTTGGCGCAGCGATGCCAATAATCGGCATCCAGTACGGTCTCGGCGTCATGGAGACCGCCCTGCCGTTCGCACATTTCCAGGATGCGTTCGGGAGCGCCTTTGACATAAATGTAGCCGCTGCCGCTATGGTCGTGATGGAGGGTCGCCATCAGCCGGTGTTCGGATTCGAACGGAATGGCGTCGGTACGCGGCAGGGTTTCGCGCTCCCATGCGGAATCGGCGCCGACTTTGCCCGCGAACGCAAGCAGGGCGCCCTCGGTCGGATCGCCGGTCAGTTGCCAGGACTCATCGGCGAGCCGGTGCAGCTGTGCGTCATTGCAGAGCACGGCGGCGCGCGCGATTTCGGCCAGTTCGGGATAGTCATCGGCGGTCACCGCGGTGCCCTCCAGAAAAATACCGCCGTCGGGCGCATAACCCGCGCCGCCGATATCGAATACATGCCCGGCGGTGACCACGCTTTGCACGGTCATTTCGTTCCGCGTCAAAGTGCCGGTCTTGTCGGAACAAATGACCGTCACCGAGCCCAGCGTTTCCACCGCCGGCAGATGCCGGATGATGGCCTTGCGCTTTGCCATGCGGCGCATGCCGAGGGCAAGCGTGATGGTCATGATCGCCGGCAGGCCTTCGGGTATCGCCGAAGCCGCCAGAGCCACGGCCATCATGAACATTTCGGCCGGCGGATGCCCATGCCACAGCACGCCGATCACGAATGTCGCCACGGACATCAATACAATGGCCAGCGCCAGCCAGTGTCCGAAGCGGGCGATCTGGCGCAGCAGCGGCGTTGTCATCGTCTGAACCTGGGCTAGCATTGAGCTGATCCGTCCCAACTCGGTGCGAACGCCCGTCTCGACGACAATGGCCGTCGCCTGACCGGAGGTAACCAGGGTTCCCGAGTACAGCATGCAGTAACGCTCGCCAAGCTCGGCGTCGTTTTGGACCGGATCGGCTGTCTTTTCGACCGCTTCGGATTCGCCGGTCAGAATCGCTTCATTCACCCGCAAGCCCTTGCCTGCAATAAGCCTCAGGTCGGCGGGCACTTTGTCACCGGAAGCCAGCGCCACGATATCGCCGGGCACCAGACTCTCGGCTTCGATCTCTGTGCGCCTGGCGTCACGAATGACCGTCGTGTGCAGGGAGAGCATGCCGCGGATGGCATCCATCGCCTGTTCCGCCTTGCCTTCCTGGATAAAACCGATGATTGCATTGACGAGGACGGCGGCCAAGAGCACGCCGGTGTCAACCCAGTCGCCTAACATGGCCGTGGTGCCGGCGGCAACCAGCATCACATAAATCAGAACGTTGTGAAATTGAAGCAGAAAACGCAGCCAGGCAGAGCGTTTCCGCGGCGGGGGGAGGCGGTTGTAGCCAAAACGTTTCACCCTCTCCAGCGCCTCTTGGGAAGACAGGCCGTGATGACGATCCGAATGCAGACGCATGACCGCATCGTCGACTTCAAGGCTGTGCCAATGCGTGATGTGTTTTTCATTCGCTTTTTTCTTGGACATGCGTTCTCCATGCTTAAACTCATCAACGGCCCCCCAAAATGCAATCGTCCTGGAATGAGGACGATTGCATTTTGGGGACTTGATCACTCGACTAAGATGACCTACACATCATGCCTAGGTTCATAATATCAATCCGGCTTCTCTGCCATTTTTGAACGGACTGGAATCGGAGTAAAATGATGCCGTCAACCCTGACTGTCTTTTCACAGGGCTCATTCACCATCACTCCCCCGGACATTTCGATGAACAAACGATTGATCAGCATCACCTTGGGTTTGTTATTACCCTGCGCCGTGCTTGCCGAAACCGCAGCGCCTGCAGCCGAAACGCCACCCGCCGCCACTTCGCCGGCTGCGCCCGAGGCGGGCAAGCATCACGGCATCAAGTTAAAACAACTGAGCGAGGAGCTTGACCTGAGCAAGGAGCAGGAATCCAAAATCAAGTCGCTGTTTAAAAAGCATAAACAAAAAATCAAGGAAATCCGCGAAGAGAGCAAGGAAGAGGTCAAGGAGACGCTGACGCCGGCGCAAAAGCTCAAGCTGTATCAGCTGAAGGAAAAAAATAAAGACAAAATCAATGCGCTGAAAGAAACGGTCAAGGAAGAAGAAAACAAGCCGTAAGCCCTATGCCGAGCTTGCTTCACGGCTTGAACGACGCGACCCAGCGTTTTAATTGCCTGATGTCGCAGGGCGCCGCCTGTCTGCCATAGCGCAGGCTGATGAACACCTCGGTAATCCGATCGATTTCGACCGCATGTTGCGGCAGTTGGGTTTTGGCGCGCTCGGCGAAGTCTTTCGCGCCCTCGCCCGCCCCCTTGACCAAGCCCTTACGCGCGAGTTTGGCGCAGAAGCGCGCATAAATCAGCAGCGCCGGATCGGTTTTCCGGCGTTTTTGATAGAGCATCGACGCGCTCAGCAATAACGTCATCGCGCTCACGATCGCGGTCAGCCAATACACCATCGCTCGGCTGTCCTTGATGCCGAATCCGGACAGCAAATTGGACTGGTGCAGGCTGTCGTAATCGATGACCCAGCGTTGCCAGCGGTAATCGACAGTGCCCCAGATCAATCGGGCCCGCTTGAACAGGCTAAACACTTTTCTGAACTCTTGCTTGTCGATATCGAAGTAGATTTCTTCGCCCGGACTCAAGCGGCCGACATCGAGCGGATATTCGATTCTTTCCGGCGCAACCGCCGCGGTCGGATCGTAGCGGACCCAGCCTTCATTTTCATACCAGACTTCGGCCCAGGCGTGCGCGTCGGCTTGCCTGACCTCAATGAAATGGCCGAGATCGTTCACTTCGCCGCCCTGAAAACCGGTCACGACGCGGGCAGGAATATGCGCGGCGCGCAAGAGATAGACGAAAGCGGAGGCATAATGGCTACAAAAACCGGCGCGCGTATCGAACAGAAACGACTCGATCGGGTTATCGTCGAGTTTCGGGGGCTCCAGCGTGTAACGGAAATTTTCGGCACGGAAATGAGCTAATAGATTCTGGACAAAAACCGCCGGCGGTGCATCGTAACCGCGCAATTGACGGACGAATTCTTTGATGCGCTCCGAAGGCTTGCCGGGCAATTGCATCGCATCCCGGTATTCGCCGTCCGCAAGCGGCCCCGTATTGTAGGCCGGATAGGAGACCAACTTATAGGCCGCACGCCGCCCGGGGGGTGCCGAAGTGATCAATTGAAAATTGGCGTTTCGGGTCAGCGGCGCAGAAAAACCCACCGGCATGTCGAGTGCGAATACCCAGTTTTTGGTCTGCGGCTCCATCAACAAAGTATAACCGTAGGGCTTTCCCGAAACCTTCGGACTGTGCCTGCCATACTGCGCAAAATCCTGCGCCTGCATCCAGAGTTTGCCGTTGGTCATCGACATCACCGGGCCGCGCCAGTAACGTTGTTGCGGCGGCGGTATCGGGCCGTCGAACTGGGCGCGGAACACCCGTTCATCGGACAGTCCCAGATTGGTGATCGAGCCGGGCTCCATTACTTCGCTGAGGCCGGTCCTATTTTGGGTTTCGCTGCCGAGCGCCATCCATTTCGGTGGCTCAAGGCGCGGAAACAGAATGAACATCGCGGCCGCAAGCGGCGCCGCCTGCAAGGCGATCAGGCAGGCCAGTTTCAGCGCCTGCCCGAGTTTCTTATGGAGGCCGTTCATCGCGATCAAAAGTGCCAACAGCAAACAGCAAACGCCCCCGATATAGACGCCTAGCAGAATGTTTTGCTCATAAAGAAACTGGGTGGCGACCACGATGAAGGTCATGTAGATGAGCAGATAAAAATCGCGTTCCCGCTTCATTTCCATCAGTTTCAGGCCCAGCGCGATGACCAGCAGGCTGGAGCCGGCATCGCGGCCTAGGATGCCTTGCCGCTCTGCGAACAGCAGCGCGATGCCGACAAGCAGCAACAAAAACACGGATAGCCGGCCGGGCAGCCAGGCCGGACGCCAGATGCCGAGCACACGCCAAACCCAAAGGGCGGTAAAAAAGCCGAAAGAACGATTCGAGATATGCTGGATGTGCGGCAGCACGGCCAGGCCGACCGCGCCGAACAATAACAACAGCAGGTTTTTGTCGATTACCGCCGTCTTCATGCCGTGTACAGCGCCAAGGCCTCGAGACAGGATTGCCGATGCAGCGCGCCGTTTGCAGGCGCCAGCCGGACGCCGGGCAGGCAAAGGCCGTAGTTCAAACCGGCCTTTTCCGCATCGAGCACCCAGCGGCATAATTGGCAGAGGCGTTCTTCCGCGTCATATCCGGGCGTGCCGTCCAGATCCAGCCAGAGTTCGCCGCTGCTGTCGCCGCCGTATTGCTTGCTGAATACGCCTTGCCCTTTCGCATAGGCTTTCCAGTGGATATGCTTGATCGAGTCGCCGGCTTCATAGTTTTTCAGTCCGTAAAAATCATCGCCGCCCTTTTGACTGGCGCCCTCCGAACTCATGCCGAGGGGCGCTTGCGGAAAAGGCAGGTCGGCCGCGGCAGGTTTCGGGTAAACCAGGACTCTCAGGTCGAAACGCAGCGGCGACCAGACCCGAAACAGGCCGAGCGGAAAGGTGCTGTAAAGGGTGATCGTGCCGGCCTCGCACCAGCCCCGCCGGGTGGTATTTCGATATACGAAGGCTGGATTTTGGCTGTCAGGCAGAAGGGATAGAACGGTTTCGTCTTGGCCTGCGACCTTGATTTGCGGGCGGAGCATTGCCGACGGATTATCGATATGGAGCGGAAAAGCCGCTGTTTCGCCCGCAAATACCGGTTTTGCGATGCCTTCGCGGATCACCAGCCCGGACAGCGATCTGAAGCTATGCACGGTCGTGATGAAAAAGATGCTGGCCAATAAAAACGACAGCAGATAGACCAGGTTGTTGTTATAAACGAAGCCGATGAAAAACAGCAGCGCGGTCAGCAACGCGAAGCCGAGGCCGCGCAGAGTCGGCAGGATGAAGATGCGGCGATGGTTCAGCGTGACCGGCCCCGGCACGGCAGTTTCGCCGAGCACCAAGCGGCTGAGCCGAAAGCGCTCCTTCAAGGCCAATGCGTTCATCAAACGGCGACCCGGCTGAGTATCGGCGCGACCACCGCGTCGGCCTCGACGCTGCCCGAGCGAATCCGGTGCCCTGCGACCGACGCCAGCACCGCCTGCATGTCTTCCGGAATCACCGCGTCGCGGCCGTCCATGTAGGCCCAGGCCTTGGCCGCGGTCAACAGCGCAAGTCCTGCGCGCGGAGAAAGCCCGGTGGGATAGGCGGCCGATTCGCGGGTAAAGCGGATGATCGCCTGGCAATAGTCGAGCAGCGCATTCGAGGCATGCACCTGTAGCACTTCTTTTTGAATGCGTTGGAGTTGTTCCGGCGGCAGCTTGACGGTCAGGGTGTCGATCAAACGGTGCCGGCTTTGGCCTGCCAACAGCTGGCGCTCGGAGGCGGAATCAGGATAACCAAGCTCGATCCGCATCAGAAAGCGGTCCAGTTGCGACTCGGGCAGCGGAAACGTGCCGATCTGATGCGACGGGTTTTGCGTCGCGATCACAAAAAAAGGCTCCGGCAACGGATAGGTCTTGCCGTCCACGGTGACCTGATGCTCCTCCATCGCTTCGAGCAATGCGCTCTGCGCCTTCGGCGTCGAGCGGTTGATTTCGTCGGCCAGCACCATCTGATTGAAAATCGGCCCCGGATGAAAGGTAAATTGCTGGTTCTTCGCATCGAACACCGAGGCGCCGATCATATCGGCCGGCAATATATCGCTGGTAAACTGGATGCGCTGGTAATCGAGGCCGAACAGTTTCGCGAGCGTGTGCGCCAGCGTGGTCTTGCCGACGCCCGGAATATCCTCGATCAACAGATGTCCGCGCGCCAGCAGGCAACAAACCGCCAGCCGGACCTGCCGCTGTTTGCCGAGCAGGATTTGATTGGCCGAATCCAGTAACGCGTTGATTGCATTTTGCATGAGTGGTGATACGATGCTAGATGAAAAGCGCCGGCTTGCGACGAGCCCGGCAGGACTCTTGAAGTATAGCAGGATGTCACGCAGCATCCCTATGGGCCAGGGACAGCGCGCAAGCCAACAATAGACTGACATGGAGGAAAAAACCGTGAACGATTATGAAGAAATACGCGGCAATTTGATCGGCATGCTGGAAGAGCTGAACGACCGCTTGAGCAAGATCACCGACGATGTGAAGCATACCGAAGAGCCCCCCGAAAAGGACTTCGCGGAACAGGCCGTGCAGGCCGAAAACGATGAAGTGCTGGATTTTCTGGGCAATCGCGCCAGAACCGAAATCGCGCAGATCAAGGACGCGATCGCACGGATCGATTCCGGCCATTACGGCGTCTGCCAGAGCTGCGGCGAACCGATCGCAAAGGCGCGGCTAAAAGCGCTGCCTTATTCGAACTTGTGCATCAAATGCGCGAGCCAACAGGGCTGTTGAGACGACGACCGCACGCGCGATGACTGAACTTATAGCGATAGCCCGGCAATTCTCCGGGTCGAGTACGGCTGTGTTGCCGCTGGGCAACGGCCTGATCAACGCGACTTATCTGGTCACGACCGCCGCCGAGCCGTTCGTCTTGCAATGCATCAATGCGCATGTATTTCCGGAGCCGAAAGCGATTCTCGCGAACCTGGCCGAGATCGGCCGCCATATCGACAGCAAGGCACCCGAAGCGGTCGAACTGCAAATCCCTCGGCTGATCCAGTCCGAAGCCGGCTTCAACTCGGTGCGCGATGATCAAGGCCGCATCTGGCGCGCAACCCGTTATATTGCCGATACGGTCAGCCTCGAAGTGCTCGGCAATCTGCACGAAGCCCGCCAGACCGGCTTTGCGCTCGGGCATTTTCACCGCCTGCTTAGCGATCTCGATCCTGTAAGGCTGAAGGATACGCTGCCCGGTTTTCATATTACCCCGATGTATCTGGCGCGCTATCGTGAAGCTCTGGTTGCCGTCAATCCCAAGCTGATCGACAAGGATTGCGCGGCCTTTATCGAGCAGCATCAAACCTTCGCGGGCGACCTCGAAACGGCGAAGCGGCAAGGCCTCTTGCCGCTCAGAATCATCCACGGCGACCCGAAACTGAACAACTTTTTATTCGACCACAACCGGCAAAAAGCGGTCGGCCTGATCGACCTCGATACGGTCAAGCCGGGCCTTCTGCATTACGACATCGGCGACTGCCTGCGCTCCTGCTGTCACCGCCCCGAAAACGACACCTTCGATCCGGACATCGGCGAGGCGATACTGGCCAGTTATCTGGATCAAGCCGGCCATTTCTTTACCGGTCCCGATTATGACTCTCTATATGCCGCGATTCGGCTGATTCCGTTCGAACTGGGCCTGCGCTTCTATACCGACCATCTCGAAGGCGACCGCTACTTCAAGGTCGAAGGACAGGGGCAGAATCTCGAACGCGCCCTCGGGCAATTCCGTTTGTGTAAAAGCATCATGGGTCAGGAAGGGGCCATTAAACAATTGATCGAATCCTTGCGCGGCAAAACGGCATGGTTCGCCTCGGCGACCCGTTGACCGTGTTGCCGGATTCCGCCGAATCCTGAGTGATGGACAGGCGGAATTATGCGATCGGCCTCGCCCTGGTGCTGCTTGGCGCTTTGGGGTTCTCGATCAAATCGATCCTGATCAAGATGGCCTATGCGGCCAGCCCCGGCATCGATGCGATCACGCTGCTCGCGCTCAGGATGCTGTTCGCCTTGCCGATTTTCATCGCCGCGGCGCTTTTCCATAACCTCAAAGCGCACCCGCCGGCCTTGTCGAAACAGGAATGGCTGTTCGTGACGTTGCTGGGTCTTGACGGCTATTACCTCGCCAGTTTCCTGGATTTCGCGAGCCTGCAATACATCGCGGCAGGCCTGGAGCGGGTGATCCTGTTCCTGTATTCGACCTTCGTCGTGCTGTTTTCGGCGGTCCTGTTCCGTCGCCCTATTACCGCGCCCGTATTGATCGCGCTATTGCTCAGTTACGGCGGCCTGATCCTGGTCTTTCTCGACCATCTCTCCGCCGCCTCCTCGCCGAATCTCTGGCTGGGTTCGGCGCTGGTCCTCGGCAGCGCGCTCGTGTTCGCGGGCTTTACGATGGGCAGCGGCGTGATGGTGCACAAGATCGGCACGATCCGCTTTACCGCCTATACGATGACCGCGGCCGGCATCGCGACCTTGATTCATTTCGGGGTGCAGCGCGGCAGCGCGCTGATCGGCTTTCCCGCCGACGTGTATGGACTGACCCTGTTGATCTCGGTCTTTTCGACCGTGCTGCCGGCGTTTTCGATGAATGCGGGCATCCGCCGGATCGGCGCGGATTTCGCGTCCATCATCAGCACGACCGGCCCGATCGCGACGTTGATCTTCGCGTATTTCTTGCTGGATGAGCCCGTTTCCGCAATGCAGTTCGGCGGCACGGCGCTGGTGTTGAGCGGCGTTTATGTGCTGGGCAAAAGCAAGGCCTGATTCGTCATGCCACGACAATTTTTTGCCAACTTATTGGCTTTCTTGAGGTCTCAGAATAAGTTACATAGCCTGCGCTCCCTTTTAAGCGAAGCGGGAGAGACTGAACATGACAATATCGGAAGCCAATACACTTTTAGAAATGTCCCCACAATGGGTGTGTCTGGAATGCGGCTACAACATGATCGGCGAAATGCCCGATGTTTGCCCTTTCTGCGGCGCCCGACACGATTGCTTTTTACCTTGGGAGGCGGCCGAACACCAATTTCGGGTGACTGAGTTTCCGGTCAACGACACTGTGACCCAGCTGCTTTCGGTGCCGAAACTCGGTTACGAGCACGCCGCCTACCGGATCGAAACAGCGCAAGGCGGTGTATGGATCGATGCGCCTTCCGCATTCAATCGCGACCTGGCGTCGGTTCGGGCGATCTTGTTCACGCATCATCATTTCATGGGCGCCTCGAATCAATACCGAAAGCTCTGGCAATCGGAAGTCTGGCTGCATGAAAGCGATGCGAGCCAGCCCTTGGCAAAACTATTCACTGTCGATCACCGCTTTACGGAAAGCTTTAGCGCTTTCGGTATAGAGGCCCATCACTGCGGCGGCCATACGCAGGGCTTTACGTTTTATATCTACCGCGATGCGTTGTTCATCTGTGATTACGTCTTTTTGACTCCCGCCGGCATGATTTTCAATCCCTATGGCTCCGAGCGCGAAACCCGCAAGCAGGCTTCCTTTATTCTCGAAGTCCTGGCAAAGAGACCGCTTCTGACCGTCTGCGGCTATAACTATGTGGCGCCTTATACTGACTGGCTGCCCCGTTTTGAAAGCCTATTGACAGAGCGCTAAGTCCTGCACTTTTAACCCGATAATCTGAGGAGGTTCCCGCGATGCCCCGGAATGACCCGTTCAAAGTAAGGCAAGACCTGGATCCAGGCGCTTTCGGTTCGCTGGCCTATTATTCGCTGCGCCGCCTGCAAGAAAATACCGGCACCGATCTGTTGCGGCTGCCGTTCTCGATCCGAATTTTGCTCGAATCGCTGCTGCGCAACTGCGACGGCTTTGCGATCACCGAGGAGCATGTGTTGAACCTGGTGAATTGGCGGCCGGATAGCGACAGGCGCGAGATCCCTTTCAAGCCGGCGCGCGTGATCTTGCAGGATTTTACCGGCGTCCCCGCGCTGGTCGATCTGGCCGCGATGCGCGATGCGATGCGGCGGCTCGGCGGCGACCCGAAAAAAATCAACCCCTTGCTGCCCTGCGATCTGGTGATCGATCATTCGGTGCAGGTCGATTATTACGGCCAGAGCATTTCGCTCGCGTTGAACGAAGCGCTCGATTTCGAACGCAATACCGAACGCTACGAGTTTCTGAAATGGGGCCAGGCCGCTTTCCGGAACCTCCGCGTGGTGCCGCCGACGACCGGCATCGTGCATCAGGTCAATCTCGAATATCTGTCGCAGGTGATCTTCCGGAATCAGGACAATAACCTGTGTTATCCGGACAGTTGCGTCGGCACCGATTCGCATACACCAATGGTTAACGGCCTCGGGGTTTTGGCCTGGGGCGTCGGCGGCATCGAAGCCGAAGCGGTGCTGCTGGATCAGCCGATTTACATGCTGGTTCCCGATGTAGCCGGCATCAAGCTGACCGGCAGGCTGAGTCCTGGCGTCACCGCGACCGATCTGGTGCTCAGGATCACGGAGTTGTGCCGAAGCATCGGCATGGTCGGCAAATTCGTCGAATTTTTCGGCCCCGGCCTGTCGTCGATGAGCATTCCGGACCGGGCCACGATCGGCAATATGGCGCCCGAACAAGGCTCGACGGTCAGTTATTTTCCGATCGACGCGCTGACCTTGGATTACATGCGCCTGACCGGTCGCAGCGCCGAGCAGATCGAACTGACCGAACGCTACGCGAAGGCGCAGGGCCTGTTCCGCCGCGACGACATGCCCGATCCGCTCTACAGTCAGGTATTGACGGTCGACCTCGGCGAAATCGAGCCGGCACTGGCAGGACCCAAGCGGCCCCACGACCGCATTGCGCTGAGTGAGGTCGGCTCCGGCTTTCGCCGCATGTTGACCGAACCGATCGGCTTCAAGGGTTTCGGGCTTGCCGAGAGCGAACTTAAGCGAACCGCGACCGTCTCGATCGGCGATACGCAGGAGCAAATCGGCCACGGCGCGGTCGTTATCGCCGCGATCACCTCCTGTACGAATACCAGCAACCCATCGGTGATGCTCGGCGCCGGCCTGCTCGCGAAGAAAGCGGTCGAGAAGGGGCTTCGGGTCAGGCGCACTGTCAAAACCTCTCTCGCGCCCGGCTCGACGGTCGTGACCGAATATTTGAAAAAATCGGGCCTCTTGCCTTATCTGGAGCAATTGGGTTTTTATCTGGTCGGCTACGGCTGCACGACCTGCATCGGCAATTCCGGGCCGTTGGACGATGAGATTGCGAAGGCGATCGTCGATAACGATCTGGTGGTCTCGGCGGTCCTGTCCGGCAACCGTAATTTCGAAGGCCGCGTGCATCCTTTGACCAAGAGCAATTTTCTGGCTTCGCCGCCGCTGGTCGTCGCTTATGCCCTGGCCGGTTCGACCGCGATCGACATCACTACCGAGCCGTTGGGTTTCGATCAGGGCGGCACGCCGGTCTATCTGAAGGATGTTTGGCCGACGAACGAGGAAATCAACGCCACGATCGCGGCTTTCGTGACACCCGAGATGTTCAAGGCGCGCTATGCCGAAGTTTTTACCGGCACCGACGAATGGCGGAAGATTGCGCTGACCGCATCCGAGCTTTACCCCTGGAACCCGCAATCGACCTATATCCGCAGGCCGCCATTCTTCGATAATTTCAAGATAGAACGGCAAAAACTCGCTCCGATCACCGATCTTAGAGTCTTGGCGCTGTTCGGCGATTCGGTCACGACCGACCATATTTCGCCGGCCGGACAGATCGCCGCCGATTCGCCGGCCGGATTGTATCTCGCCGGTAAGGGCATCGCGCGGAAAGACTGGAACAGTTACGGTTCGCGGCGCGGCAACGATGAAGTGATGTGCCGCGGTACGTTCGCGAACGTGCGTCTGCGTAACCGGCTGCTACCGGGTTCGGAAGGCAACCTAACGATTTTTCACCCGAGCGGCGAGCCGATGACAATTTATGATGCGGCGATGCGCTATAAAGCGGAAGCCATTCCGCTGTGCATTCTGGCCGACAAGGATTACGGCGCCGGTTCATCGCGCGACTGGGCCGCGAAAGGCCCTTATCTCCAAGGCGTCAGGGTGGTGATCGCCGAAAGCTACGAACGCATCCACCGCAGCAATCTGGTCGGCATGGGCATCCTGCCCTTGCAGTTTGAGGAAGGGCAATCCGCGGACAGCCTGGGACTCACCGGGACCGAGACGCTGACGGTCGATCTACAGGAAGATCTGCGCCCGAAACAGCCTATCACGGTTACGGCGAAGCGAGCCGACGGCCAAAGCTTAACCTTTCAAACAATCTGCCGGATCGATACGCCGATCGAAGTCGATTATTACCGCGATGGCGGCATCCTCAGCACGGTGCTGAAAAAATTGCTGGTCGGAAATCAGCGCTAAATTGCGCATTTATTCGAGGGCGATCGTCTCCTCGATACAGTGGCTGACGCCGAGTTCGGGCGCTTCCAGCGTCATCTTGACCCGAATCGAACTCTTCTCGGCCAGCTGCCCGTTTTCAACCGCTTTCAGCACCGCATGTTCGATTTCGCGCTGCGAGGTCACGCCGACTTTCTTCAGGTATTTTCTGATTTCCATATTCAAGGTGTCTTCGTTCATGGGAACCTCCCGAGGATCAGTGAATTGATTTACCAGATGGTGCGGCCGACTTTCCTGACCGACGATAGAGTGACCCGAGCAGCGCTAAATAATTCATTAACCCTTGTTGAACTTTTTATATCATGTCGCATCTTATCTTTGCACGCCTGCTACGGCGTCGAATCAGCCTGGCTCTCCCCCAGCATTGGGCTGATTTTCTTTAAACCCCAAAATATCGCTCCGGTATTTTGGGGTTTTCTTTTTCTATCCAGCCTTTTATTGGGTTTCTTTGCTATGCTCATAGCAACTTTACCTTACCCTCGTCATGCCATGGTTTCCTCAGAACACGCCGAACTCGTTGCTTTGGTCGAAAAGATGCCGGCTTTCCCGAAAAGCGTGCAGCGCGTCGTGCAATTGACTTCCAATATCGATGTTTCCGCGAAGGAAATCGTGCAGGTGATCGAATGCGACCCGGTACTGACGGTCAAAATTTTGAAGGTGATCAATTCCGCGTTTTACGGACTCTCGCAGAAGATCAACTCGGTACAGCGCGCGGTCGTGCATATCGGCTTGAATACGGTCAAAAACCTCGCGATGAGCGTCGCCGCGATGGGCATGCTGAAAAACTCGAACCAGGCCAATTTCAGCGCCACGGCGTTTTTGCTGCATGCGTTGACGACCGCCGCGATCAGCCGCAAACTCGCGGAACGGGCAGGACTCAGTCAGCAGGAATGCAGCGATAGTTTCGTGGCCGGTTTGCTGCATGATTTCGGCAAGGTCGTGTTCGCGGAATTCATGCCCGAGCGTTTCAGGCTGGCATTGGCCAAGAGCCGGGAGGATAATGTTTCGCTGCATCTGACCGAACTCGAATTCATCGGCATCAATCATGCCGAGGCCGGTACGCTGCTGGCCGAGAAATGGGGCCTTTCCGAGTTACTGATCGAAGCGATTCGGCATCATCACGGCCGGCCGGTCAATGCCTTCGGCGAATGCCTGTTCGCGGCGAATCAGATCAGCAAGCACTTGCATTTCGGCGACGCCGGCAATCCGGTCGTCGAGGCGTTTCCGGAAGCGATCGCGGACCGCTTCGGCATGCCGCTGGAAGCACTGATCGAGGATCTCGGCGATCTCAGGTTCATGCTCAAAGAAGCCGAACTCTTTGTTAAACTCTAAAAACAATAACAAAAACAGGCATGAAATTTAAATTTTGGGGAGTCAGGGGCTCAATCCCGACGCCAGGTCCGCAGACCGTCAAATACGGCGGCAATACGACCTGCATCGAAATCCGCACCAACCGGAATGAGCTGATCATTCTGGACGCCGGCACCGGCATTCATGCGCTTGCGCAAACCTTACTCAGGGACATGCCGATCACCGCGCACATTTTCATCACCCATACGCACTGGGATCATATTCAGGGCCTGCCTTTTTTTCTGCCGATTTTTTTCAAAAACAATCGCATCAACCTATACGGAGGTCAGGATCCGGTCACCGATGAAAACATCAACCGGGCCTTGTCCGCACAGCTTCAATACAGTTATTTTCCGATCCATGAAGCGCAGTTGAAGGCCCGCATCGACTATTTGACGGTCAGGCCCGGCGAAACGGTCAGCGTCGGCAGCGCCCGCATTACCCCGATCATCCTGAATCATCCGGTGTTGAATTTCGGTTACCGGGTCGATTGCGACGGCGCCTCGCTGTTTTTTACCGGCGACTTCGAAAGCCCGATTAATATCTATCAGCCCGAGGATGATAACTACGCTTCATACCGGGGTTTTCTGCTCGAAAAACATCAGGAAATCATAGAGGCGATGCAGGATGTGGATGCGCTGATCGTGGATTCGTCCTATACTGATGAAGAATATGCGACCCGGCTGGGCTGGGGGCACGGAACCTATCGTTCCGGCATCAAGCTGGCGAGCGAGGCGAACGCGAAGCGCTTGTTTCTAACCCACCATGAACCGACCCGGACCGATGCCGATCTCGATCTGATCTATCGAGACCTTCTGGAGCAACACCCCCGGTTTGCGGACAAATTGTTCATCGCGCGCGAGGGGCTCGAAGTCTGCTTTTAATCCCCGCTGGCCTGCGCAAACAAGTCATCCAGCGCGTGATGCGCCTCGTCCACACCGCTTTTCTTCAGCGAAGAAAACAACTGCACGGACAAAGGGATAGGCGCGCCGCTGAGTTCTTCCTGCACCTGCAACAACGTGTTTTTGGCCGCCCCAAAGCTCAATTTATCGGACTTGGTCAACAGAATGTGCACCGGCAATTCGGCATGTTCGCACCATTGCAGCATTAGCCAGTCGAATTCGGTCAACGGATGCCGCGCATCCATCACCAGCACGATGCCGCACAGCGATTTCCGCAGGTTCATATACTCTTCGATCGCTTTCTGCCACTGCTGTTTGATCGCGAGCGGCGCGCTCGCGAAACCGTAGCCGGGCAGATCGACGAAGCGGTGTTGTTCACTGATCGCGAAAAAATTGAGCATTTGCGTCCGCCCCGGCGTCTTGCTGATCCGCGCCAGCGCATTTTGCCGAGTCAACGTATTCAGCGCGCTCGATTTGCCCGCGTTCGAGCGTCCGGCAAAGGCGATTTCGAGCCCATGATCCGGAGGCGCATGTTTCAGGTTGGGGGCACTGTTAATAAATTTTGCTTGATGATAAACTGGGTTCATCGCTGTCTCGCTTCGCTAAGGCAAATGGGGTAGAATCCCGGGTTAGGATGGAAACAGCCAATTCTGAATGTCATAAAAATAACGAAATATTCCGAAGGGGAGTCTGATGAAAATAAAATTCCTGGCAGTTGCAATAGGTATTGCGATCTACGGCGCCTCCACTATTTTACACGCCGAGGGCAATGCGCGCGCAGGAAAAGACAAAGCCGCCGCCTGCAACAGTTGCCATGGCGACAACGGCAACAGCGTGGCCCCGAACTTTCCGAAGCTGGCCCAGCAGCATGCATCCTATCTGGTCAAGCAATTACAGGCATTCAAGAGCGGCGCCCGTAATGATCCGATGATGTCGGCGATGGCGCTGCCGTTGTCCGATGAAGACATGGCCGACATCGGCGCTCACTATGCGGCGCAGAAGATTTCGGCGAACTCGATGCCGGTGCTGCCGCCGCCCGATGAGGACGAAGAAGAGTCCGCGGCCGCCACTGCCGGAAAGCCCAAATCGGTGCCCGAACTGATTGCAGAGGGCAGCGATTTATACCGTAACGGCGATCTGCAACGCGAAGTATCCGCCTGCATCGCCTGCCACGGTCCGTTTGGCGAAGGCAACCTGCCGGCCGCGTTCCCGGCCCTGCATTCACAGCACCCCGACTATTTAATCAAGGCATTGACCGATTTCAAAACCGGCGCGCGCGGCAATACCCCGGAAAACATGATGCACATGATCGCCAAAAAGATGACCGACGAGGAGATTCGTGCGGTCTCTTACGCTATCTCGATGATGAAATAGCCAGTCTTTCCGATCAAATATGATGTTAGGCGCGTTCCCCGGCTTCCGGCCTCACTGCCATTAAGTTAATGGATTTCTCCGTTCGCCCTGAGCTCGTCGAAGGGTGAACGGAGAAATCCGAACCGCATAAGTTAAGCCGTTCATGCTTCGACAGGCCCAGCACGAACGGCTTAACTTAATGACAGTGGGCTTCCGGCCGGGGAACGCCGCTCCGGGAGCGCCCGCTTCCGCCCTTGCCGAATCAAGTGCAGGCCGTCCCGCCTGCCGGTATCAATGTCTGAATGAAGCGGAAAGTTCCGCAAACGCAATCAGATCCCAAGCGATAGCGGACTGATTGCCGTCGTCAACGGTTATTTACAACCACATGGGAAATCGAAGTTCATGCGTAAAAATTTTATTCAAATCGGACTCATCATTTTAGTCCTTGCCGTACTGGCGGGAGCTTCCACATTCTTCTATCTGAAAATGCAGAAACAGCCCGTCAGTGAAGCGGCCGCACCGGAACAGACCAGCGCAGCGCCTGCGACTCCTGCAACACCACCGGCCGCCGAAACCGCAGTCCCGGCAACGCCGGCTGCAAGCCAGCCGCAGCCTGCGGCCGAAGCCGCCGCGCCGGCGCCAGCCGAGCAAGCCGCCGCTCCAGCCGAAAGCCCGGCGGCAGCAGAAGAACTGACAGGCTTTGAAACCCTGGCGACTCCGCAACCGACACAGAACCCCGACAAGGTCGAGGTGATCGAGTTTTTCTGGTACGGCTGCCCGCATTGCTACGATTTTGAGCCGGTCCTCGCCAGCTGGGTCAAAAAGCTGCCGGCCAATGTCGATTTCATCCGCCAGCCGGCCGCGTTCAGCGATCTCTGGGCGAAACACGCGAAAGCGTTCTATGTCGCCCAAGCCTTGGGTGTGCTCGACAAGGTCCATGCCGACTTCTTCGACGCCTTGCAGAACAAGCATCAAAAACTGGAGAACGAGGAGCAATTGGGCGCCTTCTTTACCGCCCATGGCGTCAAGGAAGCGGACTTCCATGAAGCCTATAACTCATTCCTGGTCGACACCAAAGTCCGCCAGGCCGCCGTCACCCCCGCGCGCTACGGCGTAACCGGCGTACCGGTGCTGATCGTGAACGGCAAATACAAGGTCGACGGCAAATCGGCCGGTTCGCATGAAAAGATGATCGAAGTGACGAACCAGTTGATCAAGAGAGAAAGCACGGCGAAAAAATAACATCATTTCGCCGTCTCGTTCCCGCGCTCCGGCGCGGGAATGCCGTTCGCACCGCAGACGGCGCCCCTCCAAGCGCACTTTGCCCTCAATCAGGCTCACGCCGCCTCAATACCAAAACCGCATCCCGACCACGAAGCGCACGCTGTGATGGTGCTCGCGCAGGGATTCTTCCTCGACATAATCGAAGCCGACGTAAGGGGCGAACTCCCGCTCGATTTCATAACGCAAGCGCATGCCCGCCTCGAATTCGGTCACGCCGGCCTTGACGCCGCGATTCTCGATGTCTTTTGCCGCGACATTCACTTCGATGCGCGGTTGCAGGATCAGCCGCTGGGTCAGCAATAATTCATACCCAAGATTCAAGCGGCCGAGCAGGTTGCCGTTTTCGGTGATGAAGGCGGCACTGTCAACCTCGATCGAATAAGGCGCGAGCCCCTGGAAGCCGATCACCGCGTCGAAGGTCCGTTCCGGCTCGAAGGCCCGGCGCGCGCCGATCTGAAAATCCCAGAAGGTGCTGATATTGCGGCTGTAAAGCATTTGCAGATCGGCGCGCCCGAAGATGCCCTGGTCGGCCGAATAATCGCCCTCGGTTTTCAGATAAAGCTTGTGCTCATCGTTGCCGATCCAGTGCTTGATATCCCACTTGAATAAATGCAGACTGTCGTTGCCTTCGTACTCGAAACGCTCGGCCATGAACTTGCTGAAAAGCATCGAATCATCCTGCGCCGCAGCCGGAGGCGGGCAAACGCTCCCAGCTAACAGACATCCCAGCAGGAGACGGAACTTGCGCGGTTTGTATGCATGCGTCTTCATCGGCCAGCGTGCTCCCTTTTCTCGACGATCAGTTTCCGAAACATGCCGGCATCCATGTGATACAGCAAATGGCAATGAAACGCCCATTCGCCTTCCGCATCGGCCACGACGATCACGCTGACCGTCTTGCCCGGCGGCACATTGATCACATGTTTTTTCGGATTATAGGCGCCGTTGCCGTTATCGAGGTATTGCCAGAGGCCGTGCAGATGAATCGGATGATTCATCATCGTTTCGTTCACGTAGGTGAAGCGGATATGTTCGCCGAATTTGACCCGGATCGGCTCCGACTCCGAATACTTGATGTCGTCAAACGACCAGATATAGCGATACATATTGCCGGTCAGGCGCAGCGTGATTTCGCGGTCGGCTTGCCGCCATTCGCGGTTCGGCGCCGCCGCCATCAGATGCTGATAGCTCAGTACCTTGTACGAACCCATCGCCGGGGCTTCGGTGTGCCGCATCGGAGCCTCCGCTTCCGTCTGCGTAGCGGGCATCGAGGCGTCATGTCCTTCGTGCATCGAGTGATTCGGAGGCGCCGCATGTTCCGCATGTTCCGCATGTTCCGCATGTTCCGCATGTTCCGCATGTTCCGCATGTTCCGCATGTTCCGCATGTTCCGCATGTTCCGCATGTT